>Ga0326728_10002728_pt1 | contig 57639 bp, 53 predicted proteins | sample MB3enrmetagenome_FD_207602 | JGI IMG/M metagenome (GOLD analysis project Ga0326728, IMG submission 207602) | Lab enriched peat soil microbial communities from McLean, Ithaca, NY, United States - MB31MN | ecosystem: Environmental > Terrestrial > Soil > Wetlands > Peat | place: USA: New York... | reverse complement strand
AGTTCCTCCTTGATGTCCAAAACAAACCGCGCAATATCCTCTGTCTCCTCCACATTCATCCCAGAGGTGGGTTCGTCCAGTAGTAGAATCTTTGGCTCCATGGCCAAGGCCCGTCCCAGTTCAACCCTCTTCTGAATTCCATAAGGAAGGGCATTCACGGTTTTTTTTCGGACCTTCTCGATCTCCAGAAAATCGATCACTTCTTCCACTTTTTGACGATGCTTAATCTCTTCCCGGAGGGCTTTCCCCCAAAAGAAGATGCCCGAGATGGGACCTGAATGAAATCGATGATGCCGACCCAGAAGCAAGTTGTCAATAACACTCATATGGCGAAACAACTCAATATTCTGAAAAGTTCTGGCAACTCCAGAGGCCGCTATCGCATGTGGCTTTTTATTGAGGATGGAATCACCTTCAAAAAGAATGTTTCCTTCCGAAGGCTTATAGACCCCGCTGATGCAATTAAAAAGAGAGGTCTTCCCTGCACCATTAGGGCCGATGACTGCGTGGATCCCCCCTTTTTTGACCTTCATGTTGATCCGCTGAAGTGCAACAATGCCACCAAATTCAAGAGTTAGATTTTTAATTTCGAGTTGATCCATGGTCCATCTTCATTAAGAAAGCCATCGCTTGCGTCTTTTGTAGTGTTTTACTTCTGAATAACTCTTCTTCGTTTCCTCATCTGTGATCCCCAGATAAAACTCCTTCACATCTTCGTTCTCCATCAGGTCTTTGCAGGGTCCGTCGAGGACAACCTTTCCATTTTCCATGATATACCCATACTGAGAAAAGTTCAGTGCAATACGAGCATTCTGTTCAATCAGGAGAATGGCGGTTCTTTGTTCCTGATTAATCGTCTTTAAAATATCAAAGATTTCTTTGACCAAAAGGGGAGCAAGGCCGAGAGAGGGCTCGTCCAGCATCATTAATTTCGGCTTCGACATGAGAGCACGGCCGATGACCAGCATCTGCTGTTCTCCACCAGAGAGAAAGATAGAAAGTTGATCATTCCTCTTGGCCAAAATAGGAAAATAACCATAGATCATTTCCAGATCTTTTTTTAATGACGAACGATCTGATCTCGTATGGGCCCCGATCATGAGATTTTCAATCACCGTTAGATCATCAAAAACCTTTCTCCCTTCGGGAACCATGGTGATCCCCAACTTCACAATTTGATCGGCATCTAACTTGTGGATGGGCTTTCCCATAAACTCAATGGTGCCCTCTTTAAGTTCCCCATTCTGAATCTCAAGGATCCCAGTGATGGCCTTGAGAGTCGTCGACTTACCCGCTCCATTGGCACCCAATAAAGCGATCACCCCAAGTTCAGGGACTTGCAGGGAAATCCCCTTTAAAACGAGAATCACCTCATTATAAACGACCTCGATGTTATTGACTTTTAGCAAGGCATCCATCATTAAACCCCTTAGCGCTCCACGAGAATCGCTGTGCCCACTCCCCCACCAGCACAGAGAGAGGAGATTCCTAAATTCAAACCTTGCCTTTCCATTTCATAAAGAAGGGTCACCAAAATTCGACAACCCGTAGAGCCTACCGGATGTCCTAAAGAGATTCCGCTTCCGTTGACATTCGTGATCTCCCGACTAAGATCCAGTTCCTTTTCGCAGGCGAGATAGTATGACGCAAAGGCTTCATTGATCTCGAAAAGCTGGATATCTTTTAAAACAAAACCTGTCTCTTTTAAGACTCTTTGAATTGCTGGAACAGGCGCAAGGCCAACAAGATAAGGATCTGAAGCAACCGTACAATAAGACCGAATCGTTGCCAAGGGTTTTAATCCCCGCCCCTTCGCCTTCTCTTCACTCATTAAAATGATGGCAGACGCCCCATCATTCAATCCAGAGGAATTGCCTGCAGTCACAGAGCCTCCCTCTTTAAAAGCTGCTTTCAGACGGCTCAAGCTATCCAGGCTGGTATCTTCCCGAGGATGTTCATCCGTGTCCACTTCAATCTTTTTCCCCTTCCCAGAAGGGACTTCTACCGGAATAATCTCTCTTTTGAATCTTCCTTCTTTAATGGCCCGAACTGCACGCTGGTGACTGCTGAGAGCCAGTGCATCCTGTTCTTCACGGCTGATATGATATTTCTCCGCGAGCCGCTCTGCGGCAATACCCATTCCACCTCCAACCGGATACTCTTGCATCCCTTTCCAGAATAAGTCAATCAACTGGGCATGCCGCAGGCGTTGTCCCCATCGGGCTGTTTCCATGATATAGGGCGCATTGCTCATGGATTCCACACCCCCTGCTAAGACGACATCAGCCTGACCCAAGGCGATGGCATTAGCTCCAGAAATAATGGCCTGAGAGGCTGAGGCACAGGCACAATCGATCGTATGGCCTGGAACACGATCCGGAACACCCATGAGAAGAGAGGCAACACGGGCAATATTTTGTTCAACCGGAGCAAAACAGTTTCCGACGATGACCTGATCCAGATCTTCTTTTTCGAGTTTGGCCCGACGTAAACTTTCCTTCATCACCGTCATCATTAAATCAAGGGGCTTGACAGGCTGAAGCAAACCACCGAAGTCTCCGATGGGTGTTCTGACACCACTGGCAATCACGACCTTTTTCATCGATCCTTTCTCCTTTCATCAAATTTTTAAATCTTTCACCCTCTCCCAAGGAGCTCCCGGGCGATGATCAACTTCTCAATCTCCTTGGTTCCTTCGACGATCTCCGCAAGTTTGACGTCTCGGTAAAGTCGTTCAATCCCGAATTCACCTAGATAACCATACCCGCCGTGAATCTGCACTACTTCATCAATCACTTTAACCCCCACTTCTCCAGCAAACCACTTGGCCATGGATATGAATTTGGGGTCAATCCTCCCATGATCCACCATCCAGGCTGCCTTATGGCAGAGAGTTCTTAAGGCTTCGATCCAGCTTGCCATCTCTGCTAATTTGAACTGAATCGTTTGAAAGAGATTTCAGGAGGAAGAAGTTTTCATTTTCCCCAAACCCCGCCGGTCAAAAAGCCATGTTAAGGCTTTTACCTACAAATCACCAAAATCTCGATTAAAAAAATATATCGATTACGATTTGAAACATAAAAATTCGCTTCAGCCAAGTAATCTGGTTTCGTGCGTGCACGACTCTGTCACTGAGAAATATGAGGGATTCCTAAAGAGCGATCAGGGGGTATTATCGGATTCTTTTTCCTCCTCGTGAATGAGTCTTTTTTTCTGTTCCGAGCTCGAACCGGCCATGCTGGTAATTATATAAAGCAATCCCGCCAGGAAGAGACCGAGGAAGAGAAGGGTCAGACTACTTCTTCGCTTCTTTCATCCTTTTTTCGTAGTTGTCCCGGACGGCTTTCAGTTCTTCAGGCGTTCTACAGATCTGCACTGCCTGTACGTACTGCAGATCCTTCAGAACGGAGAAACCATACTTGTCACTGAACATGGTTTCACCCCACACGACACCCTCTACAACCGAGTGATCCTCTTTCCTCATTATTTTCCAGCCCTCTGGGGTCTCCCAGGCCAGAGGTTCCCTTTCTACAGCTTTGATCACTTTTTGCGGTTCTGTGGTTCGGGCCCTCTCTATGGCGGCTTTCAGGAAATAGACTCCTGAGTAAGTCTCCTGAGCCATGTAGTCGGGGTACTCCTTGAACCGGTCAAGGTAGGTCTTGACGAAATTGCGGTTCAAGATTGAATCTGGAGTAAGGAAGAAGTAACGAGCTGACGCGAAGACTCCGTCAGGCATGTTTTTCCCAAGAGGGATCAGCGTCTCCAGCGCAGCACCGTCTGTGAAGGCGAACTTCACATTTTTAAACAAGCCGGTGGGCAGGGCCTGTTTTATAAAATTGACGGCATCATTGCCCCAAAGAGATGACCAGACAGCATCCGGTTTGGTTTCTACGATCTTTTGTATGAAAGGCGTGAAGTCTTTCTCCATCAACTTTGGCCACAATTCGCCCACAACCTCCACATCCGGTTGAAGCTCCTTCAATTTTGAAATAAACAATGCCCAGGACTCACGACCGTAAGCGTAATCCGGTCCGATGTTCAGCCAGCGTTTATATCCCTTTGGAGCCATAAAGTACGCTCCGGCGCGCGAGTGCATCAGGGCATTACTCAATGTGCTGAATAGGTAGGGATTGAATTTAACATCTGTGAGAGCGCTGGCCGCTGCCTGAGTAAGAACGAGGATCTTCTTTTGTTCCAGGACCAGGTCAGCCAAGGCTACCGCAATAGCGCTCGATGTGGGTCCTATGATGAAGTCCACTTTATCCTTTTTGATGAACTTGTTGACGATCTCAACGCCCACCTCGGGCTTCATCTTGTCATCTTCGAAAATAGCCTCCACCTTTCTTCCCAGGATTCCACCTTTGCCGTTTATTTCATCAAGGGCGAGCTCAACCGCTTGGGATCCATGCTTGCCGTAGCCCCCCATAGGCCCGGACATGATGAAAAGAACGCCTATTTTAATGGGCTTGGTAGGGTTCTCTGCGGCAAGGGCTGGGCCGCAGACCAGAACAATCGAAAGAAAGCACAGAACAATTCCCATTTTCCATCTGCGGTTGATCATGTCTGTCCTCCTTTCAGAATGCGACTCTTGAAAGATCTGCCAATGAAAAATACCCTGCCCGCTCTTACAAAGAGGAAACTATTTAAGTGATAAGAAACTGCTTCGGGATGGGTTGTGAATTGAATATACAAAAACTGGAGTAGTGTGTCAATGAGAATCGGCCACACGATATGGCGGTGTCCCCTCACCTATTTGAGCACCAGCACCAAGCTTGGAAAGCTAAGTCGAAGCCATCGCAGAAAGGGATTTCGGCTTCACTCTATGCCACATATCTTGCCAATACTCGCACTTTGACTAATCTTGAAGATATGTGATTGAAATCTGCACTGGAAAGGAAGAGGGGCGTTTCATTGACTACAACAAGGTGTACTAGTTCGTCAGGCGTTAATTTGGTACTGTCTTTCAAATCAAATAGTGGTACAGATTGAATATAGGAAGAGCCCTTTTTTCCGGCAGGGAACACAAAAGTGAGGCGTGAACGGGTTGATTAAGATTTGACCTTCTTGTAAAAAACCCTCTTGGCTATTTCCGCTGCCATGATGTAGAGGACCATGATCCCTCCCAGGGCAACGAAGAATGGAGCGGGAAGGGGACGGAATCTAAAGAGACCTCCCAACGGACTGAAAGGAAGAGTAAGTGTTACTCCGGCAATGATCAGAGTAGCGGTCAGCAGATATTTCCCGGGTCTGCTCTGATAAAAGGGTCTGCGCGTACGAATGACGAGGACGATCACCGAAGCGGAGATTACCGATTCCAGAAACCACCCGGTTCGGAATAAATCCGGTTGAGCATGGAGAATGAAGAGCAGTACGCCGAAGGTGAGGAAGTCAAAGACCGAGCTCACCGGACCAAAGGTCATCATAAAGTTGCGGATGAACTTAATGTCCCAGCGTCGGGGCTTCTCAACGAATTCAGGATCCACACGGTCCGTGGCAATCGTCATCTCCGGGAAGTCGGTCAGCAGGTTGGTGAGGAGGATCTGCGAGGGCAACATGGGGAGAAAGGGCAGGAAGAGGGATGCCCCTGCCATGCTGAACATATTCCCGAAATTGGCGCTCGTGGCCATAAAGACGTACTTCAATGTATTGGCAAAGGTAGTCCGTCCTTCGCGCACACCTTCCACCAGGACATCCAGATCTTTTTCGAGAAGCACAATATCCGCCGCCTCTTTGGCAACATCCACAGCACTGTCCACTGAGATCCCTACATCGGCAGAATGGAGTGCGGAGGCGTCGTTGATCCCATCGCCCATATAGCCAACCACATTTCCAGCCTTTTTGAGTGCATGGATGATGGCCTCTTTGTGATTCGGCTCAACCTCAGCGAAGACATTCACTTCATTGACACGGTTGAGCAGCGCCTCATCGCTCATCTGGTGGAGATCTCGGCCTGTAATAATCTTCGAATCCGAGAAACCCACCTGGTGGCTGACATTGGCCGCAACCAGGTGGTTGTCTCCAGTGATGATCTTGAGTGAAACCCCAAGATATCTCAGCTTGTTGATGGTTTCGATAATGCCGTTTTTCGCAGGATCGAAGAAAACCAGGAAGCCTAAGAATGTCATGCCGGTTTCATTATCCTTCGCAATGGAGGAGACAGACCCTACCTCCTGGAAAGCGACGCCCAATATCCGAAATCCCTTTTGGCTCAGCGCTTCAAAGCGCTGCCGGATCTGGTTTTGGACCGTCGTCATATCTACCGTCATCCGATCTCCGATTTCTGCTGAGGAGCAGACCTCGAGCACATTGAGCAGCGCACCCTTTGTGATGATCTGATGGCCGCCATCTTTTGAAACCAGAATGCTCAAACGTTTGCGAACAAAATCGTAGGGCACCTCGTCAAGCTTCTGGTAGCCAGAAAGATCCAGCGGGCGGTGTTTTCGGATGGCCTCATCGATGGGGTTTGTATAACCTGTTTCATAAAAGGCATTGAGATAGGCGTAGAGAAAGACCTTCTCACTTTCGCTGCCCTCCACATCGATGGCTGAATGGAATTGCACCACACCTTCGGTCAGAGTTCCGGTTTTGTCGGAACAGAGGACGTTCATACTGCCGAAGTTTTCAATGGAGGCGAGGCGTTTGACAATGACTTTCTTTGATGCCATGCGTTTTGCACCATGGGAGAGATTGATGCTGATGATCGCTGGCAGCAGTTGTGGAGTCATCCCAACAGCCAGGGCCAATGCAAAGAGGAAGGATTCCATGACCGGGCGCTTAAAAAAGACATTGATGGCAAAGATCGCGATCACCAGGACGAGTGTTACCTCCAAGAGGAAATACCCAAATCGTCTGACGCCTCGCTCAAACTCGGTCTCGGGCGGCCTGAACTTCAGCCGCTCGGAGACCTTTCCGAACTCGGTTTCTTTTCCCGTGTGAGCCACGACGGCCTTGGCATGACCGCTCACCACATGGGTTCCCATAAAAAGGGCGTTCGTCCGTTGGCCGAGGGGAGTCTCCTCTGGCAGAATCCCCGCAGTTTTTTCTACTGGAAAGGTTTCCCCTGTTAAGGTAGCCTCGTCGACGAAGAGATCTTTCGATTCGAGAATGAGACTGTCGCCCGGAATGACATCTCCTGCATTCAGGACAACGATATCTCCCGGGACTATTTCTTCGACAGGAACCTCTTTTGAATCTCCGTTACGAATCACGGCAGCCTTGATCTGTACGATGGCCAGCAGCTTCTCGACCGCATGGACCGCCCCCCTCTCTTGCCAGAACCCGAGAAGACCGCTGACCAGGACGATGATCAGGATGATGAGGGCATCCGCCGAGTCGTGAAGCAAAATGGAGATCCCCACGGCAAAGAGAAGAATGAGGATAATGGGGCTCTTGAATTGGGAGAGGAGAAGCGTCAGGTCATCCGTCCTCTTCTTGGGCTTAAGAAGATTGGAGCCATGGCGGGCAAGGCGCTCCTGAGCCTCTTCTTCGCTTAAACCTTGCGGCGTGGTTTGAAGCTCCTGAAGGATTTCAGGGGCGGGCGCGCTCCAAAAGGCATGAGAGGGTTGTTTCATCCTAACCCAGACTTGACCTCCGATTTTACTGAAGAACTACTTCAAAATTGATTTCCTGTCAAGCGAAGAAGCCTTAACGCTTAGGATCAGGGCTAAGTCGTATGTCCTATCTCCTGGAGAAGCAGATGCAGGGCGCGCAATAATTGGACATCTTGGCTATTTTGCAGTTCCTCTGCTGTCAATCCCTTCTCGCTCGCGGGGATGAGGGGTGTTACTTCTGCGGGGAGATGGACGACGACATCAGGAGAGATACCGTGGTGCCAGATCACATGCCCAGCAGGGGTTAGCCATTCTTCGATGGCCAGCATCATTGCTGAGCCGTCGGAGAGGGAAAAGGTTTCGAGGACAGTGCCCGTTCCAAAAGTCTTTTCACCTACGAGCTTGGCACGATGAGCATCCTGGAATGCTCCTGCAACGATCTCCGCCCCGCTGCTTGTCCCGCCGTTGATCAACACCACAAGCGGCAAGGAAGTGGCTATCCCTCCTGACTGGACAGGCACGGGTTTGATCTTGCCGAGGGCATTTTTTTCCAGGAGCACATTCCCACTGCCTAGAAACTGGCTGGCTGCGGAGACGGCTTCATCATAGAGACCTCCCGGATTATTTCTCAAGTCTAAGATGAGCCCCGCAGCTCCCTCTTTCTCGGCGGTCAATAATGCCTTGCGAAGATTTTCGGCAACTCCTTTGCTGAAGATCGCTATTCGCAAATGGGCTGCCGTGGTGCCCGGCAATAGATGCCATGTAACACTTTGGACGGTGATGGAGGCACGGGTTAAGGTAACATCTTTCGTACTGGTTGTCTTCAGATTGAGGATGGTGAGCTTCACCCGGGTTCCTGCCGGGCCCAAAATTCGATTCACCGCTTGATCAAGGGGAAGTCCGCTCACGTCTTGATCGTCCACTTTCAGGATGATATCTCCGGGCTTGAGGCCCGCCTTCTGCGCCGGGGAGCCGTCGATGGGCGCGACGACGACAAGCTGGCCATTCTTCATCTGGACTTCGGCCCCGATGCCTTCGAACCTCCCCGTGGTGAGATTGCGCTCTTGCTTCAGCATGTCCGGGGTGAGAAACCGGCTATGCCCGGTATCGCCGAGGGCATCCACCATACCGCTGATCGCGCCGTAGGTCATCAATTGAGGATTCACCGCATTCCGATCCACATAGACCCGCTGGATCGTATTCCATGCTTCCGCCATCAGGCGAAAATTGGACTCAGCGCCAGCGGGAATCGTGCCCGGGGAAAAGGCGCTCAACAGGCTACAGCCAATAATGGCGCCTGCGATCAGACCAAGGGCGAGGAAGGTAAGGTAAGGTATCCATCGATAAAGTCTATGTTTCATTGTTCCTCCTTCCGGTCGAGGCAGCAGGTCGTGCTCTCCCAGAGAGTTTGTCAGTCAGAGAATTCGAGGGCGTTTCTCAGAATTTTCTTATAATAGCAAGGGGAATAAAATGGGGTAAACGTTGTATTTTAATTGCAGAAATGCTGTATCTCGGGTGGTTTTGAGTGAAACCCTAAAGCTCCAGATTTGGAAAGAGGAGAGGGATAGCCGTTTTGAGATTCGATCTTCTTGTGGGTTCGTCAGTATTGAACTTAGGATTCTGGGGAAAGTCGCTAAGGGTCAGGGATTGCTTTGGCATTGTCTTACGATCGCGTCCAATCCCGTGATTTCCAAAACCTTCTGATCGCCGGCTAATGTCGTTGGAAGGATCACCGAAACACCAAAGTGCTCTTTTAATAGGTTGACCTCGCTATTGTAATCTTCTGTCCCGTTGGAAACAGGCAGGGATTCGCGAATAATAATTCTATTCCCATTCAGGTATCTGATAATTTCGCGAAGGTGGTACATTCCGACTGTAAGAATGGCTTTTCTGGTTTTGATATTTCCCCGCTGAAACTCATCGTTTACAATTCCGGGTATTTTCTGAAGCATCGCGGCGGTTCTTTTCTCTTGGAGATAATCCAGTTTCGATTTCAGGAGAGAATAATCACTCGAATCGTCTCTACAGCTTATCAGCTTGACCAAATTATTCCTCACCGCATCGTAGAGCTCCTTATCCTCCACTTGCCGGAGCCTCAGCGGATGCGTCTCTTTCAATAACATTTCTGCATTGACGTAAGCGGTGTTATCGGAGAGTCTTTCCTCTAACGCCTTCGTATCCAATAGCGCACAGCTGCTGGGCGTACCCGGGGCGTTGATATTCTTTTTTTCGACCTTTGTCGATGTACTCTTAAAGAAGCCTTCGGGTAAAAGGAGTCCCAACCCCTGGTTATGGATCAGCCAGTCTCCGATCTTATAGACCTCCGCCTGGACCCTTGATGTATTCTCGCCATTAAGACAGGTCAACGTATCTCTGTGGCCCAGAGCGATGATGAAAAGCTGGTTTGGACTTTTCTCGTTAAGTCGGTAGATGACCTTGCCATATTGAGGGGGTATCCTCAACGCCGTTTCAGCAGTCGAAGACGAGATGCTCAAAAGAAAAAAGCAGAAAATTAGCAACAATAACAGAGGTTTCTTGAGTAAACACATCAAACTAATTATGGCATTGAAATCATTGGAAATCAAGGCAGGACAAGGGGTTCGGTCAAACGGAATCAGTAGTGATAACCCCGTTCTCCAACTTTCCCTCTGAAAATCGAGTAGCTATAAGCCGTATAACCCAGTACCAAGGGCAAGACGATGACCGCTCCCCAGAGGGTAAAGCGCAACGTTTCGTGTTGTGCTGCGGCTTCTTGGAAGGTGATATTGGGCGGAACGACATAAGGATAAATAGAGGCGATCAGGCCAAGGTATCCCGCAAAAAAGAAGACCACACTAAAAACGAACGGCAAGGCCTCACGCCGAGCCCTCAAATTCTTGATGACTCCATAAAAAGCCAACAGCCCGATCAATGGAAAAGCCCAAATGAAATAGACCCTGGGCGGGCTGATCCAATTTGACAGAGTGGATGGGTAGTGGAGCGGCGTCCAGATCGTCACCACAACCTGAAATACCAAAACGATGAAGGCTGACCGGAAAGCCCTGCGGTAAGCCCACTCCTGCACCGCCCCCGCGGTCTTGATGATAAGATACGTAGATCCGAGAAGAATATAGCCGGCGATGAGCGCCATGCCCACCGTCATTGAAAAGGGGTTCAGCCAATCGAAGGGGCCGCCTGCAAAGTGTTCTCCCGCCACCTTGGTTCCAGAAAGAATGCCACCCAGGGTCAACCCCTGAGCAACAACGGCGACTAGGCTTCCGAGAAAGAAAGCCAAGTTCCAGGGTCCCTTTCGGGTGGCATTCGCCCGGAACTCAAACGTCACACCACGGAAGATGAGACCGAAGATGAAGGTGAGGAGAGGAATGTAAAGGGCGCTGAAAAGAACGCCATAGATCATTGGAAAGGCAACCAAAAGGGCTCCGCCGCCAAAGACCAGCCAGGTTTGATTTGCATCCCAAACCGGAGCAATGCTGTTCATCAATATATCGCGTTCTTCTTCATTTCGGGTGCTTCGAAAAAGGAGTGCGACTCCCAGGGTGAAGCCATCCAGGATCACATAGAGAATGATGGCAAGACCAATCAGGCAGGACCAGATGATGACGAGATCCATTATCCCTCCTTATCAATTCCAAATCCCAAACAATTTCCAAATTCAAATATCAAAATGACTACACCGAATCCACCATTAACTTCGCCGCCTGTGCTTAACGCCCCTACCCTTCAGACGTCTCCTCAAGAATGTGCATGCCTGCTCGACGTTGAATCGGCGGGAGGGGGCTGGCGAGATCTGGACCTATCCTTAATGTTTTGAAAATGTAATAGAGATAACTTGTCCCAACCACGAGAAAGGTGACCAGAAAGAGGCTCAGAGACCAGATGACGTTTCCCGCAGGGATGGGAGAAACCCCTTCATTTGTCCGAACGAGTTGATACACCAGCCATGGCTGTCGGCCCACCTCATTGGTAATCCAGCCCAATTCCGTGGCGAGAAAACCGAGTGGGTGGATCACCAACAGGGTTTTCAGAAAAGAGCGACTTTCATAGAGACGCCCCTGCCGCCACAGAGCGGCAGCCCAGATCATGACGATGAGAAGGATAAAGCCGATGGCCACCATGAGTCTGAAGCTCCAGAAGAGGATGAAGACGTCCGGGCGATCCTTCTTCGGGAATTCCTTAAGTCCCAGGACCTTACCTTGAAAGGTGCGAGTGACAAGGAGACTGAGACCGTCGGGGACATTGATAGCGAAGAGATTCTTCTCCGCCGCCGTGTCTGGGAAGGCAATGACCGCGAAGGGGGCCCCGCCTGCGGTATTCGTCTCCCAGTGGGATTCCATAGCAGCCAGTTTTATCGGCTGGTGGTGGAAGACTTCGCGACCGCTGACATCGCCCAAATAGACCTGGAGGGGTGCGAACAGGGCAGCCATGAGCAGGGATATTCCTAAGGAGCGCCCGAAAAGGAGAGTTTGTCTCTTTTTCAGAAGATAGTAAGCGCTGATTCCAGCAATGACAAAAGCGGCTGTCTCGAAGGAGGCCATTGTCATGTGGCCCATTCGGGCCGGAAGGGAAGGGTTGAAGATGGCCGCTGAGAAATCGGTAACCATAAACTTTCCGTCGACAACTCTGTAGCCCGCCGGGGTTTGCATCCATGAGTTCGCGGCCAGAATCCAAAAGGCAGAGAGGATGGCTCCCGATGCGACCAGGCACGTTGCCACAAAATGGATGGTACGATTCACCCTTTCCCATCCGAAAAGCATGACGCCCAAGAAACCGGCCTCTAGGAAAAAGGCGGTCATCACCTCGAAGGCCAGGAGGGGGGAGAAAACATTGCTCACCGCTTGGGAAAAATTGGCGAAATTCGTGCCGAACTCAAATTCCAACACGACCCCGGAGACCACTCCCACTCCGAAATTGATGGCAAAGATCTTCACCCAGAAACGATACATGCGGTAATAAATCTCGTGCTTCGTCATTAGCCAAAGGAGTTCCACAACCACCAGGTAAAGGGCGAGGCCAATCGTCAACACCGGAAACAGGATGTGGAACATGGTGGTTACAGCAAACTGAATTCGAGAGAGAAAAACGGTATCCATCATCGACTCCTTGAGAATAATCCCTGCTTCAGCTCAGTCTTTCCTCCATCGCCTTCCGCCGGTCTCATGGTATCCTTCTTGGCGGTGATATTCAGAAGAATGAATCATTCTTGTCTTAAGAATTGAGCAGTCTCCTCCGGGAAGGCAACATTGATAAAGATGCCAGATCCCATTTCAAATCCAGCAGCCGTGGTCAACCTCGGAATAATCTGCAGATGCCAATGATAGTAATCTTCCCATTCATCTTTGATGGGAGCGGTATGGATGACGTAGTTATAGGGAGGATCGTTCAGTTTGGAATGGAGTCTCAACAACGTTTCCTTTAGAACCCTTGCAAAGGTTTTAGAATCATCCATGGAGATTAAACCGAAAGAGGCCTGATGGTCTTTGGGAATGATCCAGGTCTCAAAAGGACGCCGGGACGCAAAGGGCTGGAGGACGACGAATTTTTCGTTATTTATGACAATTCTTTTGCCAAAGGTGAGTTCCTCTTGAATCGAGTCACAATAGACACATCTTCCGTGGTCATCGTAATATCGGGCTGCCTCTTCCAATTTTTTTCGGATATTGGATGGAACGACAGCGGTTCCTACGAGTTGAGAATGCGTATGCTCCAGCGACGTCCCAGCCGCCTGGCCATGATTCTTAAAAATGATGATCAGTTTGATCTTCGGATCTTCCCGGATGGCAAGATATCTCTCGCGATAAGCGAGGAGGACCTCTTCCACCTGTTTATCATCCATCAGGGGGAAAAGTTGATTATGAATAGGGCTTCCAATCACCACCTCATGGATTCCAACCCCGTCCATCATCCGGAAGAACCCCTTCTCTTCCTTCCTTTCCAAACTTCCTTCCGGAGAAAGAGCTGGAAATTTATTGGGTACAACCCTTACCCACCATCCTTTACTATCTGCCGGACCACTGCTTCGATAAGCGAGGGTTTCATGGGGAGTCAGGTATTCATTGCCCGGGCAGAATGGACAGTCCTTTTTATAAGGAGGTTTCTCGGTAGAGGGTTCAATTCTCTTAAGCTCATGGGGTCTTTTTGAACGCTCTGAGGCGATGATGACCCATTCCTTCGTCGTGGGATCTTGTCTCAACTGGGGCATGGGAACCTCGCTTCAAGTGCGGAATTCGCCTGCCTGCCCTGTACCAGCACGGTCCAGGGCCTGCCGGTAGGCACGGAATGCGGGATAAAGAAATTCGGAGCCCGATGCTCGATAGATAATCTGCGCTGCTTTTTTACAATCCGCAATCTGCAATCCGCATTCCGAATTATAAATGCCTTAACCTAAGGCCAAGAGTAATCCTACCACCGCGCCCAGAGGAACGGAGACGTAGGGATTACAAGTGAGAGCTCAGGAGCTTCCGATTCCTCGGGTGAGACAACTCAAACCGAAACCAGCAGCCCCGCCCAGCAGCACACCCATGAGAATCCTTGGAATCATTCCTACCTCCTGTACACAAGAATACCACTGCGCGAGGTTCCAAATCAACATCAATATGATCTGGGCCGCGGAGGACGGCGCTTGCGGGACACATGTCGGTCAGAGGCCGACCGATATAGAGAAATCGTTCGTTTCCAGAAAAAGGTAGCCGCAGCCTTGATATGCCTAAGGTTCTTCATCTTGATTACGGATCATGGACTGCGGTATTCCCTTGACAGGTTGAAGCAAGGTGAATAGAGTGATAGGTATACCATTTGAAGAGGAGCGAAATGAAAGAATTCACCGCTGAGGAATTGTCATCTTTTAACGGAAAAGAAGGTAAACCTATCTATATCACCTTTCAGGGAAAGGTTTATGATGTCACAAAAAGCCCTCTCTGGGCTAAAGGTCTTCACATGAATCGGCATCCTGCGGGAAAGGATCTCACCGGGGAGATCTCGGCAGCTCCACATGGGCCTGAGGTATTGGAGCGTTACCCCCAAATAGGAACGGTCAAGAAGGGGCCGCCTGAGGAATTAAAACACCTTCCCCTCTTTCTCCAGGATTTTCTTCAGAGATTCCCAATGGCGAGACGTCACCCCCATCCGATGGTCGTCCACTTTCCCATCGCCCTCTTCATGGCGGCCTCTCTTTTTATCCTTCTCGCTCTCCTGTTTCAAAAAGGGTCTTTCGAGATCGTCAGTCTCTATCTTCTCATTCTGGGAGCCATCTCGTCTCCTTTTGCAATGGCTACCGGGCTCCTCACCTGGTGGATCAATTATCGATTCAAGTTCAATTATTTTGTGAGAAGGAAGATCCAGCTTTCTATCCTTCTCCTCATCTTTGAAGTAATTCTCATCGTTTGGCGAATTTCTCAAGTAAAAATCTACCATCCCTTCTACATTGTCGTGATGGTCCTTCTCACCCCGATCGTTTCGCTTCTGGGTTACTACGGGGGCCAGTTGACTTTTCCCGTCGAAAAGCAATGAGGGGATGGGGAGGTAGGGAGACACAGGACCCTCAGATCCGGGTTGGGGTCAAGAGGTAGATCCTAAACCTTTTCAAACATATCTTTGGGGGCGCCGCACACTGGGCAAACCCAGTCGTCAGACAGTTTGTCAAAAGGCGTGTTTGGGGGAATATTACCGTCGGCATCGCCCTCTTCAGGATCGTAAATGTAACCGCAAACTTTGCATTTCCACTTTTGCATTTTTGTCTCCTATCCGCGCTCTCCCAATCCCTCCCTCGAGAATATTATGTCCCTTTTCTCGTCATTGCGAGCGAACGAAGAGAGCGTGCCTGCACGCCAAAGTGCCCAATAAAAACATCTGGCAAATAAGAGTTTCGGCACGCAGGCGTGGCAATCTCCTCTTTTTCCAAGCCTTCTGAGATTGCTTCGGTCGTTTCACTCCCTCGCAGTGACATAACGACAACGTTGCAAGTGCAGGGAAGACAGAGCCTCGTTGGCTTTTGGATTATTTCAATACTTCATCATCGTACAGTTTTTCAATATAATATTTGTGCTTGCTCTCCTCCTGAATCAGAAAGATGAAGAGACTTCTTAGAGTTTCATCCTGGTTCTTTTCGTTCAAATCGGTATAAAGCTTGACCGACCGCTCTTCTCTTTTCATCGCGATTCGGAGAATGTCCCCGTAAGAAACATCGGGTTTCAATTCCGCTTCAACCATATAATCACTGATCTTCAAATTCGGAATCTTCTCGATCTTTCCCAACTCGATTTTGCCCACCCGAACCGCTTCGAGCTTTTTCTTGTGTCCCTCTTCCTGCTTCACAAAGTCCGAAAAAAGATCCCTGGTCCCAGAGTGTTTGACCCGTTTGCTTGCCCGGTCATAAAAATCCATTGATTCGATCTCTCTTTGAATGGCAAATTGGATCATCTCCCCAAATTTCTTCTCGTCCATAATGGCTCCTTTCTATCAATGGCCTTTTTCTAACCCGTCTATATTTTTAGAACATTCGCCATTTTACGGAATAGTTTTCTTAGGGTCAAGATAAAAGTGATTTTCAGACCATGTCCCCCCATCTCCGTGTCTCCCTATCTCTCTCTTCTCAGCAGGCGCATGGAGCTGAAAATGACAAGAAGGGAGCTGGCCTGGTGCAAGACCGCTCCCAGGATCATGGTCACCCATCCTTGCGCTGAAAGAATAACCATGATCGTATTGAAGATGAGCGCGAAGACCAGATTTTCCTTAATCACGCGCAGAGCTTTCCGAGAGAGTCGAACGACGGCAGGGATCTTCTCCAGATCGTCGGTCATCAGGGCAATGTCAGCGGTTTCAATGGCCACATCCGTTCCCACTGCTCCCATGGCGATGCCGATGTCAGCCGCAGCAAGGGCTGGGGCATCGTTTACCCCATCGCCAATCATCGCCACGACCCGGCCTTTTCTCTTCCACTCTTTGATGCTCATCACCTTGTCTTCAGGAAGAAGTTTGGCCTCGTACCTTATGCCCAACTCTCTTCCGATACGGTCGGCGACCAGGGCACTGTCGCCCGTCAGCATCCAAATTTCGGATACCCCTTGTCCCCTGATCTGTTTGATCGCCTCTTTGGCTCCTTCCCTCAACGTGTCAGCAATGGAGATAATTCCCAGAAGACGACGGTCCGCTGCGATAAGAAGGGGGGTCATCCCTTCCGATTGCTTTGATTCCAAAAGCGCTTTTGCTGATTCCGGAATTTCCGCTCCTTCGCCTTTCATCATTTCAGAACTTCCAACGATAATCGTCTTGGAATTCCACTGGACCTTCACGCCTTTCCCTCTGAAATTCTCAAAAGACTGGGGGTGGGGGACGCTCAGGCCCAACTCTTCTGCTTTCTCCGTGATGGCTCTCGCCAGGGGGTGTTCAGACCGTTTCTCCGCAATCGCGGCCCAATAAAGTACTTCTTTTCCGTCCATTCCATCCAAAGCATTTATCTCAATGACTTTTGGTCTGCCATGGGTCAAGGTTCCGGTTTTATCCAACAAGAGGGTCTTCAATCTTCCCATCTGTTCCAGATAGGCACCGCCCTTGATCAGGATCCCCTGTCGGGCTGCATTTCCGATGGCTGCCACCACGGCCGTGGGTGTGCCCAGGACGAGTGCGCACGGACAAGCCACAATGAGAATAGTGATGGCCCGGATGATCTCCCCTGTTACAAGAAAAGTGGCAAAGGCGATCAGGATGATGGCCGGGATGAAGTATCGCGAAAAGCGGTCCATCACCCTCTGGGTGGGAGATTTCTCCGCTTGGGCCTCTAAGATCAGACGTTTGATCTGAGCCAGCTTTGTATCCTCAGCCACCTGTGTGGCCTCGACTTCACAAGAACCCGACTCATTGAAAGTCCCGCAGTAAACCTTATCCCCCACATCCTTTTCGACGGGGATCGACTCCCCGGTCAGCGTGGACTGATTGACCGAGCCGCAGCCGGAGATAATTTTGCCATCCACGGGGATTCTTTCGCCGGGTCTGACAATGACCACCTCTTTGGGATTCACGTCCTCAATGGGAACCTGAACTTCTTTGTCCTCTCTTCTTACCCAGGCTGTTTTCGGAGAAAGTTGAATCAAGGAGGCAATAGCCTTCCGAGTCTTCCCCACGGTGACCCCTTCTAGGAATTCCCCTAAAAGCATGATGAAAATGACAGTTGCTGCCTCTCGATAGGCGCCTACTGCAGCAGCTGCAATAGCAGCAATGGAGACGAGGGTATCCACATTAAGATCGGGGATAAGGAGGGTTTTCACGGCGCTCTTCACAATGGGGTAGCCGCCAAGAATCAAGGAAGCGATGGCAAGGGCAGTCGGGAGGTGGAAGGGATCGAAATCGACCCACTTGAAAATCCAGGAGAGCCCGAGCGTGACTCCTGAGAGGCATAAGAAGATGAGAGACCTTCTCTCCTTCCAGAAGGTACGGGTTCTTTCAGCGAAGGTCTCCCTTACCGCATAGCCGGGTTTGGTAATTGCCTTTTTGATCCGCTCTTCTTCTACCCGGTGAGGGTCGTAGTAGATGGTGGCTGAGGAGAGGACATAGCTGACCTCTGCGGAGAGGACTCCGGGGACATGTTCCACCGAGCGTTCGATATTCAGCGCGCAATCGCCGCAGTGGATGTTCTCAATGTTGACGATGATCTTCGACTTGCCTTTCAGTTTTTCTTCTTCCATCGGTTTTTATTCGGGATTTAGATTTAAGATTTTAGATTTTAAATCTGAAATCGGCAATCTAAAATTTGAAATAAGCTAATCTCCCCAACTCCATAAACCTGTGTTGTGAAGACTGTAATACTGGTCATTGAGCAGCTTCTCGTGGAGAGCCTCTTCACTCGCCAAGCGTTTGTACATATCCCTTCCTCGGGGGTCCTCGGTCAACTCGGCCATGGACCGATAGTAGGCCTGCGCTTTTTTCTCTTCTCTTATGGCTATTTTTAATGCGTCCATGTCCGTCAACTGCTCCTGACCCTTGGGCTTCTCCATCTTTAAAGAGATGGCCTTCTTTTTGAGAGAAGTTCCTTCGTAGAGAATCCATTCTCCTTTCTCCTGGAGGGATTTGAGGAGGTCCTTCAATTTTCGGTAATGGTTCATCTCAAATTCGGAGAGTTGTTGAAGCATCTCCCGCCCTTTTGGATTTCTCGTCTTTTTTGCAGCCTTTGAATAGGACTGAGCAGCATTGTTTTCGGCCTCCATGGCCACCTTGACAGCCTTGATATCCTCTCGGTCCGTCCACGGCAAATCCTGCCCACAAGTCTTGCATGGAAGTTTCTTCTGCCTTCGGATGACGTCTTCCACTTTTTCAAATCCTTCGAGGGTCAAATCTGCCTCCGCTCCGCAATGCTGGCAGGTGAAGGCTTCTTTTTTGTCACTCCCCATTCTCGTCTCCTCTTCTGTCCATAGTTGATCGATCCCTCAACCTCTGATGAGACTACTCATTCATGGGTTTATCCTTTTTGCCTGTAAGTCTCGGGTCGATATTGCCCGGTCCTCCGCAATCCGGAATATAGCAAGTCACATCCGTGAAGGTGCAGGCTTGCTTGCAGGAAGGACATTGCTGCGGCACTGTATCGGCTCCAAATGTGTAGCTGCAATTTGAACATTGCCACTGAGTCATTTATCTCACCTCCTTACTTAAAATTTCTGTACGAATCCATCGATCTCCACCTTTCCCTATTGCGAAAGAAAAAAAGTTAGGAGAATCACGCCTAGAGCAACTTGAATCAAAACGACAAGAAACGTACTGTAATTGACGACCATATGAGTCATGGCAAGTCGATTCGACCCTTTCCCTTTGGAAAGTTTCCATCCCAGGGCCGCTCCGATCGAGAAGAGAAAAAGGATGAAAACAGCAAGATAGGCATGAAAGCCAGAGGTGAATATCTTCCCCTTCCGATAGAACAAGACTCCAAGGCCGATGAGAAAGCCGACCCAGAGAAGAAAATAGAAGGTCTTTCCATATCGGACGTGTTTTTGCCACGGGAAGGCAGAAGCAGGGCTGCGGCCGCTCCTGAACCTAAACCGTTTCCATCCCAGGGTGCCTGTATAGGCTCCCAAAAGAATCGCCAATAAGATGACAATGGGATGAATAAACGGCATTTTACTTTCCCCCTTCAATCTCTGCGTTCCAACTGGCAACCTGGAATTCAGGTCTTCCTTCTACCCGATAGATAAGATTTGAATTCACCCGATATCGTTTCCCTGTCACCATAGAGATTGCGTATTCAAAGGTAACAGGCTTCTGGGGAGCAATTCCATTCTTCTGAAGGGTCGAGAAGATTTCATCTTTCGCGAAGACGGTTTTTCCGTCCGCATCCTTCACCTGCGTGCTGAGGACAATTTGATAGTCCCCGTATTTTCCGGTGGGCATGTTATGGCCTCCTGCCCGGTTCGTGACGGATAGCTTAACTGTTCCTTTTCCCGCTTCGCCCGTTATCCGGGCTGCATCTTTAAGGAGCTGCTCGTAGCCCAGGTAATGCCGTCCAACCATCCTCTTGGACAAAATCAAGGAATAAAAAAACCCCATCTGGACCACTTCTCTCTCCACCCTTGGCATATGGCATTCCTGACAGGTCTTTTTTGAGCCGCTTGCCTGCCATTCCTGGAACGTCGGCATGTGGCATCCTGCACAGAATTCCGATTTGAGGAAAGCCTCATCCTGATCGGATTTATGTTTTGCCTCAAGTTTATAAGGACCATAGATCATATTATCTCTGAGATGACAGGTCGTGCAATTCACCCCTTCTTCCTGATGGACGGGCCGGGTTTTCAAGTTCTTTTCGTCGGCATTCTGCTGGGGCGCATGGCAGCTGACACACTCCTGCATTTCATAGTCCTTTGAAGCTTTCTTAAATGCGTCACGGGTGTAGGCCTTGGAATGAACGTCTTTAGACCATTCCTCGTAGATGATTTTGTGACACTTATCGCACTCTGTAGATTTCGCCGTCTTGTCGGCCATCTCAAGGAGGTAATCGTACTTCGCCGCCACCAAGAACAGCGAAAATAAAATCAATCCAAAAAAGACCCATTTTTTCCTTCTCATCTTTCTTTCCTCCTTTTCTTGCGGTGATATCAATCTTCGTAAAGATTGAGATCGTAACCCAACTGAATCGCCTTCAAATTCTCCTTGATATACGATTTGGGCAAGAGCTTCTCCAACTCGATATGAGAGATGTCGAGATCGATTAATCGAAAAAGTCTGCCAAGGGCGATCATGTTGCCGAAGATCGCCTGACCGAACTTTTCAATCCCCAGCATTCCAAAAGGAACTTCCTCGTCCGTGCAAAGTCCCGTATCACAGATTGTTTTCTGGGCGATAAGCTGGTCTCCTTTTTCGTGGAGACGGATGAGAATGTCCGCCTCGTCGATCATCGGATTTTCGACGGGCCTCTGATCATAAGTGAGGTAGGCACTGATCCGTGTATTGCGAACCGAGGAATCGTAGTCAAAGAGAAGAGCGACCTCATAGCCCAACTCCTTCAATGCCATGGCAAGGACATGGGAGATGACCCTGACCGATTGCCCTCCCACTCCAGTAAATGCTATTCGCTTCATACTCGTTCTCCACTCAATATGCTCAATGCATCTAATCGCTCTCCTCAAATCTCAATTACCAAATTCCAAGCTCCCTATAAGCTCCAATAATCCAATTTCGAATAACCAAAACTTTCGTATCCAGCTTTTTACTCTCGTTTGGAAATTGAGATGTTGGTTATTATTTGGTGATTGTTATTTGGGATTTGGTGATTGCTTTCTACTCCTTCAGCCTCCCTACCACTGGAAACTTAAAAACGAGATCTTCTCCGTGCGGTGCCATATCCATATCTTTGGTCAGATCCTTACCCGCAATATGGCACCGCATCCTTTTCTCTCCTTGAAAGAGAGGGCTCGAAGAAAGATCGAAGACCTTTCCTTTATAAGCAATATAGATCGGTTTTCCTGCTGTGCCATCAAAACGGCGGAGTTCCTCGAGAGTGAAGGGTTTCAAGCCCTCCAATGGTATCTCAGGCTTTTCCGCCACCTTCTCCGCAGGAGGGACCACTTCTTCCTCCATCGCGCTAGCGATTCCCAGTTCATCGTCCCTGAGATGGTCTCGTTTGCCTTCGACGATATGGAATCTTTCGTCAAACCATTTGAACATCTGATGAGCTGTTTTAAAACCCAGCCTTCTTCCGTTCAACTCAATGCAGTCACTGATGATGTCCACAAAACTGAACCCCTTCCAAACAAGGGCCTCATGAATACACTTCTTGAAATGGTTGAGGTGGTAGACCGTTGTCCTGGCATAAAAATAGGGAACGTGCTGGGTGAGGATGTGACCTAACCGAAGGGGAGCATAACGTTCTCCACGGGGCGACGTGATCGTCTTCGCACCCTTTGGCGTGGTCGGTCCGGCCTGGCCACCCGTCAAACCATAGATCTCATTATCGTTACAAAAGACTGTGATGTCGGGATTTCGACGGGAGGTGTGGAGGAGGTGGTTTCCCCCAATGCTTGCCAGATCGCCGTCGCCGGAGAGGACAACGACATTGAGGTCTGGGCGGATGGTCTTAATGGTCTCAGCGGAAGTCAGCACTCGACCATGAGGGGTATGAACCGCATCGAGGTTCATGTATCCGGACATTCTTCCTGAACAGCCAATTCCGGAGACAGCGACGGTGTTTTTGTCGCTCCAGCCGAGATCCTTGACGGCCATGGCCACATTCTTCAATACGGCGCCAATGCCGCAACCCGGGCACCAGGTGTGAGGGAACCGCCTCAATTTTAAGAGTTCTTTATAAGAACGATCCATCACCTTGTCGTCCCCCTCAAACACTCCTCAATTTGACTCTGGATCCAGTTGAGCTTGAACCCTCCTCCTAAGCAGGGGATTCTCATCACCTTCCGACAAATCGCGCATTCCACCCAGCTCGCATACTGCCCGTCGCTGCCTTCGACGACGATAATGTGCCGATAGGAGCGGGTCACCTCAATTAATTCTCTCTCCAGGACAGGATAGATCCGGATGGGTCGAAAAATGGAGAAGCGATCTTTCAAAGAAGAGATGACCCTCGAGGTGATTCCAAAGGCGATCAGGAGGGTCTCGGAGTTCCTACGGGGAAGATATTCAAAGAGCGGATACTTGCCGGCAGCACGGTCATGACGGTCTTTCAACTCCCAGAGCCATCGGCGGTAGATCTCCGGATCATTGGTTTTCACATTTCCCATCTTATCGTGGACCGTCCCAGTAAAAAGCCTCTGGCCTTTGCCCAAAGGTTCTTTTGAGCGGGGAGTGATATCGATGGGGATATCTTCAAGATCGACGATTTCATACAGGTGGGAAAGAAAGGCGTCCGCCAGGAGGATGGTCGGCGAAAGGGATTCCTCGGCTGCGTTAAACGCAGTGGCCGCCAGCACGAAACATTCCCTCACCGAATTGGGATAGAAGGCGATGGGATAATAGTCTCCCGCGCTTCCTCCTTTGATTTGAAGCAGGTCCGATTGAGCAGGTTGAGTGGGCATTCCGGTCGATGGGCCCACTCTCATTGAATTGACGAAGACACACGGAGCCTCGACGACGTGGCCCCATCCCAGGGCCTCCTGCATTAAGGAGAACCCGGGTCCTGAGGTAGCAGAGAAAGACTTAGCCCCGGCCAATGAAGCAGAGATCGTGGAAATGGCCGCAGCAATTTCATCCTCAGCCTGGAGAAATCGAAATTCCGGGTTTTCCTCTGAATAGAGGGCCGCCTGCTGCAATATCTCAGAGGTCGGACTGATGGGATAACCGGCAAAGTAGCTGGCACCTCCCCGGACTGCTCCCTGGAAGATGGCTTCATTTCCAGAAACGAGTCGCTTCACTCTTTCCCCTTTTCATCCATCACCTCGATGGCGATATCAGGACAATAGCGTTCACACTGGTAGCAACGAATGCATCCCTCTTTCTCTGTAATCTCATTCCTCTCGAGGGAGAGGACTTGGACCGGACAGATCTCCACACAGAGAAGGCACTTTTTGCAATAGATTTCATTCCAGATCACATGGAGTCTTGGCTTCATGGATTCCGAGCCAGTTTCCTTCCAGCTTCAAAGGCCTGCTGGAGCGCCTCCGGATGTTTTAAAACATCGCCCTTGGCCTCAATGCCCCGGAAGACCAATTCACCCACATAGTCCGCCTTGAGCACATCAAAAAAATACTTTACCGTGAGGATGGCCCCTTCGAAAACTTTAGGTCCTTTTGTCGCGCCCACAGAAAGAAAGAAGCCCTTTCTCTTTTTTCCTTCTTTCCCTAAAGAAGGATCTTTGAGAAGATATTTTCTCGACCAGAGGGCTTGACTTCGATCAATCAGGGCCTTGGTCCAGGCAGTAACGCCGTAGAAAAAGATGGGCGAGGCGAGAATGACGACATCTGCCTCCAGCAGTTTGGGATAGATTTTTTGCATATCATCCAGGATGACGCAATTCCCGGTGGTGTCACATCCATGGCATTCTTTGCAGGGAGTGATGGCGAAATCGGAGAGATGAAGACGCACCACCTTCGCTCCCTCCGTCTCAGCTCCCCTAAGGGCCTCTTCCAAAAGGAGCTCTGTATTGCCGCCTCTTCGCGGGCTGCCAAAGATCCCCAGAACGTTCACTGGAGCCTCCGATCTCCCTCGCCCGAGGCAGGCCAGGAGATCGAACCGAGATCTCTTAAGCCATCCAATTGGGACTGATCCATTCCTTTATGCTGGACCAGTACTTTAAAGACTTCACCCATTCCCATCTCCGGTTCAATCAGATGCTTTAAGGAAAGCCTCAGTTTCAGTCCCTCCAATTCTGTGATTTTCTTCCCCAAAGTCTCTATTTGTTCGAGGATACCAAGCCCGATGAGGAAGCGATATTGAGGGACAAGGCCAGTGAACCTGAGGCCAACCTCTTCTCCCTTTCGAATCAAGCTGGTGAAGTTGACATGGGAGGTGATGTCCTGTTCGCCTAAGCGTTCATAAGGATTTTCTGAGGCCTCATGTTGAAAATAACAGAGGAGTGTCCCCTCCCGTCGATGGGGGGCATAAAGCTCCTCAGCGAGATAACCGTAATCGATCGTCAGGGCGAATCCACGTTGTAAGCACCGAGCCACGCTTTCCATCCATTCCAATGCCAGTAGATTCACCTCCGCCTTCTGGCCCTCTTGCAGAGTAATGTCCATGGAGTGGAAATAGGAAGCGATCCTAGGGTCTGAAAGTTCTCCCCATTGTTCTGCAAATTGGCCGTCTCGTTGTGTGACATAGATTTCCTTCAACTTTCCTTGATCAAGGATGACTCTGTGGACAGGGAAGGCATCAACGAGCTCGTTGGAGAGGAAACATCCTTGAATCTGGACCTTTCCCTCTTCGAACATTTTAGGGTCGATCCAAAAGACCCTTCCTTCCCTTTCAGAGGACCTTTCCCTCTGCTCTTTTAAGAAAGGAGAGGAGGTTTCGATGAGGTGATACCGGAGATGTTGGTAGAAGGCCGGGGAGGTTTTTTCCGCCCAATCTAAAATGTCCTCACAGAGAAATCCTCTGCCCCCTCCCATCTCGACCAGATCAAAGTTTTCTCCTCCCAAGATCTCTGCCATCTGGAAGAGTTGTTTGGCGATCAAATGTCCGAAAAGAGGGCTGACCGAAGGACTCGTATAGTAATCACCCTGCTCCCCGATCGTAACCCCTTTGGATTGATAATAACCGTATTCAGGATGGTAAAGGCACCACTCCATAAATTGAGAAAAGGGAAGGGGACCCCTCTTCTCAATTTGAGAAAGAATATATTTCCTCAGACTTTCTCCCCGGTTTCTTTTCTCTTCTTCCATATACAAAGGAGCTCCCTGCTGTGGTATCCGGATTGAACCAACTCCCAGCCGTCCTTCCCTCTCTCACGAAAGAGATCTTCCAGCCATTGAACGCCTCCTGGAAAGATATCGTGAACAAAGCAGAGGCCATCCTGGTCGCATTCGATCGTCCGCTCCGTTTTTCCAGCCTGTCGCTCCGGCAGTCCGTGAATCGTAATCTGATATTCCCACTGGGTCATCGATTTCCCTCCAAAATAAAATTTCAAATGTCAAACGGATGCTAAAGTTAAAACCCAGGCAAAGGTTAACGCCAAGGTTTGGAATAACCTTAGCCTCTGTTTTAGAAGTTAAACGTTGACATTTCCTCTCGCCATCTATAATTCATACGTCAACACCCGGATCAATCCGATCGTAGCGCCAGTATTGTCCGTCGTCGTCGTGTCGCTGACCGAGACAACCCTTTTGACTTTGTTCCCAGCGATAAAACGATTGACCTTGTCGTCCAACACCTCCAACTCTCTTATCGTTTGGAAAATTTTCAGTTCGGTCGTAAACGTTTTGACTTTGTAACTCTTTTTCTCACTCATTCTCAACATCCTTTCTCTTTCGCCCGTCTGCCTACGGCGGGCCCGTGCAGGCGGGCCATGCATGGGGGCGCGCTATTTTTGTAGAATGGCGTCGGCAATTACTTCTGACGGGACTTCTTTAGTCGCCACGGCGATGTTGCAGCGGACCCTTCTCAAAGGCCTCATGGACCCAATTCAATGCGGCGATCATTTTTGGAAACCCAATGGTGGTCAGCCCGAGAAGGACGGCATGGCGAATCTCATCCGGGGTGACACCGATGGCCAGGGCCCTTCGGGCGTGAGACTTGATGGCGCCCTCTGATTCCGAACCAATAGCGATCCTCAGTTTAATCGGTCTCCGCGCCCTTTCGTTAAGAGGTCCGGAGGCATGACATTTCCTGGCGAGACGATCATACTCCTTTTCAACCTCCGGGAATTCTTTCGCCAGACGCTTGTAAGAAAATGGAAGAAAATCCTTCTTTGGCATTTCCCCTCCTTTCTCCTTATTGGAAGGTAATGGAATACTTATTCACCATGTGATGAGGAAAATAAGACTCCTTCGCCTTTCTCAGACCCTCCTCCCCCAAATCCTGTTCCCGATTGACATAGGTGTAACGCGACCATTCGTGTTCCAGAAAAGCCTGATTGATCGCCGGATAGAGTCCGTCGTAAGCCGGGTTTGCCTTTTCAATATGGATGACAACCGTTTCCGGGTTGAGCGGCTCTCCCAGCGTAAAGGCTTCCACTTTTTCGTCGATTAGGATCGCTCCTCCCTTCACTTCCAACTCCTCGAAATGGGTGAAAGCCTCTTTGATGGCAACGGATTCGTTGTACAGACCCGGGCTGGCCTCGCAGTGCCGGAGATCACACCAGTCCGCTTCCAATTGAAGGCATTGCGGAACCCATTCGGGAGTGAGGGGGATATACTGGTGAGAATATTTTTCCTGAAATTGTTTGATGTGATTCCTCTTCCGATGGTATTTTCTGCCCTTCAATTCGATCAGGTCTTGGACGAGATAGACATAGTCGCATTGGCTTCGATCCAGCTCCGCTTTCATACCCGATGCATTCCAATCGATCTGATCCACCCCTGTCTCGGGAACACGGGCGATCTTGGGAAGCGCCGTTTGTTGACGGAGATATTGCAGTAGAGCCTGATAACATTCTATCACATCTCCCTCTCCAATAGGGGGAAAGAAAAACGGACTTTCTCCCTTCTCTGAAAGGAGGCACAGAAAATTTCGAAAACGACTGATCTTAATCTGATAACAATCGCGCCAGATAAAAAGGTTGGTAAAGGTGAATTCTGAAATCTGGGGAGGGAATTGAGCGAAGACTTGATGGAAGAGAGGCTTGTCTTCGAGGGCCAAACCTCTCCACTGAGGAAACTCCGGCACGTCCCCCCATAATTCATCCATGATTAAATGGCTCCTTGCTCATTAGATATACTATCTACTTTCTATTCTATCAGAAACAGTTGATGTTGGGCCACAAAAAATCGAAACGGGTTCGTTTTGAACATTTCAAGTCTGGTCATTTGAGATTGTTCGAATGGATCCCAGAGGGGTGCTTCGCCCGCGCTTTGGATTTAGAATTTTCTTACGCACACGATCGGGTCAAATGGCCGACCATCGTACAGACTTCCCTGAGATTAAAGGGCTTATGAATAAAACCATAAACGCCCGCATCGATGGCCTCTTTGAGGAAGGGGTCCCCCCTTTCTGAGACGATGAGAAGGATTCTTGGCCGGTAGGACTTCTGGATCTCGAACAACAGCCCCTTTTCTTTAACCCCGGGACTATCCGTGTTCAGGATGAGGATACCGAAATGTTCTTTGGAAAGGTGAGGCTCGATCTGGTAACCGCTGTCTAACGTGATCACCCGGTGGCCTTCTCTCTCCAGGCATTCTCTTAAATAACCTCGACTGGCAAGATCGTGGTCGACAATACAAATCTTACTTACCATCGTTATCCCCTTCCAAATGGAGTTCATTTAAGCAGTCTTTGGAAAAGGAATATTACGTTTTCTGTTCGAGCCGATTCTCCAGGATGACTTTGTCAACGATCTCGCCGCAGAAAATGCATCTCCACCCGAAAAATTCCTCACAAAAGCCATAGAATTTTTCGAATACCATCGTTCCTCCACACCGATAACACTTCATGATAGGACCTCCGTTTTTGAGCTGCCGGAGTCTTCAGCAATTTTTGTACCAAGGATACTATTTTCTTAAAATATCAATGTGTTATGAATTTATGGAAAATAGGAGATCGAAGAGAAACGCCATTTGGTAGAGAAATTTGTATAAATTTAAACTGTTGTGCTTTGTTTATCGGTAATATTGATTAAAACATATTTAAAATATAACAAGTTAAGCCTATGTCTGTTTTTAAACAGTTTTTATCACATTTGTCCTTTTTTCAACCCGTACCTCTTCATCTTTCCATAGAGGGTAGAACGATTAATGTTAAGTCTTTTCGCCGCCTTATGTTTATTCCAATTCGTTTCTTGCAGCGTTTTTGAAATCAGGTTTTTTTCGTAATCCTGAAGGGTTGCGAATTCCTGCGTGGGCAAAGGCCTCAAGAGAAGATATTGAGGAAGGTCTTTTAGCAAAATCTTTTCCTGTTTGGCGATGATGACCGCATGTTCAAGGACGTTTTCTAATTCACGTACGTTTCCAGGCCAGGAGTGGGCAAGGAGAATTTCCATGACTTCAGGAGAAAAACTGATCGCCTCCTTTTTCCTTTCCTGGCTGAATTTTTGCAAAAAATAAGAGGCCAGCAGGGGGATATCATCTTTTCTCTCACGAAGGGGTGGGACGAAAATGGGAATGACGTTGAGTCGATAATAAAGGTCTTCCCTGAAAGTCCCCTTCTTCATCTCTTCAGTCAGATTCTTATTCGTCGCAGCAATCACCCTGACGTCTATCTCTAGGGTCTCCTCTCCCCCCACTCTCTCAAAACGGTGATCTTGCAAAACCCGGAGAAGCAGGATCTGGGTGGGAGGAGAGACCTCGCCAATCTCATCGAGGAAGATCGTTCCTCCATTGGCCATTTCAAAACGACCAGTCTTTCGCCGGATGGCCCCGGTGAAAGACCCTTTTTCATGGCCGAAAAGCTCACTTTCGAGAAGGTTCTGAGAATACGCGGAGCAGTTGGCGACGACAAAGGGTTTGTTTTTCCGATAGCTGTTAAAATGGATCGCTCTGGCGATCAACTCCTTTCCGGTGCCGCTTCCACCCTGAATGAGGACGGTGGAATCCGTGTCCGCAATGTCCGAGATCAATTCAAAGATCTCTTGCATCCTGGCATTCTTTCCAAGAATGTTTCCGAAACTATATCGTTTCTCCAACGCCTGGGTGAGGAGAATATTCTTGTCCTTCTCCTTTTTCAGCTCGTCATGCAGATCTTTTATCCGAAGCATCACCCTCACCTTGGCCAGCAATTCTTCGTTGATAAAGGGCTTGGTGAGGTAGTCGTCGGCTCCCAGGTTGAGGCTGTTGATCTTATCCTGAAGGCTTGACCGTACGGTGAGAATGATCACCGGAATGAATTTTAGTTTCTCATCCTCTTTAATTTTGAGACAGAGATCCCTTCCATCCGTATCACCCAGCAAAATATCGAGGAGGATGAGATCGACGGGCGTTTCCGATTCTGGAACCTTTTGACCTTCCACCTCTAAGATTCTCATCGCCTCATCCCCGGAGAAAGCCGGGAGGACTTGATATCCCTCCAAGTCCAGGAGCGCGGTAATCATCTCCACGGTATCCTTCTCGTCATCGACAACCAGTATTTTTTTCATATCTCTATCTTGCATCCCTGTTCCAAATATCCTAATCGTACCCTGATGCTAACCCAACAAAATATCGCTGAAAGATTTTTGAATGTCAATCGTAAATTAGGGTCTGTTCCCTCCGTTTCTGAGATTCCCGGAAAAATCCAGAAATCTCTGATCACACCGATTAGGATACCGTATTCCTTATCACAAAAATACAGAATAGACCCTATTCCTTTGCCAGACCACCCTTGATATCATTCTTAAAAGGTTATTCTAAAAAGGTTTTTTGTTGACGGGCAGAGTCAGGACAGGCAGGATTGAAAAGCATGATTTCCAATTCAAAGTCTGGGAACAACGTGCTGATCTTTGATGACGAAAACCAAATGTTGAAATTCATGATAGAAAAATGGGAAGATATTTCACAGGAAGGCATTCAAAGAAAAGGATACTTCACCGTAGGGCTTTCAGGAGGCAAAACGCCTATCATATTTTATCAGAAGCTGGCCGAATGGGACAGTAAATCCTCTTGGAAGAGGACGCACGTCTTCCTTGTCGATGAGAGGTTTGTCTCCTTTGAGGATAAGGACAGCAACTACAGGATGCTGAGGGATACACTTTTCGGGAAGATTGTTATTCCTCAAAAAAATATTCATCCAATCCCCATGGGGAAAGGGAGTTTGGAGGTTTCAGCAAGAGAATATGAGGCGGATTTGATAAAGGTTTTCAAAGTCTCAAAAGGTGAATACCCCAAGTTTGATCTCATCCTGCTGGGTATCGGTGAAGACGGGCATACCGCTTCGCTTTTTCCCGGCAGTAAAACTTTGAGCGAGTGCGGGCACCTGACTGCCGCAGTTGTGCTTGGCGAGATGAGACATGATCGGATCAGCCTGACCCTGCCGGTTATCAATCACGCAGGACACGTCATTTTTTTTGTGAGAGGAGCGAATAAGGCACCTGTCCTGAAAAAGATAATAGCCGGGGACGATCCCTCATTGCCGGCATCGATGGTTCGACCGAGAAGTGGAAAACTTCTGTTTGTGATCGATCGGGAAGCAAGTTCCCAGCTCTCTATGTAAGGGTTTACGGCAGAAGGATTCGTTTTCGATGCAGAAGAAACCCAAAAATGGTATACCAGACTAAAACGGGGAAACCGTAGGAGGATGTTCTATGAAACCCAAAGATCTTAAGACAAAAATATTTTTGGATGGAGGAGATCCCGATGAGACGCGGAAGACCATTGGTCTCCTCGGATTCCTTGACGGACAGACAACGAACCCAACCCTTATCTCGAAAAATCCCGGAGCCCGTGCCCGCCTTGAGAAGGGAGAAAAATTCACCAGAGAAGAGATCATCGATTTTTATCAGGAAACAGTAAAAGGAATTTCTAAACTGATTCCTCAAGGATCGATTTCCGTTGAGGTCTATTCGGATCTTTCAACTCTTGCTGAACCGATGTTGAAGCAGGCCAAGGAGATGTTTTCCTGGATTCCGAATGCCCATATTAAATTTCCCATGTCACGAGAGGGACTGAAAGCCGCAGAGCAAGCCGTCAAGAGTGGTATTCGTGCCAACTTGACGCTCTGTTTTACTCAGGAGCAGGCCGCGGCGGTTTACGCTGCTACCAAGGGTGCAAAAAGGGGCGATGTCTTTGTCTCTCCTTTTATTGGCCGGCTAGATGACAGGGGAGAGAATGGAATGGACCTGATCTCCCATATTCTTAAGATGTACCGGAAGGGAGACGGCCATGTCATGGTCTTGACCGCGAGTGTGAGGAAAATGGATCATCTCCTCTATGCCCTCAGGCTCGGTTCAGACATTATCACTGTGCCGTTCAATGTCTTGAAAGAATGGGGCGAGAAGGGACTGCCTTTACCCAAGGGCGACTATGTCTACGATTCAGAAAATCTAAAGGCCATCCCCTTCAAAGAGATCGACCTTATGAGGAACTGGCAAGCCTATGATATCCGCCACGAATTGACGGATAAAGGCATGGAGCGATTTTCCGCCGATTGGAATGCGCTGATTAACTAAGAGCTGTAGGGCACGGTTTCAAACCGTTCCTTACTCCTGATATCCTGATTTCCTGATGGCCTGATAACCTGTTACCGATTAGATCGTCTCGCACGGAGGAATCTTTTCAGCAAGTTTTTTCTTCTTCGCCGGCGTGAGTTCCTCTTTGATTTCCCAGTCCTTCTTGACAAAGGAATCCTGTGCCTTGATGAGGAGCCAGTCCTTACCGCTCCCTCTACCCTTCATCAAGATGAGAGCGAAGCCACCCTTTAATTTCTTCCCTTTCAGGGTAAAACGCAGCCTTCCCTTTTTTAGAGCGGATTCCGGATCTCCCTCCGGTTGAAACTCGCCTGAGTCCCAGATGAGGACAGGTCCGGCTCCGTATTGCCCCTGCGGAATCATCCCTTCAAACTCGCCGTATTCAAGGGGATGATCATCCACCATCACAGCGAGCCGTTTATCCGCCGGGTTCATCGAAGGCCCCTTGGGAATGGCCCATGATTTAAGGACCCCCGCGATCTCCAACCGGAAATCATAATGGAGACGGGTGGCATGGTGCTCATGGACGACAAATCTCATATTCGGTTTACCTACTTACTTTCAAAATATATCAAATGGAAAGCTTGTTCAAGTCCCTTCTCATCTTCCACAAGTAGCGGAGCAGAGGGAGGCTGAAAATTGACAGGTGGGTGAAAAGATGGTATTTCTTGAGTGCCTCCGCTAAGGATCGTAAGGATCGGTGAAATGGAATTCCGATGACAACGGGGAAATAAAGGGTTGAAACACCAAGGGGCGCGAGGTGAGTGCCGTTATTAAGACACCGGGGGAAAAAACCCACCATGTCCAAGAAACTACACTTTATTTCCATCCTGTTACTCGTTGTCTCCCCACCCCTCTCCTTCGCCCAGGGAAAACTATCTAAACAGAGCATCAACAGAATCGGCGTGACTCAGAGCGTTTCCAACCCAGACTTCGATGCAGACGCCAAAGGGTTTGAGAAGGCCCTGGCCGAGGCCGGGTTCAAAGAGGGCTCCCATGTCATCTATGACCGACAAAATGCTCAGGGAGATGTAAATCGTACCCGGAGTATTGCCCACAAGTTCTTAAATGCGGATGTGGACCTGATCCACAGCATCGCCACCCCTTCTTCACGGGCGGTGATAAAGGTCATCACAGATATCCCTATCGTCTTCTCCTCGGTTACGGAGCCTGTTTATGCCGGACTCATACCCAAAGGGAGTCCCGTTGGGACAAAAACCGGAACCAATGTCACGGGCGTCAGCGATCGTTGGCCTGTGACACTGCAATTGGAGATGTACACCCGATTTTTTCCCAGGGCAAAAAGATGGGGAACGATTTACAATGCAGGAGATCCCAGGTCTGTTCTTTATATCAAAGAACTGCGGGAGGCTGCCAAGAGATTGAAAGTTGAACTGATCGAAGTGACGACTTCGAGTAGTGACGAGATCCTGCCAGCCGCTGAATTTCTCGCAAGGAGGGCCCAGACCATTTACATCACCTATGATCATATCGCCCTCTCTTCTTTTGATATGATCGTGAAGGTCTGTAACGAAAGGAAAATCCCGCTCTTTGGCGGTGATCTCGTATGCGTTACAAAAGGTGCGATGGCCGGTTATGGATGGGATTATTTTCAAATCGGCTATTCTGCAGGCAGGAAGGCGGTTCGGATCTTGAAAGGGGAAAAACCGGGAGACATCCCCTGGGAGGTTGGAGGGAAATTGGCTCTGCTGATCAACGAGAAAGCCGCAAAGGCTCAGGGAGCCATTTTCCCCCCGGAGCTATTAAAAAAAGCAGATAAAATCATCCGGGAATAAGTCAAATATGAGAACATAGTGTAATACATAAAAAGTCCATTTTCTTTGTGTGTCATTCCGGACTTGATCCGGAATCCAGTCTTTTCAATTGGAGCACCCATGATCTCAATCGATGCGAAACGATGCAGTTTATGCGGCCTCTGCGTTCCGGTCTGTGTCAGACGAATATTGGAAGAGGGGGATAAGGGTGTCGTGGTTACGGAGCCAGAGCTGTGTATCTTCTGCGGACATTGTAGAGCTGTCTGCCAGACGGATGCGCCGAGTTTCTCTCATCTCGACGAGACTGAATTTGAACCGGTTGCGAACGCGGATAAACTCCCCAATCCGTCAGAGTTTCTCAGATTTCTTCGGCGCCGTCGGAGCACAAGGGTTTACAAGGAAAAGCCAGTTGAAATTGAAAAACTGAGGATGATCCTGGAGGCAGGACGATTTGCCCCTACGGGAGGAAATCGGCAGCCCTGCGAGTACATTGTCGTCAGAGGGAGAGAACTTTTGGATCAGGTGTGCTCGTTGGCAATTCAGACTTTACAGAGACTGGGAGAATCGGTGAAAGAAGCCTTCCGCAGGCATGATCAATTAAAAGAGCCGTTGCCCGAGGAGTTCATTCCCATTCAGAATTATCCTCCGGTTTGGGAACGCATGGCAAAAAAGTGGGAAGAGGGAGTGGATCTGCTCTTCTATCATGCCCCGGCGCTGATTCTGATCCACACGAAGCGGGGGGCGACGACGTCTGCTGACGTCGATACAGGTCTTTCAGCAATGCATATGATCTTGATGGCCGAAACGATGGGCCTGGGGACCTGTCTCAACGGTTTCCTGGTTACTGCTCTCAAGCGTTCAGAAGAGTTGAGAAAGGCGCTGGAAATTCCGGATGATCATCAGGTTCACGTGACATTTACAATTGGATATGCAGATGTCGAGTTCTTGCGACTCGTGGCACGAAATCCAGTTAATGTGAAATGGATGGGCGATGAATGAAGATGGTTTGAAAAATGACAGACACGTGACATGGCTGCCGGGAGGCAAGGACACGGCCACGTTACTTTCTAACATGGAGAGATAAAGATACTGATTGTTCAGATCAACGCAATCCCAATGAAACCCGGCGGAAGGAGCAGGAGCTGATAGAAAGATGATGGAAGTGGTTGTCGATGTTCTTCAGATTTCTGAAGATTGCGTTCGAATTGTCCTCAACGAAGTCCCAAAAGATATCATAGGGTAAGGAGGAATTCCGCCTTCTAAAGCGAATTCCAAACCGGTTGGTAAGAACTATGGAACTCAGGAATTAAAACATGGTAAAAGGGAAAATTCGTAAATTCCTTAATTCCTAAAATCGATTTTCTCTCAATCTTTTTGAAACCTGTGAAGTGATTTGGCAAACCTTTTCTGCCAAAGGAACAGAAAGCGAAGCCATTCCACAACTGGGGGTAATCAATGCGCTCTGAAGAAGTGTTTGATCAATTCCTTGTTTAGAAAGCGTTTTCACTCCTTCCTTGAAACGCCTGACCAGACTTTGGGCATCCTCCCTGAGAATAGCCTCACTCGTTGGGACGATGCCCCAAGCGAGGATGCCTCCTCTTTCCAAGAATGCGTTTAAGTCTTTTGGATAAAGCGAAAGCGTTTCCAAGTAATCATAGGCATCGAAACTGAGGATATTGAGGTGCGTCGAAAGAAGCACACTCCAATCCGTATTCCCACAGCAGTGGGTCCCCTTCAACCCCTTCACCGCGTCAAAGCATTCATTTAGTGAACGGATGACATCCTCCCGGTTCAGGCCTGAAAAGGCAGAGCCAAATGATGAAAGAGATGGCTCATCAAAAAAGATCATGGTTGGGATCCCGGGAAAAAGGTCATGGTACTTCTTTTCCAGCCACCGGGCTTTCAATGAAAGGTGTTTGACAAGGATGTCTCTTAAAGACGGGTCGTAAAAGATAGGTTTCTGCTCCTGATCGGCGAGGGCGAGACCAAACGTGATCGGCCCTGTGATCTGGCTCTTGATATATTTTATCTTCTCTCGCTGGTTTTTTGACGAAAGGTCTTTTAAGATCCCGAGTCCCCTTGCAAAATCCTTCGTGATCTGAAAAGACTCAAGATCATTCCCCTCGAAACGCTGGTAGAATTTCTCGATTTCTTTCTCAAACCCGTGAGACGTCTCAATCCAAACTTTTTGTTCTTTTTCATTCCATCTTAGACAGGGAAATCCCTCGGAGTATTGAACGACCATTCCTTCCAGAAAAGAGCGCTTTGGCAGCTGGGGCCAGAATGGGATTTCGGGGAAGTTTTTGAGGATGAGTCCGAAGACCTCCTTCTCATCCTGATGCGGAAAGGATCCGATTCCTGTTGTGGCGAAAGGATATTGAAATTCCATAGCTTTTCATAAAGCGATTCCACACAAAAAGTCAAGGAAATTCTTGGCTCAGGGTTAGCCCTGAGTGGGACCGAAGGGGCAATCCTGAGCCAAGTCGAAGGGCCAACCCTGGGCCATGCCGAAGGGTTGACAAACCAAGGTTTGATGATTATCTATCTATGAAAATTTTACAGAAGGGAGGTCTGTCTTTATGAAGGTGAGGCCACTTCACGATCGGCTGATTGTCCAGAGATTGGAGGAGGAAGAGAAGACAAAGGGAGGGATCATTATCCCGGATACAGCCAAGGAAAAGCCTATTGAGGGAAAGGTGATCGCCGTCGGGGCAGGAAGGATCAAGAAGGATGGTACAAAGATTCCCCTTGGGATCAAAAAAGGCGATCGGGTCCTCTTCGCAAAGTATGCAGGGACCGAGGTAAAGATCGATGGAGAAGAATATCTCATGATGAAAGAGGATGATATCTTCGCAATCATTGAATGATGGATCAGAAAGGAGGAGGTGTTCATGGCAAAAGAATTGAAATTCGATCAGGAAGCAAGAAATGCGGTTCTGGAGGGCGTCAACATTCTGGCCGATGCAGTCAAAGTGACTCTGGGACCCAAGGGAAGAAATGTGGTGATTGAAAAATCCTTCGGCTCTCCTGTGGTCACAAAGGACGGTGTGACCGTAGCCAAAGAGATTGATCTCGAAGATCATTTCCAGAACATGGGCGCAAAGATGGTAAAAGAGGTGGCCAGCAAAACATCGGATACGGCCGGAGATGGGACCACCACGGCCACGCTCTTGGCCCAGGCTATCTACCGGGAGGGATACAAAGTGGTGGCTGCGGGAATCAACCCCATGGATGTAAAACGGGGAATTGATCTGGCCGTGGAAGAGGTTGTCAAAGAGCTGAAAAAACTGTCCAAACCCGTCAAGGAGCAGAAAGAGATTGCCCAGGTGGGTACGATCTCTGCCAATAACGATCGGACCATTGGCGATATCATTGCCGAAGCGATGAATAAAGTCGGAAAAGAGGGCGTGATCACGGTCGAGGAGGCCAAGGCGATAGAGACTACCCTCGAGGTCGTTGAAGGGATGCAATTCGACCGGGGGTATATCTCTCCCTATTTCGTTACCGATCCGGAAAAGATGGTCGCTGTGCTCGATGACCCTTTCATTCTGCTTTATGAAAAGAAGCTCTCCAATATGAAAGAGCTGCTTCCAATCCTGGAGCAGATTGCCAAGACAGGAAGCCCGTTTCTCATCATCTCCGAGGATGTAGAAGGGGAGGCGTTAGCCACCTTGGTGGTCAATAAACTTCGGGGTACGTTGAAATGCGCGGCGGTCAAGGCGCCGGGTTTCGGGGACCGGAGGAAGGCAATGCTCGAAGATATTTCCATACTCACCGGCGGCAAGGCCATCATGGAGGATGTGGGAATTAAACTCGAGAAGATGAAGATGGAGGACCTGGGCAGAGCGAAGAAGGTGGTTATCGATAAGGATAATACCACAATTGTTGAAGGAGCAGGGTCTGCCTCTGCGATCGAGGGCCGGATCAAACAGATTCGTGTCCAGATCGAAGAGACCACTTCGGATTACGACAAAGAGAAACTTCAAGAAAGATTGGCAAAACTCGCTGGCGGGGTGGCTGTCATTAAGGTGGGAGCAGCCACCGAGACGGAAATGAAGGAGAAGAAGGCGCGCGTGGAAGACGCGCTCCATGCCACACGAGCTGCCGTAGAAGAGGGAATTGTTCCCGGCGGCGGGGTGGCTTATCTGAGATGTTTACCCGCTTTGAAGAAGATCAAAGCAGAAGGGGACCGGCAGACGGGTGTTGATATTATTATTAAAGCTCTTGAAGAGCCTATTCGTCAGATTGTTCAAAATGCCGGCAAGGAAGGGTCTGTGGTAGCGGAGAGGGTAAGACACGAAAAGGGCGCGTTCGGTTTCGATGCGGATAAGGAAGAATATACGGATATGATCGAGGCCGGAATCATCGATCCAACCAAGGTGGTAAGATTTGCCCTGCAGAATGCTGCCAGCGTCGCTTCTCTGTTAATCACCACGGAGGCCGTCGTGGCTGAGAAACCCAAGAAAGAACCGGCTGGACCCCCCATGCCTCCGGCTTATTAAAGAATACCCTTTGCTTACCCTCTTTCCAGAGGGATTGTGTCGTCATTGCAGTGAGGGACAGGTGACCGGTCGCCTGTCCCTTCTGCATCTTGCCAATCCTGATCCATAAAGGGTTCTTAAATGACCGATCCCTCTCTTTTGACTTTGCCCGAGGATCCTAAGGAAGCCCAGAGGGTCTTTAATTCCCTTCCCGTTGGAAATCAACTGGATATTGTTTTACGGGCTCGCGGAAGGGATCGACTGCACTATTTATTCCTTTCAGAACATCCGGAACGGTTGATTCAAGAGCTTCCGGAACTGGAGGTTTTCCTAACCGTGAAGGAAGCTGGAGAAAAGGATTGTCTCGACCTGATTTCGCTCACCACTCCGGAACAATTCCAGTATCTTCTCGACCTCGATTTGTGGAAAAGAGATCAATTAGATCCGGAGAAAGTCCTTCACTGGATGGAGATTCTGCTTGAATCGGGCGAAAAGAAAGCCAGCCAGTTCATCGAGTCTACGGATATTGAGTTCATCGCCCTGCTTCTAAAAAAATTCCTCCATGTCACAACCATGGAGGGGGAGCACTTGGAGGGAATGGACAGAATCCCTCCTTTCACGCTGGATCAATATCACTTCGTCCATTTCAGGGGGAAGAGGACCAGAGAGATTTTCGAGCCCTTTTTGGGAATTCTTTACCGGGTGGACAGAACAAGCTATCAGAGATTGATGGATTCCCTTGTCATGGAATTCGAATCAGAGCTTGAGGAGACAGGGTACCGTGTCAGGAATGGCCGGCTGGCGGATTACGGATTTCCTGATTTTGACGAGGCCCTGGAAATTTATCGCTTTGTCAACCCGGATTCTTTTGCGGGAGGCGAGGGCTTTTCTCCGGTCATGCCTCGAGACGAGGCCGGCAAGGAAGGTTCTATTTTCTATCTTGCCTTTCGAAACGAAGGCCTTTTCTTCTCCTCTGCTTTCTCTAAGATAGAGGATGCTCCTGAACAGGGTCGATTGAAACAAGAGATAACCGCCGTCTGCAACAAGGCAATCGTGGTAGAGGCGATCGATCTCTCCAATATCGCGGCTATGGAGAGGGCAGTAAAAAAAGTCTACCACTTCCTGAACCTGGGGCTTCAATACTTGAGCAAGGAAGACGAGGCAAGGTCGCTTGAAATCCTTCGATCTCTTCCGATACAGAAACTCTTTCAATACGGTGTGAGCACGACCCTTCTTCTCAGGAGAAAGGCGGAATCCATATTACAAGGGCCCTGGTTTTCGAATGACCAGGAGAATCTCGTCTTCTTGGACCCTCCTCATCTTGAAAAATTTGAGGGGATTTTGAGAAAGAAGCCTGCTCTTTATCGAAGCGGGGTGTATGAGGACTTCAGTAACCTTCAGGATTTAAAAGAGGCGGATGACTTTCTGGAGTTTATCAATACCATTCTCCACTTCTTGAAAAGGGAATTGAATCTCTCTTCTGTTTATCTGAAGGAGTTGGATTTGGGCGGTTGCTATCCGGGTTCCTGGCGGGAGATCACCTTCTCCACAATCTTTCTCACCTCTACGGCGAATCAAATTCTCAAAGGGGATTTCCAATTTCAAGCCATCGGGCAACCTCGGATGAAAGATCTTCTCGACAGGGTTTTTGTAAGAGATGCGCAAGGCAAGGGGGTTATAAAGATGGAGATTAAGAACGGACTGAGAAACTGGTTAGAGTCGATCGAGGGCGACGAAGCGAAGCGGCAACATCTTCTTGCTTTTCAGGATTTCTGTCTGGACCTATTCGAGGCGGAGTATGGGAAAATCCCTACCGGCGAAGAGGTGGACCCCCGATTTGTGAAGGGACTCCTGATCAGAAAATGATCCGGTAACGTAACGTTGTTTATAAAAAAAGGCCCCATGAAGAATCAACGCGGGGCCTTTTTTCATAAATGGAAAAGGGGGGCTATTCCCCTTTGAATACAGGTTCACGCTTCTGAAAAAATGCGGTCATTCCTTCCTGCGCATCCTGGCTCTGGGCGAGCTTCCTTGACCACTCGCGGTCAACGCGGATGCCTTCGTCGATGCCCTTATCAAGCCCCACCCACATGCCATGGAGCACCGCGTTTACGGCAAGGGGCGGCCGCTTGGTCAGTGTCAGCGCAAAGGCCATGGCCTCCTTCATCAATTCTGCTGCGGGAACTACGCGGTCCACCAGGCCGATGGCCAATGCCTCCTTCGCCGATAACCTCTTGCTGAACAAAATCATGTCGAGCGCCTTTGGCTTGCCCAGAAGCCGCGGCAGGCGCTGTATGCCACCCCAGCCGGGCGTGATGCCGAGGTTCACTTCCGGGCACCCGATGACCGCCTTGGGATTGTCCGTCATCAACCGGAAATGGCATACGAGCGCGAGCTCGCATCCGCCACCGAGGGCGTATCCGTTGATGGCAGCGATGACCGGCTTGCCGAACCGTTCGATACGGTTGAATACATCGTTGCCGTTCGGCCCTTTCTCGATGTTCGCTATGTCCGACACGTCCATGCCTGCGCTGAAACCCTTGTCACCCGCGCCGGTGATGATCACCACCCTGGTATCCTTGCTCTTCTCTAACTCGGTGATCGCTCGGTCCAGCTCCTCGCGTATGCCGAGGTTGACGGAGTTCGTCGGGGGACGGTTGAGCGTAATGGTGCTCACAAAATCCTTCGTGGTCAGTATGATGTTGCTGTAGCTCATAGATGCCCTCCTGTCTGAAATTGAGTAAAAACCACTTTCTTGAGTGGATTCTCACATATCCAAGCGTGTTGACTATAAGAGAAACGGATTTGTCTGTCAAGCAAAAAAGACCATGATTTCTCTGTGCAATCTGCCTTTTTTAGCCTGCAGCAGGACTCGCGCTTTTCAATTCTTCTAATTCCAGGGCGAGGCATTCCCAGATTTGGGTAAGTTCTCTCACCTGTTCTTTGACCTGTTTATGAGTCTGAACGGTTTCGTAAGTCTCTTGCTGATTCAAGTAGAGACTCGGGTCGGAAAGTCTTTGATTCAGATGATCCAGTTTTTGGGTGGCCTCCTGTAAAGATTTTTCCACTTCCTGAAATCGCTTTTCAAGGCTGGAGAGCTGCCTCTTAAATTGGTCCATCTCCTGGGCTCTCTTTCGCCTCTCCTCCTTAAGCAGATACTTAGACTTCTTTGTTGCATATTTTTCTTTTTCCTCAGCCTCAACCTGAACCTGAGCCTCTTTCCTCACGTCTTCCTTCTGAATCCGTTTCTTATAGAGGTAATCGTCATAATTTCCGAAAAATATATGAGGGATTCCACGATCGATCTCGATCACCTTGTTGGCGATTTGATTGATGAGATGTCGGTCGTGGGTGACCAGACAGATCGTCCCTTGAAACTGCTTCAAAGCCATCTCCAATACGTTTCGAGAAGTGATGTCGAGATGACTGGTCGGCTCGTCGAATAAAAGGAAATTGGCCGGTTTGAGGAGCATCTTTGCAAGGACCAATCGACTCTTCTCTCCGCCGCTCAAAACAGAGGCCCGCTTTTCGATCTCCTCTCCGCTGAAAAGAAAAGTACCCAGAAGGGTTCTAAGCTCGGTCTGACTTTCATCCGTCGCAATGGAAAGGAACTCTTCGAAGACCGTATTTTCGGGGCGGAGAAGATCGAACTGATGCTGGGCAAAGTACGCGCGGGTCACCTCCTTTCCTAAGATGACTTCACCTTCTTCAAAGTCGAGGACGCCAGCGAGGATCTTGAGCAAGGTTGATTTTCCCGCTCCGTTGGGACCGACCAAAGCCAGCTTGTCCCCTCGGTAGAAGCTGAGATCAATTCCTTGATAGACCACCGTGTCGCCGTAGCTCTTATGAAGATTTTTGACCTCCACCACCTTGTGGCCGCTCCGTTTGGGGGCGGGGAAGTGGAACCGGATCTCCTTCTTTTTCTCCGGGAGTTCGATCCGCTCAATTTTTTCGAGCATCTTGATTCGGCTCTGAACCTGGCTCGATTTGGTGTTTTTAGCGCGGAACCGTTCGATAAATCTTTCGGTCTGCTCAATTTTCCTCTGCTGAGTCTTATACGTCGCCTCGAGGACTTGTCCCCGGGCATCTTTCTCCTCCAAGTAGTGGTCGTAGTCGCCGTAGTAGAGGTCAATCCGTTGCGCTTCGATCTCTGCAATCCAATCGATGAGGTGGTTGAGGAAGACTCGATCGTGTGACACGATGACCATGGCGCCGGGATAATTGGTTAAAAATTCTTCGAGCCATATCAGGGATGTCAGGTCCAAGTGGTTGGTCGGCTCGTCGAGAAGAAGGAGGTCCGGAGATTGAAGAAGGATTTTCGCCAAGGCGATTCGCATCAGCCAGCCGCCGCTGAGCTCGTCGGTGAGGCGATCGAAATCTCCCTCTTTGAACCCCAATCCCTGAAGGATGCGCTTTGCCTCAGCCTCCAGGCCATAGCCTCCAAGAAGGGTATAGCGCTCCTGAAGTTTCCCGTATTCCCTTGCCAGCCTCTCCTGTTTTTTCGGATCGTCGATGGATGAAAGCTCTTCTTCGAGGATCGTCATCTTGTCCTGGAGCGAGGTGATGTTTGTCAAACTTTTTAACACTTCATCCAAAACCGTGTTGCCCTCGAAGGAAATCACTTCCTGGGGCAAGTAGCCGATCTTTACGCCTTTGGCAATGAGAAGCTCTCCTTCGTCAAGGGATTCCTCTCCTAAGATCATCCGAAAGAGGGTCGTCTTCCCCGAGCCGTTGGGGCCGATGAGGCCAAGTCGGTCCCTCACTCCGATCTGAAGGGAGCAATCTTTAAACAGGACTTTGCTTCCAAACTGCTTCTGAACATGATTGAGAGTGATCATTCTTGGTTTAGACCTTCAATGCCAAACAATGCATTTCAAATTGAAAGCTAAAATTTGAAATCTGAAATTTCTAACCGTTTGGGTGGGGATTAGGTATCGTATTTATCAAAGTTATAACCCGCCTTCTTATAATTCTCTAAGGCACGGGTTTTCAAATCCTGTCGCTTTGTTTTTTCCGCTTCCTTATCTGCCAATTCAGCCGCGTGACTCCATCTCCCTTCCTTTTCGTATTCCTTGATCTTTCTATCTGTTTCTGTGACCTGGCTTCCTTTGACAACCACAGATGGAGCGAAAAGAACTCGGGAGACAGGGTTATTACACCGGGGGCAGAGGCTTAAGGGAGATTCGGCCATCCTCTGGATAATCTCAAAACCCCGTCTGCAATGAGCGCAGCTTTTTTTTGAATCAACAGCCCTGTATACGTAAGTTGGCATATTTAGAACCGTGTCTTGTGTCCCTTCCTCGAATCATGCTGGTTCCGAGCAGGCGCACTCCGTGTCCGAATGTGCCACAAGCATTAAATATAACGTAATATTTCTTCAAAAATTGTCAAGGGGCAAGCCTTGTGTTACAAGTATTCGGTGATGATGATTCCTTACCAAAACCTATACATCTATGAGATTTCCGGAGAGATTTCGGACTCAAGGGATTTTCTTAAGCAAGACTTCATTGGCTGCTGGAATGAAGGGGAGACATCTTTCCTTTTCTTTTCTCAGCCCCACGATGAGGAGGTGGAGTCATTTATAAAAAAGAAGGGGTACCCTGTCCTCTCAAGAAACGTTCTGGACTACAAAGCCTGGCAGGCCGGTGAAGAATTGAAACCTTTTCAGGTGGGTAATCTTGTCATCTCTCCTCCTTGGGAAAATGTAAGCGTTGAAGAGGGCCAGATCTTGGTTTATTTAGATCCCTGCGTGGTTTTTGGCACAGGTTATCACCCAACCACTCGAACCTGTCTTCAAGCGACTTGGGAGATTTATCAAAAGGAGAAGCCGAAGAAGGTTCTTGACCTTGGAACAGGTTCCGGGATTCTCGCCCTGGGAGCTGCAAAATGGGGAGCTGAGAAGGTGCTTGCCATCGACTGCAACGAACTGGCTGTAGAGACGGCGTCACGAAATGTGTTGTCCAACGGTGAATCTGAACGGATCGAGGTGAGGAGGGGAAAGGCAGAGGATTTTATCAAAGAGAAAGCGGACTTGGTTTGCGCCAATATCCATCTTCAAGTCATCGAGTGCCTGCTAAAGAAAAGGGCTTTTTTCAGGAAAAGATGGCTCATCCTTTCAGGGATCTTTGAAAAAGATACGGAGGAGATTGAGAGAAGATTGAAGGAAAAGTCTGTTGCAATCGTTCGGAGATTACAAGAGAAGAACTGGTCAACCTTGGTCGGCCTGAATGAGAATTGGAGAGGGGATTAAATTTAGTCATATTGACTTCAATTCTTGATTGTGTTAAAAAAATCGAATTCTGCCCGCATTCAAAATCCAAAATTTAAATTTTCTTTAAATTTTGACGAGGTAAATCTCCTCCTGCATTTTGGGAGGGCGGGGCGATTCTCTAAATTTTGGGAACATTATGAAACCGAAGTTTGCTAAAACAGGCCTCTTTTTTCTCATTCTCTCATTCTCGCTCTTTTTGACCTTGGGAATGTCATGGGCAGCGACATCCGGTCCTGAAAAAGAGGGTGGGAAGCTCCCCGTGGTGACCAAACCCTCTGGACCTGCGGAAAAGGTGGAGAAATTTGTCGTCAGGGGTCGGGAATACGGTTATGAATCTATTGACAACTCTGAATGTTTGGGTTGTCACAAAAAAATAAACCAAAGGAAGTTTGCCCAGTCTGTTCATGGTGCTAATTCTTGCAACAGTTGCCACTATGACATCACGGATATCAACGTCCACGCCGAAGCAAGAAAGGCAAGAATTCACGCCGGGCCAGTCACCTGCCATCGATGTCATAAAAAAGAAGCGGAGGAACATTATGCAAGCGCCCATTTCCTTAATGACATTCAATGCAAGGACTGCCATCAAGACATTCACGAGATGACCCCGTGGAAAGGGGATAAAGTCCGGGTGATCAAGACATGTACGACATGCCATTCCTATGATGGTTACTCCGAGAGCGTCCATGGCAAAGCCGTCTTAGAGGGAAATCCGGATTCAGCCACCTGCAGCGATTGCCACGGTCTCCATAAAATTCCGTTACTGAAAGGGGACGAGCCCAAGACCGTTGAATTCCGGAAGGAGTTCCATACCGAAGTCTGCCAGAAATGTCATGCAGACAAGGAGATGATGGAGAGAAACAAGGTTTTTCTCATCGCCACTCAAACCTATTACGAAAGTTATCATGGAAAGGTGGAGCATCTTGGCTACCCGAAATTGGTTGCAGGTTGTACTGATTGCCACGGGTTTCACAACATTCTGCCTCCCGATAATCCAAAGTCTCTCATCTCCGAGGGGCGGTTGGTAGAGACCTGCGGCAAATGCCACAGACACGCCAATGCCAACTTCGTGCAATAGATTCCCCATGCAACCCATAATGACCCAGAAAGAGAGCCGGTGCTCTACGGAACCTTCGTCCTCATGACCGGCCTCCTCGTTTCCGTCTTTGGAGTATTTTGGCTCCACACGTTCCTTTGGTGGCGGAAGGACTTTTGGGAGAAAAGGGAGTTGAGGGCCAGGGGGATTTTCTTCCCTCAGCATGTAAGACCTGATGAAGCCGGACATATTTATCGACGATTTAGCCTTTTTGACATCGTGATCCATTTTACGATGATGGTAACCTTTATCGGCCTCGTCCTGACCGGGCTCCCATTAAAATTTTCCCATGCCCCCTGGGCCATTGGTCTGATGCACTTTTTAGGAGGGGCCAGGATGGCCGGTTTGATTCATCGCATTTGCGCCGGCATCACCTTTGCCTATTTCGGAACGACCATGGCCTACATCGCTTATTTCCTCTTCTTCAAGAAGATCCGAGGGAATCCCGGTTTCTTCCAAAGACTTTTCGGCCCGGATTCGCTCTCCCCTCGCTGGAAAGACATTCAGGACATCATCGGGATGATCCGCTGGTTTCTTAACAAAGGGCCGAAACCCAGGTTCGACCGGTGGACCTATTGGGAAAAATTCGATTTTCTCGCTGTCTTCTGGGGAATGTTCGCCATCGGGTTTTCAGGGTTGATGCTCTGGTTTCCAGGATTCTTCACCCTCTTTTTACCCGGATGGATCCTCAACATTGCCACGATCGTTCATTCGGATGAAGCGCTTTTGGCCTCCGGGTTCATCTTCACGGTCCATTTCTTCAACACCCATTTTCGGCCTTCGAAGTTCCCCATCGACACGGTGATTTTTACGGGAAGATTTCCCAAATACGAACTGGTGGAGGAACGACAGGAACACTATCGTCGCCTGCTGGCAGAGAATAGATTGGAGACCTATCGGGATAAATACCCAAGCGTGGGTACGGACCTCTTCTCAACCATTGTGGGATTTGCCATGGTGGCCATCGGGCTTCTGTGCGTCTTCCTGATTGCGTGGGAGTTCCTGGTCTAGATTCTGATTTCGGAATCCGGAACGCGGATTTCGCAATGACAAAGCGAAGCGCGGTTTAAATTCTGCATTCTGCAATCCACATCCAGCTTATTGCTCGGCCTCTCCTTGGCGCCAATGCCTCCTTTTAAGGAAGAGATCGATCGGATTGATCACCGGGGAGGCTACACATTTGTCTGTCGAAAGTTGTACGGAGAAGCGGAGTTCAATTATAATTTGGCCAAGAATGGAAAGGGAGCCCTTAATCTGGAGTATGCGGAAGAGCAAGTAGAATTTGCCAATTGTAGAATGGATCAGGCACTCGAACAGAGCGTCAAGACGAAACAAGACATCGCACAAGAAAAGATTTGAGGTCAAAAGCCATGAGTATGAAAATGAGCGGCAAACCATCATCAAGATATACTTGACAAAAAGGTGAGAATCTAATATTTTTTTGTTAAAATTTGTGAAAGGAGTCACAAAATTGAAATACAAGAAAATTCCGGAGGCAACCATTAGGAGATTGTCAAGGTACTCCCGGTGCTTAGAGGAGATGGAGGAAAAAGGAGAAAAGGTAGTTTCCTCTGCCCTCCTGGCTAAGAAATGCGTTGTGAATGCCGCTCAGGTACGAAAAGACTTAGCCTACTTCGGTGAGTTTGGGATTCGAGGCGTGGGTTATTATGTGGAGGATTTGCTTAATAATATTAAGAAGATATTGGGATCGAATAAGGAGTGGAGGATGGCGGTGATCGGGGTTGGGAATTTGGGGTCTGCCCTGCTGTCTTATAAAGATTTTCTTAAGCAGAATTATAAGATTGTGGCCGCATTCGATATTGACCCTCCGAGAGTCATTGGAAGGGTCTCGGAAAAGCTAGGCAAGCCAGCGGAGGTCCTTCATATCAACCGTGTTAGAGAGGTAGCAAAGGAAAGGAAGATTGATATAGGGCTCATCACAACCCCTCCTTCAGAAGCTCAAGGTGTAGCCAATCTGTTGGTGGAGGCGGGGGTAAGGGGAATTCTTAACTTTGCACCAGCACAGGTTACCGTCCCCGTGGGTTTTGTGGTGAAAGATGTCTTTTTCAGCACAATCTTAGACAATTTGGCCTATCTTCTCTCAACTGAGACAGGATATTTCATAGATAAAAAGTAAGTTTCTATTTCCCGACTCTCCTATTAATTCTCCCGTTCCAGGTGTCCGTGCCTGAGGCAGGCATGTGACCACAAGTTCTTCAGCCGAGCATAAGAGGACAACTTGTTGGGTTCTTGCTCAAAGAAGAAAGGACCATCCTAAGGCAAGGGCAAAGATGTGTCATTTGTGACGACGAAAGATAAACGATAAACGGTGAACAGTGTATTATCTTTCATGTCCATTGTTCACTGTCCATCGTTCCTTGTACATAACGGCTTCGTAACCGTAACCCTAACCTAAAAATTCGATTGATTTTGATTGGTCGAGCCTCCCTGCCGGTAGGCAGGGGTGACGTAGCCGTTATGAAACATTTAATTGACTCATCAGTAAAAACTGTCTACTATTTAAATAGATTTTAGGGAAAAAGATGGCAAAAAAGGAGCTCTTGTCTCCTTCTATTATTACCAGACCACCTGGGCCTGAAGCCAAGAAGATCCTCAGAAAGGATCAAAAATTCGTATCTCAATCTTACACGCGCGTCTATCCTTTTGTAGTCAAAAGGGCGCGTGGAGCTTGGGTAGAGGACGCGGACGGAAATCGATTCCTCGATTTTACCTCAGGGATTGCGGTCTGCAATACCGGACATTGTCATCCGAGAGTGGTGAAGGCGATCTCTCGTCAGGCAGAACAACTCATCCATATGTCTGGCAGTGATTTCTACTATGGTCTCCAATCGAGCCTCGCCGCAAAGCTCTCTGAGATCACCCCTGGACCGAAAGAAAAGAGGGTCTTCTTCGGTAATTCAGGCGCTGAAGCTATTGAGGCAGCTCTCAAACTGTCACACTATCATACCAAACGGCCCCGAATTCTGGCTTTCCTTGGCGCTTTTCACGGAAGGACCATGGGCGCCCTCTCCTTAACCGCCAGCAAAGTGATTCACGAAAGGGGATTTTATCCGCTCGTCCCTGGAATCACGCACGTTCCTTACGCCTATTGCTACCGTTGCCCTTATCATCATAGGCAATACCCCGGTTGCAGCACTGCCTGTGTTGATTGGATTCGAGAAGATCTCTTTAAGCGCAGCATCCCGCCAGAGGAAGTGGCAGCCATTTTTGTCGAACCCATTCAAGGAGAAGGGGGCTATATCGTCCCTCCTCCGGAATTTCATCAAAAGCTTTACAAACTGGCAAAGGAATTTGGGATCCTTTTTGTGGATGATGAGGTTCAGAGCGGAATGGGAAGGACTGGAAAGATGATGGCGATTGAGCACTGGGGAGTCGTCCCCGATATCATCGCCTTGGCGAAGGGAATTGCTTCAGGGATGCCTTTGGGAGCGACGGTCTCACAGAGCGAGGTAATGGATTGGGTCCCTGGTTCTCACGCCAGCACTTTTGGCGGAAATCCCATCAGTTGCCGAGCGGCCCTGACCACCATCGACCTCCTTGAGGAGGGTCTTATTGAAAATGCCGAACGCGTGGGGGACTACCTCCTCGAGAAACTGAGAGGTCTGCAGAAGCGATTCGATCTGATGGGCGACGTGAGGGGAAAGGGCTTGATGATTGGGATAGAATTGGTCAAAGACCGGAAGACGAAGGAAAAGGCAATCGAAGAAAGAAGCAAGATTATCCGGGCCTGTTTCGAAAAAGGGCTGCTCATATTAGGAGCCGGAGAGAATGTCATCCGTTTCAGCCCGCCCCTGATCATCACCCAGAAACAGGCTGACACCGCCCTCACCATCTTCGAGGAAGTTTTGAAGAAGGTTGAGAAGACATCAAGAAATCGCGTCACTGTCACAAAGAGAAAGTGATACAAGATGATTCCCTTAAACTTTCATTTTGATCTCAAATTTTGGATCACTTCGTCACAGGTCATCAAGTATGCGAAACCAAAGCCTAAATTCTTTAAGGTGGCGATGTGGTGATCATCCCTCCCGGTGGCTGTCCCATCGGTCAGGAAGAAAACCCTGTAATCCCTCATAAAGGCATCCCGCGCCGTAGTCTCGCAGCAGAGATTTGTCATCACTCCTGAAATGATCAAATCTTGGATCCCTTTCGATCGGAGGATCTTTTCAAGATCGGTCTCATAGAAAGCACTGTAACGTTTTTTAGGAAGAACGATATCTTTTGATTCGACGGTCACTTCTGGGAGAAACTGCCAGTCCTTTGTCCCATGAAGGATGACCTGCCCCCACCACGCTCCAAGGGCTCCACTATCCAAGGGGGGATCGGTGTGACCATGCTGTGTGAAGATGATCGGAATATTCTTTTGTCTGCAGAATTGAATGACGTTCTGGATATTCCCCAAGACAGGTCGGACAATTCGATGAAAAAAGTTCTGGATATCGATGACAAGGAGGGCGGCACGTTTGGGATCGATCACGGCCTTCCTCTCCCGATACGGTTTCAATTCCTTCAAGATTTTTTCGAAGTCAGCCTTCATTTTCTTAAACCCAATCTCTAAAGGGATAAATAGTTAACGAGGATCAATCCGTAGATGTGGGCAGCATGGACCAGAGCCTCCACCTCCACGAATTCATCCGTCGTATGGGATTGATCCACACCTCCTGGTCCGAGGATAAGGGTTGGGATGTGATAGCGATTGACATAGAAACGCGAATCCGTGAATCCGGAGAATGCCCTCAGCGTTGGCTTCTTTCCCATTACCTCTTGGATGGCCTCCACGGCAATTCTGACAATCTCCTCTTCAGGATCGATTTCAGAAGGCTCTGCGAAATCAATCTCTTCGATTCGATATTGAAAAAGGAGATCCTGTGACCGGAGCGAATCTAAGATCGCTTTCATCTCTCCTAAGACCGCCTCCTTCTTTTCACCGGGCAAGATTCGCCGATCCACCTCAATCTCGCATCGATCCGGGACGATATTGATCTTCGTTCCGCCTTGAATGGTCCCAATATTGAGAGTCGGTTTTCCAAGCAAAGGGTGTTCTTTTTGTAAAGGAAAGGAATTCAATCGTTGCATCAGCTTCGTCATCTTCTCGATCGCATTCACACCCAGATGGGGTCTTGAGGCATGAGCCGACTTCCCAAGGGTGGAGATCCTGAGCCAAAGAGCACCTTTCTGGGCGATCACAGGTTGGAGGTCCGTTGGCTCCCCGACGAGAGCTGCATCTCCTTGGATCCCTACCTTTTGAGTTAGAAATCCCATACCATGGTGGCCATGGGATTCTTCATCAGAGACCAGATGGAGAATGACAGCGCCTCGATGGAGAGGGATTCTCGAACGCTCAATCGTGGAGAGGGCATGGATGAAAGAGACAATCCCGCTCTTCATATCGGATGCCCCCCGACCATAGATCCTTCCTTTGGAAAGTTTTCCTTCAAAAGGAGGATATTTCCATTGGGAGGGGTCTCCAGCAGGGACAACATCGAGGTGGCCGTTGAAGATGAGTATTCTCCCACCCTTTCCCCATCTTCTCTCGGCAACGACATTCCATCTTCCTTTTGGGGAGAGAACGGTTTTGATTTTGAAACCCATTTTTGAGAGGAGAGGTTTCAGAAGTTGCGCGGCTATTTTTTCATTTCCAGGTGGATTTTCCGTGGCAGTCTGGACCAATTGGATTGTCAAATCGACCAGTTCTTTCTTTCTGATGAACGGATGTAAGTTTATCATTGCCTCCCCTTGCCCCACCTAATCTTAAAAAGAAAGGATAATAAAGGCAACTCCAAATTGGCCCCATCCAATTGAGTTTATCGATTACGGGTTTAAATCTACGCTACACGGGCAAACCGCTTGGACAGCGATTACAGAAAGGGACTTGCGACAGCACTTCTGCTTAGGAGAAACAAAGAAGGGAGAGGTCTTGCCTTAGCACATATCGATCGGTAATGTTGAAGGTGGTATGGAGTTGATCGAATTGTTTTACCGGTGGGTTATGATTTCAATAATTTGTCGAGGATGAGGATATCCACTCCTTTCACCCGTTCAAAAGTCTTATCGTTGGTCAAGAAAGCAGTCGCACCGTAAAAAATGGTCGTGGCAAGCTGGATCGCATCCGGTGTTTTGATTCGGTCTGCAGATCGGAGGTCAGAAGCTTTTCGAGCTACGTCTAATCCCATTTCGCAGAAGGTTAAGTTTGGGAAGGTGGTCAGGTAGTATTCGTAATCACGAGCAACCTGCAGAAGGCCTTCTGTTTTAGGCTTAACAAGAATCTCCATCAGTGTCAGATAGGATGTGACTCCCTTATTTAGTCCCTTTTCCAATGCGCTGAAGATAATTTCTGTAAGAGGAGAATAGCGAGGATGATCCTCAAGGTGATAGATAAAGATAGAGGTGTCCAATCCTATTACCGAGTTATTTTTGAGGAGGTCCTGCAGGGCCTTCATTTTTCTTCCCAGGCTTTCCTCTCCTTTCTTATATATTCCGCAGCATCCAATCCTGCCCAGACGGCCTTATGTAGACCACGGAGATGTTTCGTATAGCTTTTCGGTTTCGGCTTGAGAATGAGGCTATCTTTTTCCACATCGAGGATCAACTGATCCCCTGGACCGATGGCCAACTTTTTACGGGCCGATTTGGGAATGGCAATTTGATTTTTGCTGCTCAGAGTAACCAGCGCTTTCATAAAAATCCCCCTTTTCATGAACCTAATTTAATTTTTATCACAAAGTAAAGCATTAGTCAACATTACTTTACTTTTTGTAGAAGTAGGCTATATCCGACCCCCCGCTTACATGACCCGGAAGCCGATTGGCAGGGGATAGATTTTTTGATAAATGCTTAATAATATGATAGGTATCAGTTAACCTCTAAATGGATCAGGGTATTCTCTTCATGGCTATGGACGATGTAACGTTGTCAGGTTATACCTCCGGTGCCATCGGTCGAATTGCTGAACTCCATGGCACGTATTATCACGAGCACTGGGGGTTCGATCTTTTCTTTGAATCCAAAGTAGCCATAGAGCTTTCGGAGTTTCTGCGGCGTTTTAATGAAGAGCGCGATGGGTTTTGGGTAGCAAGCGTTGAAGAAAAAATTGTAGGCTCCATTGCCATCGATGGAGTCCATCGCAATAGCAAAGGCGCCCACTTGAGATGGTTCATCGTGGCACCGGAGAGTCAGGGCCATGGAATCGGAAAGAAGTTGCTTGAAGAGGCAGTGGAGTTTTGCCGAAAGACGAAGTTTAACAAAGTATATCTCTGGACTTTTTCGGGCCTTGATCCGGCGCGTCATCTCTATGAAAAATTTGGATTCAAACTCTGCGAGGAACACGAAGGCAATCAATGGGGAAGAATCGTCACTGAGCAAAGGTTCGAGCTTATCTTCTAACGATTCTGTAATAAGGGGGGGTGAGGAAGGTTGTGGCTACGGATAAATTATGGCGAACGACTTATCAAAGTTGTCATTCCGAGGGATCCCGCCTTGGCAGGACAACTGCCTGCACGTCGCAGTGCTTGAATACAGAGACCCGGTAATGGTTAAGAATTAACTATCTTCCGATTCATTCAGCGGGCTCGAAGCCGTCTCTTCCTCCATCGCCTCATCCACCATCTGATCGACATCTTCACCCATGTCTTCTCCCATCTCCTTGCCCATCCGTTTCATCCATCTCGCCATGCTCTTTGGATCCTTCTCATCAAGGTTGCCCCATTTCGATGGGTCCGCCAGGCTTTCCATTCTGCTTTCTTCCGAACGGATCACCCGCACCTTGGAGAGGACACGGGACATCTTTTTGCTCTTGCATCGCTTGCATCGAGGGATAAAGGTCTCATCGGTTTTGATCACGAGAAATTCAGAGATCTTCCCACAATCGTCACACTGGTACTCGTAGATTGGCATCTCACTCCCTCCCCACTATCGCCACCTCCGGCGGGCAGGTCCTTTCCCTCACGGGGAATGGGGTTTCTTGAGGTTTTTTCCTGACGGCAAAATAGAAATAGAAGAAATTGATGATACCCGTGAAAGCTAAGCATAAAAACATGATAGGATAGTTCGTTAACTGAAGAATGATGCCCATCATCACTGCTCCCATGCCCGCCCCTAAGTCCGTAAGCGCTGTAAAGGTACCCATCGCCGGTCCTCGAGCGGAACCCGCACGGTCAAGCGTATAGGCCAACAAGGAGGGATAAAGAAAGGCACTCCCAATTCCCCATATGATGGCCACAAGAATAAACATCGGTAAGGTGCTGGAGAAGGCGAGGATGGGCATCGAAATGATCAGATTGAAGAGGCAGGGCAAGATCACCTTTTCTCTGGGATAGGTATCCAATATCTTTCCGCCCAAACTGCGCACTAAGATGAGCGTGACCGCAAAAGCGGCGAAGAAGAGACCGGGGTTATCAACCCCTTTTCTCAGGGCGTACAGAGGGAAAAAAGCAGTCATGGCTCCCCAGGTGATAGTGATTAAGGAAGCGATGATGGCTGGCGGAAGGGCTTCCAGACTTAAAAAGGATTGCTTCTGGGGAAATAGATCTTCTACTGGGAGGCCTCGAATCTTTTCCAGTTTGAAAGTGATGAGTAGGCAGCATAGAGACAAACCGGCACAGCCCAGGAAGAGGACCTTGAAGTTAAAGGGGAAGTCAAACCGGTTGATGAGGAGCATTCCGAAGTAGGGGGCCAAGGCAAAAGCAAAATTGATGGATAAATAGAAGTAACTGATGATTCGCCCGCGGATTGTTTCAGGGGTGATATTGGCGAGCAAGGTGAAAGAGGCCGTTGAGAAGAAGGCCAACCCGACACCGTGAAAAACCCGTACGGCCAATAGGGGCCAGAATGGAGGTGCGAAGAGATAGGCAACGGACGACGAGGCATAGAAGAGGGTTCCAGCAATCATGAAGCTTCTTTCAGGAATTTTGACAAGGGCTTTTCCCACGATAGGCCTGAAGACCAAAGAGGAGACACTAAAGGCTCCGACAAGAACACCGATCTCTGCTTCCTTGGCTCCCAATCTTGAGAGGTAGATCGGAAGGGTCGGAATGAGAATGTAGAAGACGGATGAGAAAGTGAATTGAGCAAAAAAACAGAGGACAAAATCGCGGGTCAATATCTTCTGTGTCGCCATGTCTCGTCTTGAACTATTTTAAGATTCATCCCCTTCTTTTGTAAAGGGATCTGAAGGTTTTCCTAATGACCTCAAATTCAGATTGACATGGGTCTAATTTCTGTTAATAATCCGTCCAAGACAGAAAAAAAAGATTAGATGGGAAGGAGGCTCATGCATGGCAAATCCAGAGAAGGTCGTCTTGAAAATTGTCTCCGTTAAAGGGACCTGTGCGGCGGGCCATTCTGTGGGCCAGGAGTTTGATCTGAGCAAGGACTTTCTTTTGGGAGTATCTGGAGATCCTCGGACCCTATGTCCCTCAGCCTTTCATGCCATCTTTCCCTCGTGGCGGGTGCTTCGACATGGCGGAGCATTCCCCTGGGAAAAGGACCGAGACAAGACGACCATCGCCTGTCCCGATCCATTTAATCCTGTGGTGATGGAACTCCGAAGGGTGAAAGAGTAACAACACAGTCCCTGAAGGGCGGGGCCGTTCGACAGAGCTCATGGCCCTGAGTATGCCGAATGGGTTTCCGGGGCGCATTCCGGTCAATGAACAAAGAGTCTTGAACTTCTGCTTGGTATCTTTTATAAGGTGTTCACCCCCGTTAGAAATTCCAGCGGGGGATCGAACTCTGCCGGAATTAATCTGGGACTTGGCCCCGCTGCAGAGCAGTGGCGCATTATTTCTAACGGGGTGAACCTTCCAAGCGAGAGGATAACCTATGCAGCGAGAAGTCATTAAAGCGAATGTCGTCGTCTTTATTGCCAGTTTCTGCACGCTCGTCATTGAATTGGTGGCAGGAAGAATCATGGCTCCTTATGTCGGGGTTTCCCTCTATACCTGGACAAGCATCATCGGAGTCGTCCTTGCCGGAATAAGCATCGGAGCGTATCTGGGAGGCCGGATGGCCGACCGGTATCCCCGTTCCTCCACACTCGGCTGGCTCCTCTTTTTCTCCGGCCTGGGGGCATTTTCCATTTCACCACTGACCAATTTGGTTGGCGGGGCTCAATTTCAAACAAGCCTGATGTTACGGATTCTGCTGATCACCGCCATCGTCTTTTTTATCCCCTCCTGTCTCCTCGGAATGATCTCGCCTGTGGTCGTCAAATTGACCCTCAACAATCTTGATAAGACAGGCAATGTCGTTGGAAAGATCTACGCTTTCTCTACCCTCGGCTCCATTCTCGGGACATTTGCCACGGGATTCTTTCTCATCTCTTGGATTGGAACACGTTCTATCCTTTTAACCATGGGGATCATCCTTATCATTTCTGCTTTGGTCTTTGGGAGTTTTTTCAAAAGCAAAAAAGCCCTCGCCCTCTTTTTCCTTTTCCTCTTTCTTTCCGCTTTCCTACCCTTCGTGGGGTTGCGCGTCTATGCTGCGGCCAAACCGGCGGAATTCTCCTTTCCCACCTCCCCCATGGAATCCCTCAAGGCATTTTACAATTATGCCTTCAGGTCACCCTTGGAAGAGGATACCTATTTTTTTAAGGAGAGCGACTACTATACGATTAAATTAAAGACAAGTATTAAAGGAAGCAATGGAAATTTCTTAGAGTCTCTGGTCCTCGATCATCTGATTCATTCCTATACTGACCTGGAAGATCCCCTCTATCTCGAATACGATTACATCCGGATTTACGAAGAGATGGTGAGATGGCAGGTGAAGAAAGGGAGATCGTTAAAAGCCCTCTTTCTGGGAGGAGGAGGTTATACCTTTCCCCGCTTCATGGACGCAAAGTATCCCAAGGCAGAGATCGATGTGGTGGAGATCGACCCGGAGATCACCCGAACGGCGGAAAAATATCTGGGCGTTTCAGAGAATACCAAAATCCGTACCTTCAACGAGGACGGCCGTTGGTTTGTGATGAACTGTCGGGACAAGGGGACCTATGATTTTATCTTCGGGGATGCCTTCAACGATCTTTCGATTCCTTATCACCTGACCACCAAAGAATTTGCCATGCAGCTAAAAAGCCTTCTCAAACTCGATGGGGTGTTGATGGCCAACGTGATCGATAGTTTCAAGCAAGGAGCGTTTATGCCCTCCTATATCCGGACCTTGGAAGAGGTGTTCGGGAAGGGGAATGTCCACCTCATCACTCTCAGTTCGGACTATGATCATATCGGCATCAGTACCTTTGTGGTTGTCGCGAGTCCGCAGAAGTTGGATATGGATGACTTCGTCAAGAAAGTGAAGAGAGACGGAGGAGAAATGACCTCCCATGTCATGTCTCAAGACCAATTGCAGGAATTTTTAAGAGATCGTCACTCTGTAATTCTCACCGACGACTATGTACCCGTGGACAATCTGATCGCCCCCATCTTCGAAGAACGTTTTGGATATCGGCAATGAGGGGATGATTCAATCCAGTTCAGCGGCATGGCTGTTCTAATTGACAGAGCTTGGGGTGCTGGATAGAATAGCCAAGAGCGGGTCTTTGTCTTTATTGGAAGGTTGAGAGAATGGGAGATAAGAGAGACTTTGTGATGGTGACCGTGTCCGGTCCGGACCAGCCGGGAATCACCGCCACGTTCAGCAGGATTCTGGTAGAGAATCAGGTGGAGATTGTGGATATCGAACAGGCCTCTCTTCAGGATTTTCTCGGCCTCTCTTTCCTCCTGGACATGGGGGGAGCGAAGCAATCACAGGATGGTGTTTTGAAAGACCTTCTGTTTGAAGCCAGTCGGCTTCACCTGACCCTCAATTTTCGGCTCTTTTCCGAGAAAGAGATGAAGGCGAGAAATAGCAAGAACCTTTTTATCCTGACTTATTTTGGGGATACTCGGGCTCTGGCGGAGATTTCAAGTATCCTGGCCGAGGAAAATGCCAATATCGAAATGATCAGCAATCTGACCCGCCACCGTGCAAGTTGTGTGGAGCTGACGATCGACGTGAATGGAGTGAAAAACCTCGGCCACTTGAAGGAAAGAGTGATTGCCAAGAGCCACGAACTCAACGTTGATTTGGCCCTCCAGAAGATGGAGGCCTATCGCAAGAACAAACGCCTCGTCTTTTTTGACATGGACAGCACTCTGGTGGATATGGAGATCATTGACGAGATGGCTGAGAGGGCAGGGGTCTTTAAGGAGGTTTCGAGAATCACGGAGAAGGCGAGGAGAGGGGATCTCGATTTTGAAGAAGCCTTGATCCAGCGCGTAGCACTTCTCAAAGGAT
>Ga0326728_10002725_pt1 | contig 57690 bp, 54 predicted proteins | sample MB3enrmetagenome_FD_207602 | JGI IMG/M metagenome (GOLD analysis project Ga0326728, IMG submission 207602) | Lab enriched peat soil microbial communities from McLean, Ithaca, NY, United States - MB31MN | ecosystem: Environmental > Terrestrial > Soil > Wetlands > Peat | place: USA: New York... | reverse complement strand
TCCAGGCGCGCAGCCCCAGCACAGCCAGAAAAATGAGGAATGCGAACAGTACGGAAGTGAGATAAAGACGCTTATAAAGGAAAACGCCTATTTCCAGGGCGTCGACCACAATCCAGAGCCACCAATTAGCGATGTGTTTGCGCGTGGACCACCATTGCGCGACCAGGCTGAAGCTGGTCAGCGCGGCGTCAATGTGCGGCAGCGCCGCATCCGTGTAGCGCGCCATCCAAAAGCCCAGCAAGAAACTGCCCGCCGCGCCGACGACAACTCCCACGGCGAGCCCTCGCCCGGAGAGCCGTTCCACCCTGACGATGCCTTCTTCCTTTACGCCACGCCACCAGTGCCACCAGCCGTAGATGGCGAAGGCTATATAGACAAATTGCAGCAGCATGTCCGAATAAAGCTTTTCGCGCCGAAAAACCAGCGCGTACAAAACGCAAGACACGAGAATCACTGGCCAGGACGAAAGCTTGCGCCGCGTCGAAAGCCAAATGCCGAGGACACTCGTAACCACGGCGGCAATCTCAAGGGGAGACATTATTTCCTCGACTCTTCGGAAATCATCGGGCTGCTCTCTGCAATACCTGGATGCGATTCCGCCCAACTCTGCAGGTGGCTCAGGAGCCGCTTCCCAGGGCCGCTGTTGAACCAGCGCGCGTGTCCCAGGAAGTATCCGAGGTACGCGAGGTCCGCTTTCTCCTGCGATTTCAATACGCGCAGGAAATAATCCGCCTCGGAGAGCGCGAACTCCGCATGCACCAGCGGCAGCAAGGCCACCACCGCTTCCGCCTCCTCCCGCGACAATGGATGCATTTCCTCGTAGCCGCTTAACAGCGCGTCGATTTGTTCCAGGTGCAACGGATCGCGCGAAGCATCGTGGATCTGCAGCCATTCCACTCCGTTCCGCTCGATCGCGGTGGCGATGTCGTGAAGCGCGTTGGTGCGATCCGCAAGACCTACGTCGATGATGTCCGTGACCTCCGCTTCGGGCGACGCATCGCTCCAGAAAAGATTTGAAGCGTGAAAATCGTTGTGCGTCCAAAGGTGCTGAAACGCGGGCAGGAATTTGCGCAATCGATTGTGAAAAGGAAGAAGAGCCTCCTGCGTTTCCACCAGCCAATCCCGTTTGGCGAGGTAGCCATGCAGTGCGGGACGCTCCTCGATGTAACGCGCAAGCTCGGGCCACGGGTCATCGCACGAAAAAATCCTGAAGCTTGTGACCAGGGTGGCCGCCTTGCGCGCGGGCGCATCGTAACCTGCGGAGGCCGCATGCAATCGGGCCAGAGCACGCCCCGCATGGCGCGCGTGGCCCACGCTCAGAAACGGTGTCCAGGATTGCGCTGCCTCGTACACGTCCAGGCCGTCACCGACAGGATGGACTTCGTAGGTCCATTCGCCAAGCTCGACGGCCGTTTCCCCGGACCGATCCTCAAGCGGCTTCTTCACCAGGGTGTCGCGGCGGCTCAAGTAGTTCAGCCAGCGATGTTCTTCGAGCAGTGCGTCCCTGTCACGAACCGCGCGATGATGACGTTTCACAAACACGTTCCCAAGCGGCGTCTCCACAACGCTCGCCGCCGAAAAGGGGCGTGGGCTGAACGATAGGATGCGCTCCGCTTTTTGCGCTTGCGGAAAGCGCCGCAGCAGCCCGTCCAACTCATCCAGCTTCAAGGCCGGCCAGTCTGGCTCGACGAGGTTTCCCTCGAGGCCGTGCGCTTTCACCTCACCGCTCATGCCCCCACCCGCGACTCGATTTCCATTTTGCTCCCTGTTCAAACTTCGCACGCCCGGCCCGTTTGCTTCGTCCTCAAAAATTGTATTGCATGGAAAGCCGCACCGTCGTGGGTGCGCCGAGATGCAAGAACGTATCGCCGTAACTCGCGCCCGTGTCCTTCCAGTAGCGCTTGTTCAGGACGTTATCGGCAAAAAGACGAAAGGTCACTTTTTTCCATTCTCCGCTTGGCGTATACCGTGCACCGATGTTCAATAAATTGTAGCCCGGCACGCTGACCGCATCGTCTCGCGTCGCTTCCTTCGGCCCGGTGTAGCTCCATCCGGGCAAAAGATGAAGCCCGGTGACGAAGGGAACGTCGATGTCCGCGAACATGGAGGTTCGGAAGCGCGGCACGTTGATCACTTGCTTGTCGTTGAAGTCTGGCGTGCTGCTTCCCGAAGATATGGCACGAAGGAGCGTCGCACTGCCCGTGAGTCGCAGCCACTCCTTCACCTTACCTTGCGCATTCAGCTCTAAGCCGCGATGCGTTTCATGCCCATCAGCGAGAAAATCGATGTCGGCTCCATTATCCGACACCTTCGGATAGAAAAATGGCGCGCGCATGCGGTAGACCGCCGCGGACAGGAGAATGCGCCGCCCAGCTCCGTATTTAATGCCCGCTTCTGTTTGACGCGTGAAGAAAGGCGCCAAAAACGCGCTCGGGTTGACTGTCGCCCAAAACGGCGCCTGCAATCCCAGCGACAGCGCGACGCTGTAGTTTCCGTATAACAAAACCTCGGAGACCGGGCGGTAAGACAACGAGTACTGCGGAAGCCAGAGATTCTGGTCCGTAAGGAATGGCACGGGGCCCGGAGGATTAGGCTGCGAGTAATTGTGATCGCGGAGCGCATCGTATTGCCCGCCGACGCTTACGTCTATCCTCTTTGGCAAGTGGATGTGATCCGCCACGATGAGCGCGTATTGATGTGTATCTTCCGCCAGTGTGACCGGGCCGGGTTCCTCAGGAGAAGGCAGAAAGGTTTGCTCCGGCTGGTAAATATTCTCGGTTCCAACATAGGCGTCCACGGGGTTCGGCAAATTTACGCTGTGCCGCTGCAAGCTTGCGCCGATGGCGAGGTCGTTGGTGACCGGCCCGGTTTTCACCTGGCCTTGCAGGATGGCCTCGAATTGATCGTTGATGTAGAGTTCGCCGGGGCTTCGCCAATCGTACACGTCATAGTCGCCCGTGGGGCTGAAGAAATACGGCGTGCTGCTGTTTGCGCAGGAAGGTGCGTAGTAGCAGCCGTACGGCCAGGCAATGTTGTCGTCAATCAGCGAACGGCTGCGGCCCGCGGAAACGAAAAACCGCCAGTTCGTGGACAGATTGTGGTCCAGACGCATACTCGTAGTGAACGTGTCGAAGGTGTTCGGCTTGGCCCACCACTGATAGCCGAGCATCACGTCGGGCGAAACATCCACTGGCACGGTGGTTCCCCCGAGTAACTGATAACCTCCCACGGACCGCTCCACCAGATGCTGGTACTCGAAATCGCCTTTCAAAAACGTGTTGGAGGTGATTTTCCAGTCCGCTGCAACAGCGCCGAATTCCCGCGTGCCATCCGCGCCGTGAACGTAGGACCGAATGTCTTCGCCCGCCAGATTCACGCGCACACCGAATTGCTGCTGCGCGCCCAGGAAGCCTCCAAGATCAACGCCGGCGTACAGGGTCCCGCGCTGATCCGTAGCCAGGTTCAGCGTGCGAACACCCGCTGGGCGCTTGGTCACGTAGTTCACTAATCCCCCGCCTGAAGCCACGCCCACTTCGTCCGAATCCACACCATGCAGGAATTCCACCGCATCCTTGTTTTCCAGGGCGATGAGCTGTTCCCCGGCCGCCGACAAGCCGTTGATCTTAATCCCGGAAGCCAGATCGAGCGGAAATCCGCGAATCTCAAAATCCTGATACCAGCCGACCGGAGCATAGTCTTCTCCGACCGAAGTGTCATTTTTCGCCACGTCGGAAAGCAAGCGCGCCTGCTGATCATCCAGGAGGCTCCGCGTCACGACCAGTCCGGAAATGGGCAACTCTTGAAGCGGCTGGTTACTCAGGTTCCCGATAGCCATGGCGGTTGGTCTATAGTCGTCCGCCACCTCACCCTTCACGATGACAACTTTCCGCGCGGATTCCACCACCAGCCTGACCGGCAAATTGTAAGCAGATCCGCTGGAGACGCCGATTTTATTTGCGTGGAATACCTGGAAGCCCGCGGCGGACACCTCCACCGTATAGGAACCCGCAGGCAGATTCTGCAATTGAAACTCACCGGACGGACCAGATGCGGCAGTCCACGTTTGGCCCGTTGTCTCATTCGTCGCTTTTACTGCCGCGTTGGCGACCACACCCCCGGAGGCGTCGGTAATCACGCCGGAAATCGTGCCCGTCGATGTTTGCGCCTGGGTAAGCCGGCACTGCGGCAGAAGAAGAGCCAGCGACGCCACGAATGCCGCTATGACCATCCAGCGAGAACTCATAACCTAATTCTCCCTAAAATCAATCAAAAGGACTACCACTCCTATTCACTCCAATGCGGTGGAGATAGTTCAACGGATGGCGGAGCAGGGGCAACAAATCCCTACTTTAAAAAAGTAAGGTTCTGCTCTAGAATCCGCAAGGGTCGCAAGACCCCGCCTACCACCCCGAGGAGCACAGGCCATGGCCATTGCCACCATCAATCCAGCGACCGGCGAAGTCGTCAAGAAATTCGACGCGCTCACCGACGCCCAGGTCGACGGCAAAATCACGAAAGCTGCCGCCGCGTTTCATAGCTTCCGGAAAACTCCATTCCCCAATCGCGCTCGGTGGATGACCAAAGCCGCGGAAATCCTGGAATCCGAAAAAGAACCCATCGGCCGCCTGATGACACTCGAAATGGGCAAGACTCTCCCTTCCGCAATTGCCGAAGCGGAAAAATGCGCTGCCACGTGCCGCTACTACGCCGAAAACGCCGCATGTTTTGTCGCCGACGAGCCCATTGCCACCTCCGCCGTAAAAAGCTTCATCCGTTACCAGCCCATCGGTATCGTTCTCGCCGTCATGCCCTGGAATTTCCCGTTCTGGCAGGTGTTCCGTTTCGTTGCGCCGGGCTTGATGGCCGGCAATGTCGGCCTTTTGAAGCACGCTTCCAACGTTCCGCAGTGCGCGCTGAAGATCGAAGAAATCGTCCGTCGCGCCGGTTTTCCTGAAGGCGTCTTCCAGACCCTTTTGATCGGCGCTTCTCAGGTGGACCGCATTCTCAATGATCCGCGCGTCGCTGCGGCCACGCTCACCGGCAGCGAGCAGGCTGGCATCCAGGTGGGCATTTCCGCCGCCAAGCGCATCAAGAAAGTCGTTCTGGAACTTGGCGGCAGCGATCCTTTCATCGTCATGCCCAGCGCCAACCTCGAGGAAGCTGCCGCCACCGCCGTCAAAGCCCGCGTCATGAATAATGGCCAGTCCTGCATCGCCGCCAAGCGCTTCATTCTTCACGAACAGATCGCCGATGAATTCGAGAAGGAATTTGTCAGCCGCATGCAGTCGCTCAAGCTCGGCGATCCCTTCGATCCCAAAACGGATGTCGGCCCGCTCGCGACTCCGGATGCCGTGAAGGATCTCGACGCCGACGTCCAGAAATCCATTCATGCGGGCGCAAAGCTCCTCACCGGAGGCACGCCCATTGCCGGCGCCGGCAATTTCTATCAGCCCACGGTTCTTACCAACATTCCCAAGGATTCCCCGGCCTATCGCGAAGAGCTCTTCGGCCCTGTCGCCTGCCTCTTCCGCGTGAAGTCGATTGAAGAAGCTGTCGCTGTTGCCAACGACGTCCGCTTTGGTCTCGGCGCCAGCGCCTGGACCAACGATTCCGCCGAACGTGAAATATTCATTAATGAGCTCGAAGCGGGCATGGTTTTCATCAACCAAATGGTAGTCTCCGATCCTCGCGTTCCCTTCGGCGGCGTCAAGGCCTCCGGCCATGGCCGCGAGCTTGGCCCCTATGGCATCCGCGAATTCACCAACATCAAGACCGTCTGGATCCGCGAACCCGCGAAATAACTTTCGCCGTTCGCGATGCCCCGCACGCTGATCCGGGATGAGGTCGAGCCTCAGAAGTAGGCCGCGGTTCCACTTTGCCCTGCCCCGCGCAGATTGACGAGCGAACGGGCGAAGGAGCATTATTCTGCCTCGGGCTTTTTCAGGGCGGCGCCTGATGTCGGCGCTTCCACGCCCGCCTGCATTGCGACGTTCCTCGCATGCAGCTCATGGCGCCATGTTGTTTCGCGGTCTTCATTTTTCAAGGGAGTGAGTCTCGTGCCAAAGACCCTCGTGAAGAAGCACACCGAAGGTAAACCCCGCCCCAAGAAGCACGGCCTGTCCGAAGCGCAGATCGCCGTCCACTGGAAGGAAGAAGCCTATATCCGGCCTCCCGCGCGCTTCATCGCTCAGGCCAATCTCAACGACAATTACGCCCTGGAGCGCTTCAGCGAGAAGAATTTCCCCGAGTGCTTCCGCGAATATGCCGAACTCCTCCACTGGGATCAGTATTGGCACACCACACTGGACACCGATCATCCGCCCTTCTGGAAATGGTTCGTCGGCGGCCGTTTGAACGTGGCCTACAACTGCGTGGATCGCCATCTCGCCAAGTACAAAAACAAAGCCGCTTTGATCTTCGTGCCGGAGCCCGAAGAAGAAAACCACATCGTCATCACCTACCAGGAGCTCTACCGCCGCGTCAACGAAGTTGCCGCCGTGCTGCAAGGCTTTGCCGGTCTCCAGAAGGGCGATCGCGTCACCATCCATATGCCTATGATTCCGGAGTTGCCTATCACGATGCTGGCCTGCGCTCGCCTCGGCATCATTCATTCCGTCGTCTTCGGCGGCTTCTCCGGCGAAGCCTGCGGCCTGCGCGCCGCCGATTCCGGCAGCCGCGTCCTGATTTATGTTGATGGCTATCACCGCAACGGCCGTTGGGTGGATCACAAAGCCGGCGCCGACATCGCCGTCGAAACCGCCAAAAAAGAGGGCCAGGTCATTGACAAAGTGCTCGTCTGGAAGCGCTATCACCACAAGTACACTTCCGACACGCCCATGATTATGGAGCGCGACTTCTTCATTGACGACATTCTGAAGGATTACCGCAACGCCGTCGTTCCGCCCGTCTCCATGGAATCCGAAGATCCGCTCTTCCTCATGTACACCAGCGGCACTACTGGCAAACCCAAGGGCTGCCAGCACCGCACCGGAGGTTACCTCGCCTACGTCACCGGCACCGCCAAGTATTACCAGGACATTCATCCCGAAGATGTTTATTGGTGCATGGCCGATATCGGCTGGATCACCGGCCACTCCTACATCGTCTATGGCCCGCTCGCTCTTGCTGCCACCAGTGTCCTTTATGAAGGCGTGCCGCAATTCCCCGATGCCGGGCGTCCCTGGCGCATTGCCGAACGCCTCGATGTGAACATCTTCCACACCTCGCCCACCGCCATTCGCATGCTTCGCAAAGCGGGCGCCGAGGAGCCCAAGAAGCACAACTACCGCTTCAAGCACATGACCACCGTCGGCGAGCCTATCGAGCCGGAAGTCTGGCGCTGGTATCACGAAGTGGTGGGCAAGGGTGAAGCCGTCATCGTGGACACCTGGTGGCAAACGGAAACCGGCGGGTTTCTCTGTACCACCAAGCCCGCACTCGACCCCATGAAACCCGGCAGCGCAGGTCCAGCCTGCCTTGGCATCTATCCCATCATCTGGGACGAAGAAGGTAAGGAAGTCGCCTCCGCGGATCATGCTGCAGGCAACATCTGCATCCGTAATCCCTGGCCCGGAATCATGCAGACCATCTGGGGCGACCCGCACCGCTTCGTCAGTCAGTACTACAAGAAGTACAACAAGAACCCGCAGAGCAAGGATTGGCGCGATTGGCCCTACTACGCCGCCGATGGCGCCGTTCTTCCCCCCGACGGCTACTACCGCATTCTCGGCCGCGTGGACGACGTCATCAACGTCGCCGGCCACCGCCTCGGCACCAAGGAACTCGAGTCCGCTTGCCTCACCATCCAGGAAATCGCCGAAGCCGCCGTCGTTCCGGTGGTGGATGAGGTGAAGGGCCGCGTCCCCGAAATCTACATCTCCCTCAAGCCCGGCGTATTGCCCAAGAAGCAGATCGTTGAGAAGGTCATCGCCACCATCGAAACCATGATCGGCAAAATCGCGCGGCCCAAGCGCATCCACATCGTTCCGGATATGCCCAAGACGCGCTCCGGCAAGATCATGCGCCGCGTCCTTGCCGGCATCTCCAATCGCATGGATACTGGCGACATCACCACGCTCGCCAATCCGGACATTGTCGAGCAGGTTCGCCAGATCGTCCAGGGCCGCGAAATCATGCCCCTCAACGAAGGTCCCGAGGATATCAAGCTGTTTGGCGACGAGCGCTAGCTCTCGTGGCACAGTCACTCCTGACTGTGCTCTTGGGTTGGCTAATGTAGGGGTCGAGCACCGCGCGACCCCATTCCGGCAAGGTTTATTCCTGGAACGCGCCGCCCGCCTGCAATGTGTACCTTCCATCCCCGCTCCTAACAAGAACAGCACGTTTTTCCACAAGCCCGCATTCACCTGTGGCCAACCGCTTATCCGCACGCTAAAATGAATGCCGTTGTTGAAAGGAGACCAGTATGGCCAGGACGAGGGTCATTGCCTCGCCACAGAAAACGCAGTCTGTCGCCGCCCAGATCAAGCCCACGCAGGATGAAATCGCTCTGCGCGCTTATCACATTTATCTGGAGCGCAGCTGCACACCAGGAAACGCCTTCGACGATTGGATTCGCGCGGAACGTGAGCTCACCGAGAATCACGGGAAACCGCGCCGCAAGCAGGCTCCCAAGTCCGCCGCAGCTTAGCTGCGGCTCTCATTTAGGCCCCTCCTGACCCTCGCTCCCCCAGAGGTCGAACCTCCGCGTGCCCGCGTTCCTCTTAGTTCACTTCAGCAGATACGCCGTTTGCTCTTCCTGGTCGAAGGAAAACCCCGGAAGCTCAGCGCTTTGAGACCATCCGCAGCACCTTCACCCCGGTTTCCGCCGGCTCCGCCTTCTCCCGGCTTACCCGCGCGGGCTTCTCTTGCATTTCCGTGGATTTTCGGTGCGGCGCCTTCCGCCCTGGCGCCGTGCGCGAAAAGGAAGCCTCCGCCATGGGCACATCGGGGTCCAGCACGCGCTCGACCCTTACTCAAGCGGACCCAAGCGCTCGCCAGGCGACACCGGCGGGGACGTGTGGCGCTTGGCAAGCGGCAGCGCGCTTGTTAGAGTCGAATGACCCACCCGAAATTGCTCCATTCGTGGTATTTATTCAGACGAGGCGAAGCCGCATGGCAGACGAGACACGAGCCGTACGCACGGTAGAAACCGGAGAACACAGAGACCGCGTGCTGATTGTCGAGGATGAAGACAACGCACGGAGGGGTTACGAGCAGTTGCTTCAGCGGTGGGGCTACGAGGTGCTGGGCGTGGCGAGCGCCGAAGAGGCGCTGGCGAAATTTTCCAATTTCCAACCGGATACGGTGATTGCCGACGTGGAATTACCGGGGATGAACGGGTTGGACCTGCTGAAACAGTTGGGCGAGGACCTGAAGGATGTACCGTCGATCATCATTACCGGCAAGGGAAGCGAGGAGCGCGCGGTTGCGGCGATTGAGTCGGGGGCGTTCTGGTACATCGAAAAGCCGCTGAAGGGGCCGGTGCTGCGGGCGCTGCTGGACCGCGCGTTAAGCAAGGCGCGCGACGCGCAGAACCTGGCGGTATTGCAAAGGCAATTGCGAGAGGCGGGGCGGCTTGGGGAACTGGTCGGCGGAACGAAGCCGATGCAGGACGTGATGCGGGTGATCGAGATGGCGGCGCCGAGCTCCGCTTCGGTGCTGATCACGGGCGAAACGGGATCCGGGAAAGAAGTTGTGGCGCGGACCATCCATAAACTATCGCCGCGCGCGGGCGGGCCGTTTGTGGCTATCAACTGTTCGGCGATACCCGAAACGCTGATGGAGAGCGAAATTTTCGGGCATGAGCGGGGCGCGTTCACGGGCGCGGCGGAGCGGCGGATTGGCTGCTTCGAGCTGGCGGATGGCGGCACGCTGCTGCTGGACGAAATCGGGGAGATGCCCGCGCCGACGCAAGCGAAGCTGCTGCGCGTGCTGGAAGACCGCAAAGTACGACGGCTGGGAAGCAAGGTGGAGACCCCGGTGGACGTTCGCGTGCTTGCGGCGACCAACAAGGACCCGGAGCAAGCGGTGTCCAGCGGGCAGTTGCGCCAGGACCTGTATTTCCGGCTGAATGTGTTTCACATTCACCTGCCTCCTTTGCGCGAACACAAGGAAGATATACCGCTGCTGACCGAGCACATGCTGCGCGACATCAATGCGAAGCATGGCAAGAGCGTGCGGGGGATCGGCGCGGAAGTGCTGGACATCTTTATGAGCCACACGTGGCCGGGAAACGTCCGCGAATTGCGCAACATTCTGGAACGCGCGGCCATCATGAGCGAGAAAGATTTGATTTCGCGGGCGAGTTTGCCGGGCGAGTTCGGGCGGGTATCGGCGAAAAGCCCGAGCGATCTATCCATTCTCAAATTCCCGATTGGGACGACCGTGGACGCGATGGAGAAGGAATTGATCGTGCAAACGCTGGCGGCCACGGGCAATAACAAGACGCGTGCGGCGGAGTTGCTGGGCGTGAGCCTGAAGACCCTGCACAACAAGCTGAAGGAATACGGCAGCGAACGCGCGGAAACGGAGTCATAAGCAGTGATGCAGCTGGGGCTGCGCGCTAAATTGACGATGGTGATGACAGGGCTGGTGCTGCTGTCGTCGCTGGTGCTCTCGCTGGTGTTTTTGGAACTGCTGATGCAGCAGGTGCTGCACGACACGGACAAACGCGCGAATGAATTGGCGCGCGAGGTGTTCGACACGGCCAAGCGCGCGCTGGATGATGCCAAGGCCCAGGGGGTGCTGCCGGCTTCGAGCGATCCCCAGGAAACGCACGATTATGTCCAGCGGGCATTCGAGATCAGCGAAGGGCTGAAGGCCAGGTTGCAGTCAGCCACGGATTTGCCGTCCATTTACGAAGTGACGATCGTGGACCATGACGGCATGGTGCTGGTGTCGAGCGATGAGTCATTGCAGGGGAAAGTGGTGACGCGGCGGCCGCCGCTGGCGCAACTGGTGCAAAGCCCGTTTGTGCGGCAGGTGCGCATTCTGGAACAATCCGCGCGGATTTACGAGGTGGATTATCCCTTCAGCGAAAGAGGGCGGCCGTTTGGGGAAGTGCGCGTATCGGTTTCGACGGCGCTGCTGCTTAATGATATCAAGCCGCGAATGCGGTGGTGGCTGACGATTGTGGTCCTGGCGCTGGTGCTTTCCACGATTCTGGCAGGGCTGGTGAGCGGCGTGGCGCTCACCCCGATCCGGGACATTTTGGCGCAATTGGATCGCATTTCTTCGGGCGTATACGACGCACCGGTAACCATTACAAAAGAGCGATTGGAGAGCACCGACGAGTTGGGACAGGTGCGGCGGAAGATCACGCAGGTAGGACAGCAGTTGCGAGGCGTACACGAAATCTTCAGTTCGCTGCGCGAGAACATGAATTCGGTGATGGCGGGACTGGAAGATGGGCTGATCCTGTTCACGCGGGATGCGCGCGCGGTAATGGTGAGCCCGGCGGCGGAAAAATTTCTGGGAGCGCCGGCTTCGAATTTCTTGGGGCGGCGCGTGACGGACATTTTCCCGCCGGAGCACCCGCTGCACGAGGCGCTGCGCCTGGAGGGGGACGAACTGCACGAGGTGGCTTCCGAGACGGAGGTGGAAACACTGGAAGGAAAGAAGCGCGTGAGCGTGAGCGTGCAGGAAATTCAGGGAGAAGGGGAACGCATGGGAGCGTTGATCACGCTGCGGGACCTGGATTCGCTGGAAAGAATCAACACGCAATTGCAGGTGAGCGAACGGCTGGCGGCGGTGGGACGGATCACGGCGGGAGTGGCGCACGAAGTGAAGAACCCGCTGAACTCGATGCGGCTGTGGCTGGAGAACCTGAAGGAGTCCTTGCCTCCGGAGACGGATGGGGCGGCGCAGCAGGCGGTGCATGTGCTGGACGCGGAAATCGACCGGCTGGACGCAGTGGTGAAGAGGTTCCTGGATTTTTCGCGGCCGATGGATGTGCGCCTGGAGCTGACACAGTTGGCGGATCTGCTGAAGGACGTGTTGGAGGTGGCGCGGCCGGAGCTGGAGCTGACGAAGGTGCAGGTGGCGCAGTTGATTCCGATTGGAATTCCGGAAGTGTTCGTGGACCGGGCGCTGCTGAAGCAGGCGATCTTGAACCTGGTGTTAAATGCGGTGGAGGCGATGCCGACTGGGGGGCAATTGCAATTGACGCTAAGCCGGCGTGGCGACATGGCGGAAATTACCGTTGGTGATACCGGTAAAGGGATTCCCATGGAACACCGGCAGAAAGTGTTTCAGTTGTTTTTCACGACGCGGCCGGGAGGGAGCGGGATCGGATTGGCGAGCACGTTCCGAATTGTGCAGCTTCACAACGGTTCGATAAACTTTACTTCGGAGGTTGGCCACGGAACGACGTTCCGGATCGAGTTGCCGCTAGCCGCGTAAGCATGCCCAAGAATCCAGCCACGAGCCCCGCCGAGGGAAGGATGCGAACATCGACAATTCTGCTGCTGCCCATGTGCCTGAGCGTGATGTTCTGCGGCGGGTGTCTGGTGAAGAAGCGGCCCGCGGCGCACTTCGGGAATACCGTGCTGGCGCATCCGGTGATTCCTTCAACAGCGGTGGAGAATGCTTTGGGCGAAGCTCCGGACCTAGGGATCGAACCGGCGTCGATGCCGGCGCGGCTGGGACCGCCGCGGAATCCTCCGGCAAGGCCGAAGGTCGCGGCTCCACCCGCAACGGAACCTGTGACGGCGGGGAAGCCGAGTGAGCCGACCATCGTGCCGGAACTTTCGGCGGGCGAGTTGGAGGCGGCGAAGGCGGATGCGCAGGCGAGCCTGGACGTTGCGGAGCGGAATCTGTCGGCGACGCGCGGGAAGGCATTGAATGCGGCGCAGGCGGATTTGGCGTCGAAGATCCGCGGGTTCATGGATGCGGCGCGAGAAGCCATGCGCAACAGCGACTGGCAACGGGCGACAAATATGGCGAAGAAGGCGGAGATATTGTCACGTGAATTAGCGGAGGGGTTGTAGGGAAGTGGTGTGGGAAAGATAGAAGGCGCCCGCGTTCCGCCTGGAGATCAAGAATCGGAAAAAGATAACCCAGAAGGCACAGAGAAGAGAAAGTCGATGGAGGGATCCCACAATGCGGCCCGCCAACGACTCGCGCCCCCGGCCGGCATGACAGAGAAAGAAGAAGAGCCTGGAAGGGTTTAGTTTTGCGGGGCCGGTTGCACGATGACGGTGTGGGTGTCTTCGACGTGCGTAAAGTGAATTTGATCGGCGTCGAGTTGCAGGTCGCGTTCCAACTGCAGATCCATGGATGAGCCGCGGGGAAGCTGCGCCTCTGGCCCACGCGTAAGCAGCACGGCCCCGAGACCGACAAGGCCGCCAATTCCGGCGCCAATGCCTGCGCCTTTACCGCCGCCTGCGATGGCGCCGATGCCTGCACCCGTAACTGTGGTTGTGGCAACCGTAGCCACATCCTTACCCTTGCCGCTGGGACCGGTCATTTTGCCTTCCGGGTCGGTTTTGGTTTGGCCGCCGTCGGCGCTGTGCGGTTCGGCGTTCAGGTCAACGGTGTAGCCATTGGGAAAAACCAGCGTGTTCAGCTTCAAGCGGAGTTCACCCTTGCCTTTGACGCGGCCGGGGCGCTTGGCCTCGGTGATTTCGCCCCGAAGATAAGAGCCAACAGGGATGACGACTTTGTTGTTGATGGTGACGGGGAACGCGGTGCGAAAGTAGACGGAGTCGCCAGGCTTGACGGTGGCAGTGGAGATACCGTTTTCCAAGGTGACGCCAATGCGACTTCCGGCTGGGACGGTGACCGTAGCGCCGGTGCTGGCCGGGCGGGGGGCAGCGGGCTTGACGGGTGTCGCCGAAGGCGGCGCGTCGGTCTGTGGCCCGTCGGGAGCCTGCGCGAAACTGCGCGGGCCGAAGCTCAACGCGAAAAGGAAAAGTGTCGTCAGAACCTGAAACGTCCGTGCGGCTTTCACCTGTCCCTCCTATGCTCTGCCCCTTCGGATGCGATGCTGCGGAGCGAAGATGCCTACAGCTTCCCACGTCTTTGAAGGGAACGCTAGCGGTAGCCACGGCGCAATTTGACCAAGGAGAAGGGGAAGGCTAGGCTGTAGGCGCGGAGTTCAAGAAGGGAAACCTTATGGCGAAATTAGCGCTGATTTACGGGATGCGGCTCCTGCCGGTGGACGATCTGGGCGAGGTGCAAGAGGCTACGGTGGTGTTGAAGGATGGCCGGACGGCGCGCATTGCCATGCACCTGATCGAGGGAACCAAGGAAGAAATCGAGGCGACGTTCCGGCAGTCCATCAATGCGTTTTTTGAGATGTATCCGGAAATATGAGGCTGAATTGGTGAGAACGCCACAGGGATATCAGATATCAGTGATCAGGAAGCGTGAAGAGGGGACCAGCAATCAGCGACCAGCGATCAGGAAGCAAGGAGAAGCGACCAGCGACCGGGAAGCCGTTTTCAGCCGATGCAAAAGGTGAGCATAGGGTGGAAGTGATAGGCACGAATAACGGGAACCTTGGTTCCTGATATTTGGTATCTGATATCTGATATCTGATCGCTGATGACCGTCTACTTCCCCTGACTAGCGCTAAGTGCTCGCTTACCTATTGCCGAAATTTTCGGGGTCTTCGTTGGGGTCGCCGAGATTGTCGTTGATGAGCACGGTGGATTGGCCGGTAAGTTCGAAGCGCTTGCGGCACTTGTAGCAGGCGACGAGATCATCCAGGCGCACCATGAAGGAAGTGGCTTTGGCAAACTTGCGGCGCTCCTCTTCACTGGCGCCGCGGGGGAGTTCCCTTTTCTTACGCGAGACTTTCCAGCGCACCGGGGCCTCGAATTCACCGTGACAACTGGGGCAGATCAGCTTGACCTTGCGGGTCTCTTCCTTCTCCGTGTAAAACGCTCGTTCGTCCATTAGCCCTCGACCGCCTTCCGCATGATTTCGTCCATTGTAACAAATTCGAGGCCCAGGTCGCGCCAGCGCGGCAGCCAAAACTCCAGGGCCTTGAGAGTGTGCTCGCGGTTGCCATTGAGGCGGGTGTGGTCCCCGTCGTGAAGGCAAAGGATGTCGCCGGAAGTGGCGCCGGACTTGGCTTTGGGGAGATTTGCATGAGCGTTCGCGGCAATGGGCTTCATGCGTTCAATCAGCCAGCCGGCCGGCTTGCTGCGCCAGTCGCCGGGGATGAGCGACCAAGTGACGTTGGTCATGCCGTGCTGGTGAATTATTTCGCCGAGCCAGGGGCTGCGCAAACCGAAGGGCGGTCGGAACCATCGCGGTTTGGCCCAGGCAAGCTGCTCGATGGCGTCCGTGCAGCGCTGCAACTCTTCGCGCGTCTCCTGCGGTCCACAGAAGAAGAGATTCGGGTGGGTCTCGGTGTGATTCCCGAGGACGTGTCCACGCGCGGCGACTTCCTTGACGAGATCGGGACACTGGCGGACGAATTTGCCAACCAAGAAAAAAGTGGCGTGGGCGTTGTGCCTGGCCAGCAATTCCAGGAGCTTCGGGGTGATTGCGGGATTGGGGCCGTCGTCGAAAGTCAGCGCCAATTTCCTGGCGGCATTGGTGTGGGAAATGACGGGACCAAAAAGATCCGAGCGGGGATACACCGCCCCGTAGGCGGTCATGGCCGCGGCGCCGGCCACAAGCGCCGAGGGAGCAATCAGCCAGGGATTCATCGCTTGTATTCTGCCACGATCCGTGGGGCGGAGTTGTAGAAATGGCGGGTTGCTGGGAAAGCGGGAACTTGAGAGCGGTGCGGGCGGGGCCGTCCACAGGGAGGGTTAAGCATTTGGACAAAGTGATTTTCCGCGGAGCGACCGGGAACTTTTCGTCTGCTACTGTGTTTGAAGGTACAAAGTGCCCGGAGTGGTTCGCTTCCGCGTGTTTGGGGGGTGCGCCCCTGCGCACAGAGACACTAAATTCAGGAGAAACCAATTCCATGAAAGTTGTTGCCCGAATTTTCATTCCATTTATGGTATTCGCGCTGTTTTTTGCGCTCGGTGCCGGCAATACGTTTGCCCAGGGCCAGCACCCCGCGTATCTGCACGCATTGACCGATCTGCGCCATGCGCGAGCTCATCTGGAGCGCCCCGATGGGGGCCATCTACGCCACGAAGAAGAGGATGCCATTCATGAAATCGATGAGGCCATCAGAGAGATCAAGAAGGCTTCAATCGACGACGGAAAGAACCTGAACGATCACCCGCCCGTTGATTCCCACATGGATTGGCCCGGGCGGTTGCACCGCGCGCTGGAGCTTTTGAACAAGGCGCATGAGGATATTGCCAAGGAAGAGGACAACCGGTTCGCGGAGGGCTTGCAAGAGCGCGCGCTGGGCCACATTGACAAGGCGCACCATCATGTGGAAGATGCGATTCACTGGGTGGAAGCGCACAGGTAAACAGGCGGCAGAATTCATCGAATTCATCGAACACCGTGGCGCGATCCGCCACGGTGTTTTTTTGCGTGATTGGAGAACGCGAGCGGCACAGGAGGAAGAGGAACCCAAGACCCAGGCAGACCGCGGCCACCACAAAAGCGAACCCAAGAGCACAGTCCATTCGTTCCTCAGGGCAAGCAGGAGTGACCAAGCCACAACGCGGCGTGGTGTCATTCGGGCTTGCGGAGAGAGTGGAGATCGATGCCGAGTTGCTGGCATTTTTTGTAGAGGTGGCTGCGTTCGAGGCCGAGGGCGCGGGCGACGTTGGTCATATGGAAATTGTGGCGGCGGATTTCGGCAAGGAGGGTTTCGCGCTCGAAGGCTTCGGTGCGTTCGACGAGAGTGCCGTGTGCGGCGTCGGGAGTGTCGACGGCGACGGGCACGCTGGAGGAACTGGAAGCGGGGAGGGTGAGGCGCACGTCGTCGGGCGTGACAGTTTCCGCGTTGGCAAGAAGGGCCAGGCGCTCAACGATGTTGCGCAGCTCGCGAACATTGCCGGGCCAGGAATAGCGGCGCAATTCGGCGACGGCTTCGGGCGCGAAGAGTTTTTCTTTCCAACCGTTTTGTGTGGCGACCTGCCGGGCGAAATGTGTGATCAGCTCCGGAAAATCCTCGGGACGCTCGCGCAAGGGCGGGAGAGCCAGTGGAAAAACGTAGACGCGGTGGTAGAGATCGCTGCGAAACTCATTCTTCTTGACGAGTTCGTGGAGATTGCGGTGCGTGGCGACGATCACGCGCACGTTGACCTTGATGGGTTTGTCGCCGCCGACGCGCTCCACTTCGCCTTCTTCGAGGACGCGAAGCAGCTTGGCCTGCATGGCTAGGGGCATGTCGCCGATTTCGTCGAGGAAGAGGGTGCCGCCTTCGGCTTGCTCGAATTTGCCGACATGGCGTCCCGCAGCCCCGGTAAAGGCGCCTTTTTCATGGCCGAACAGTTCCGATTCGATTAATTCGGCGGGAACGGCGGCGCAATTCAAAGTGATGAAGGCGTTTTCGCGGCGCGGCGATTTTTCGTGAATGGCGCGGGCCACGAGTTCCTTGCCGGTGCCGGTTTCGCCTAAGATGCAGACGCGGGTTTCGCTGGCGGCAACCCGCTCGATTTGCGCGAGGAGTTTTTTCATCGCGGGGCCGGAGCCGACGAGCTCGTGCTTGCCGAGGCGGTGACGGAGTTCGCGGTTCTCGTCCTCGAGGCGCGAGAGGCGCAACGCGTTTTCGACCGTGACGAGCAACTTATCGGTGGTGAGAGGCTTTTCGAGGAAATCGAGTGCGCCGAGGCGCGTGGCCTTCACGGCCATTTCAATGTTGGCTTGGCCGGAGATTAGGACGATGGGGGTCTGCACGCCGGATTTTTTCAGCTCTTCGAGAAGTTCGAGGCCGCTTTTCCCGGGCATGACCACGTCGGAAAGGATGAGATCGAAGCGCTCGTTTTGGATGAGTTCGGCGGCGCGGACGGCGTTGTCGCAGACGGTGGCCTCGTGGCCGGCGAGGCGAAAGGCGCGTGCCAGGGAGGCAAGGGTGTTGGCGTCGTCGTCGATCAGGAGAAGATGAGCTTTGCGTGGCACGCGGATCCTTTTGGCCGGTCGAATGAACAGCTCCGGCGAAATTGCAGATCTTGCGGACATGGGCCGCAGCAATGCGCCCCTACAAAATCCTTAATCTGAGGCGGCGGCTGGGGTGGACTCGGCTTCATGTGAGGCGGAGTCTTCCCTGGATTTGACGACAACGCCGGACTGCCGCTTGGGCAAATCGATGCGGAACGCCGCGCCGCGCCCTTCCTCGCTGGAAACGGAAATCGCGCCGTGATGATCGCTCACGACGGATTGCACGATGGCCAGGCCGAGGCCCGTGCCGAGCTGCTTGGTCGTGTAATACGGCGTGAAGAGGCGCGAACACTCTTCGGGCGTAAGTCCTTTGCCGGTGTCGGCCACTTCAATGCGCACGGATTCGCCGGCATCGCTGCTCTTCAGCGTGATGGTGCCGCCGGCGGGCATGGCGTCGAGAGCGTTGAGAAGGAGGTTCTGAAACGCCCGATGGAGCAGATCGGGATCGGCGTCAATTTCCGGCAGCGATTCGCTGAGGAAAAATTCAGTGGCGATGGAGGGCTTGCCGACAGCGGTGAATTGCGGTTCGAAGAGCCGCACGGCGTTGCGCAGCACTTCGTTGACATTCACCCTGGTGAATTGCGGCGCGGGCATTTTGGAGAAATCGCTGAAGCGCCCGACGATGCTATTGAGATTGGCAAGCTCGGCTTTCAGAGTGGCGGTGGCTTCGCTGAAGACTTCCTGAAATTGTTGGGGGCCAAGCTGGCGGGCGCGTTGCAGATTTTCGACGGTGATCTGCAGGGGGAAGAGCGGATTTCGCAATTCGTGGGCCAGGCGGCGGGCGAGTTCACGCCAGGCGGCGACGCGCTCGGTCTGCACCAGCTTTTCCTTTTGCGAGGCGAGGGTTTTGGTCATGTCGTTGAACGCGGCGGCGAGCTGGCCGATTTCGTCGCTGCCTTTGACGTCGATGTGGGTGTCCCAGCGGCCAGAGGCGACCTCGCGAGCGCCATTGGCAAGCTCTTCGACGGGGCGAGTGATGCGCCGGGAGACCCACCAGCTTACAAGCAGGCCGATGAGAAGAGCGGCGAGGGCAACGAGCGCGGCGGTCTTCAGGATTTCACGGCGCAAAGTAACCAATTCCTTGCGCGAACTGCCGAGCAGGAGTACGCCGAGCACTTCGCCATTGCGCCCGGTGAGGGGCATGGCATGAAAGGTTTCGGAGGAAGCGGGGTCGGGAGTCCAGTCAATGGTCTTGATGAGAGTTTGCGGCGTGGATTGCTGCTGCACCTGCTCGATGAGCGGCTGCAACAGGTCGGCCTGCGGGACGGGGCCGGAGGCGTCGGCGAGCGCCGTGGGAACAAAATTCGCTTCGAGATTGCGATACAGCAGAGCACGTGTGCCCGAAGGAAGCACGAGCGAGGCAAGAAAATTCTGGTCCAAGCGGCGGCCGCCGATGACATAGAGATTGCGTTCGCCAACGGATTGCGTGCGCACGGCAGTCAGCGAAAGCTCGACGCCATCGGGCAATTCTTCTTTCTTGAGGAACGCGGGCGAACCGCGCCAGTCCTTGACGTTGTTGACCCAGTCATTTTTGTAACCGACGCGCGCGGGATATTGCGCCGAGGAGATCAGCGTGCCGTCGGTGTTCACAAATTCGACGAAGTTCAGGCCGTGCTCCTGGGCGGCGCCGTTGGCGTCATGGACATAGAGCGAAGCGTCGGCGCTGGGGCGCGCCAGATCAAGAGCCATGCGCACGGTGACGTCGGCGTTGGTGATGTTCTCCACCTGCTGGACGACCACTTCGCCGCGCTGCGCAAATTCCTTGTTGAATTGGGCGACCAGCGCTTCGGAGCGCTGCGAGTCCATCGCTTCGAAGGAGCGTTGCGTGTAGAAGCTCACGCCGTAGGCGACGAGGGAAACGGAAGCCAGCACGGTGACCAGGAAAACGGCGAAGACCTTGCTGCGAAAGCTCATGGGTGCACTCCCTTGCCATGCGGCGCCGCGGAATTATCGGGCGATGCACCGCTATTCGGCGCGGTTGGAGTGCTCTCGCCCTTTTCCAGCCAGACATCACCGAGGCGCCATTCGCCCCAGCGCGCGGGCATCCAGTTGCGCACAGGCGCGGCGATGCCGGCGTACTCGGGGAGGAGCACCAGCGGAAGCACGCGTCGATCTTCTAGGATGCGGCGCTCTTCGGCGTAGCGCTGCTCGGGGTCAGCGAGTGCCTGGGTGCTTTCGGCCGCCTGTTCCAGATGAAGCTGCTTCACCAGGGCCTCCAGCTCCGCGCGCGGCGAGAGGGAATCGTAATGCCAGGCGAAGAGATGCACGCCAATGGAAGGATTCGCGGGCGAGACCGCAGCCGCGCCACCGCTTGCCGATGTGGAGTGTGTCACGACCTGCACGGACAGATTCGCTTGACGCGCATTCACGGCCACGCGTTCGCCGAGCAATTTCATCAGATCGCCGCCGGCATCCACGCGCAAGCGCAACGGTTCCGTGCCGCCAGCTTCGTTGGCCGGAAGCGAGGCGCGAATCTCCTTGGCGCGTTCCAGATTCATGGGACTCTCGAAGAGGAAAGCATATCCCGAGAGCCAGTCGGGCAAAAGGGCGGGGGCGGGTTCGGCTTGCTTTTGAAGCAACACGTTGGCCATGGTGTCACGGTCCATGGAAAGGGCCAAAGCTTCGCGGAGATGATCGTCGGCGGAGGCAGGTTGGGATTCGTCGAAGCGCAGGGCGAGAAGCGTCTTGGGCGCGGAACTCCAGACGCGGAGATTGTCCTGGCGGGCTTTGCGGACCAGGTCGGGAGCGACTTCCACAAGATCGGCTTTGCCGACCTGCAGATCGAGGAGCTGGCGCAAGGGAGGCTCGCCGAGGGTGACTTCGATGGCGTCGAGGAAGGGACGGCCGGCCCAGCATTGTTCATTGGCGCGAAACTTCAGGCGCGCGGGCTTTGTAGCCAGGGGATTGGTTTCGTAGGGAGCAGCGGGGCTGATTTCGGCGACGTAAAAAGGGCCGGTGCCGAGAAGCGTGTCGTCGGGCAGCGTGCGAAACACAAAATGGCGGCCGGAGGCGAGTTGTTCGAGCAGATCGGGAACGGGATGAGGCGAGTGGATGGAGATGGCGGTGTCGATCGCAGTGAGCTGCAGGCCCGCGGGCAGCACGGATTGCAAGGAGGCGACGACATCGGCGGAAGTGAGGAGTGAGCCATCGGAAAACACCACGCCCGGGCGCAGCTTGAATTGCCAGTTTTTCGCGGCCGCGTCATGCGACCACTCGATTGCCAGGGCCGGCTGGAATCTTCCGTAATCGTCGAGGGTGACGAGACGATCGTAAACGAGAGCAGCGAGTTTTTCGTCTTCGCGCACGGAGAGTGAGCCGCTTTTCCACTCGCGCGGATCAAGGGAAACGCTGGTGGCGAACATTTCGACACGCAAAGTTCCGCCGTAGCGCGGGCGCTTGGCGGCGCTCGCCGCGGTTGCCGCGAGCAGAAGGAGCAGGGCGGCGCTAATTCCCGCAAACCAGAGTGATTTTGTAAACCTCATAATTTCCTGTGTGCAAATTGCGGGCCCCAATCAGCGCGCTGCCGGGATCCCGTTCGCCATTGATGCTGAGTATCGGTCCGGGAAATTCGTTAAACAGTGCCGCGCTGCCGGAACGCGCTGCGGCGTCTGGGACGATTTGAAGGAGATCGGCCGAGGACCAGTCATCGCCTCTGGCTTCGAGCTTCCAGTCGCTCGAGTCGCAGGGAGAGGTGAGCACGGTGGCTGTGCGCCATTCGGTTTTCTTGGTTCGGCAGCGGGGTTCGGCGCCCGCTGCCCAGGTGAATTCGCAGAGCTTCCCGGGGAGAAGCACTTCGGCGGTGGCGCCCTTGTCCGTGAGTTCGCCGCGTGGATCGCGCGAGGCGTGGAGACTCGCGGCGGCGAGGGAGACGGTTTGTTTGACGGCGCCGCTGGAATCGAGGCGAAGAGCGACGAGATCCTCGTTGCGGTAGAGGAGGACGGCGAGGCCACCCTCGGCGGCGTTTCCGAGCGCGGAGGCGTCCAGGATGCGGTCGGAAGTTTCGTACACAAGCTGGCGCGCGATGCGCACGGGGGCGACGGCAAGCGCAGGGGCGGTGAAAGCGGCGCGCGTTACGGCAACGATGCGCACATCGTCGCGATCGCCAATGCGGGTGCTGGCGGTGAGCACCAATTGGGTGGGGGTCTCGACCGCGCCCACTTTCAGGAGGGGAGCGCTGGGCTCTTCGGTGATGGTCAAGTGATGCTTTTCGAGTTCCTGGCGCAGGGTGTCCTGCCAAGAGGAATCGGCGGCGAGATTCGCGTCGGCGTGAAACTCCAGGCGAAGGGGGCTGTGAAGATTGGGAATGGCGGCGATGCGGTCCGCGAGTTGACGCGCGGCATCATCGAGGGAATTGGAATCGGCGGGCATGATTGGCGGCAGGAAGGCAAGACACAGAAAAAGCAGCGCGAGGAAGAAGCGAAACGGGCGAAGGCGAGAGTTCTCGGATCTTGGGAGCACGGCGTTCTAAAAAGATGATAACACGCGGGCGCCTTGCGCTGTGTGCTCGCTGAGGCCTTAGTGTGTGCGAAAGTCCTTGTACAAATCGAGCTTGTTGATTAGGCGGATCATCAATTGGGTGAAGGCCAGATACTCTTCGAGGCTTTCATCGGAGACGTTGAGGACGGCTTTGCGGCGGGCGTCCTGCAGGGTCTTGAAGTCCTCGGGCTGGAGCGTGGCCACGGCGCTGTTGAGGAAAGCGATGTGACCGGCGATGCCGTAAATGGGTTCGCTTTCGGCAACGGCTTTGCTGAGCTGCTCCGGAGTGAGGTTCGCGTCGTGGAGCTTTTTGTCGAAGGCTGCGCCGCGCGTGCTCATGGCGTCGTCGAATTCCTTGCGGGTGTGCGGCAAGCTGGCGATGACTTTCAAAATCTGCTCGCGCGTGAATTTAGGTTGCGCGAGTTCGGCTGGATCGGGCGGCTGATATTTCAGAACGGTATGAATGTCGTTGCGGCGGTACTCTTCCTCGACCTTGTCCACGCCGTCCCAGCGGCTGAGCGTGCGGAAGGCGTCCTCGTTGAGTTGTTCGGCGAGGAGATGAGCGGCGGCGGAGCGCACGAAAAGTTCGGGGGCCTGCAATTCAGCGATCAAGGCGTTGGTGGCCTGCGCGGCGGGCATGCTGCCGTAGAGGAATAGCGCGGCGGTGTCCGCATCGAAATCGAGGGAATGTTCGGAAATGTGGATAGTGGCGTTGGGATAGCGAAGGAGACGGGCGGCGAGCGGCTGAATGTCCACGCCTGCCTGAGAAAGCGCGAGGGCGAGCGAAAGATAATTGGCGGGATCGGTTTCCTGGAAATCGGCCTGGGCGATGGCGTCGCGGACGATCTTAAGGGAATCGGGCGAGGGGTCCATCTGATAGAGGACTTCGCCAGCATCGAATTGGAAATTGTGGTCGGTGGTTTCCGCGGCGAGCATGACTTTCAGGCACGCAGCGCCTTCGGGGCCGGCGGCCTGGACCTGCTTCCAGAAGGCGTCGAGCTCTTTGCCCTTGGCTTCGATTTGGGTTTCGTTTAATTGTGCGGGATGGAAGCCGTAAACCTTGGCTTTGGAGGCGCGAAGCGAGTCGCAGATGGAGGGCTTATCGTTGGCCGAGGATTGGGGTTGCGCCGCGACGGGGAGAGCCGCCGATAGCAGGAAAAACAGAATTGCCAGGAAGAGTCGCCGCAAGCATCACCTCAATGAACCTCTGGAATGCTAACACTGATTTTGGTGGGAGAAGGGCGGGAGGCTCTTCCATGTCCATTTAGCAGTCTGCCGACCAAGGCTGGAAAGAGCTTCCTCAGGGGCTTCTCGGTAGAAGGCACCGGGACGCCCCGGCCTCGTAAAGCGAAGAGGTTTTCCGGCAGCGTGATCAAACGTTGGGGTAGTCGTTTCACCGGCCGGGTGGCGCGGGGCGCGGCGCCGGGTTGGGAACAGCCTGTGGCCGAAAGAATCAAGCGCGGCGGTGCTTGCCTTTCTGCTCATGTTCATTCCTCCTTCCAGCGACGCGGTCCGAGCCACCCACAGGGGTATTGTCCGGTGATCGTGGGAAGCGGTTCGCGCCGCTTCTCCGATCTCTTCGCTCTTCACCGGCGCATGCCCGGTTCGTTGGAGCAGGCAGCGCAGGCGCGTAGCCATGTAGACGTCGTAGGCCACTAAAACTCCGGCGGTGCAGAAAAGGGCGAGGACGGCAACCAGCAGGAGAAGCTGCAATGCGAACATGGTGCTGCTCCTTTCCGCATGGCGATTAACGGTGCTGCGCGTAGGCGTGGGCGACCAGGCGCGTGCCGTGCTCGATGGAGGGTTGCGCGGCGCGGCGGCTGGCGGTGGCGGGCTGCATCAGAAGAAAAGCGGCGCGGAGCAGGAGCCAGTGCAGGCCGAGGGCGGCAAACAGCGCCAGGATTGTTGCGGCCAGGACGATTGCGAAACTGAGTAAGGTGTCCATTTGTGCCTCCTTGGTGCGTCCGCAGCAGGAGGGGGCACATGGGAGGCCGTTCGTAACTACCTGATGTGTAAAGAGTTATAATGTGGAGAGGACGGGCAATTCGTGGGTTGGGAGACACGGCGTGTTTTGTGGGACGCGCTTTGCGGAGCGAATGCGGGTTGGGGTTTTGCGTCTTGGGGGTTCGGCGGTAGTCTAGAGTTTAGAGAATAGACGAGGCTCACGTTGATGTTTCAATCGCAGGGCATCCGGATCGGCCGAATCTTGGGAATACCCATCTATTTGGATCTGAGTTGGATCCTCATTTTCGGGCTGATCACGTTTTCGCAATCCGGTTTTTTTGCTCAACAGCACCCGCGCTGGACGGGCCCGCAACACTGGACTCTAGGGGTAGTGACCAGCATTCTCTTTTTCAGTTCGGTGGTATTTCACGAACTGGCGCACAGCGTGGTGGCGCAGCACTACAAGATCAAAGTGCTCTCGATCACGTTGTTTCTTTTTGGAGGGCTGGCGCGGATTGCTCGGGACCCTTCCCAGGCGATTCAGGAATTCAACATCGCGATTGCGGGGCCGCTGGCGAGCGGGTTTCTTGCGGGCGCGTTTTATGGCGTGACGCTGCTCTTTCCAGGCAGCGAGATGTTAGGCGCCGTGGCCAGCCAGCTCGCGCTGACAAACGGAATGTTGGCGCTGTTCAATTTGCTGCCGGGTTTTCCGCTGGACGGCGGGCGGGTGTTCCGGGCGATGGTGTGGGGAGCGACGAAAGATTTTGCGCGGGCCACTCGCGTGGCGGGCGCCAGCGGGAAGCTGATCGCCTTTGGGTTGATCTCCTTCGGGGTGTGGAGCGCGATGCACAGCGATTGGGTCACGGCTTTGTGGACGGGATTCCTTGGGTGGTTTCTGCTGAATGCGGCGCAGGCCAGCGTGGCGCAGGTGACGATTCAGGAGACGCTGGCGGGACTGTGCGCTTCCGATGTGATGAACCAGGAAGTGCCCATCATTCCGGCGAATATGAGCCTGGAGGAGTACAGCGGAGAAGTGCTGCGGACGGGCCGGCGCGTGCACCTGGTGACCATGGACGACCGTCTGGTGGGGTTGATGAATGTGAGCGCGTTGAGCCGCATTCCGCGCGAAGAATGGAACATGAATTCGGTGCAGGCGGTGATGGTGCCGCGGGAAAAGATTTTATGGGCCGCGCCGGACGAGCCGCTGCAGCGATTGCTAGAACGGCTGATCGCCGCGGACGTGAATCAGATGCCGGTGGTCACGCAGTTGCAAGAAGGCGCGCACATTGTGGGGATGGTGACCCGGGAGGCGATTTTGCGGGTAATCCAGACGCGAAGCGAGTTGGGAGCAGCGCTGGCGAGCCGCTGAAAAGCCAAGGGCAAATTCAAAGGCCTTAACGCAAAGCACGCCCAAACCGGGTCGGAGTAAACGCCGGGTTTGCTGTTGCCTATGTAGTGGCCGATCTTTAGATCGGTTCACTCTTGGGGTCGTAGCTGTCCGCATCCGGGTCCAGCACCGCTGGACCCCATGTCCGCAACACGTAAGCGCCTACGTCATTCCGAACGGAGTCCGCGGAGGGAGGTACGGTTTTGCATCGCACGCCTTTTGTGCGATGACTTCTGCCCCATCACGCGTTCTCTGCGGGATGAATCTCTCTTTTTTCATCGCCTGCCTGTTAGGCAATAAATCCGCACTTCCCATCATTATTATCTTGACAAGTCCTTCGAGATGTACTACGCTACTGCGCGTAGATAATTGCATCCAACCGCCGGGCCTCGCCCGGCTTTTTCTTTTTTATGCTCCAACCTCTAAAGCGCATTCGACCTCCCCGTTTCGCCTCGGGCGATCCGCGCCAATCTCTTTTGCTACTTTTATCTTACGTGCATGATACGATACTCGCGTGGTCTGGCGAACTCAGACCTTCAGGACGTGCGTGAATATCTTCACTCGGCCATGAATCCGGGGCAATAGCCCTCCGAGCGACGGGCTCGGATCGTACATCTCTCAACCGAGAGTCGACTCACATCTAAGTGTTTAAGGCCATTTGCCATTTGACGCAGTATGCTATCATAAATAAGTGATATCACGGGTCAAGGAAACCCTTTGACTTATAATAAACAAGTGATAGCCTTTGAGAAGCTCCCGAGGATGCTTTGGAGATTCTTTGATTTTGCATATGGGCCTGACAGCAATCCAATAAAGGAGTGGTACGACAAGGAGATTTCAGACGAAGCCCGGCTGTACGTTGACGGGTTACTCAAGACGAATCAGAAGATAGAAAATCCACTTAATTGGATGGGGTTCAGAAAGTACCTCAAGGGCGCCTTGCGACCGCACAAGATATGGGAGCTAGAATTTAATTGTGACGCCCGTCAATACAGACTGTTAGGCATCTTCCGTGGAGAAAAGATTGCGGTGTTTTTGATCGGCTGCTATCACAAAGGTTCGAATTACACACCGACCAACGCGCTAGATACGGCTGTAACAAGAAAGAAGAAATTGGATCAAGGAGGAGCCCAGTTGCATGAGCGAAAGATCAAAACTGATCAATAAACTCAGGACGAGTCGAGACTTTCGTGAGTCCTACACAAGAGCAAAACTGCGAGTGCTCGTCCCTTCTCAGTTGCGAGCGTTGCGTCTGAGGCATTCTATGTCTCAGCCCGCGCTAGCCGCTGCGTCAGGCATGAAACAATCGCGCATTTCTGCAATGGAGCAACCCGGGAGGACTAATTTCAATCTCGAAACGCTCGTAAGAATAGCGGCCACATTCAAGGTTGGTTTGGCGGTCAAATTCGTTCCATTCAGCGAAATGCTTCGATGGGAAAACGAGTTCAACCAAGACGAGTTTAATCCCCATGCCATCGAAGACGACATTGAATTTCAGGTGCCAAACATTCCTAAGCATGTTGCCGAACAATTCCGAGCCCTTGTGGCTGGCACCACGCCTCCAAAAATAGAAGAGGCAGTAAGCATTGCAATCGCCCCTCTTGCGGGCGGGATGGTGATTCAACAATCCACCCCTCACTCAAGGGGCGAAGTTCCTCAACCGATAATTCAATAAGGGAGCGCAGATGGATACAGAAGATGTCTTTGATTCACTGTCAGTGATAAATGGTCTTCCCACTAGCTACGTCAATAATGCTCGTTACCTTTTGTCCGGCTTAGACATCCGGGTGATTTTTTCACAGGTTGTCCCAATATCTCCCGCGCCTCAACCTGGCCAACTGGAGCTGCCACCTGCAACTGCGGTCATTCGTGATCAATTCTGCATCATTGTCCCGCCTGAACTGGCCAAATCACTTGCAGACCTTTTTGCTGACGCCGTGCAAAAATATGAACAGCAATTTGGGAAACTGCGAGCCGGAGCTGTTCCTCCTGTACCGGTTATCCCAATTCCAGCTTCCTCTGGGCAACCGAAGTAACGGTCCCCAATTGTGTCATAACCTCGTGGCAAAGCGGGCGACTAACACGCAGCCAGCTTGAATGGAAGCGAATTCCGAATCCCTGGGGACTGGTTTGGAAAGGGCTTAAAGCTCGCCTCATCATTCCTTCTGACGAGGGGCAAAACCGCTCTGCCGATCGAATCTGGTAGTCCAATTTCTCGAAAATCGACTCACCGAGCTGCCTCCTCCAACCCCATTAGAACCAACACCTTCAAATCTGTATGAAAACAACCCACTTGATTCCCTTTAGAATCAACACTTAGAAAAAACACGGGGGGAGGGTCATCCCCATTCACCGCTCCCACTGATCTCCGCCTCTTCGCGCTCTTTCACCCTTCCACTTTTTCACTCTTAGGCTCTTTCACTCCTTGATCAGATATAGCGCTCGCCCCAGTTCCAACTCCAGCTTCGCGCCCTTCGGCAGGTCCAGCTCCTGTCCGCGCCCTGCTTCCGCCAGGTAAGCCTCCAGAGCACACAGTGCCGCTCCCTGGGCCGACTCTTTCGCGTTCTTGTCCTTGACGCCCTTGAGCGCGCCGACGGCCGCGCCAGTCGCCGCCGCTTGTCCTGCGTCCTTCTGCGAGCCGCCGCGCCCCTCGATCACGCCCTCCTGCATCGCTCCCGGCTTGATGCTGTGATCCCCCGGCACGGCCACCACATCGGCAACGATCGGCAGCCTCCCAAATCGCGTGTGGATATCGTCAAACGTCAGCCAGAGTTTCGCCCGCCCCGTGAGCCCCGCCGGCTCCACGCGGCTGATGTGCCCTGTCATCAACGCCCCGGCCGGCAAGTAGATGCCCTGCCCCGCCTCCAGCGGCTCCAGCGTGCGCACGCGAAACACCTGGTTCTGCCGCGCCGCCCGCGTGGTCATCTCCTCCTCCAGCTTCACCAGGAATCGCGTCCCCGGCGCCACGCCATAGACCTCCAGCGGCATTCCGTGCCGCTCCCCATCAGCCACGCGACCCTCGGGAGGCTTCACGGCTTCTTGCACCTCCGTCGCTCCCGGCTCGCGTTGCTCCTGCGCCCCCACTGCTCCAGGCATCCACAACCCTCCAGCCATGGCACCCAACACAACCAAGTTCCTCATTCGTTCCTTCATGGCAAACTCCCCCTCCTGCGGCGGGCATAGTCGCACTTGCAGTCGCGGGGCCACCTCGCAAAACTTTGGCAGCTTCCTAACTCATTGATTAATAAAGAGATGTTGATCCGTAGCGGGTACTGTCCTAGGGCCGCCTGCCTGCCTTCCCCTGCACAGGTGTCCGCAAAGACTGGCAGCACGCTGCCGCCACGAAATCCACAAATCGCGCGTAACCGTTTCGCCTTTTTCACCTCAGACAACAAGAACTTGTCTCACAAATGGGTTTGGCGAGGAAGGAAGAGTCTCCTCAGGGGCTGAAGCCCAGTTTTTTGCTGGGTCTTAGTGTCGGAGCTGAAGCTCCGACCCCCGTTGCCACCATTTATGGGATGATTTCAAGTGGCTGGTGTCACTGGCGCTCCCGCCTTCCGCACATATTGGAAGGCGACCCTCCTGCATCCAACAGGAGTGGCTTGGCGTATCATGTTCACTGCCGCTATGGGCCGGAATCACCAGCTTGGAGGAAACGCACCATCATGCCGATCCGCAAGGCGCCCGATTTGACCTACGCCGATGTCACTCCCAAATCGCTTTATCTCGACCGCCGCAGATTTCTCTGCGGCATGGGCATCGCCGGGGTCGCCGCGCTGGCCGGCGCGCGCCTCTGGGATCTGGCCTCTCCGCGCACGCAAGCCTTCGCCGCCACCAAGTTCGGCGGCCTGATAAAGAGTCCCTTCAGCACCACGGAAAAGCAGAACACCTACGACGACGTCACCCACTACAATAATTTCTACGAATTCGGCGTGGACAAATCCGACCCCTCCAAAAATGCCCAGAAATTCCAGACCGCCCCCTGGACCATTTCCGTCGAAGGCGAAGTGAAAAAGCCGCGCAAGTTCACCCTTGACGAAATCATCAAGCTCGCCCCGCTCGAGGAACGCATCTACCGTCATCGCTGCGTGGAAGCGTGGTCCATCGTCGTTCCCTGGATCGGTTTCTCCTTCAGCGCGCTGGCCAAGGCCGTCGAGCCCACGCCGAAAGCTCAATACGTCGCCTTTGAAAGCTATTACGATCCCCGGCAAATGCCCTGGGGCAAATATGCCGGCATAGATTTCCCCTATGTCGAAGGTTTGCGCCTCGATGAAGCCATGAATCCGCTCGCCCTCTTGTGCGTCGGTATGTACGGCGAAACGCTCCCCAATCAGGATGGCGCGCCCGTGCGCATGGTGCTGCCCTGGAAGTACGGTTTCAAGAGCGCCAAATCGCTTGTGAAAATCCGCTTCACCGAAAAGCAGCCACCCACCACCTGGAACCGCATGGCCTCGAACGAGTACGGCTTCTACGCCAACGTCAATCCCAAGGTCGATCACCCGCGCTGGAGCCAGGCCAAGGAACGCCGCCTCGGCGAATTCTTCAAGCGCGAAACCCTAATGTTCAATGGCTATGGCGATCAGGTGGCCAGCATGTATAACGGCATGGACCTGCGCAAAAACTACTGAGCCCCCATCCTGCCCGTGCGCAAACTCCTCACCAGCAAATGGACCAAGGTTTTTGTTTTTCTTCTGTGCTTGATGCCGCTCGCCTCATTGGGCTGGCGCGCCTTGCATAACGATCTCTCCGCCAATCCCATCGAGTTCATCACCCACGCCACCGGCGACTGGACGTTGCGTTTCCTTCTGATCACTCTGGCCATCACCCCGCTGCGCAAAATCCTGCGCCTTCCCGATCTGATCCGTTTCCGACGCATGCTCGGTCTGTTTGCCTTTTTCTACGCCTGCCTGCACTTCACCACGTACATCTGGCTGGACAAATTCTTTGATCTCGCGGAAATGTGGAAGGATGTCGCGAAACGCCGTTATATCACCGTCGGGTTCACCGCTTTCGTGCTGCTGATTCCTCTTGCCATCACTTCTACCACAGGCTGGATTCGCCGCCTCGGTGGCCGCCGCTGGCAGCAACTGCATCGCCTCATCTACATCAGCGCTATCTGTGGTGTGATTCACTACTACTGGCTGGTGAAATCCGCGGTGCTTCGCCCGCTCACTTATGGCGCAATCCTGGCGGTTCTCCTGCTGTGGCGCATCGCCGCAAAATACTGGCCGCAGCCGCAACCCGCCGCCGTCGATTCGCCGCCCAAGCCCCAGCGCGTCCAAGCCTGATCGAGAGCCATCTTACAAATAGCCGGCGGAAGATCACGACATCAGGGTTTGCAGAGACACTCCGTGGTTTTGGGGGTCGGAGCTTCAGTTTACCCTGAGCTTCGAAGGGCTCCGACATTACTCGCTCGACTATCGTCGGGCTCAATAGACCCTGGGCTTCAGCCCAGGGCGCGAAGCGCCCCTGAGGAAATTGCCGCTTGCGTATCTCGCAAGAAACTCTTGGATCTTCTCCAGCACTTCCGCGTACATCGCTTGCGTGACGCGGCCCGTCTGCGTGTTCTGCTGGCTAGGGTGGTACACGCCGAAGAGCCGCGGCAAGCCAGGCGCAATCTCCGCTTCCGCGCCATGCGCGAATTTGTAAGCCGCTCGCGAACTGATCTTTCCGTCCTTCTTCAGGATTTCCAGATACGCGTCCCACGCGATTTTACCCAGCGCCAGCACCGCCGCGGGCTGCAAAATCTCCAGCTCGCGCCGCAAATAGCCGCGGCAATTCAAAATTTCGCGTGGCAGCGGCTTGTTGGCCGGCGGCGCGCAACGCACCGCCGCGGCAATGTAGACATTCCGCAGCCGCAATCCGTCATCGCGATTCTGTGAAGTAGGCTGGTTCGCGAACCCCGCCTGGTACAGCGCCTTGTACAAAAAATCGCCAGAGCGGTCGCCCGTAAACACTCGTCCCGTGCGATTCGCTCCATGCGCCGCCGGTGCCAGTCCCAGGATAAATAATTGCGCGCTGGGATCGCCGAACCCCGGCACACCGCGTCCCCAATATTCCCACTCGCGGTACGCCCGCCGCTTCTCCCGCGCCACTTTCTTACGGTACTTCACAAGCCGCGGGCATTTCCGGCAGGCGCATACTTCCTCCGCGACAACACGCAACGCCGCTTCGCGCTTCACTTGCCCTCTTTCAGCGCCGCCGCGATCAGCACCGCCTGATTCTGCTTTTCATCGTTGCGGCCATACAGCAGCGTCACCGTGCCGTGCTCCAGTTCCAGCCGCTTCACCTCCGCCAACAATTCCTTCTTCTTTGCCAGCTCGCTGCGGTAGCGCTTCGCAAACTCTTCCCATTTCGCCGGGTCGTGCCCAAACCATTTTCGCAGCGCATCGCTCGGCCCGATCTCTTTCATCCACAAATCCACTCGGGCACGTTCTTTCGTCAGGCCGCGCGGCCACAAGCGGTCCACCAGCAAGCGAAACCCATCTTCCTTCGCGGGCTTTTCATAAACACGTTTCACGCGAATCATCTTGCACCTCACCGGAAAATCTTCAGCACCTCTTCGTGCAGCAAGCCATTCGTGCTGACGAATCGTCCTTTGTAAATCGTGCGCTCGCCATCAATCGTCGTCGCTTTTCCGCCCGCCTCTTCCACGATAAGCCCGAGCGGCGCCAGGTCCCACGGCTTGGAGACCCAGTCCAGCGCCGCATCAATGGCGCCTTCAGCCACCAGCATGTGTTGCCAGAAGCCGCCCATCGAACGGCTGCTGCGCGCCGCATCCGCCAGCCGGCGAATCATCGCGCGCACCTCCATGTCCTTGCTGGGCCCTGTGCCCGTCGTGAACACCATCGCGTCCGCAAGCCGCGCCACTTTGGATACGCGAATGCGATGCCCATTGCGATAAGCGCCCTCGCCGCGATACGCCCACCAGCGTGTCCCCCGGCCAAGCTCCGGCGCCGACGCCATCCCGGCCACCATTTCCCCGTTCTCCTCGATCCCCAACAGCGTCCCAAACGTGGGAATACCGCGCGAGAATTCTTCCGTGCCGTCGATCGGGTCGATGATGATGCGCGCGCGCCCGTTTTGCGCCGGCGCCTTCGCGCTTTCGCCGCCCATCTCTTCGCCCAGCACATCCAGCGGCAGGCCGCTCTTCGCCACCTTGGTCCGCGCCATCGCTTCCACTTCTTTGTCCGCTTGTGTCACGGCCGTGCCATCCAGCTTGCGTTCCACGCGCATTTCCGCCGCGCGAAAATACCGGCCCGCAATCGTGTCCGCCTCCTCCGCAATCGCTTCCAGCAGCGTTCTATATTTCTCTCCATATCCCATGGATTGATCCTTTTCCCTCCGGCTCCGCGAAGTTGCTCGTTCCAAGCGCCCACCGCGAGTCGCCCGCTGCCGCAAACTCGCATTTGACACCCTCTCGCCGTCTCCCTAGCATACAAACTTATCCCTATGTCTGCCCACGCCAACACCGGCACAGTGCTGGACCGCATCCTGGAATCCCGCCGCGCTTGGGTCGAGCACCGCAAGCGCGTCTTGCCGGAAACCGTGCTGAAATATGGCGTGCAGGCCGCGCTGCCCGTCCGTGATTTTCCCGCCGCGCTCTCCCGTGATGCCATCAACGTTCTCGCCGAATTGAAGCCCGCTTCGCCTTCGCGCGGCGTTCTTCGCGATCCCTTCGATGCCCCGGCCCTGGCGCAGTTGCTCGAAGATGCCGACGCCGCCGCTCTCTCCGTCCTCACCGAAGAAGAGTTCTTCCACGGCTCGCTGAAAAATCTGCGCGATGCGCGCAGAAGCGTCGCCCTGCCTGTTCTGCGCAAGGATTTCATCTTTGATCCGTGGCAAGTGTGGGAAACGCGCGCCAATGATGCCGACAGCTTTCTTCTGATTGTGGCCGTGCTCGGCGATATTCAGTTACAGGAATTGATCGCTCTCGGACGCGAACTCGGGATGGAGCCGCTCGTCGAGGTCCACACGCTCGATGAACTAACGCGCGCGATGGCAGCCGGCGCGCGCATCCTCGGCGTGAACAATCGCGACCTGAAAACCCTCGCGGTGCGCGCGCAAACTTCATACGAATTGATTGAGCACATCCCCGACGAATGCCTCGCCGTCTGCGAATCCGGCCTGCGCACCCACGACGACTTGCAGAAGCTCCGCGCCGCCGGCTTTGACGCCTTCCTCATCGGCGAACACCTCATGCTCGCCCCCGACCCCGCCGCCGCCCTCACGCAACTCCTCGCTCCGCCAGCCCAGTAGCCGCAACGGAAAGAGTCTGCGAATGCCACCCAGGAAAACCCATTGCAGCTATGCAACCACATTCGCTATCGTAAACAAGATGAGGTCGCACCATGCACAAGCTCGGGGCCGTGGTCTTGACGTCGATGGCCATAGTTCTTTGCGGATTTGGGAATTGCTCTCGCCCGTATGAAATGAAAATGACAGCTCAGTCGTCGCAAAAGATCACGAAACTTACTGAGGCGGACCAGAAGCGGCTAAGCGACCAGCGCGCTGTCGTGGAAAAGTACCTCGGCGACGAAAGCTCTCGCCAAAAGTATCAGTCCGCCGCCGGAAAACTTGGGCTTATTCGGGCAATTCTTCAAGGAAACACCTTCAAGCCAAACCAGACCTACGAGTTGCAAGGCCTTGGCATAGTCCTGGGTGATGCCTTCGTGCAGGAACTAAAGATGGAGTGGGTGATGGTGGAGGATGAAAACGGCCGCGACCCAGCGGTGCGCTTGCCCGGTACCAGCATAATCCTGTTCCCATTGACCATGATTTCCAAGCGCGTCGAGCGCGGCGAAAAGGTTGATGTTTTCGATCTATTCAACTGGGCTGCTGGTCAAGTGGACAAATCCCCCAAGCGGAACCAATAGTCAGTCCAGTTCTTCTCCGTAGACCGTGAGAGAGTTGGTCACTCCCCTGCCCGAACTCGGGTACACTGTTCTTCATGGTCCGCGTCAAAATTTGCGGCATCACCAATCCGGCTGACGCCCATTTGTCTACGGAGCTCGGCGCGCACGCCCTGGGGTTCAATTTTTACGAGAAGAGCCCGCGCGCGGTTTCTCCGGCCGATGCGTGGAACATCCGGCGCAAGCTGGCGCCCTTCATCAGCGCGGTGGGTATCTTCGTGGATTGGAAGCCCAGCGCCGTTATCGCTCTTTGCGCAAGTTTGCGCCTGGATGCGGTGCAGCTTCACGGCGACGAGTGTGCCCGCCACGTGGACTTCTGCGCCAAACGCTTGCCGGTGATCAAGGCTCTTCGCGTGGGTCCGGATTTTTCGGAGAAGCAATTCCCGCGTTTTCACTCGGCGTCCGCGTTCTTGCTGGACGCCGCCACTGATGCGAACAAGCCTGAGCAATTCGGCGGCACGGGCAGAACCATTGACTGGTCCCTCGCGCGCAAACTCGCCGCTTCGCACCGCATCATCCTCGCCGGGGGCCTCACGCCGGAAAACGTCGCCGAGGCGATTCGCACGGTGCGCCCTTACGCCGTTGATGTGGCCAGCGGCGTCGAGTCGCGCCCCCGCAAAAAAGATCCCGGCAAACTCCGCGCCTTCTTCGACGAAGTAGCCCACGCCCAGCGGGGCACCCCTTGAGGTACTCGGGGAAACTCCGCTCCCATCCCATCTCGCTGTACAATAATCGTTCAACCCATGAGCACCCAACTCACCATACCCGCCACCACGCCCGGGCGCTTCGGCCCCTATGGCGGCCGCTACGTTCCGGAAACGCTGATGGTGCCGCTGCTTGAACTCGAGCGCGTCTACGAACTCGCCAAAGCCGATCCCACGTTTCAAGCCCGGCTGCAAGATTTGCTGAAAAACTTTGCCGGGCGGCCCACGCCGTTGCAATTCGCTGCGCGCCTCACCGCGAAACTCGGCGGCCCGCGCATCTACCTGAAGCGCGAAGACCTGCTGCACACCGGCGCACACAAAATCAACAACGCCATCGGCCAGGGACTCCTCGCCGTGAAGATGGGCAAGCCGCGCATCATTGCGGAAACGGGCGCGGGGCAGCATGGCGTGGCTTCCGCTACCGTGGCCGCGCATCTCGGCCTGGAATGCACCGTATATATGGGCACGGAGGACATGGCGCGGCAGGCTCTGAACGTCGCGCGCATGCGTATGCTCGGCGCGGAAGTGATTGGCGTGGAGTCCGGCAGCCGCACGTTGAAGGACGCCATCAACGAAGCCATGCGCGATTGGGTCACCAATGTGCGCACTTCGCACTATCTGCTGGGCTCGGTTCTGGGCGCGCACCCGTATCCCACGATGGTGCGCGATTTTCAGGCGGTGATTGGCCGTGAAGCTCGCGCGCAAATTCTGGAGGCCGAGAAGCGCCTGCCCACGCATCTCTACGCTTGCGTCGGAGGCGGTTCCAACTCCATCGGATTGTTCTACGAATTCTTGAGAGACGCCGATGTGAATCTTGTAGGCATTGAAGCCGGTGGCCGCGGCAACGGCCTGGGCGAACACGCCGCGCGTCTTGCCGCGCATCAGGGTTTCACGGGCGCGCGTCCCGGCGTGCTCCAGGGCACTTACACGTTTGTCCTGCAAAACGAAGACGGCCAGATCGCCGCAACACATTCTATTTCGGCCGGACTCGATTATCCCGCCATCGGCCCGGAGCACGCCTGGCTTGCCGATCAGCATCGCGCCGAGTACGCCGCCGTCTCCGATCAGGCCGCTCTCGATGCCGCGCAGCTTCTTTCGCGCACCGAAGGCATCATCCCCGCGCTGGAATCCGCGCACGCCCTCGCCGGGCTCATCGAGCGCCTGCCGCAATTCAAGCCCAGCGATCTCGTCATCATGAATCTTTCCGGCCGCGGCGATAAGGATATGGATACGTATACCCGGCTGCTCGGTAAGCTGACTTGATGCCGTGTTCGTTCGGCGCCATTTTTGTATGCTTTCATCGACTGATTGCCCGTCGTACTCGGCGAAGTAGCGCTAAATGACCATTGCACTCACAACTCGCATCTCGAAGCGTTTCGCGGAGCTAAGCGCGGCAGGTGAACTTGGCATCGTCGCGTACATCACCGCGGGCGATCCGACCTTGTACGCGACCTGCGTGTACGTTCTGGCGCTGGCCGACGCGGGCGCCGATGTCATTGAACTCGGCGTACCCTTCAGCGATCCTCTTGCCGACGGCCCCACGATTCAGCGCGCCTCCGAACGCGCCTTGAAGTCCGGCACGACGCTTGCCGGGGTGCTTGGGCTTGTGCGGCAAATTCGCCAGTCCAGCCAGGTGCCGCTGGTGCTTTTCAGCTATTTCAATCCGATCCTACAGATGGGTCTGGAAAAATTCGCCGCCGCGGCCGCGGAAGCCGGCGCCGACGGCGTGCTCGTCACCGATCTGACGCCGGAAGAATCGGCAGAGTATCGCCAAATCTTGCAGGCGCATCACCTGGACACTATTTTTCTGGCCGCGCCCACTTCCACGGACGAACGCCTCGTGAAAATCGCCGCTTGCTCTTCCGGTTTTCTCTACCTGATTTCGCGCACCGGGGTGACTGGCGCGAAGGACGCGCTGCCCGACGATTTGCCCGCGCTCCTGCACCGCGCGCGCAGCTTCACGCAACTTCCCATTGCCGTGGGTTTCGGGATTTCGCTGCCGGGCCACGTCTCGGTTCTGGGTGGGCTCGCGGACGCCGCGGTGGTTGGCTCCGCGCTGGTTTCCGAAATTGAGAAGGCTACTTCGTCCGAAACGGCAGCCACAGCCTTGCGCGATCGCGTCCGCGCGCTCAAGGAAGCCGCGCGCCACGGCCTCTCCCGCCGCGAGGCCACGCCATGACCTCGCTGGCCCTGAGCTTGCCTTCCAGTTTGTCATCCCGAGCGGAGCGACCCGGTTTTTTCTTGCGCGCTGCAGTTTGGCGCGCCGGGTCGCGCAGCGCGTTTTGTGCGCCCCGTGCGCTTCGCCGGGGCCGAGGGATGCCTCTTCGATCAATCCGCGAGGCCATGCCATGAACCTCTCCGACTGGCGCCGCCGCATCGATGAAATTGACAAGAAACTCGTCAAGCTCCTCAATGAGCGCTCGCAATGCGCACTGGAAATTGGCCGCATCAAGCAGGAATCGAACATTCCGCTTTACCAGCCCGACCGCGAAAACGAAGTGCTGGAGAACGCCGAAAACGAAAATAAAGGGCCACTCACCGACGCCGCGATTCGCCGCCTTTTTGAGCGCATCATTGACGAAGCGCGCTCCGCCGAGCGCTTGGCCATGCACGGCGATCCACCTTCCGGCGAGGAATCCAAATGACTCCCCGCATCCAATTTTCGTGTTGTCCTTCCCGAATTACAGGAACTGAGGCCTAACCATCATGGTCATCATCATGCATGAAGGAGCCACCGACGAGCAGATCCAGCACGTCATCGACCGCGTGATCGCCAGCGGCTTTGACGTGCATCGCTCGACGGGCGCTTCGCACACCGTTCTCGGCGCTGTCGGCGTCCATCGCGATTTCGATCATCGCGATTTCGAGTTGCTCGAAGGAGTGCGCGAGGTCGTGCGCATCACCCAGCCGTTCAAGCTGGCCAGCCGCCAGTTCAAGCCACAGGGCACGATCATTGACCTGGGCCGCGGCGTGAAAATCGGCGGGAGCGAAATTGTCGTCGCGGCGGGCCCGTGCTCCGTGGAATCGCGCGAGCAGATCCTCTCCATCGCGGAATCTGTTTCCAAGGCAGGCGCCAAGATTCTGCGCGGAGGCGCCTTTAAGCCGCGCACTTCGCCCTACGCGTTCCAGGGCCTGGGCGAAAAAGGCCTGCAGTGGATGCGCGAGGCCGCGGACAAGTTCAACCTCTTCGTCGTCAGCGAGGTGATGGATCCTTCGCAAATCCAGATGACGGGCGCGTACGTGGACATCTTCCAGGTCGGCGCGCGCAACATGCAAAATTATTTTCTTCTGCGCGCCCTCGGCGAAGTTCAGAAGCCGGTGCTGCTGAAGCGCGGCATGTCCGCCACCATCGAGGAATTGCTTCTCAGCGCGGAGTACATCTTGAGCGGCGGAAATTACAATGTCGTCCTTTGCGAGCGCGGCATTCGCACCTTTGAAACCGCCACGCGCAACACCCTGGATATCGCCGCGATTCCGGTGATTCAGAAACTGTCGCACCTTCCGATTGTGGCCGATCCCTCGCACGGCACCGGTCGCCGCGACAAAGTGCCGCCGATGGCCCGGGCCGCCGTTGCTGCGGGGGCGGATGGCCTGCTTATCGAAGTGCACAACGATCCCGACCACGCGCTTTCCGATGGCGCGCAGTCGCTCTATCCCGCGAATTTTGCGCAGCTCATGGGCGAGCTACGCATCATCGCGCTCGCTGTCGGCCGACGGCTGGTCTGAGCCACATGGCTGAAGCGCTCAGATTCGGCGCCGCATGCGGGGAAAAATCACATTACTTCCCTTCCCCATTTGCCCCGCGTCTTCGCGCTAATATTTCTATTCCTTCTTCGACTGTGAACTGTAAACTGTCCACAGTAAACTTATTCTCCCAATGTCCCCACACCTGATCCAGCGCGTCACCATTCTCGGCACCGGCCTGATCGGTGGCTCCTTCGCCCTGGCCCTGCGTAAATATGCGCCGGACATGCACATCGCCGGTTGGGATCGCGCCGATGTGGTGCAGCAGGCGCGAAAAAACGGCGCGATCGATGAAGCCTTTTCCGATGCGCTTGAAGCCGCCTTGCGCAACGCCGATCTCATTTACATCGCGCTGCCCATCGGCGCTGTGCTCGATCTGCTGCCGGAAATTGCGCGGTACGCGCCATCGCACGCGCTGGTCACGGACGCCTCCAGCACCAAGCAGCGCATCACGCAAGCCGCCGCGGAACTCTTCCCCCAGGAAGACGGGCCATATTTTCTCGGCGGGCATCCCATGGCTGGCCGCGAGCTCTCCGGGTTCGAGCATGCCGATGCGGATCTTTTTCGCAATGCCACCTATGCCTTGACCAGCGATTCCGGGGAGAGCCGTGATCCGCGCGTGGTCGCTTTCGTGAAAATTCTGGAAAAAATGGGCGCGCGCCCGGTGTGGCTCGGCGCAAAGCAGCACGACTACGCTGTCGGCCTCGCCTCGCACCTCCCGCAACTCGCCGCCGTCGCGCTGGCGTCGTTTCTCTACGATCACCTGGACGAGAACGGCCTGCCCATCACGCTGGCGGGGCCGGGCTTGCGCGATTCGCTGCGCCTTGCGGGCAGCCCCTACAGCACCTGGCGCGATATCGTGCTCACCAATCGCGAAATGCTCTCCGTCGCGCTCGATCTCTTTGCCCGACGCCTCGATGATCTTCGCGAACGCCTCGGCTCCCGCGAACTCGAAGCCGACTTCGACGCCGCCAACGAACTCTACAAACTCCTACGCAATATGTAGCCGCAACTCAGACGCAGGTTCCGCTAAAGCTTGGCGAGTTTGAGTTCGAGTTCGCGCAGCATGAAGACGTCTTCGCGGTTGTAGGCGAGAAGCTCGCTGCGCAGCTTTTCGTCGCCCGTTTTCACATACGCGCGGAACGCTTCCATGGCCCAGGCGCCTTCCCGGTCCGGGAATTGCCGCCGAAGTCCCAGCTTTTGCTCTACCTTCTTCAGGCCGCCATACAAGTTGCGCTTCCAACATTCCGGGCATAGATCGAGATGTTGAAACTCTTTGTCCAAAACAATGCCCAGTTGCGCGGCAATGACGGGAAAGTCGAACCCTACCCTTTTCTTGATAGGATCGGGGATAGAGCGGCCGTTATAGGTCACGATTTTCTTAGTGCCCTCGAGAGCCTTTGCCAAACTCGCTTTCGTAACGTCTTTATCGAAGAGCTGGACGAAGACATCGGTGTCTTCGTCCAGAAGCCTGACACCGAGAACCGTGATCAGGTGATTCTTGGAGTCGCGGAAAAACCGGTCATCATCGCTATTGAATTGGCCGACGTAGTTCGTTTCGATATCCAGGTAGGCTACTTTCATGGCCGCCTCCTCAGGCGCTTGCTGGCTTGGGCCCGCGATCAAAACGATTGTTTCCGTAGCACCGAAGATAACACCGCGCGGAATATGACCTCAAGGTGGGAAAGGGCGAGAGTCGTCCGTTGCAGGTGAAGATTCGTTTAGTGGACAATTCCCGAATTCGGAATTGTCCGCCAATTGGAGTAAACTTCTCGCGGAGTTTTCCGTAATCGCGTAAGGACGGAATTTGGATAAGCGCATCGCATCCCCAGACGCCGCCATCGCCAATCTTCGCGATGGCATGACTATCCTCATCGGCGGTTTCGGCCTTTGCGGCATCCCGGAAAATCTCATCGCGGCAGTCCGCCGCAAAGGCACCCGAAACCTCACCATCGTCAGCAATAACGGCGGCGTGGAAGACTGCGGCGTCGGCGTTCTGCTGCAGACCGGCCAGGTCAAGAAGATGATTTCCACGTACATCGGGGGAAATAAGCAATTCGAGCAGCTCGCGCTCAACGGCGAACTCGAAGTGGAATTGAATCCGCAGGGGACGCTCTCCGAACGCTTGCGCGCGGGTGGCGCGGGCATTCCCGCGTTTTACACTCCCACTGGCTTCGGAACGGTAGTGGCCGAAGGCAAAGAGACGCGCGAATTTGGCGGCCGCATGTACGTGCTGGAACACGCTCTGCGCGGCGATTTTGCCTTTGTCAAGGCGTGGAAAGGGGATCACTGGGGCAATCTCGCCTATCGCAAGACGGCGCGAAACCTTAATCCCGTGATGGCCACGGCCGCGGACTTCGTCGTTGGGGAAGTGGAACTGCTTGTGGAGCCGGGGGAGATTGATCCCGATTTCGTGCATACGCCCGGAATCTATGTGGATGCCGTTTTCCAGGGCGCGCACTTCGAGAAACGCATCGAACAGCGCACCGTGCGAAAATTGTAGTGGCCGGTCTTTAGACCGGTCAGATGTGCTTTGACTGATAACTCTAAACTGTTGACTGTAGACTGCCTTTATGACCGATGAACAAAAACGTGAACGCATCGCCAAGCGCATCGCGCGTGAACTGCGCGACGGCTACTACGTCAATCTGGGCATCGGCGTGCCCACGCTCGTTGCCAGTTTCATTCCCGAAGGCATGGATGTCGTCATGCAATCGGAAAATGGCATGCTCGGCGTCGGCCCCTACCCGCTCGAATCCGAAGTGGACGCCGACCTCGTCAACGCCGGCAAGGAAACCGTCACCGAAATCCCGGGCACCTGCTATTTTTCGTCCGCGGATTCCTTTGCCATGATTCGCGGCGCCCACATCGACCTGACCGTTCTCGGCGGCTTGCAGGTGGATGAAAAGGGGAATCTTGCGAACTGGTCCATCCCCGGAAAAATGCTGAAGGGCATGGGCGGCGCGATGGATCTGGTGGCGGGCGCGAAGCGCGTGTTCATCGCCATGGAGCACGCCACGCGCGATGGCAAACCCAAAATCGTCAAGAAATGCACGCTGCCGCTGACCGGCGTTGCAGTGGTGGATCACATCGTGACGGAGCTTGCTTTCATTGACGTCACGCCTGACGGCTTGCTGCTGCGCGAACTCGCTCCCGACGCCACACTCGAGCAGGTGCAGTCGCTCACGGAGGCGATGCTGCTTCTGCCGCACGGCGGCCCCGCGCCGATGCCGATCTGAGCGTGTTGGGTTAAACTGGAGGCAATCTCTGGGAGGCTGCGGAAGGAGGCTTAAGACCTTTTCCTCAGGGGCTAAAGCTCACTGATAGCCAAGCACTTAATGTCGGAGCTGAAGCTCCGACCCCCAACTTGGCGAGTTTTTCCGCAAGCTGCAAGGGACCACAAACTCATGAAACCCGACTCCATTGTCATCATCAGCCTGCACTCCCCCAAGGAAAAAATCTGGGGCATCCTGCTGGACATCAATCCCAGCGGGGTGACCATCCGCGGCATCGACCTCAACTCCTTCGATCATTTCGTCAGCCAGATCAACGCGCTGGAGGCCGAACGCGTCGGCCTGCCCACGCTGTTTTTCCCCATGATGCGCATCGAGCGCATCTTGCTCGACGAGCCTTCGGGCTCCATTCCCTCCATGGCCGAGATCTTTGAGCGCAAGATCGGCCGCACGCTGCCCGATTATCTCGCCCAGTTCGCCTGATCTGCGCTATCCTGACACCCAATGAAAGTCCGCATCTGGACGGTACCCAATCAGATCACTTTCTTGCGCCTGGGGTTTCTGCCGTTTTTCCTGATCCTCATTCTGTATGAGGAATACCGGTGGGCGCTGCTGGTGCTGGTGTGCGCGGCGCTTACCGATGCGGTGGACGGCCTGCTGGCGCGGCGGCTCGATCAGAAATCGGCCTTGGGCGCCTATCTTGACCCCATCGCCGACAAACTGCTGCTCTCTTCCTCATTTGTGGCGCTGGCGATGGAGAAGAAGATCCCCTGGTGGCTGACGATTCTGGTGCTGAGCCGCGATGTGCTGATGCTCGTAGTCGCCGCCGTCATTCTTGTGATCCAGGGCTACCGGCCATTTCCTCCGAGCCTCCTTGGCAAGTCCACGACGTTTTTTGAGATTGCGCTGGTGTTTTTCACCGTGCTGGCCGCGGCGTATGCCAATGAGCGGGTGAGCCTCCTGTCGCACTACCTCGGGTATACGGTGGCCGCGCTGGTGATTACTTCGGGCTTTCACTATTCCTTCGTCGTCGCCCGCCGCCTGCACATGACATAAGAAGTCAACTATTGCGCTGCGGATCGCGCCCGGTGACTCCCTTCGCCGGACTTAGGCTTCTCGCGGCGGGTTGGCGCTTCGGGTTGAACTGTGTTGCTTGCGTTACAACCCTAAAAGCGGCGGCAAGCCGCCGCACTCCACACGTCAGCGGTTGACCAGGGACATCATGGCTTCGGGATAGCGCAGGCCGGCGGCCGCTCCCTTGGGCGCGACTTCTTCGATTCGCCGCAAGTCATCCACGGTGAGCTTTACCTGCAACGCGCCTACATTTTCTTCCAGGTATCTGCGGCGCTTTGTGCCGGGAATGGGAATGATGTCCTCGCCCTGCGCCAGCAGCCAGGCCAGTGCAAGCTGTCCCGCCGTGCAGTGCTTTTCCCGGGCCAGCGCTTCGACGCGCGCGACGAGATCCAGATTCTTCTGGAAATTCTCGCCCTGAAAGCGCGGCGAGAACCGCCGGTAATCATCCGCCGCGAGATCCTCGAATTTCTTGTATTGCCCGGTGAGAAACCCGCGGCCCAGCGGGCTATACGCCACGAACGCAATGCCCAGTTCCCGCGTGGTCTTCAGCACTTCATCTTCCGGATCGCGCGTCCAAAGGGAATATTCCGTCTGCAGCGCGGCGATGGGATGAACCGCGTGCGCGCGGCGGAGCGTGGCCGGCGATGCTTCGGATAACCCGAGATACCGCACCTTGCCTTCGCGCACAAGCTGCGCCACGGCGCCCACCGTTTCCTCGATGGGCGTTACGGGATCGACGCGATGCTGGTAATAAAGATCGATCACTTCAACGCCGAGCCGCTGCAGGCTGGCCTCGCAGCAGGCGCGCACGTATTCCGGCTTGCCGCTCACACCGCGCACGTGCGGGTTGGAGCGGTCGCGCACAATGGCGAACTTCGTGGCCAGAAAAACTTTCTCGCGCCGATCGCGAATGGCCTGGCCGACAAGAATTTCGTTGTCCCCATAGCCATAAACGTCGGCGGTATCCAGGAAATTTACGCCGAGTTCGATGGAGCGGTGAATCGTGGCGATGGATTCGGCGTCATTCCGCGAGCCATAGAATTCCGACATGCCCATGCAGCCAAGACCCAGGGGCGACACGAGCGGTCCGATCTTTCCAAGTTTGCGGAGTTGCATGCGGGCACCTCAGTTGGAGCGTACTTCAAGATAGATGAGTAGCATCCCCGCCCGGATACATGCCCTTATTTTGTTCTGCCGGCAATTCCGAGAGGCACATCCTCGGGTGGCCAGCGCAGCCACGAGGAATCAGCCGAGTTCGCTGGTCATCAGGAACAGGGGCTTCATCTCGAAGCTCTGGTAAACCGGGCGGAGGCGCTCGATATTGTAGTGTTCCTTGACGTTGACGACTTTCTTGGTGGCGGTGACGGTATCAATCGGCATGTTGTCATAGCGTCCGTTCTTCAACACCACCAGGCGCCCGTGAATGCGGTTGAGGATCAAGTCCAGCGCCAGGTTGCCGTAGGCCATCGGAACGATGGAATCGATGGCGTCGGGATCGCCGCAGCGCACCAGGTAGCCGAGCTTCTGATTGATGCAATCGATTTTCTTGCCGTTGTTGAACTTGGGAGAGTGCGTGGTCAGCTCCTCGGAAACGAGGTCGCCAATGCCACCCAGCTTCTTATGGCCAAAAGCATCCGCGGCATCCCGCTGGAACACCATTTCGCCGCCCTTGAACATGGCGCCTTCGGAAACCAGCACGATGGAGTAGTGGCTGGGGTTTTTCTTGCGGTCGTGCACCAGGAGTTCCGTGAGTTGTTCGATATCGAAATTATGCTCGGGGATGACGCAGCGATTGGCCGCGCCGGCCATGGTCGGCAGCATGGCCGTGAAGCCGGCATAGCGGCCGAAGACTTCGAGGACCATGAAGCGCTCGTGGGAGCCCGCCGAGGTGCGCAGCGAGTTGGTCATCTGGATGGTGCGGGTGATGCAGGTGCTGAAGCCGATGCAGTAGTCGGTGCCAGGCACGTCATTGTCCATGGTCTTGGGGATGGCCACGACGCGCATGCCTTCCTGATAGAGGCGCACGCCATAGCTGAGCGTGTCGTCGCCGCCGATCGGGATCATGTACTCGATGCCCAGCCAGGCGAGGTTTTTCAGGACCTCGGGCGTCAAGTCGTTTTTCTCCGCGTTGAACTGTCCCTTCAAGTGGTCGGGGACACTGTTCTTGCTGACGCGGCCGGGATTGGTGCGCGAGGAATGGAGGAAGGTGCCGCCGGTTCTGCCGGCACGATTCACGACTTCTTCGGTGAGCCGCTGGAAGTTGTCGGAGTTATCGTGCTTTTCATCGCGGACCATGTCCACGAGTCCCGCCCAGCCGCGACGGAAACCGATGACCTCGTAGCCTTCGCGGAGCGCGCGAAACGTCACGGCACGAATCGCCGGATTTAGCCCGGGGACGTCGCCGCCGCCGGTGAGGATGCCAATTACACCTTTCTTTACGTTGATATTAGCCATTGTGCAAGGATCGCCTTAGTGTGGGATAGAGAACCCATAATTATGTAAGAAGAAAAGGAATTTAGAAAGGGTGTAGTGCGAAGAAAATCTGGCGCCGCGGCGCTGGCGAGACCCAAATGCTTGAATTAGATGAGTATAGGCGACATTCCGGCGAGCCACAGCCACGCGGCCGGCAGGCGTGATTCGATGCTACGGCTCGATGCGCGTTCCCAACGCGTCCAAAAACTTCCCGAGCCACGCGGGATGCGCGGGGCTCGCATTGTCGCGTGCGGCCTGCGCATTACTGCGGCTGCGCGGGAACCGCGACGTTGGATTCTTCAATGGTGAGCATATCGGTGCGCGTTTTGTCCCATTCGCGCAGCGTCAGGCCGTGCGCGGCAAAGAAACGCCGGATTTGCGCGGAGTCCCAGCGCAGCACTTCCTCGAGCACGGGCACGAGGACGCTCATGGTATTGTCGCTGAGCACCGTGCGGCGCGCGACGCGGGTGATGAACTGCGCCTCGGAAACGGCGATGGTCAGGCCATCGTGCTGGTTGACGTGCATCATCACGGGCAGGTCGGAACTCCCGTCGCCCATGTAGATGACGCTGTCGGTGCTGATGCCTAAGGAGGCGCGAACTTCTTCGAGCGCGGTGATTTTCCCCCAGCCCGCGGTGGCGCGGATGATGGATTGAACCTCACCGGTCGCTTCGTCGAAGCGGAAGCGCGTGCCGACAATGTGATCGGGCGGCACGATGCCTTCCAGCGCCGATTGGATGATCTCCTGCGGCGACGCGGAGATGACGTAAAACGAGAACTTGTAGCCGTCGGAAAGTTTTTCGAGGGAGCGCGCAAAAAGATCGACATCGTGCTTCAGACGGATGCGCTTGCCCGTTTCGACCAGATGTTCGCGCCGCACGCGGCGAAAATCCGGATCATGAAGAATCAGGTAAGAGAGTTCGGCGCCCTGCTGCACCAGGTGGATCTCGGACAAGCCTTTCACCTTGTCGTGAAACCCGTGAAAGCCGATCAGTTCGCTGAGAACGACGCCTGAGTCGTTGAAGCTCAGGGTCTGGTCAAAATCGCTGGCCAGAAGATACTGCTTCACCATGAAAAGTACTCCTTCTTTCTGCCCGCCACCGCGGGCGCGAGCCGGACTGGCGGCTCGGAAGCTTCCTCACAATTACACGATAACCGCAAACCCAGGGTGGGCCCCACTCATAATTTTGATGGGTGCTATGCGAGGAAAACGTGAACGAAATGCTAGCCCTGGATGAGATGCGCCGAAATGGTAATCGGTTGCAAGGAAACGAGTTAGGTGCGGGAAGAACCCTGGAATGAAGGAGTTAGGGCGAAGCGAATGCGGAAATTTGCATCGAAGAAAAAGCGATGGAAAAATCGGTTGACAAACAGCAACCGCGCTGAAAAATCACGAGATTGCAGGGCCCAGCCGGGACGCGGATTTAGCGAGAAGGCGACGCGCATGCTCTTCGATCGGTTGAGCCGAGTGGCAGTTCGCAATAGCTGAAGCTAAACAGGATTCAGCCGCGCCCGGCAACCCTTTTCCGCGATGCCTGCGAATAGACAATAACGTCACGCGTGGGCGGCGGACCCGTTAGCATTTGGCATCATCGGCGGAGAATGCATGTTGTTGGGTTCTCGCGCGGTGTGTTACCAACAATAAGAACCCTCGATGGAACACGTCCTGCGAAAACATATGGAATCGCGCCATGCTTACGAGCAACGGCGGAAGACGCTGGCGTTCGGCGTGGTCCTGGCGATATCGCTGGCAGTGGCGCTTGCCTTCATTCTGATCGGTTGCGGCAGTGAAACCTCCACTAGTGGCGGTACCGCAACTCCGCCGCCTGTCGTACCTGCGTTGAGCGCGGCGGGGTTTGAAGCGTCCGCACAGATTCGCGCCGATCAGACTTTGATCAATGGCGTGCGGCTGCCCTACCAAAAGTCTCCGCGAAACCCCACGAATTAATTGCAAACCCTAATGGCTGGAGGATGGGTCCGGCGTCGTGGCGACGTTGGCGTCAAGGAACCAGCGACGTTCCGCGTCGCCGGGCGCGTAACAATTGCCATCGGGTGCGTAGTTGGCCGGACAGCCCGCAGTGAAATCCTTGCGCCGTGGTGATTGTGCGTATTGCCAGACGGTTGCCGAGAAAAAGCCGCTGGTGGCTGGAGACGGAGGAGTTTGCGGAAAGGCGCAGCCGGGCGAAGGCGGGCACGCGTCGTTATAAACCCAGAAGACCATCGGGCGAGAGTCGAAGTGCGACCGAATGTCTTGTGCGGTGGTGATCTTAGTGCCGTCACCTTCATCGACGGGCATCGCGGAGCAATAGACGCCCGCGCGGTAGCCGGCTTTCGCGATAGTGTTGCTCCAGGCCTGGAGATACTCGTGATAAGGGCCAGGCAGGCGGCCACCTTCTTCGATATCCAGGAAAATCACTGCGCCTTTGGCAAAGCCTTCCTGTTGGGCTGACTCCACGGCGTTTTGCGCATCCAGCATTCCCCTTTGGCGCGCGTGGGCGGAAGTGCGCAGGGTGCGGCTCTCGCGTCCATTAAAGAGCACAACGAAGCCAAACCCCTGCGCTTGCAGGAGGGCACGCTTGCCGTGCCAGGAGTTGCGCTTTTCCCCCGGCGGCACGCTGAGCCAATAGCTGGTGAATGAGAATGTTTTGCGAAGAGCAGGAAGTGCATCGTCGCCGGGATAATCGTTGCGGTCGAAACCAAAATATCTTGCCGGGCTTCGAGTAGAAGCATTCTGTGAGATTAGGGAAGGAACCGAAGCCAAGGTGCAGAGAAAAAGAATCGGACCGAGGAGGCGCAGCGAGGGCATGAAAAGACTCTACAACAGGGTCCCCGCGCTCGTCGTAAAAAATGAGCGGCTATCGAGGGCGGAGAGCCTCCGTACCAAACCAATTCTCCGGTGGAATGCTAGCCTTCGCGGAATTTGTGGCCCGCAAGATTGTCAAGGCCGTCGTAGGCGGCATATTTGTAGGTTTCGCTGAGTGTCGGATAGTTGAAAACCTGCTCGATGAATTCGTCGATCATGAGGCCTTTGTCCAAAACCATCATGCCGATGTGAATCAGTTCGGTGGCCGATTCGCCGATCAGGCTGACGCCAAGCAGCTTGCGGTCCGCGCGCGCGAAAATGAGCTTGAGCATGCCGGAAGTATCGCCGGTGATATGCCCCCGGGCGTTGTTCTCGTAGAGGGCGCGCCCGACGCAATAATCGATCCCTTTTTCCTTGCAGGACTCCTCAATTTCGCCGGCAGCGGAAATTTCCGGAATGGTGTAGATACCTATCGGGAGAAGCGAGGGCACGCGCTCCTTGTATTTGAGGCCGAAAGCGTGACATACGGCCACGCGGCCTTGTTCCATGGAGGTTGAAGCGAGCGCCGGAAAACCGATGACGTCGCCGGCGGCATAGATATGCGGCACGGCGGTGCGATAGTGATCGTCCACGCCAATGTAGCCTTTGTCGTTGATGGCCAGCCCAGCCTTGTCCAGCGCCAGACCGTCAACCGCGGCGCGCCGACCCGCGGCAAAGAGCGCCGCGTCTGTTTCCAGCACCTTCCCGCTTTTCATGAAAAGACGCGCGCCCGAAGAGGTGTTTTCGGCTTTCACGGGGCGTTCGTTGAACCACAAATTCATTCCCAGCGAAACAAAACGGTCGCGCAAACGATCGGCGATTTCCGCGTCCAGAAATGGCAGCAGGCGATCACGGCCGTCAACCAGCGTCACATTCACGCCGAGCGCCATGAAGATGGAGGCGTACTCGCAACCGATGACGCCGCCACCCATGACCGCGAGGCTCTTCGGAATGCGATCCATCCGCAAGAATGTGTCGGAGTCAAAGGTGTGCACATCGTCGAAGGCAATTTCCGCGGGCCGGTGAGGCTTCGATCCGGTGGAAATCAGGATGACCTCGCCGCGCAGGCGCCGGGTGCCTGCCGGTCCGCTCACCATCACGGTGTGGGGATTTTCAAAGGAGGCCTGTCCGCGCACCAGTTCGATTTTGTGCAGTTCCAGATTTTTGAGGATGCGCTGGCGCTCCATTTCAACCACCGTGCGCTCGTGATGCATGAAATCGTGGATGGTGAGATTTTCCTTCAGCGAGTAGTCGATACCGTAAAGGCCGCGCTGTTTCAATCCGGAGAAGTAGAGGGCCGATTCGCGCAGGGTTTTGCTGGGGACCGTGCCGGTGTTGATCCAACTGCCACCGACGGCCTGGGCGCGCTCTATCACCGCGACGCGTTTGCCGAAGTACGCGGCTTGGGCCCCGGCCTTTTCCCCGGCAGGGCCACAACCAATCACAATCAAATCGAAGGAATCGGGTGAGGGCACAGAACCTCCGCAAGAGCGCACCCAAGGGGTGAGCCGGGAATTGCGCGATTTTGATTGTAGAGGGCGGCAAGGAGGGTGGGGCAAAATTGTCAGGGACGTGTGCCGAAATGTGTCTCCCGGCAAGGCCTTGCCTCTGGAGTCATCATGCCGACTTGCGCGAAGTGCTGTTTTTCTGGTGAGATACGGGCATGAAACTCCCCCGAACCGTGCGGTGGGCAACCGGAATCCGTTGGCAATGGAAGGTATTCATCCCGATCATCGGGGTGCTAGCGCTGAGCCTGGCCGTCGTGACGGTGGTTTTGCGATCACTGGATATTGAAAACGCACAGTGGATTCTGCTGGCGGCGCTCGGCTTTGCCATTTTGCTGTGTTTTGTGCTGCTTTCTGTCCTGCTCGTGCTCGTGGAACGCCCGTTGGAAGAACTGATGGATACCATCGAACGCGTCCGCCATGGCGACCTCTCCACGCGTGTGGGATTTGCCAAACGCGACGACGACATCGGCCGGCTGGGCCGGCAGTTCAACGAAATGGTCGAGCAGTTGAACGAGAGCCGCCGGAAACTCGAGGAATTTCACCAACGTGAAATGGCGCGCGCGCAACACCTGGCGACACTCGGCGAACTGGCTGCTGGCCTGGCGCACGAGATTCGCAACCCGCTGGCCGGAATTGCGGGCGTGGTGGAGGTGATGAGCAAAGACTTGCCCGCCAACAGCCCGAGCCGCGCGGTGATGGGAGACGTCCAGAAAGAGATCCGGCATATTCAGGATATCCTGAACGACCTGCTCTTCTACGCGCGGCCCCGGCCACCTGCTTTCCACCCCAGCGATCTGAACGCCACGATTGAGCAAGCGGTGATGCTGGCGCGCCAGCAAGTCCGCAACAAGCCCGTGCAAATCCTGTTCACGGCAAATTCTTCTCTGCCTCTGGTGGACCATGATCCCGCGTTAATACAGCAAGTGGTGCTGAATCTCCTGCTGAACGGCATTCAGGCCATTTTCGGAGCAGGCAAAGTGGAAGTGACCGCCACCCGCGAGCAGGATCAGGCGATTGTGGAAGTGGCTGACACGGGGAGAGGGATTCCCGCCGACGCGCTCACCAAAATCTTCAAACCGTTTTTCACCACGCGCAGCGAAGGCACGGGGCTGGGTCTATCGCTGGCCAATGGCATCGTGCAGTCGCATGGAGGCAGGATCGAAGTGAGCAGTGCGCCGGGAAAGGGCTCGCAATTCCAGATCTGGTTACCGGTAGAGCGCCCAAAGAAGGACCGGTCGTAGGCTGGCATGGTGTTAAAATAAGCGGATGGCCCAAAAGCGAATCCTCATTGTTGACGACGAAAAGCTCGTGCGCTGGGCGTTGACGCAGAAGTGCACCGAATACGGCTACCAATGTGTCGAGGCCGAAACAGGCGAAGAGGCCTTGCGCAACCTGCAGGGCGAAAGTGTGGACGCCGTCCTCCTGGATGTGCACCTGCCAGACATGAGCGGCCTGGAAGTCCTGGACAAACTGAAACAGGCAGGCGAGACGCGCAGCATCATCATGATGACCGCGGACCCGCAACTTGACGACGTGAAGGCGGCATTGCGCATGGGCGCCTACGACTTCGTCGGCAAACCCATCAATTTTGAAGAGTTGGGCGTGACGCTGCAGAACGCGCTGGAAGCGGGTGCGCTGCGGACGGAAGTGGAATCGCTGCGCGGAGAGGTGCGGCGCCGCGCGGGTTATCACGAGGTCATCGGCGTATCGCGGAAGATTACGGAATTGATGAAGTTTGTCTACAAGGTCGCTGCCAGCGAAGCCAGTACCATTCTGATCCAGGGGGAGAGCGGCACGGGCAAGGACCTGGTGGCCAAGGCGATTCATTACCGCAGTTCCCGCTCGGAACGCCCCTTCGTGGCCATCAACTGTTCCGCAATCCCCGAAACCCTGATCGAGGCGGAGCTCTTCGGCCATGAAAAGGGCGCTTTCACGGATGCCAAGGCCATGAAGAAGGGCTTGTTCGAGATTGCCGACGGCGGCACGCTGTTCCTGGACGAGATTGGCGAGCTATCGCCGCTCCTGCAGGCGAAGCTCCTGCGCGTCCTGGAAGACCAGATGGTCCGGCGCGTGGGCGGTGTCCGCGATATCCAGGTGGATGTGCGGGTCATCGCCGCGTCGAATCGGGATCTCGAGAAAGAAGTGCGGGAAGGGCGCTTCCGCCAGGATCTCTACTACCGGCTGGCGATTATCGCCATTTATTTGCCGGCGTTGCGAGAACGGAAGGAAGACATCGTGCCCCTGGTGGAGTTTTTCCTGGAGCACTACAACAAGAAGTTCCGCAAGACCGTGCAGGGCCTGAGCGAGGAGACGCGGAGGCTGATGCTGAATTATGACTGGCCGGGAAATGTCCGCGAGCTGAAGAATGCGCTGGAACGCGCCATGATCCTCGAGGAGGGCAATCAACTAAAGCCGGAGGACCTGCCGTTCACGGTGGCCAGCGGCAGGGGCGGTGCAGTGCCGGGGGAGAATAAGCTGGGCGCCCCAATCGAAGCACAACCTGCTCCGGGAAAACGGCGCTTGCCTGCTCTATCGATTCCCGAGGGCGGCACGTCGCTCGAAGACGTGGAGCATGCGCTCGTGGAGTTGGCACTGCAGCAGTCGCATGGCAACCAGATCAAGGCGGCGAAGCTCTTGAATATCAGCCGGGACGCGCTGCGTTACAAAATGAAGAAGTTTGGGTTGTCGCATAGCGAAGAGGAAGAACCCGCGGCCCCGGCGAATCCTTGAGAGAAGGTCCCTTCGGGACCGCGTTTCCAAACAAAGGCATCAAGTCACTAGAAGCCATCTCATAAATGGTGGCAACGGGGGTCGGAGCTTCAGCTCCGACATTAAGACCCAGCAAAAACTGGGCTTTAGCCCCTGAGGAAACTCTTCTCTTCGCCCCGCGACTATTTACGAGACAACCTCTAGGCTCACGTACAAGAGTAGACTGTTTCCATGTGGGAGGTACGAGTCTTGGACTATAAATTCTGGCTTCCGCTTATTGTCAACCTCGTTTGGGTCGGGCTTGCCGCTTTCCAGATTCGCATACAACTTCGTCAAGGAAGGTCGCCCACGACCGCCGGAGATTCGGGCGTAGCGGCGGTCAAGAGTGCATGGAAGCACTACTGGCCGATTGTTGTCATGCTTTTCTTGATGCTTGGAGCGTGGCTGCCATACGTCGTTCGGGAAAAACCTACAATTCTAATCACTCGGCCAGTGCTGCAAACCTACGGGCAGATGCCCGCCCCCTTACGTGTCTTCGGGGTCGTAGATGAGACTTCCCTTGGCAAACTCGCGGACAGTGATCGAATCATGTTAATGACCCGAATAACCGACAACACAGTTGATCCAAACTATGACATCCATACGGAACACAGTCACCTTCGCGACATCGTTCCAGGCCTGAATCAGATAGAGATTCCGGTCTCACAGTCGTTCATTGCCAAAGAGAACTCCATTCTCATGGGAATTATAGAAGTGTACGTTGTGCTACTTCCGAAAAATGTGGACGAGAGCCAAGTCGTGACGATCCACGATGCAGTGAAATTAGGAGGGCAGTTGCTGCAAGGAGCCGGCTTTGGGTTTACGAATGCACTAGCGCCTCAGCCCGATCCCGTGCCGCAGACTAGGACGCAATAGGGTGAGTTTAGGGCGATGTGCGTTTTTCTACCAGGGAAGGTCGCTAACGAGTGACTTTAGCAGTTCATTGAAGCGTTGGTATCCTGTTGGTTTTCTTGGCGTTCGTTCTTTTCCATCGGCATCGCTGGCGCATTGGCGGATACGTCAGGCGTAGGTTATTCGGTCATTTGTTCAGGCCGAACTCGGCCAGAACTTGCTCGTGAGGAATGCCCTCGCCGCGGTCGAAGGAGGCCCGAGCAGCGGCGATCTCGCGGGCCTCTGCCTCAGAGACTGGCTCATCGTCTATGGGGGCGTTGGCGAGACTTCGCGTGACGGGGTCGAGCATAGCTTCAAGCAAACCGACGACGGCGGTAACTTGGCGCGGAGCCAGACGCTCAATCAGTTCGTGGGCGTGTTCCTTGGTGTCGGCCATACTTCTTCCCCTTCGCCCTTGTCACATAGTTAGGAGGAAGCTGTCAAGAGTGGGAGAGTCCTCCGGAATTGCGCGGGGGCATGGGCTATTGCTGCGGAGCGGCCTGAGCCGGTGGGTGAGAAAACACGGGGTAGAGTGAAATGCCCCATGCAGGGGGCAGGCTCCGCGCTGATCCTTAGGTCGCACCAAACTCTAACAGCCGTATTTACAGCAAGATCCTAGGGCAAGAGGGAAGTGCCATAAAGGAACCCTAGATGCAAGACACAACAGCGCGCAGCAGTTAGGCAATGGAGCGATTGTCGAATAGCTGCGCAGTGGGCGTCTCTTTCAGGGCGTTTGCGTTCCTGTGGCAAGCCCGAAACGGAAACGTCGTGGCAAGGGGCGCCCACAAAATAATTTTGCAGCGGCCAGCACGAGTACAACGAAGCGTCGAATAGTCGACCGCGAACGCCCGTATGAGGGGCTCATCCATTAGCTGGCCGCTGCTTCTTTTTTGGGCCAGGCTATGCGGCTGGTGGCCAGCCTTTTCTTGCTGCTCATTCCCCACAGATTTAGGTGATTCGGCGCACAATTCTGCGGCAGTTGGCTCAGTTACACTGCAGTAAACTTCAAAACTGACGCAACCTCTTTCTTTCCAGCAACTAAGAAGGGCGCGCTGTGGAACGGAACGTGCACACTTGTAGGTTTGAGATATCGCTGCCATCAGTCTGGGCCAAGGGGGGAAGTTGAGGAGGGAGTCATGCCGCAAGTAATGGAGCCCAAGGAGAAGGCCAAAACAGACCAGAGCAAGAGGGTTTCCCTCACCAAGATTCTTGTGACCACCGATTTTTCCGAAGTTTCCGACCACGCCTTGGATTACGCCATAGCGATGGCCAAGCGCTATGATGCCCGGATTTACCTTACCCACGTCATTACCCCGGATCCTTTCCAGTTCGCGGAACCGCAACTCGCGCAGGCCACCTACGAAAAGGTGCGACAGGCTGCCGAGGAAGGAATTACTGACATCCTGATCTCCGGGAAACTGCGCGGCGTGCCCCACGAAGTGTTGATGGAAGAGGGCAACGTCTGGCCGACCCTGGAAAAGCTCATCGCCGAGCATGAGATCGACCTGGTGGTGGCCGGCACGCACGGCCGCGGCAAGGTCCAGAAGATCCTGATTGGTTCCGTTGCCGAGGAAATCTTCCGGCAGTCCGATAGTCCGGTACTGACGGTGGGTCCCTTGGTGAAGGACGCCGTGAAAAAGGAAGTGGAGCTGAAGAACATTTTGTTCGCGACCGACTTTGGGCCAGGTGCGGAGAAAGCTGCCGCTTACGCTTTCTCCCTCGCCCAAGAGCATGGCGCGCATCTGACGCTGCTGCACGTGATCGAGAGCGCCGCGGCCTACACGGAAGAGAGCGTGGCCCGGCAGCGGGAGATCAATGTGGTGCGCATGAAGCAACTCATGCCCGCCGGCACCGAGAACTGGTGCAAACCGGAGTTTCGGGTCACCTTTGGCGTCGCCGTGGAAGAGATTCTGCTGGCAACCAGGGAATCGAAGACGGATCTGATCGTTATGGGCGCCAAGCCGCGGAAGAGCCTGGCAGGTCATGTGCCTCTCACGATTGCTTATAACGTAGTGATCAGGGCGTCTTGCCCGGTGCTGACGGTTCGCGGTTGAGTTTCCTCAAGGGAGCGGAATCCCGGTCCAAGGGATCCGCATCCCGGGTAACAAGGCGGTGCTGCTTCCTCCCCCCAGCTGAACAGCACCGCCTTTTGCTTTGTTACGACACCCCTATCTCACTCCTCTGCAGGAGGCCTGGCCTTCAGTTTACCCTGCTTGCCCCGAGCTTCGAGGGGAGCTTCGAAGGGCCCCGGCGTAAGCCGGCTGCAGGCAAATGGGTTTTCGCCCGCCACAGGCAAGTCCGCTGGTCCCGGAATCCCCTGACGAAGGTGAGGGGAACTAGAAGAGTTTTGGCACAGACGCAATTCACGTGGTCAGTCTGGTTTAGGCAGAATAGGATGAAATGAACAAACTCCCGTGATTTTGTTGCGGGGAGGCAGCGGGGGATTCTAATGGGAATCCTGGCAGTAGCGGACATTCACGGAGTCGTGAGTGTGTACGAGTGGCTGGTTGAATTCGTGGAGGAGTACCAAGTCGATCTGCTTTTGATAGCTGGAGACTTGTTTGCGGCTGACTGGGAAGATGGCCAGCGTGAGCAGGCGCGGCAGATCATTCCATTGTTAAAAAGGGTGGCAGCACCATGTTTCTACATCATGGGCAACGACGATAATGTCGCCCTGGACTACGACGATGAGCAAATAAAGCCGCTTCATAGAAGACGGCTTTCTTGTGGAACCTACAATCTCGTCGGCTATCAATACACACCCCCATTTATGGGCAAGGTGTTCGTGAAGTCGGAAGAGGAGATTGACGAAGACCTTCAGTCTCTGGAATCACTACTCGAGAAGCCAACCATTCTTGTTACGCATGCACCGGCTGTCGGGGTTTTGGACCGGTCTTTTGAGGGCGAACATGTTGGCAGCCGCGCACTAGGCGCCCTGCTTCAACGCAGGCCGGTCCTGGCGCACATCCACGGGCACATTCATGGAGACTTCGGGCGAGACGAGTATCACTTCAATGTTGCTGCAGCCGGACAAAGGCGTGCAGTCGATATCGATCTGCCTTCCCTAGACCACCAGGTGCTGCAAGCCGAATGATTCTTTCGCCGGGTTCGAGCTTCCATGACAACTTCCGCCGCGCTTCTTCGGGAAACCGTACATCTGCCCAGTCGATTTTTGGCCCGGCTTCACTTCTCCGGTAAGGGCATCTATCAAGACTTAGACGCCCAAAGCCTCATCGATGCGTGTGTTTTAAGTCAACAAAGTTAGGAGCGAGTAGGATTGAAGTTAGGGAAAGCTCTGGAGATGTCAGAGTCCTGTTTGTCTTAGCGATTTTGATGAAACGGCGATGCGACGGCCATTTTGCCTCACTTGGCCTTCTTACTGTCCCAACTGTCAAGGACATGTTCGCGTGGCACTCCCGCAAGGGAAGATTTTGGACCGAAGGGTGGCTGCTAACGCGGAAGCCAGCAATGCCGTCTAATGACTATACAGGAATGAAATCCAGGGAACATCTAAGCTGTATGCCACGTAATTGAGGAAGCCGATGCGCACCTCTGTCCACTTCTTCGTTTTGTTAATGGCACTTGTACTGGCAGCTATCCCTTCTTTTTCCGCGCAGAACAACGCGACCACGGACCCCCGCGTACAGTTGATGCTGGATGCCTCGGAGGCCAGACAGGCGCTCGTGATTTTGCACAAGGAGCAGGCACGCGAGGTCGTAGCGGATGACGAC
>Ga0326728_10002722_pt1 | contig 57706 bp, 56 predicted proteins | sample MB3enrmetagenome_FD_207602 | JGI IMG/M metagenome (GOLD analysis project Ga0326728, IMG submission 207602) | Lab enriched peat soil microbial communities from McLean, Ithaca, NY, United States - MB31MN | ecosystem: Environmental > Terrestrial > Soil > Wetlands > Peat | place: USA: New York... | reverse complement strand
AAGTCAGCGCATACCAGTTAAAGAAGGTGGAACGCCTGCTTAACGACCGCCCGAGAAAAGTACTGGATTTTAACACGCCGCTGGAAGTTTTCACAAGAACCGTTGCGCTGGGACCTAGATTCTAAGCTGTCGCCATTCCAGTTGTAGAACATAACCATGCCGCGGTTGAAAACAAAAACCCCGTCGGCGCAGACGCGCGTGCCGCTGGGATACTTTTCAGGCGCTGCGGCAAGATGCAAGCGTACGGATTTTTCCGGCAGGCCGGATGCCGTGTCATAAACAACCAATTTGTCGCCGGTCAGGATATGCACCTTGCCCGCCTCCGCATGCAGCACGCGGTCGGACGGCGCGAGATTGATTGCAAAGACCGCATTTTTTGCGCGGGACTGCGTCATGCTGTAAAGTTTTCCGTCTAAATATGCGCCAAAACCACCGCCCGGCAGACGACGGTATGCCGCCGGTGCGGGCGCGCCGTCTTTTTGCAAAGAGCTTTTTGCGACGACTGGGAATTCCGCGGGCGTGAATTTGACCGTCATGGCGTAAAAATCGGCATCCTTTATTTTCTGCGGCTGCTCGCCCAAATAGTATTGCGGCTTGCGCAGCATCAGGTTGGCTTCATAGCCCGTCGCTTCTGAATGTGCATAAAGCTCATATTCCCTGCCGTCATAGGCGGCCGCCACGTAATTGTAATTGCCCCAGCCGATTATGCCCGAGCTGCCAAGCGGTTTATCCGGGGTTCCGTTGAGCATTTCGCCGTTGTCCGCGTCATGCAGCCATATTTCGCCGCTTGGGGTGAAGAAATAAAATATTCCGGGTTGCCCGATGTTTCCGTTGTCGAAAATACTGTTGTTTATGAACATCTCCACCAGTCTTACGCGTTTGCCGCTGGAAGCAAGGAAATATGTGTCATGATGATGTTCGACTCCGCAAAGCGTCTGCGCCACCACGCCCGGCGCGGGGTTGGCGTCGGCGGAAAGCAGCGGTATTTCCTCCTGAGGCAGCAATGCGTGTTCAAAAAGATTGTAGGTGTTGATGTATGCCGCTATGCCGCAAAGAGTCGGCAGCACAATAAGCAGCCCGGCGGCAAATTTTTGTTTCAAAGACATTTTTATATTTCGCAGCATGGTGCGCGACAGAATCAGCGCAAGCGCAACCATCGCCGGTACGGCGGAAATCATGGCTGCAATGGACAATGGCGTCCCGCCGTATATATTTGAAGTATCGAGAACTCTTCCAATAAGCAGCGCGCCGAGATTCGGCGCAAGCAGCATAACCGCAAGCGTGGCTGCGGTGGCCGGCGTTTCAAGCATGTAGGAAAGTACGAAAGTGAATGTGAGCAGTGAAAAATCAACCGCGAGCGACGCAAAAAGCGGCATCCCGTTTTGCACGCCGCAATAAGCGGACGCAAATTGCAGCGCCGCCTGTGAAAACGCAGCCATGGACGAGAAAGCGAGCATTGCCGCGCCTAGCGCGGCAAAAATCTGCCGCGCGTAGTTTTGCGGCGCGACTTCCTCTATGGCGCGGTCCCGGCGGCAGGCCGCGCCGGACATGCCGCCCAGTATCAGCGCCGAGGCGCAAAGCATAAATGCCTGCGTGTAAACGCCAAATGCAGGCATATCTCCGCTGCCCGGTATCATGCTGGCCAGTGCGGCAAGCATCGGTAGCAGTGTGCAACATGCGCCCAGCGTCAGCACGGTGACGAGATTCTTGCGCAGTTCCAGCTCCACAAGCGGTTTCATACCGCCTCCCCTCCGCGCAGCGTTAGAAGCAGCGACAAGGTTTTTTCAAACGGCAGCGACTCTTCCCGCGCATCCTCAAAAACCCCTGCGTCGCGCAGCGAGGCAAGCGTTTTGGCGTCGAAAGCCGCAAAATCCCCGAGCGGCGGCTCCGCCTGCAATTTAAACAGGCCCTTTATCTCCGGCATCGTGACTCCGGCCTTAAGCCTTCCGGTGACGCGCTTTGCGCGGGAGGCCAGCTCGCGCGCGTCGTAGCGCGTGGTCATGCCGTCGCTCAGCAGCCATATCTCGTCTAGCAGCGCGGCCATGTCCTCCAGCCGGTGGCTGGCGACCAGAAAAGATTTGCCCTCGGATTGCAGCTCCTCTATCATGCGCGCCAGCACTTCCTCGCGGATAAGCGCGTCCAGACCGCTGGTCGGCTCGTCCATGATGAAGACTTTCGGATTATGCGCTGCGGCGCATATCCATGCTATCTTTGCCAGCTCGCCCTTGCTGGCGCTGGCTGCGGCGCGGTTGGGCGAAAGTTCCAGTTGCTTTGCCAGCGTCTGCGCCTTCTGTTCGTCCCACGACGGGAAAAGCCCGGCGCGGAATTTAAATATATCCTCGGCCTTCATGAAACTGTGAAAAACCGGCCGCTCCGGCACATAGCCGGCCGCAAGGCGCACTTTGCCTCTGCCGTCGGCGGCTATCCCGGCCGCGCCCGCTTCTCCGGCGTCCGGCGCGGTGATATCAAGGAGTATCTTTATCAGAGTGGTTTTGCCCTCGCCGCTGCGACCGAGCAGGCCCGCTACCTTGCCCGGTTCCACGCGCAGGTTTGCGCCGCGCAGTATATGCTCTCCGCCGAAGGATTTTTTGACGTCGCTTGCATATATGGCGTATTTTGAAAATTCAGCGTTCATAATTTTTCCCCGTTTTTGCAGCGTTTGACTTCACCCTCTATTTCTTCCCACGAAAGCCCGGCCTGCCTTGCGCGGCGCACCGCGTTGCCTAGGTCGTTTGCTGCGTCCTGCAATATGCGCCCGGCCTTGCGCCCCGCCTGCTGCGCCACAAAGCAGCCGTCGCCGCGCCGCGCTTCCAGAATGTCCTCGTCCACCAGTTCGTGCAGCGCGCGTGCGACGGTGTTTGGATTTACCTTTAGTTCCAGCGCCAGCGAGCGTGTGCTTGGCGCGCGGTCGCCGGGGCGCAGCAGCCCGCGCGCCACAAGGCCCTTTAGCGCGGCCTTTATCTGCTCGTTTATCGCCACCGGCGATGAAGGATCGATTTTTATCATTGCGTCCTCGCTGTACTAGTGTACTAGTACACTAGCAGTGTACACCGCGCGCGTTTTTTTGTCAAGGCCCGGGTCGCGGGCGCGCGGCGGTTTTTGGTAGAATTTCCGTAATATGAAAACAGGGAAAGCACTTTTCCTGCTGATACTGGCGGCGCAACTGGCCGGCTGCTCGGCCCATGTCGCGCAGCAACATTCCGCGCTGCCGTATCTGTCGCATCCAGTGAACTATTACGCCGGGTCGATACCGCCTGCGCCGCAGCCCGGCTCCGACGCGGATAAGGCCGATTTCGCCGCGTTGCGCGACTGGCAGGCCAAACGCACTTCGCAGCAATGCGCGCAGGCCAAAGCGCAGGCCGAGGCCACGTACGACGAATTTTTCGGCGACATAAGCCCTTTCCCGTCGCCGCTGCCGGATGCCGTCAAGGAGTTTGTAAAAACCATATACGTCGAGGACGATGCGATAATCGGGCCGATTAAAAGCATGTACAAGCGGCCGCGTCCGTTCCGCCGGGACGCCGCGCTGGACCCGTGCCTTGGACGTATCGACGGGCTGGCTTACCCCAGCGGGCACTCAACGCAGGCGCACATGGTGGCGCTGATACTTTCCGATCTTGTGCCGCAGCGCCGGGACGAATTCATGGCGCGGGCCGACGCCGCGGCGCTAAACCGCGTTATCGGCGGCGTGCACCATCCCTCCGACATCGCGGCGGGAGCAAAACTCGCGAAATTTATGTACGATGAGATGAAGACGCGGCCGGAATTCATCGCGAAGATGAACATGCTGCGCGCGTATCTAAAACACTGAAGAGAGGGCCAATAACGTGCCGGGTGAAGAACAGAGACGTTTCGCAAGGGGCTGGCGCGGCCGGGTGCGCATAGGAGTGTTCCGGCTGCTCAAGCCGCATATGTCGGTGGTGGTGTGCAAAAACATAAGCGCCGGCGGCATGCTGGTGGAAACGCATGAACCGCTTGAGCCGGGCATGACGGTGGTTTACGAACTGGTGCTGCCGGGGTTGCAGGTTTTCGCCGAAAGCCGAGGACGCAATCCGCTGCCCTATCCCGGCGACATGCTGCACGGACGCGCCACGGTGGTCCGCGTGCGCCCTATCGCCGACGGGCTCTGGAACAACGGACTGCAATTTCTGGGCATGGACAAGGACGCCACCTTCCTGCTCGACGACCTTGTCAACGACAGGGCGGGCACGAAGCCGGAGTGGCTGGGCGGCTAGCTTCAACGCTATCATAAGCTTTTGCGGCGCGATAATTCGCGCCGCTTTTGTTTTAGACTGCTCATAAAAGATACAATTTGCTTATAATTGTTTTTGACGGCATTGGCGCGGCATCATGCCGGTATGCCGTGCGGGGCGAACGGAGGGATACTTTTATGACTCAGGAAAAAAGACGCCATTTCAGGGGTTGGCGAGGGCGGATGCGCATAGACCGCACCGTGCTGATACCGCCGGATACGTCAGCGGTATGCAAAAACATAAGCGCCGGAGGCATGCTGGTGGAAACGCCGCAGCCGCTGGAGCAGGGGAAGGTCATAGACCTGGAGGTCACGCTTTTCGGGCTGGAGGCTTTTGCGGAGGGTATGGAAGCTCCGTCGGCGCGTTACGCGGGCGACCTGCTGCATGTCCGGGCAAGGGTGCTGCGCGTGCTGCACTCGCCGCAGGGGGAAAACTGGTACAACGGGCTGCAATTTGTGGACATGTCTCCGGACGAAACCGAACTGATGGACAAATTCGTGACGGCAAAGGCGGCAGGAGTCCTCGCAAGGAAGTGAGCGCATCCGGATGGTTACCGAACTTATAGGGTATGTAGCGTCCGGCGTGGTGGCGGTGTCGCTGATGATGAGCAACATCTCGCGGCTGCGCTGGCTCAATCTCGCCGGTTCGCTGGCTTTCGCCGTTTACGGCATTCTGGTCCATGCCTATCCGGTGGCGGCGGTGAATGGTTTTGTCGTGCTTGTGGACGCCTATTATCTCTGGGAGCTCAATTCCAAAAGGGATTTTTTTTCGCTGCTGGAAGTCCTTCCGGACGATAAGACATTCCTGAGCCATTTCCTCCGTTTTTACGGCGACGATATAAAGCATTTTTTCCCGGAGTTCAGACTGGAGGGAATAAAGTCGCCGCGTTGCGTTTTCATATTGAGGAATCTGATGCCGGTGGGGCTTTTTATCTACGAGGACGAAGGCAACGGTTCCGCGCGCATACACCTTGACTACGTCATCGGCGCATACCGCGATTTGCGCAATTCGCGGTTTCTGTTCCACACGCATTGCCGCGACTTTCTGGCGTCTGGATTTAAGGAATTCGTTTTCCGCGCACCTTCCGACGGGCACGAAGGCTATCTAAAAAAGATGGGGTTTACGCCTTCCGCCGTGGACCCTGCGGTTTATGTAAAACCGCTCGCCTGCGGCAGCGATTTCAGCGGGTAGATATTAGACTTGCTCCCGATTAAACAAAGAACTCCCGGGCTTTGCTGCCCGGGAGTTCTTTGCTTTTTAAGATGTCAGTTGTTGATATGAGGTGCGGTTTCGCTCAATTGCGGCGCGGCGGAGGTTTTGGGTTTGTCCGGCGGCAGTTCGCCCAGTTCCACAAGCGCCTCGTGCAGTCCCGCGTCATGAGCATGGCTTTCAAAGCGCGCCATGAGTTGGTAGAAGCACGGTACCACGAACAGCGTAAGCAGCGTGGACACAAACACTCCTCCCACGATGGTGACAGCCATCGGCACCATCAGTTCAGAGCCGGTGCCTTTGGCTAATGCCACTGGCAGCGCGCCCGCGATGGTGGCGCAGGAGGTCATGATGATGGGACGCAGACGTATCGGGCAGGCGTCCAGCAGCGCCTCGCGCAAAGGCAGGCCGTGCTTGCGCCGCTCGATGGTGAAGTCCACGAGCAGAATGGAATTTTTCTTGACGATGCCCATCAGCAGGATGAGACCTATCATGCTGTAAATGTTGAGGCTCTGGTGTGTCAGGTACAGGGCCATCAGCGCGCCCGTGACGCTAAACGGCAGCGCCATAAGCACGGTGACCGGGTGGATGAAGCTGTTGAACTGCGAACCCAGCACCATGTACGCCACGAATATGCCCATAAGCAGCACTATGCCCAGGCTCTTGAACGAGTCTCCCAGCAACTGCGAGTTGCCGGCCATTATTATATGGTAGCCTTCGGGCATCAGCGTCTTGTCCTGCGTCATCTTGGCCACGTAGTCCAGCGCTTCGCCCTGCGAATGGCCTTTGCTTGGGTTGGCGTATACCGTTATGGAGCGTTCCCGGTTATAGCGGGTTATCGCAAACAGCGCCGGCTTGACTTCACTTTTTACGACATAGGTGAGCGGTATGACCTGCCCGTAGTTGTTGCGCACAAAGATGCGCGAGAGATCTTTGGGGGTGTGCCGGTCCTTGTCGGCAAGACGCACTCGCACGTCGTAGCGCTTGCCTCGGCCGGTGTATTTGCCCCATTTCACGCCGCCGAACATCGCGTTGACCGTGTTGCCTATGGCCAGAGAGGTTATGCCGGTTTCTGATGTTTTTGCGCGATCAGGGCGGATCTGTATTTCCGGCATGCCGGGGTTGTAGTCCGTATCTATGTCGGTCATAAGTCCGGAATCCTTCATCTTCTGGCGGAAAGCGGTGGCTACGTCGGCCAGTTTGTCCCAGTCAGGCCCCTGAATCATGAACTGCACCGGGTAACCTCTCTTGGCTGAGAAGCCGCTTTGCGACAGGTCCAGTATCGAGGCGCGGTCTATGCCGTGCAGGGTCGCGAAATACTGGCGCAGTATGCCCATGAACTCCGCCTGGGTTTCCAGATGGTGGTCGGGGCCTATACGCGGGCGCTGGTCCTTTGGTTTCATGGTTATCATCAGCGTGCCCATGTTGACGCCGCCGCTGCCCATGCCGCCGATGATGGAATAGGCCAGGTCCACTTCGGGCCGGGCGTTAAGCCATGGCTCTATCTGGGTCTTGAACATGTTGTCCGTGTAGTCCAGCGAAACACCGAGCGGCAGCGTTATGTTGACCATCGCCCTGCTCATGTCCTGAGACGGGATGAATTCCTTTTTAAGCGTAGTCATCAGGCTGAGCGAAATGGCGAATATCACCAAGGCGCCTGCTACCACGGTTTTCGGGAAGTTCAGGCAGCGCTCCAGCAATTTGCGGTAAACCTTGCGGAGATTCTGCATGAAAGTGTCCATGCCGCGCGCCACGGCGTTGGTTCGCTCTATGTTTAGGAACTGCGAGCAGCGCATCGGCGCTATCGTAAGCGCTTCCGTGAGCGACAGCATGACAGCCACCGATATTGTGACGCCGAACTGGAAGAAAAACTTGCCTACGATGCCCTGCATGAATATGACCGGGATGAAGATGGCCAATATGGCGACTGATGCCGCCACTGCGGGGGATGTTATTTCCCGCGCGCCGATAAGCGCGGCTCGCACCTTGCTGTAGCCGGCCTCGCGGTAGCGGGCGATGTTTTCCAGCATCATGATGGCGTCGTCCACGATGATGCCGACCACCAGCGAAAGTCCCAGCATCGTGAAGCTGTTGATGGTGAACCCGCAGAAATACAGCACTATGAACGTGCCGAGAATGGCAGTGGGAATAGCCAGCAGCACGTTTATAGTCGCGCTCCAGGAGCCCAGGAACAGCAGGCAGACCAGCGAGGTCAGCAACACCGAGCGGATGAGTTCGGTGTCGAGTTCGTTGACAGAGTCCTTGATGAACTGGCTGGAATCGAAAACCAGGTCTATCATCATGCCTTCGGGCAGCGTGGACTGGAGTTCCTTTATTTTCTTTTTGACCGCGTCGGCCACGGCCACCGCGTTGGTGCCGCGCTGTTTGATGACGCCCATACCAACCGCCAGTTCTCCCTTGGCGCGGGAGATGCGGCGCACGTCGTTTAAACCGTCCTCTATGGTGGCGATTTCACCGAAACGGAACATGCGGTAGCTGGAGCCGCCGCGTACGCGGTTGGGAATGACCAGGTGGGAGAATTCCTCCGGAGTGTACGCCTCGCCGTAGACGCGGACGTTGTATTCCTTGGAGCCGTTGTCGATATAGCCGGAAGGGATGTCGGCGTGTTCGGTGCTGATTGCGTCCAGCACGTCCTCTACCGTGATTTCGCGCTTGGCCATTTCGTCGGCATTGAGCCAGACGCGCAGATTGGGGTCTATGTATCCGCCGAGGTTGATATTGCCCACCCCAGGCACCATGGCCAGCTCGTCTTTTAGATGCTCGTTTACATAGCGCGACAGGTCTACCAGCGAAACGCTGGATCCGGGTTTGCCTTTGAGCACCATCCAGATGATGGGCTGGTCTTCGGGGTTGACCTTCTGTATAATCGGCGGGTCTATCTGCTGCGGCAGGTTCTTTTGCGCCTGCGCTATATGGCTCTGCACGTCCTGCACGGCCACGTCTATGTTGCGCGACAGGTCGAATTCCACGGTTATCGAGGTCTGTCCCAGCGAGGAGGTGGAGGAAACGTCCTGTATGCCTTCCACGCTCATCACCGCATCTTCTATGATGTCGGCAACCTGGGTTTCCATGATTTCCGGCGCGGCGTCTTCCCATGTGACGGTTATGGTCACAACGGGGAAGTCGATATCCGGCAACTGGCTTATGCCCATGCGGTGGAAACCGATGAAGCCGAAGGCCATCAGGCCTATCATCAACATCCAGGCGAAAACGGGATTTTTTATTGATATGTCTGAAATCGTCATGGCAAAACCTCGATAGGTTGCGTGCTGCGCGTATAGAAGGCAGTTTGGCCGGTTCACATTAATGACCGGTCAGTCTAGTATAGTTTACAATTTTTGCCGGGTTTTCCAAAGTCCCGCCGCGTTGCGGGCTGTAAATCCAAAAACAAAAATTGTACCCTTGTATTAATGATCTGGCTATTTAAATCTGAAGATGTGCTGGTAAAATTTGAAAAAGCCGTCGTGGCCGTTCTTGTAGTACTCATGGTGGCGCTTTCTTTCCTGCAACTGGTGTTGCGGCTGGCTTTTCACAGCAGCATACTGTGGCTGGACCCGCTGTTGCGGCATTTCGTGCTGTGGGCCGGGTTTTTAGGCGCGGCGCTTGCTGCGCGGGAAAGCCGCCATTTCGCTTTGGATATCGCCCACGAGATGATGCCGCAATGGCTGCGCCGTCCGGCTGCGATTCTTGGCGCGTGTTTTGCGTGCGTGGTCTGCGCGTTCATGGTGTATGCCGGAATAAGCTTTATAAAGGATGAAATAGCCTCCGGCAGCGCGGCTTTCGATATCGGTTCCTGGAGTGTCAAAGGCTGGTGGCTGGAGCTTATACTGCCCGTCGGTTTTGCCTTGATACTATTCCATACCGCGGTCGGACTGTTGCGTCCGGCGAAAGAGGTGAAATAATATGGGTATTATTATTTCCCTTATAATTATTGCGCTGGCATTGCTCGGCGCGCCGGTGTTTTCGCTGATAGGCGCGGGCGCGCTTTACGCTTTTCATTCCGCGCAGATAAGCATTTCCGCCGTGATGGTTGAAATGCTGCGTCTGGCCAGCCTGCCCGCGCTGATAGCGATACCGCTTTTCACCTTCGCAGGTTATGTGCTTGCCGAATCCGGCGCGCCGAAGAGAATGCTGGCGCTGGCCGGGGCGTTGCTGGGCTGGCTGCCCGGCGGGCTTGCCACGGCGGCGCTTGTCTCCACCGCGCTGTTTACCGCTTTCACCGGCGCTTCCGGCGTTACTATAATAGCGCTGGGCGGGCTGTTGTATCCGGTGCTGCGCGAACACGGTTACAGCGAGGAGTTCACCCTGGGACTGTTGACGACCACCGGCAGCCTCGGCCTGCTGTTCCCGCCCAGCCTTCCGATAATCCTTTACGGCCTTGTCGCCAAGGTCGGCATAGACAAGCTTTTCGCCGCCGGAGCCCTGCCCGGCATACTGTTGCTTTTGGTGCTGGCAATTTACGCGCTTTGGGTCGGGCGCAAGTCCGGCATAAAGGGCCAGCCGTTTTCTTTCTCCGCGCTTAAAACCGCCGCCCGCGCCGCGCTTTGGGAAATACCGCTTCCGTTCATAGTAATCGGCGGCATATACGGCGGTTTCTTTACCGCCACCGAAGCCGCCACCGTGATGGCGTTTTACACCGTGGTGGCCGAGGTGTTCATTTATAAGGACCTTGCCCTTACGCGCGATATTCCGGATATCATAGCGCGCAGCATGATGCTGGTTGGCGCTATTTTCATAGTGCTTGGCACCGCGCTCGGGCTCACCAATTATCTGATAGACCAGGATGTGCCGTCGGCGCTGTTTAACTGGCTGCATACTTTTGTGCAGAGCAAAATCGCCTTCCTGATAATACTCAACATGTTCCTGCTGGTGGTGAATATGGTGGAGATATTCTCTGCGATAATAATCGTTGTGCCGATAATAGCGCCGGTGGCGGCGCAGTACGGCATAGACCCGGTGCATCTGGGCATAATATTCCTCCTGAATCTGGAAATAGGATATATGACGCCGCCGCTCGGACTCAATATTTTCCTGTCCAGCCGCAGGTTCAACGCGCCGCTTTCCAAAATATACCGCGCGGTCTGGAAATTCTGGCTTATACTGCTTTGCGCGCTGATTGTGGTAACATATATACCGGGACTCAGTCTTTTGCTGGTAAAATAGCAGTACTTCGAGGAGGCAGTGCATGAAATCGAATAGTGTTTTTGCGGCTCTGGCCGCGTTGTTGGCCCTTGGCGGCTGCGCAACTGTAAGCAAGCCGGTCCAGAAGTCTGCGCCGGTCGCGGACATGGGGCATGCCGCCGTGACGGTACAGCTCAAGTGGAATCATCAGGCGCAGTTCGCGTATTTCTACGCGGCGCAGGAACAGGGTTTTTTCAGGGACGCCGGTCTTGACGTTACTTTCATCCCCGGCGGTCCCGGCATAGTGCCGGAGCAGACGGTGGCGAGCGGGCTTGCGCAATTCGGCGTGGACTGGGCTCCGCACATACAGGTGCGCCGCGCTGGCGGCCTGCCGATGGTGGAGATAGCGCAGATGTTCAGGCGCTCGGGCGCCATGATAGTTATGCGCAAAAGCGCCGGTCTTAAAAATTTGAAGGACCTCAAGGGTAAAAAACTGGGTCTCTGGCTGGCCGGCAACGAGTATGAGTTTTTCCCTGCCCTCATGAAGAGCGGACTCAAACCGAATGCGGACGTGACGATAGTGAACCAGCAGGACAGCGTGACGCCTTTCGTGAAGGGCGAACTGGACGCGGTCGCCGCAATGTCCTATAACGAGCTGTTCAGGATATACAATTCCACAAACCCCGCCACCGGCAAAAACTATACCCACGAAGATCTTTCCGTGATATCTCTGGAGAAAGAGGGGCTGGGCATGCCGGAGGACGCGATATTCACTTCCGAGGCTCAGCTTTCCACTCCGCTGGGCAAAAACGTGGCGGAACGTTTTCTGCGCGCGGTTGTGCGCGGCGCGCTCTATTGCCGCAATAACCCGGCGGATTGTGTCGGATACACGCTCAAGTACGCGCCCGGCGCGGACAAAAACGAGCAGGGCTGGATGATGAGCGAAGTGAACCGCCTCATCTGGCCTTCTATCGACGGCGTGGGCAAGCTGGAAATGAAATCCCTTTCCGATATGAACGCCGAGCTGGTCCGGAACGGTTTTATCGATTCCGGCAAGGTTTCCGGACAGGGGCTGTCCGCCGGTTATATAAACGACGCCCTTGGCGATCTGCGCGGACTGGATCTGGAAGGGAAATACTGACGTAATTTTTCAAGTCTGCTTTTTCAATTAAAAAGCCCGCCTCGGCAAGAGGCGGGCTTTTTTCTGGCGTTGAAAAATTATTTTTTGCCGGCTTCGCGCACTTTTTTCTGCATCGCGTCGTAATAGGCGTCGGCTTCTTCCACGGTCTCGAAAATGCCGTCGTCGGGCAGCGCGTTGGCTATTTCGAAAACCTTGTGTATCTGCGGCTGCATGGAAGAAAGCACCAGCCAGCCGCCCTGCGCCTGCATGTCTTTTAACGCCTTGAAAATCACGCGCAGTCCCATGCTGCTTATGTAGTCCAGCTTGGACATATCCAGCACTATCGCCTTGGCGGGAATTACTATAAGCGCGCGCAGCTGGCTTTCCAGTTGCGGGTAAGTGCTGGTGTCGAGACTGCCTTCCAGCTTGACGGTGTAATAAAGGGCTTGTTTTTCCTGCGCTGTTATTTTAAGGCTCATTGCTCCTCCGGTGCCAGTGTTACTGAAAGAATGTTCCTGCCATCAGCATACCTGTATTCAACGGCCGCCGCAAGCGATTTTACCAGGTGTATCCCCAATCCGCCGCCGCTGCGCTGCTGCGGCGCAAGCGACAGGTTCGGCGGCGGCGCCTTCAGCGGGTCGAAAGGCGTTCCCTCGTCGCCGAATTCAAGGCGCAGGCTGCCGAGGGAGGATGTTATGTCCACGCTGACCCTGCCTGTCGCTCCGGGCGGATAGGCGTACTTGACCTGGTTGGTCAGTATCTCCTCCGTCACGAGGCGCAACTGGAACGCCATCCCGGAAGGCAGTTGCGCGTCATGCGCGAAGCGTTCCAGCCGCTCCAGCAGCTCAAGCAGCTCGTCGTCGCGGTTGGCTATGGTCGCGCTGAAGGCCGTTTGCATAAGGAAAAGTTTAGCATTTTCAATGTACAGCAGGGACATAGGGAATAGTCCTCGCCAGGAACCAGCATAGTCCGAAAACAACCGGGGCGTTGGTCAGTAGTTGCAGGAAAGAATACCCCACTATGTCCCTCGCCTTGACGCCGAGTATCGCCAGCAGCGGCAGCATCCAGAACGGGTTCACAAGATTCGGCAGCGCCTCGGCGGTGTTGTAAATCTGCACTATCCAGCCCATGTTGACCTGATGCACCGCCGCAGCCTGGAGCACGTAAGGCGCTTCCACTATCCATTTGCTGCCGCCGGAAGGGATGAAGACGCCCAGCGTGGACGAATACAGCGCCGCCAGCAGCGGGTATGTGTTGTGCGTGCTCACGCGTACGAACAGGTCCGCCAGGAAAGGCGCTATGGCGGTGCCGGTTATCATTCCGAAAATCACCGCGTAAAACGGAAACTGCACCAGCACGCCGCCCGCCGCAGGAATGGCTTTCGCTGCGGCGCGCATAAAACGCCTTGGCGAGGCGTGAAGGAATATCCCGGCGGTAAGGAACATAAGGTTATAGGTGTTTAAGTCCAGCGCGGCCAGCGCGCCGTTCGGGGAATTTTTAAACGCCATGACAAGATAGGCCGCCAGCAAAATCCCTATGGCTATATTGAGCAGCGGGCTGTATTCCAGCCATTCGCCGGGACGCGTGCGCGGCTCAAGCGCTTCTTTTTTACGGTCTGTGTCCGGCGCGACATCGAGGGCTGCTGCGGTCACGGCATGTTCGGCCTCCGGCGCGGAAAAATAAGCCGTCGCAATGGCCACGGACGCCAGCGCCAGCAGCAGGAAAATGCTCTGCCACAGGAACAGCGTGGCGGAAAGCGGTATCACGCCGCTTATTTCGTAAAGTTTCGGCGGTATCGCGCTTTTTGTGGCCATCAGCAGCGCCGCCGAGGACGAAAGCCCCAGCGCCCAAACCGAACCAAGTCCCAGATAAGCCGCCGCGCCCGCTGCGCGGTAGTCCATGCCTTTTACGCGCCTGGCCAGTTCGCGCACCAGAAGCCCGCTGAATATCAGGCTGAACCCCCACGAGAGCAGCGAGGAAAAAATGGAAAAGAAAGCGGTAAACGCTATCGCGCCGCGCGGCGTGCGCGGCAGCGAGGCCAGCTTCACTATTAATTTGTGCACCAGCGGCGCGTCGGCCACTATGTAGCCGCCGATTATCACCATCGCCATCTGCATCGTAAACGGTATCAGCGACCAGAACGATTTGCCGCCCTCGAACGCCAGTTTTGCCGGCGTTTCGCCCACGCAGATGCCGAGCAGGAAAGTGGCCAGTACGCCTAGGAAAGCGAAAACCAGCGCGTCCGGGAACCATTTCTCGGCGAGCGCGGCCAGCCCCAGCCCGTATTTCTCCATAATCTTGTGCAGCATGAAAAACCCTCCGCAAGCCAATCTACCATATCATGCGGTCCTATAAAAGGGTCCCTGTCTAAATTGGGTCCTTTATACCATTCCCAAACCGTATGCTGATACATTATACTGTCTCTATGGGCTTTAGCGCTGCACGCTCAAAAAGGAGCATCAAACGATGACTATAAACGCAAAAAAGCTTGTCCTCTCAGGCGCGGCCGCGATTTTAGGCGCGATGGCATTCTGCCTGCCGGCCAGAGCCGACGACGGTTTTAACCTCAACGCCATGAACCTTTCCGGCGTGCGCGCCGCCTCGGCCGACATCGCCGCTCCCGCGGTTACCGCGCCTGCCGCCTCCGCGTCCGCTTCGCCGGCCGCCAAGGGCAAGAAAAAGGACTGGACGGTGATGGCCTTTATCAACGACAAAAACAATCTGGGCGATTTCGGCGCGCTCAACGTCTCCGAGATGGAGCAGGTCGGCAGCACCGACAACATGAACGTGGTGGTGGAACTCGGCAAGCTGCACAACGGCTCGCAGCGCATTTACATACAGAAAGCCAACGGCGACACCAGCACCTCGATAATCCTCTCCACCGACACCGCAGCCGACATGGGCGATTACAAGCACGCGATAGATTTCGTCAAATGGGCGAAGACCAATTATCCCGCGCGCCATTACATGTTCATCCTCTGGAACCACGGCATGGGGCTTGTGGACCCGATACCGCAGGCGGTTTTCGGCGCGCCCAGCAGGGGCATTTCTTTTGATAACGATACCAAGGACTATATCCGCACTCCGCAGATGGCCGAGATTTTCAGGGAAGCCGGCCCGGTGGACGTGTTCGGCATGAACGCCTGTCTGATGCAGATGGCCGAAGTTGATTATGAAGTGAAAGATTATGTGGGAACCATAGTCGGCTCGGAAGAGACTATGCTTGCCTACGGTTTCGACTATCAGGCGCTGCTGAGCTACATAACCGCCAACCCGCATGCACAGCCGGCCGAGATAGGGAAAGTCCTCGTCAACGCATGGCATGATTTCATGGAAAGCGCGCCGCAGATAGCCAAAATCCCCGGCACTATGTCCACGATAGACCCGCTGGCGCTAAACGGACTGCCGATGCTTCTGGACACATTCTCCGATTCCGTAATGCGCGCCAACGACACCGACGCGGTGAACTACGCGATACAAAACGTCGTGCGCTTCACCAGCATAGTGGGCGAAAGCGACAAGAACAAGATGTATTCCACTTACGGCGATCTTTACGATTTCGTGCGCCTCGTCTCCGAAAAGAGCCAGGACCCGTTCGTGCAGGTTTCCGCCAAGGCGATAATGGACTATATCGACAACATGCTCGTGCTTTCCAACACCGCCGTGCATGTGGACGAACAGGGCCAGGATTACACGAAATGCCACGGCATCTCGATAAACCTGACGATGAAGCAGAAACCGGTGCCCGCAATATTCAGCAAACTGTTTGAAACCCCCTACGGCGATCTGGCGATGTCCAGGGCCGGTCACTGGGCGGATTTCGTGGCATGGACCGACAAGGTCTGGGCCGCAGCGAAATAACGTAAAGCAATAAAGCCGTTTTAACCGGGGCCTTTTAAAGGGCCCCGGTTTTTTTGTGCGTTATCGCGCGGTTGCATTTGCCCGTCTAACTGGGTATCATTATGTTGTGGAAATTCTCAAGCTCGACTATCAGAAGACGAAGGACTATTGGGACATAGTGTTCTCCGACGCCGGGGAATGTGACCCCGGCGTTCCGCTGCCGTTTGAAGAACTGGAAAAAGCGCTGGCATGGCTTTGCGACGGTTCGTCTTCCGTGCTGGACATCGGCTGCGGCCGGGGCACGCTTTTGTTCCGTTGCCTGTCCCTGGGCGTCAAAAGCGTGGAGGGGCTGGATATCTCCCCGGAAGCGATAACGTTGGCGCATAATATCGCCAAAAAACACAAGCTGGAAAGCCGCTGCGTGTTTTCGTCCGGCGACGCGGCGTTGTTCGCGGAAAACCGCAGCGAGCAGTTCGATGCGCTGATACTTTCCAATATAATCGACAATATCATTCCTTCCGACGCCAGACGGCTCTGCTCAGCCGCCGCCGGGCTGCTAAACCCGGGCGGCAAGCTGATGCTCAAACTGAATGCCCGGCGTACCGCGTCGGAACTGGCGGAACTGGGCGTGCAGTCGCTCGAAGAACCGGACTTTTATCAGGAAAACACCGGGCTTTTCTTCTGGAATTTAAGCGACGAGGCGGTGGAGGAATTGTTCACCGGCAACTTCCACATAGAATCGCGCGGCGACGTCGATTACCGCAAATACGGCGTGGTAAACCGCCTCTATCTCCTCCGCAGGAAATAAATCTTTCAAACCCTGCGCTGACGCAATCATTCTACTCGCGACGCCCGTCGCCTTTCAAACGAAAAGCTAAAGGTTAATATTGATGGAAAGCGACCGGTTTATGTTGAAACCGGTCGCGATATTAAGGGAATCCGGCTTGCCGAGTTGTTTCGGCAAACCGGCCGGTTTCTGTTGAAATCGGTCGCGATATTAGGGAAAACGAGTGAACGTTTTCTCCCGTGAACGAGCGTTATGGATGTTTTATGCCTTAGAGCCTATTTGGAATCTCGTATTCTGCTGCAAGTGCCGCTTTTGCCCCGATACTTCGCAGTCCTCGGCTTACATGCCTAAGGGCATGCTCGCCTCTGCCTGCTGCGTCTCGAGTCAAAATCGACCCTTTCGCCACGAAAATAGATTCCAGATAGGCTCTTAGCCGTATATGAGTTGTATTATCTTCAATATTTCCATCGCGCCGCGGCACTGAATCTGCACGTTCAGCCGTCCTGTCTGTTTTGCATTCGGGTAGCAGGCCATGCGGCTTGCCTTGCGCGGTTCCTTAAAGCGCAGCTCCACCAGCATTTTCTTCGGCGGCTTTGGCAGGCAGTCTTTAAGATTGTCGCGCGAAAGGGCCGCGTTCACCCCGTCGAAAATCATCTGGACGGCCTTGCGCGGATGGATATCCACGGTCGCGTCTCCGGCGGCATATTTTATCTGTGCCGTACCTATGCGCGGGACAAGCGTTTTGGCCTGTTCGCATGCGCCCCGGTCCCCGGAGATAAAAACGCTCGGAACGCCGATTTCGGCGGCGGCCAGCGCGTTTATGTCGAACTCCGATACGGGTTTGCCGTTTATCAGGAATTCCGACATCGTAGTGGACATCGTATGCGCCAGCGGATTTTCCGCCGAGCCGCTGCGCGCGTGATAGCCTATGTATATCGCGGCGGCGAATGTTTTGTCCAGCCCTTCCATCATCATCAGCGGGCCGCCGCTCCAGTTGCGCACCAGACGCGCCTGCTGCGGCAGGTCCGCGTGAATTATGTTGCGCGCGGTGCCGTGCGCGTCGCGCACCAGTATGTCGGTCGCGCCGCAGGCAAGGGCTGCCTCGCAGGCTGCGCGCACTTCGGCGGTCATCTGGCGGCATGCCGCCGGATAATCCGGGCCGGGCTGATGCGTTTCGTCCCAGACTGTGACGCCGCTGATTCCTTCTATGTCAGCGCTGATATAAATTTTCATATGATGATTGTAGCGGTTGCCGGCTGAAGTGTAAAGTATGCCGGGCAACGCGGGGGTAAAGATTTATGTCAGGCACAAAAGAGTACCTAAAGAAATTTTTCGATTTGCAACGCCTGCGCTGGCACAATTACGCCGACGACGCGGGCCACGAAGTGCTTGCGCTGGAAGCGGAGATATACAAGCTGCTGGAGCATCCGGCCCCGGTGTCCGGCGACAAGCGGCAGGCTTTGCTGTGGAATCTGGTCCGTCGGCGCGAATTGATAGAAATGCATCCGCGCGTCGGCGAACTGCGCAACTGGTTCGATTCCGCAGCAGACGAGCGTGATTTGCCCAAGGCAAAGGCAAACGCGCTGGAACTTTTACATTTGCGCGATACTCTCTCGCGCGCGGCCGGCGCCTCCTCATATGCCGAACTCGCGCTTGAATCGCAGGAGCTGTCGCTGCCGGTCGTGGAAGGTATTCTCTCCGATTATCTGCTAAAACACGCTTTCGAGTGCAAAGGCCTCGCCAATAAATACGGCATACGCTGGCCCACCTGGCATGACGATTTGCGCCGTATAGGCGGGGATTATTTCCCGGAGCGGCTGGACTCGATAATGGAAAAGCTGCTTTCACGGCTGGGGCTTTCCGGCGTGCGCGGGAACATAAGGGTTTTTGTCAAACAGGCGTCCGGCGTTTCCGGTTATACCGGAGTGCTGCATGTGCCGGATGATATACGCATTGTGGTGCGTCCCGCCAGTTCGCTGGACCGGGTGCGCACATTTTTCCACGAGACCGGCCACGCGCTTTATCACGCCTGCAACCGGGAAAGCGGCATACTAACCACCTGGGACGCGGCGACGGACGAGGGCATGGCCGTGCTGATGGAGCATGTCGCCGCCACGCTTGTAATGGATGAAAAGCAGCGAAGCTATTTTAAAGATATAGCGCTGCTGGAGAGCATGCGCTGCGCCGCAAGCTTTATGTTTGAAATCGCGCTTTGCCGCAACCCGGATGCGGCTGAGGAATTATACTCCGCAACTTACGGGCGTTTGGGGATTACCGTGGACAAACCGCAGCGCTGGCCGCTGGACACCTTCCGTACAGTTGACCCGATGACAATCCATTGCTATGTGCTTGGCGAGTTGTTTGCGCGGCATACGGTGCAGTTCATGGCGCGCACGCTCGGCGAGGATTATCTGCGCTGGGGAAGCTGGCTGGAAAAAACGATGTATGCGCCGGGACGCGGCCTGTCTTTTGCGCAGCGCGCGGCGCTTGTGGGATGGAAATTCTGATTATAATTGTAATTAAAAACCCGGCCTTTGCGCGGCCGGGTTTTTTTACGCTTGTGCGGGGAACAGTTTTTTGAAACGCGATTCGTAATACATAAGCGCCATGCTCAGTATCGCGAAATCGTCCATGTAGCCTATCACGGGGATGGCGTCGGGTATTATATCCACGGGCGTAAGCAGGTAAAACAGCGCGCCGTAGGCCACCAGTTTGTCCATAATCGTGAGCTTGTCCGATTTGACGACAGTCACCATGCCGCTGATGCAGCGGTTCCACGCGGTGCCCCATTTTTTGAAGGAAAGGATTTTGCCGGCGTGGAGTTCCACTTCCTCGCGGTGTTCCGGGTTAGCCCCTATCTGCGAAAGGCCCGTCACCATGGTGTCGGAATTTAGCGCGGCGTCGCGCAGAAAATTGGGCGGCAGGCCGAGCGTGGCTTCGCAGGGGTTGAAAATTGCGCCGGAAAGATGTGCCAATGCTGCTTTTGCTGCGGGCAGTTCCGGGCTAAGACGTCCGGAGGCTATCAGCCCGCTGGTCATATGCGCGCAGGAGTGCGCATAAAGCGGCGGCAATGGCGCGTCCCCGGTTTTGTTTTTCCAGCGGCGCAGCGTCATGCCGGAAACGCCCATCAGTCCGGCCGCTTTTTCCGGTGACAGCTCCGCTGCCGATATTATGCCGAAAAGATCCGCAAAAGTCATGTCACACCTCTCTATACAATTGCAATAGCGATTACAGTATGAATTAAAGCATTTTTTCGTATTAATGGCACATAAATACTATCTGCGCAGGCGAAAACTGTTGTAGAATAAGCCGGAAGAAACTTTCAGGTTAAACTTGGTCTGTTATTGGAGATACGATGCAAGATCTTAGTCTCGGGTGGCTTGACTCGTCGATTCTGGTCGCCTATATAGTAGTGCTGGCCTCCATCGGCTGGTGGGCCGCCAGACGCACCACAAAAACCGCGGATGATTATTTTCTTGCGAACCGCTCGATACCGTGGCTGGTCACGGCGGCCAGCTTTATGGCCACGTGCATAAGCGCGCTTACATTCATCGGCACTCCGTCCACGGGTTATACCGGGGATTATCGCTATCTGCTCAGCAATCCCGGCGACATACTGGCGGTTTTCTTTATCGGTTTTGTATTCCTGCCGCATTTCCAGAAATTAAAAGTGACTTCAATATATCAGGCGATAGCGGAACGTTTCGGCGCCGGGGCCAGAACGGTCTGTTCCGCATATTTTCTTATAACGCGCACGCTGGCCTCAACGGTGCGCATAGTGGTTATCGCCAAGGTGCTTGAAGTCGTATCCAATTCGACCCTTTCCTATCACTCCTGCGTGATAATCGTGGTGCTGACCGTGCTGGCATACACAACCATAGGCGGCGGCCGCGCGATAGCGTGGACCGACCTGATGCAGTTTACGCTGCTGATTTCGGCCGCGATGGTGGCGATAGTCTACATAGTCACCCATGTGCCGGGCGGCATACCGACAATAGTCGATATCGGCAGCCATGCCGTAAAGCCGGACGGCACGGTGTACAACAAGTTTAATTTCCTTGAAATGTTCACGCCGCAGAATTTGAGCCTGCTGGCGCTTATGGCTGTGTGGGGGATATTCAACTCATCCGCAGCCTACGGCACCGATCAGGACATGGCGCAGCGGCTGCTGGCCTGCAATAATCCCGGCAAGGCGCGCTGGAGTCTGGTTCTTAACGGGTTGCTCGGGATACCGATATCGTTTGTATTCCTCAGCATCGGCGTGGGTTTGTACGCTTATGTGCATTTCCATCCGGAACTTATCGTCGGCATGACGGACCCGGACCATATCTTCCCGCGCTTTATACTGATGGTTATGCCGCACGGACTGCGCGGACTGATGCTGGCCGCAATTGCAGCTGCGGCGATGGGCAGCGCGGACTCGGCGCTGGCCTCGCTCTCAACTGTATTCGTAATGGATTTCTATAAGCCGTTCTTCGGTCAGGGAAAGACAGAATCCGAGATAGTCAAGGTTTCCAAACTTTCCTTTATCGGCTTCGGCATGCTGTTCATGCTTTTTGCATTGTGCCTGAGCAAACTCGACAGCGTGCTGTGGCTGGCTTTCCGTCTGGTCTCGTTCACCTACGGGCCGCTGCTCGGCATATTCTGCGTGGCGATACTTACGAACTGGAAGCTTGCCACGAATAAAGTCGCCCCGCTGATGCTTATACCTACGGTGCTGACCTTCACAAGCAGCATGACGGCTTGGTATATGAGCACGCATGGCGGCAGCCAGTTCTGGGTCAAGCTGCATCAGGATTACTGGCAGTATTACATAATATTCGGGACGCTGTTCGTGGTCGCGGTGGCATGGCTGTGGCAGGAAAAGGATGCTGCCCCCAAAGCTGCATAGGCATTTGAAAGTATAAAAATCCCTCCGCTTTTAAGGAGGGATTTTTATTTTGCAGGGACTAAATAGGAAGTATTTTGTGCAGGAAGCCTGCCCTTGCCGACAGTATGAAAACGACGCCGATACATATCATAAGCACACCGGCCGCTATTTCCGCGCCGCGCACGAATTTGCGGTATTTGGACATGAGCCCGAATATATGTCCTACCGCAAAGCCCGCGATTATAAACGGCAGTCCCAGCCCGATTGAATAGACGAACAGCAGTATTAGTCCTTTCAGCGCGGTGCCCTGAGTCGCGGCCATGGCCAGGAATCCGGCCAGTATAGGTCCGATGCACGGCGACCAGCCCATGCCGAAAACCGCGCCCATCATGAACGCTCCGGCAAATCCCGGTTTTATTTTCGCCGGGGAGAAGCGTTTTTCATGCTGCAAAAAACGCAGGTTAAACACTCCCGCCGTATGCAGTCCGAAAAATATAAGCACCAGCCCGGACAGCACGGATAGCGCCCTTGTGTGGTCCGCCATCAGCTCCCCAAGAGCGGAAGCCGACGCGCCCATAAGCGAGAACAACGTCGCAAATCCGGCCACAAAACAAAGCGCGGCAAGTCCGGCGCGTCCGGGCGCGTTGCCGTCATGCGCGTGCGAAGCCGAAACTCCGGAAATCATTGATATGTAGCCCGGCAGCAGCGGGAATATGCAGGGAGTGAAGAACGACAGCACCCCGCCTGCGAAAGCCGAAACGAGTTGGGCTATGTTCATGATTTCACTTGTAGCTGCGCACGCACATTTCTTCGGACGGCAGTTTGTCCCATTGCGCTTTCTCTATCATCTCTTCAATCTTCGGCCAGTGCCCCTGCGCGCGGACTATGAAGTCGCAGACTTCGCGCACCGCGCCTTCGCCGCCGCCCAGTTTGGTTACAAGATGCGCGGCCTTTTTTGTTTCCGGCGCGGCATTTGACGGCGCACAGGCCAGCCCGGCCCTGCGCATTACCGGGATGTCGGTCCAGTCGTCGCCGATATACGCGGTCTCTTCTGCGGTAAGTCCGGTTTGCGCCAGTATTTCTTCCATCGGCGCGACCTTGGACAGAAATCCCTGATATACGTATTTTATGCAAAGCATCCGCGCGCGCTCCACCGTGCTTTCGCAGGCGCGGCCGGTTATGAGCCCTGCGGTTATGCCGAAGGTGCGCAGCATGCGCAGCCCGATGCCGTCCAGAGCGTTGAATCCCTTTACTTCGACTATTCCCTGCGGCGACGGGATGAAATACAGGCGGCAGTCCGTAAGCACGCCGTCCACGTCCATTAAAACAAGTTTTATCTTTTTCGCACGTTCTTCCGGTGTGAGCTTTTTCATTGTTTTTTAGTCTCCATCCACAATTTTGCCAGTTCCAGTTCCTGGGCCCTATGGCTCATGTAACTGGCCGGGTGCGGCGTTTCGTTTTCAAAATACCAGCGTATGGTTTCCGCCATCCATTGATGCCTGGGAGTGGAAACCCAGCCGAGCATGCGCTCCGCCTTTTCTATGCCAAGCACATAATTGCCCGGGTGGAAATAGGGCGAGCCCGCCATATCGAAACCGTGGCGGGAAAGCCATTGGGCCGGGACCGCAACAATATTGTCTTTTCCTTCCAGCAGTCTTGCTGAAAGTTCCAGCCATTCGCGCAGCGTGACGGGCACGGTGTCGCCGAAGTGGAAAACTTCGCCCGCCGCCAGATGCGGATGCTGTGCCAGCAGCGACAATGCCCGCACCGTGTCGCCGCTGTAAATGAATCTGCGATAATAAAGCCCGCCGTCCGGCAGCAATATGGGCCCGCCGTCGGATATCCGCAGCCAGTACGAATACGCGCGCACCTTGCTGTCGCGCGGACCGATTACGATAGGGAAGCGCACTATGCAGGCGGGAAAATCGGCGGCTTTATGCGCGCGCAGCAGAAGTTTTTCCGCGTCGCGCTTGCCGAGGCCGTATGGCTCCGAATTGTTTTTACGCACTTCGGGGTTTTCGGGCAGGCGGTCGGCCATTTCCTCGTTATAGGGCGACTGGGCGCCCAGCAGCGTCAGGTGTACGTCGCCGGTGCTGACCATGACATAAAGCCCCACGCTGCCCGCGAATGCCGACATCGCAATCTCGGCATCCTGCGGAGTGAAACAAAGATTGTCCAGCACCATATCCCAGTACGTATGCGTCAGTTCGCGCAACTCGCGCAGCGAACCGCGCTCCCCGTGTATCTGGGTCACGGAAGGCGGCAAATCCTCCGCCGGGCAGCGGCGCGAAAATACGGTGACGCTGTCGCCGGCTTTAGCGCGCTCTTGCGCGAATTCACGCCCGAAAAATTTTGTGCCGCCCAATATCAGTATCTTCATTTCGCGAAGGCTTTGTACGCTAGTATTGCTATTATGGTTTTAGAGTCCTTTATTTCGCCGGTCTGCGTCATGCGCACTGCCCTGGAGTAAGGGACTTTCATCACGTTAAGGAATTCGTCATCGTCGGGATTGGACTTTCCGGGTTTGAGTTCCGTGCCGGTGTAAATGTGCAGGCATTCGTTGGAAAAAGCGCAGCAGGGCCAGAAGGAAAGAAGTTTTTTCAGCTTGCCCGTGTAGCCGGTTTCTTCCGAAAGCTCGGCCTTCGCGCGCTTTAGCGGGTTGTCCGGCCCGTAATGCATCTTGCCGGCCGGGATTTCCCAGGTCACCTCGCCTATCGGGTAGCGGTACTGGCGCACCAGCACTATGTCGCCGTTTTGCAGCACAGGCAGCACGGCCACCGCGCCGGGGTGATCTATGTATTCGCGCTTTGCGGTCTTGCCGTTTATAAGCTTGACCGTGTCCACATTGAAGTTTACCGCTCCGCCTTTGTATAGGCGTTTTTTGCAAAGTTGCTTCTCTATTAGTTTAATATTAGTAGGCATTGCCCGCTCCATGTTATTGCGGCCATACCATATTCTATGAAATCTGCCGAATTTATCCATCTGCATAATCATTCCGAGTATTCGCTGCTCGACGGAATGCTAAAGGTCTCCAACGACAAGGGAGGCCCTTCCGAATTCATAAAAGGCCTTGTCCAGAAGGGCATACCGGCCATGGCGCTTACCGACCACGGCAACATGTACGGCGCTCTGGACTTCTATTTCGCCGCCAGGGAAGCCGGTCTCAAACCGATAATCGGCTGCGAGATGTATGTGGCGAAAGCCAGCCGTCTCGAGAAGAACGAGTCCCGCAAGAACGGCCACATGACCTTGCTCGCAAAGGACTACGAGGGCTATCAGAACCTGATGGCGCTGATGTCCTCGGCCTTCACGGAAGGATTCCATTATGCGCCGCGCATAGACCTGGATATCCTCGCCAAACACTCCAAAGGCATAATCGCGTTGTCGGGCTGTCTTAAGTCCCATGTTGCGCAACTGTGCCTCGAAAACAATATTAAAGGCGCTTGCGAGATGGCCGCCAAAATCGGCGCGATAATGGGGCCGGACAACTATTTCATAGAGCTGATGGACCACGGCATCCCGGAGGAGCAGGAGGCGATGAAGGGCCTGCTTGAGGTTGCCCGGCTAACCGGCCTGCCGCTTGTCGCCACCAACGACTGCCACTATCCGCGCAAGGAAGACTGGGAGGCGCACGACATCCACCTGTGCATCTCCACCGGCAAAACGCTGGACGATCCCGACCGGCTGCGCATGACCACGCACGAGCTTTATTTCAAGACGCCGGAAGAGATGACAGCCCTTTTCTCCCATACGCCCGAGTCCATAAAAAACACCCTTGCGATAGCGGAGCGCTGCAATTTCGTGATGCCGGAAGGCGGCACGGTGCTGCCGGTGTTTAAAGTGCCGCCGGAAGAGGGCAACATAAACGACGAGCAGTATCTTGAAAAGCTCTGCCTTGCGGGCTTGAAGAAAAAACTCGGCGGCGAGATACCGGAAACCTACATGGAGCGTTTGAAGTTCGAGATGGGTACAATAACGCGCATGGGGTTCCCGAGCTATTTCCTTATAGTCAGCGACTTCATAAACTATGCCCGCTCGCAGGGGATACCGGTGGGGCCGGGACGCGGCAGCGGCGCGGGTTCGCTGGTCGCGTATTCGCTGGATATAACGCGCGTGGACCCGCTTGTAAACAAACTGCTTTTTGAACGTTTCCTGAACCCCGACCGCGTTTCCATGCCCGACCTGGACATAGACTTTTCGGACGAGGGCCGTTCGCGCGTAATCGATTACGTGCGCCACAAATACGGCGAAAAGAACGTCGCGCAGATAATCACTTTCGGTACTATAAAAGCCAAGCTGGCCGTCAAGGACGTTGCGCGCGTCATGGGTTTTCTGCCGCAGGAATCGAATGCCCTTTCCAAGCTGATTCCAAACGCTTTGGACGCGACTATATACAGCTCGCTGCAAAGCGTGCCGGAATTGCAGCAGGCGGTCGCCGCAGATCCGCGCGTAAAACGCCTTTTCGATTTCGCGCAGAAGCTGGAGGGGCTAAAACGCCATACCGGCGTGCACGCCGCGGGCATTCTTGTAACCCGCGAGGAAGTAAGCAAATATACGCCGTTGGCCGTCGGCTCGCGCGACGTGGTTACGACACAGTACGAAGGTCCGATACTGGCCGACAAGCTGGGACTGCTGAAAATAGATTTTCTGGGATTGCGCACCCTTACCGTTATAGATAAGGCCGTCGAAATGGTGCGCAGGCTGCACGGCATAGATATAGACATGCAGAAGATCCCGCTGGACGACGCCAAAACATACGAACTTCTGTCCGCCGGAAAGACGACCTGCGTGTTCCAGCTTGAAAGCCGTGGCATGAAAGACCTCGTTCGCGCCTTAAAACCCAACCAGTTCAGCGATATATCGGCTCTTGTGGCGCTTTACCGGCCCGGTCCCATGCAGAGCGGCATGCTTGAAATGTTCGTGGACCGCAAGCACGGGCGCAAAAAAATAGTTTATGACCATCCGCTGCTCGAGCCGGTCATGAAAGAGACGTACGGCACGATGATTTATCAGGAGCAGGTGATGGAAGCCTCCAAGAGCCTTGCCGGTTTCACGCCCGGTGAGGCGGACAAATTGCGCAAAGCCATGGGCAAGAAGAACGTGGAAGCCATGCAGAAAATGCGCGACAAGTTCATGAAAGGCTGCCACGCCAGGAATATTCCGGACAAGCTGGCCGGAAAGATTTTCGACCAGATGGCGGAATTTGCGGGCTACGGTTTCAATAAATCGCATTCGGTGGCATACGCGCTGGTCGCCTACCATACCGCGTATTTGAAGGCGAATTATCCGGTGGAGTTGATGGCCTCCGCGCTCACCAGCGAAATCGGCCACAACGCGATAGGTTCCGAGGAGAAGGAAAACAAGATAGTAACCTATCTCGACGAGGCGAAGGACATGGGCATCCCTGTCCTGCCGCCGGACGTGCAGCATTCCATGCCGGATTTCAGCATCGAGAAAACGCCGGAGGGCAAGGACGCCATACGCGTAGGCCTGCGCGCGGTGAAAAATGTCGGCGATGAAGCGGCCGGGGCTATAGTCGCGGCGCGCGAAAACGGCGGGCCTTACAAGTCGCTGGACGATTTGTGCGCGCGCGTCACAGTGCGTTCGGCTAACAAGAAAACTTTCGAGTCGCTGGCCCGCGCGGGCGCCATGGATGCGCTCTATCCGGGCACGAAACCGGAGACTAGCCGTTCCGCCGCGCTGGCGGCAATGGACGACGCGCTGCATGCGGCTTCCGCCCGGCGCGACGAGGCGGCCTCCGGGCAGACCAGCCTTTTCGGCGACGCGGGTTTCGACGCCTGCATAACCGCCCGTCCAGCCGAGGGCCCGGCGGCAAAGCCGATGAGCGAGCATGAAATGCTGGCCGCCGAAAAAGAAGTCCTCGGATTTTACATAAGCGGACACCCGCTGGTGCGTTACAAAAAGCAGTTGAAAATGGCCGGGCCGCATACTATCGAACAGATAAAGGAAAACAAAAACGCGGGCATTGTGCGCGTCGCCGGGCTGATAGACAAGGTTTCCAAAAAAGTATCCAAAAAAACCAAGGAGCCGTGGGCTAATTTCGAGCTGGAGGATTTGACGGCCTCCATCAGCGTGAACGTATTCCCCAAGAAGTTCAAGGAACTCGCCGACCACATAGCGCCAAACACCATAGTTGTGGTTACGGGCAAGCTGAATTTCAACGCGGAGGAGGAAAATTCCGAGGCGGAGATTTTTGCCGACGATGTCATCCCTCTTTTCACCGCCATGACCCGCTACGGGCGCAATGTGGTGGTAAATATCCCGCAGACGCCGGACGAGGATATGCTTAAAGCTTTGCAGAAATTGCTGGTGCATCACAAAGGCAGCACGCCGGTGTACCTGCGCGTCAATTCCGCAAAGCATAAGCCGGTCGTGGTGGAAGCGGGCGCGCTAGTATCCATAACGCAGGCTTTGCTGGACGATATGGAAAAGCTTCTCGGCCCCAATTCGTGGCTGGTGGAGACGGCGCAGCCGGAATTCGTCTCTAAATTCCAGTATAACCGCGCCAGAAAATGAACACTCCCGACGATTCCGTTTGCAAGCCCAGCCGCTGCGTTTACTGCGGCAGGCCGGGTCCGCACCTGACAAAAGAGCATATCCCGCAGCGCAGTCTTTTCCCCGATCCGAAGCCGGAAAATCTTATAACGGTCCCGTCCTGCCAGCAGTGCAATCAGGGGTTTTCAAAGGATGAGGAGTATTTTCTGTGCTGGCTGGCGCTGTTATGCTCCGAAAAAGACGCCGATTCCATGCTTATGGACAAGATGTTCCGCATTCTGTCCAATCAGGTGCATCTTCAGGAGAAGCGTTCCGAACAAACCGGGATGCACGGCGAGGTCTTTTCCTCGTTAGCCAGCGAGATACGCCGCAAAATGCGGCTTAACGGGCAGGGCAAACCGGCGCTTCCCACCCAGGACGCGCGCGTCAAAAACGTGCTCGGCAAGATAGCGAAAGGGCTTTATTTTTATTATGCGGGCGAACTCCCGGAAAAAAACGCCGAAATACAATACGCGGTGGTGGACGAGTACAATCATACCGAGATAGGGGTGCTGCTCTCGCCGGAATGGAACGTCTCGCTGCTGCGCGGCGACAAGGGTATTTTCAAATACGCGGGACGCGTGACCGGCAAAAGCTCCTGCTGGCTGTTTGAATTCTACTCCAGGCTAGTCTGGGTGAAGATGATGGTGCGGGAGAACAATAACTGACCATGCGCAAAATTGCCTTCTGCTGCCTTATGCTTTTCCTTGCCGCGCCGGGGCATGCGTTCTGGGATATGCTTGGCAGCTGGTCGCCGGTGCAGTTCAATGTCGGCGGGCAGACTTTCCCGAGTGCGATAAACATAACCGGTTTAAATCTCAATTTCAAGTTCGGGATGGGCGGGGACAAAAAACTCGATTATACGGTTTATGGCGTGGACTCCGGACTTTTCCCCGATGCTGTAAAAGTATACGGCCTTCAGGCCGGACTGGCCACATCCTCAAAGGAAGTCATCATGGCTCAGGCCGGGTTATATAACCGGTCGCGCAGCATTTATGGATTGCAGGGCGGGGTATACAATGCGACAAGCTGGCTTTATGGCGGGCAAATAGGGCTTGTAAATCTGGCGGGGGACGACGATTCCGACCGCTATTCCGGTTTCGGCGGCCAGCTTGGCGTCTGGAACGAGGCTGGCGATGTGGACGGCGCGGAATTTTATGCGGCGCAGGCCGGAGTTATAAATTACGCCTATTGCGGCGTGGCGCAACTGGGGTTTTTGAATGCCGCCGGAATGTCCGGTCCCCAGCTCGGGCTGGCAAATTTCGTAAGCGGCAGCGTATATGGCGGGCAGGCTGCCTTGCTGTTTAATAATTCGCAATATCTGGCTGGAGCTTCTGCCGGATTGGTGAATTATGCCGGTTCGGTGGACGGCGTGCAGTTGGGGGTATTGAATATAGCCGAAAACGTACGCGGGGTGCAGATAGGGCTTGTGAACGCCGCGGAACGTCTCGACGGCGTGCAGATAGGGCTTGTAAATCGCATAAGCAGGGCGGGGCAATTTTCGACGCTGCCGCTCTTGAATATCCGTTTCATGGCTTTCGGGGAGTAGGCAGCATTTTGTGTGTATATACGGCCCCCCTATTTCCTATAATACATTTATAGACCGCAAAGGGAGATTTAAGTGGCGATAAAAAAAATAAGGATGCTGCTGTTGCTCGCGCTCGGCTGCGCGCTGCTTTCTGCCACGGCGTCCGCCAAACTGATAAGGCATGCAAACAAGGATGATTCCGATTCCGATACGGCCGACGTTCCGGGTCAGGAAGCTGAACTTATAGATTTGCCCACCGCCGGGGTGCAGGACTATTACGGACTGCAGAACAAGACCCGGTTTTTCGCTGACGGCGGGGTTATGGACGCGGTTTCTTTCGGCGTGCTGCCGCGCCTGAATCTGGGCGTCACGGCAGCGCTGGACGATTTTCTGGGCACCAGCTCGGATATGCGGCTGGAACGTCCCTCCATACAGGCCAAATACAGGTTTTATGACGGCAACGAATATATGCCCGCCCTGGCGCTGGGCTATGACGGGCAGGGATACTATTACAATCATCAGCAGGACAAGTTCATGGAAAAGGAGCGCGGGGTCTATTTGGTGGGCTCGCACTACCTGTTCGACAAGAGTTTCCAGCTGCACCCCGGTGTCAACGTGTCGGATTTCTACTCCAATTCCATATACGGTTCTCTGGGCGCAAGCTTCACTGTGGAAGATTCATTCGATTTAATGGCGGAATGGGACAATGTGCAGCGTTTCAACCAGTCGCGCGTGAATGCGGGCGTAAGGTTCCACGTATCGCCGTTTTTCAAGATAGACCTGGCGTTCCGCGATATAGCCAAGAATGCCACGCTTGGCGACGGCACTCCGCAGAAAACCGAGCGCATAGTGCAGTTGCTCTATACCACCAGCTTTTAGAGTCAATCCAGTTTAGATTCAATTCAATAAGGAGAACCGACATGACCAAACGCATAGGCATACTTACCGGCGGCGGAGACTGCCCCGGTCTTAACCCTGCCATAAGGGGCTGCGTATTCGCCGCCGAACGCATGGGTTACGAGTGCATAGGCTTTACGGAAGGCTGGAAGGGGCTTATCGAGAACAAGACCACCCCGCTCAACCGCGCCATCACCCGCGAGATAATAATGTGGGGCGGCACCATGCTCGGCACCTCGCGCACTAACCCGTACAAGAAGGAAGGCGGGGTGGAGAAAGCGCGCGAGACTTTCTCCAAAAACAAGCTGGACGCGCTGGTTGCCATGGGCGGCGAGGACACGCTCGGCGTGGCGCATCGCCTTTACAAGGATTTCAAGTTCCCGGTGGTCGGCGTTCCAAAGACCATGGATAACGATCTTTCCGGCACCGACTACACCTTCGGTTTCGACACTTCGGCCACCATTTCCGTGGATGCGCTGGCTCGCCTGCGCGATACCGCGCGCAGCCATCGCCGCGCGATAGTGCTTGAAGTCATGGGCCGCCATGCCGGCTGGGTGGCGCTTTTCACCGCGATAGGCGGCGCCGCGGATTATGTCTGCCTGCCGGAGCGCAGTGTGGATGTCGACGACATGATAAAGCATGTCAAAGCCGCCTATGAGGCCAACAAGTTCTCGCTTATCGTGACCAGCGAAGCGGTTGACCTGCCCAGCGTCGGCGCCGGAGAGACGCAGGCCAAGGACGATTTCGGCCATGTGGTCCTCAAGGGCCGCAACGTGGGCGAGATAATAGCCAAGATTATCGAGGAAAAAACCGGCATAGAAACCCGCCATGCGGTAATAGGGCATATGCAGCGCGGAGGCTCTCCGACCCTTTATGACAGGATGCTCGGCACCCGCGTGGGCGTGGCGGCGGCGAAGTTCGTTTCCGAGGGCAAATTCGGCGTGATGGCCGCGCTTACCGGCGACAAGGTCGTGCCGATACCGCTGGAAACCGCCGTCGGACAGCTTAAGACCGTCTCGAAAGAGTGGCTGGACCTGGCAGATATAATGCTGTAATCTGGCGCGCTCCCGCCCGGACGAAAATCCGGGCGGGGAACGCCGGGGAGAATCAATGGAAAACAAGACAGAAGCGGGCCGCACGCAGGCAACCTGGAAGCGCAGCACCATAATGGTCAAAAAGGGCCTTCAGTATAAATATATGGCCATGATAGTTTTGAGCGTGCTGGCGGGATTCCTGATAGTGGGTCTGGAAGTGGGGCTTAATCTGTGGACCATGCTGCACAAGCACCCGGGAGTGGTGCAGCCGCTTATGGACGACATAGTGGCCATGGTGCCGCTTGCCTTGCTGAAAATGGCTATTTACCTGGTGATAGTGGTTATCGTTTCCATGGTCATTTCCCATCGCATGGCGGGGCCGCTGTTCAAATTTGAAAAAAGCGCGGGCACCGTGGCCGGCGGCGATCTTACCCATCGCGTTTTCCTGCGCAAAGGCGACCATCTTGTGGAGTTGCAGGACGAGTTCAACAAGATGATGGTTTCCATACATTCCAAGGTGAAAGACGACCGGCTGGCCGCGCAGCACGCGGCTTCCAAACTGCGCGAACTCGCCGCAAAAACCCAGGATCCCGCGCTGCGGGACGAGCTGGAAAAAACTGCGGAGGAAATATCGAAAATCACCGCCGGCTTTATAGTCTAATTTGCCGGAGACTTTTTGCGCTGGCTCTTGCATGCCTTGCTCTTGCGGGCAGGCCGGGGCATGCGCAAAACCTGAATTCCAGGCGCGGGTCTTTCAATACCGACGACAACGTGCTGACTATCGAACAGGCGGAGCGTTTCGCGCTGCAAAATAACACGGCGCTTTTGTCCGCCGAACAGGGCGTAATAATAGCGCAGCAGAGCGTCAAGGAAGCCACCTATCTGTTCCTGCCGCAGACCGCCATCACCGGCACATTGACCAAAGACAACCTCAAGTATCCGCAGATATTGATGTCCGATTACTCGGACCACATAATATATCCCAGCTCGGATGAAAATATTTATACGTTGCGCATGAGCCTTATCCAGCCCTTATACGTTGGCGGCAGGAATACCAGTACGCTGCGCATGGCGCGCGCGGCGCTGGCCCAGGCGCAGACCAAATACGAGGCCGCGAGAAGGGATGCCCTGTTGTCCATAAAGGAGGCTTTTTATCAGCTTCTTTATTCCAGCGCGGCGATTCAGGCGCAGCAGGGATGGCTGGCGGAGCTTAACCGCATAAAGCCTCAGGCCAAACTAGGACCATGGGAAGAGTTGCAGGCCAGGGCGGTAAGCGCCAGGATGGAGGCGCAGCTTCAGGGCGAGCTGCAAAAAAATTCGGAACGCAGATTGAATATGCTGCGGGCTTTGAACCGCGAGATAGACGGCAATGTGGAAATAACCGGGGATTTCAGGCCGCAGCCCGCCAAAGGCGATTTGCCGACTTTTACCGTCTGGGCCATGGAAATGCGTCCTGAACTGAAAAGCGAGGTGTACAAGGCCGAAATGGACGCGATAGCCGTCAATCTGGCGATGTCTCGCCGTTCACCGACGGTGACCCTGGGCGCCAGTTACGATTTTGTGGACAACCAGCTTCCGCTTACCAACAACAGCTGGGAGACCACGCTTACCGTCCAGTTCCCGCTGGCCTATGATTTCATCACCGAAATAACGCGCAAAAAGGCCGAACAGCGCCAGGGCGACCTGAACCGCGCCGACTTGCAGGACAAGGTGCGGCTGGAAGTGCGCCAGGCTTACGACCAGAATATCTATTGGCAAAATCAGGTTGCGGTGCGCGAGAAACTCTACAATTCCCTCCATGACCAGTATATAGCGACACTGCGCGACAACGCGCCTACGCTGGCGGCATTGCAGGCTGTAGGCGACCTGTGCGCCGCACGTCTGGATTATCTGGAGTCTGTGCGCGAGCAACTGCTGGCGCGTGCGAATCTGGAATGGGCGCTGGGGCAGGAAATACCCAATTAATGAATGCAAAAAAGCTCATATTGTTTTGCCTGTTGCTCGCCCTATCTGCCGGAGCTTTCGCGCAGGTCGCTCCGCCCGCAGCATACAATCCCGACTCCGTAGCCAGGGAATTCCTCTGGCAGGAATATACCTCCCTTCCTGTTTCCAAAAGGCCTAAAGTAGGGCTTGTCCTTTCCGGCGGCGGCGCGCGAGGCTTTGCTCACGTCGGGGTTCTTCAGGTTTTAAACGACGCGGGTTTCCCGGTGGATTGCGTTTCAGGGACATCTATGGGGGCGGTGGTGGGCTCTTTTTTCTGCGCGGGGCTTCCGTTGTCGAAAATATGGGATTTGGGCAAAACGGCCTCGCTCGACAAGGCCTCGAAGGACATAAACGCTTTCGGCATACTGAAACTGCTGTTTTCGCAGAAACTGTTTTCTTCAAACGCCATGGAGAGCTATATCTCCTCCACCATAGGGGATATAACTTTCGACAGGCTTAAAATACCGTTCGCCTGCTCCGCCATGGATATCAAGACCGGGGAGAACATAGTTTTTCATGACGGTCCCGTGGCCGTAGGCGTGCGCGCCAGCATGAATCTGCCGGGTGTTTTCAGCCCGGTGGAATACCGCCAGCGGTATCTTGTGGACGGCGGCGTTGCGGATTTCCTGCCGGTGCATTCAGCGCGGGCGATGGGGGCGGACTGGGTGCTGTCCAGCGTGACTCTTGGCGATTATTCCGTCTCCCAGCTCAACAGCGTACTTGCCTATATGCTACAGGTCATGGATATTCGCGGGGCTATTCTGGCCCAGGCCGCCATGAAGGAATCTAATTTTGTAGTCTCGCCGGAGGTCAGCGATATAAGTTTCATAGACATGCATCGCTGCAACGAAGCCGGCGAACGCGGCGTTGTCGCGATGTACAGGAAGGTGGATGCCGCGAAAGAATCGCTGATACTTTTTTCCATAAATGATATTTCAAAGAAGTACAAAAATTAGGGTTCTCTGCTTCCTGCTGCTGGCTATTGCCGTCTGCCCGGCGGGCGCTTCCTTTTTGTTCTGGGGGAAGGATAAGGAGGATCCTCTTGCGAAAGGAATGGCTCTTTACGGGGAAGGGCATTATGCGCAGGCGGAGTCCGAATTATCCGGCAAGCTTGCCTCGCTGGACACGCAGGATAAAAAGCGCGCCTATTGGTTCATCGGCAGTTGTTATGAGCAGGAAGGCAAATTGGACCATGCCCTGTCCGACTATCAGCTTGCCGTGCAGATTTATCCCAGGGACATGCAATTGCTTTTGGCGCTTGGACGGCTGTATCTGAGGATAGGTCTGCCGGACCGCGCCGCCAAAATATTTTCCACGATGCTAGCGATAGAACCGGACAGTTTCGAGGCGCATATCGGCATCGCCGATGTTTATGCGGGAGAGGGATTTCTTTCAAAGGCCGCGGAGCATTACAAAACGGCGCTGGATTCGATGACCGTGCGCGATCTGTCTGTATGGCGGGCATATGCGAGTACGCTTCTGGAGTCCCGCCATTATGCTCAGGCAAGGGAAGTGATGACGCATGTGCTCTCCATCAATCCCGATGACCCGGACAGCCTGCTGCTAAGCGCGCGGCTGTATTATGAAATGGGGCTGCACGAGAGCGCGCTTGAAACCATCGGCAGGGCCGCCGCGCGGGCTCCGAAACGCAACGATATAGTGCTGCGCCGCGCGCTCTGGCTGATTTCCGCGGGCGAGACGGACCACGGCCTTGGCATAGCGTTCGGCGTGCTTGAACGCGAACCGCAGGAGCCGCTTGCGCTATTCACGGCAGGCCTTGCCCTTATCAAAAAAGGCGAGGCCGACCACGCAAGGCAATATCTGGAACGCGCGGCGGCTCAGGAATCGGCGCCGTTTATAGCAAAGGCCGCTGCGGGATTGCTCGGCGCAATGCCAGCGCCCTCCAAGTAATTTTTATACCATAGGAGATATGGCCATGGAATGCAAACAGAAATCCAATTCGGCGTCGTGCCCATGCACCTATAATTCATGCCCGCGCAAAGGCATATGCTGCGAATGCATTGCCTATCACAGGGCATCAAATGAAATCCCCGGCTGCTATTTCAGCCGGGAGCAGGAACGCGTTTATGACCGTTCCATTGAGTTTTTCATCAAAAGCCGTCACTAGCATCAATAACAGGAGGACATCATGGACAGGAAAGTTATAGTTTCGGAGGCCGTACCCAAGGCGGTAGGCCCGTATTCCCAGGCCATAGCGGTAGGCAATATCGTTTATACTTCCGGCGTGCTTCCGCTTGATACCGTAACCGGACAGGTTGCCGGCGGAGACATAAAGACGCAGACGGAAAAAGTCATAGAGAATCTTGAAAATACTCTCAAGGCCGCAGGCATGGGGCTGGAAAACATAGTAAAGACCACCGTTTTCATGACCAATCTCGCCGATTTCGCCGACATGAACGAAGTGTATGCAAAGGCCTTCAAAAGCAGCTATCCTGCGCGCACCACGGTGCAGGTCACCGCTCTGCCGCGCGGAGTGATGGTGGAAATAGAAGCCGTAGCGGCAAAATAAAAAAGGAGCGCAGCCCATGCCCTCGCTTGAAAATCATCCCGGCAATACCGGACGCCATGCAGGACTTCTGGTGCCGCTTTTTTCCATGCGCGCCAAACACGACTGGGGAACCGGCGATTTTACGTCGCTGGTTTCCTGGATAGAATGGTGCGCTTCCACCGGCACAAAGATAGTCCAGATTCTGCCGATACACGAAATGCCGTGGGGGCAGGAATGCCCGTATACCGCGCTGTCGGCCTTCGCGCTGGATCCGGTATTTATATCTGTTGAGGACGTCGAGGACGTGCGTGTCTGTGCCGAAGCGCAGAAACTTATAAAGTCCGCAGAATTCACTTCGGAACTTGAGCAGTTGCGCAAAGCTGCCACCGTTGATTACAAGCGCATCAAAGCGCTGAAATACAAGGCGTTATGGGCCGGTTTTAACCACTTCTATAACGAACACTGGAAAAACTGTTCCTCGCGGGCAAAACAGTTCAGCGTGTTCCGCGATGAGGCGGGCTGGTGGCTGGACGATTACGCGTTATTTAGAACAATGAAGGACATGAATAACTGGAAATCGTGGACCGAATGGGATTACGACATGAAGACCCGCGATCCCGGCGCGCTTGGCGCTTTCAAAACGCGGCATCTGGAACAGGTGATGTTCTTTGAATATCTCCAGTGGGTGGCGGACGAGCAGTGGCAGAAGGTGCGCAGTACCTGCAAACGCACCGGCGTATGGCTGTTCGGCGATCTGCCGTTCATGGTAAATCAGGAAAGCGCGGATGTGTGGGCCAATCAGGATGTCTTCGACATCTCCGCCGAGATAGGCGCTCCTCCGGACCAGTTCAGCACCGAAGGCCAGCGCTGGGGTCTTCCTGCTTATCGGTGGGACAGGCTGGAAGGCAGCGATTTTGCGTGGTGGCGCAAGCGCGTTCGCCGCGCCCGCGAGATATACGATTTGTTCCGGCTGGACCACCTTATAGGATTTTTCCGCACATGGATAGTCCCGCATGACCGTTCGCAAAAGGCGCATTTCGACGTGACGGATGAATATCAACAGCAACTGCGCGGCGAGAAGTTTCTGCGCGCGGTTATAGACGAGGCCGATCCTGCTTTGCCGATAGCGGAAGATTTGGGAGTCGTTCCTGACTTCGCGCGAAATACTCTCTTGAAACTGCATATCCCCGGCTACAAAGTGCTGCGCTGGGAGCAGCACAAGGACGGTTCGTTCAAGGATCCCAACGACTATCCGAAGGTTTCCCTTGCCACAACGGCAACGCATGATACCGAGACGCTGCGCGAATGGTGGGATACCATGCCCGCCGCCGAGAAAGAAAAAGTATGGCTGATGCTGACCGGCGAAAAGAATCATCATCCCCGCTTTAGCGAGCATGTGCAGGATACCGTGCTGGGCAGGCTCTTCGGCGGAAGGTCGGCCATAACGCTTATACCTGTGCAAGATATTTTCGGCATGTCGGAGCGCATAAACACTCCCGGCACCGTCGGCCCGCACAACTGGAGCTATCGCTTCCCGCTGCCGATAGAAAAGCTTGCCGCTTCCACTAAATATCACGACCGCATCGCAATGTATTCCAAAATACTAAAGGAAAAGGGACGTTACCATGCGGTCTAGCGCCACCGCTTGCGCGCTGGCTTGCGGCGCTGCGCTGCTTTGCGGCTGTTCGCTCAACAGAACCGCCGCGCGCGTTACCGGCGGCGTGATGCAAAACGGTATGCCCGCCTATCTGGAAGACGGCGACGTGCAAACCGGGCGCGAAACTTTGCTCCCCGCTGTAAAACTGGCCGAGGCTATGCTGAAAAACGATCCCGGCAACGCCGCCATTTTGCAGACGCTGGCGCAGGGCAATTGCGGTTACGCGTTTATGTTCGTGGAAGACGAAGACCAGCAACGCGCAAGTTCGCTTTATATGCGCGGCGTCGAGTTTTCAAAACAGCTCCTTGCTGGTCGCGGGCTGCTTGATTTAGACGGTAATGCGGACGTTTCCAAGGTGCGAGGCAGGGATGATGTCCCGGCGGTGTTCTGGAACGCATTTTGCCGGGCGGGATACGTGCAGCTAAATCTTGATAAGCCGGACGCGATAGCCGATATAAACAAGATAGACGCCCTGCTGGACGCGGTCATCAAAACCGATCCCGGCTACTATTATAATGGCGCGCATACGCTAAAGGGCGCGCTGTATGCATTGCGCCCGCCGATGATGGGCGGCAATCCCAAGCTGGCCAGGTCGGAATTTGAACTCGCCGTGTCCGGCGACGGCGCAAATTTCCTGCCCAATAAGCTGATGTATGCCAAGGCTTACGCCGTGCATGCTCAGGAGCCGGAGCTGTTCGACAAACTGCTCGGCGAAATAGATTCCGCCTCCGAGGATGCTCTGCCTGCGCAGCGCCTGGCCAATAATGTCGCAAAGCTCAAGGCGAAGAAATTAATGGAGAAAAAAAATGACCTTTTCTAGAAAATTTATTATTGCGGTTTTGTTCGCGCTTGCGCCTGTGACGGCGCGGGCCGAGACTGTTATAAAATTCGCCACGCTCGCGCCGGAAGGCTCCACATGGATGCGTGTGATGAAGGAATTCCAGACGGCGGTGGAAACGCAGACGGCGGGCCGCGTAAAATTTAAAACCTATCCGGGCGGAGTGCAGGGGGACGAAAACGACGTGCTGCGCAAAATTCGTCTGGGCCAGCTTCACGGCGGCGGATTTACCGGAGTCGGAATAGGTCAGGTCGCGCCGTCGCTGCGCGTGCTGGATGCGCCGTTTCTGTTCCACTCCTCCGACGAGATAGATCATATAACCAAAACTTATGACGCGCAGTTCCGCAAAAGCCTCGCGGACGGCGGCTATGTGCTGCTCGGCTGGGCGGACGTGGGGTTTGTATATCTGATGTCCAACACTCCGATACGCGCGCCGCAGGATTTGCATCACGTTAAAATGTGGATATGGGAGGGCGATCCGGTAGCGGAAGCCGCTTTTAAATACATGCAGGTATCGCCGGTGCCGCTGTCGGTTACAGATGTGCTTACCTCGCTCCAGACCGGGCTTATAGACGGCGTTTACGGTTCGCCGCTTGCGATAGTCGCCATGCAGTGGTATTCGAAGATGAAATATATGTTCGGACTGCCGATAACCAACGCCTCCGGCGCGGCGCTTGTGTCCAAAAAAGCATTTGACCAGCTTTCGCCGCAGGACCAGAAAACGCTGCTGGATCTCGGCCAGAAATATTTTACCGAAAAGCTGAGCACTCTCAGCCGTCAGGACAACACAACTTCAATCGCCACGCTTAAAAAAGAAAAAATAGTGGTGACCGATCCCGCTTCAAAAGACGCCGCCGCGCAGTTTGAAAACATGGGCATACAATCGCGCAAGTCGCTTTGCGGCAAAATGTATTCCGCCGAACTGCTTTCCGGCATAGAAAAAACGCTGGCGGATTACCGCGCCGCCAAGGATAAAAAGAAACCGGCGCATGCCAAATAGCGCAGCGTTACTATGATTAAGCCGGTCGATTGACCGGCTTTTTCAATTTATGAAACCGGGCCGCCATTGCGTACGTATTCATTTATAGTGGAAGAAAATAACGATTATCAGCTGGTGCGGCGTTGTATGGCCGGGGAACAGGACGCTTTCGCGGCGCTGCTGGAGTTGTATCGCAACCAGATTTTCTCCCTTGTGCTGCGCATGGTGCCAAATCACGAGGATGCCGAAGACATAGCGCAGCAGGCATTTATAAAAGCTTTCAGAAACCTGGCCTCCTACGATCCGAAATATCCCTTTATAACATGGCTTTTCAAGATAGCGCATAACAGCGCCATAGATTTTTTGCGCTCAAAAAAGCCGGAGAGCATTTCCATAGATAATGAGGATGCGCCGATAGAAATAGAGGACTCCTCGCCTTCCGTTCAGGCGCAGGTCAGTTATTCGTTCAGCCAGCAGGAGGCGGAACGCCTGCTTTCCTCCCTGCCGCCTTTATACCGCGAAGTGCTTCTGCTGCAATACCGGGAGGAACTTTCCTGCAAGGAAATAGGCGAAATACTGGGAATTCCGGAAGGTACGGTGAAAGTAAGACTGTTCCGTGCCCGGGCGGAAATGCAGAAAAAACTGGAGGCTTTGGAAAAAGCCGGAAAATTATGAAACCAAATCCGGTTTTCTTTCGTAGTTATAGGTGTACGGAGAACTTATGAACACCAACCAGACCGAAGTCGCAATAAAAGCCATGATGCGCGCTCTGCCGTTGCGCAGCCCGTCCGCGCGTTTTGATTCGGCGGTTCTGGCCGCACTCGGTTTTGCGCCAAAAAAGGCGCCATGGCTTCTGTGGGCCGAAGAACTGGGTGTTACGCTGGCGGTGGGCTGGATTGGGTTGCTTGCCTGTGTTTGCGTGATGTTTGCGGTCTGGCATGCGGATTCGCTGGCGTGTATGGCAACGCATCCGGGACAGGTTTTGAGTCTGGCGCTGTTTTCGGCGCTGAAGTTGTGGCATTTCGCGGGCATTTGTGCGGTTGTGCTTGAAGGCTTGTTGGTTCCCGTGCTGCATGGGCTGTTTGAAACAAGGATTTTGGTTACTCTCATGGCCGGCACATTGCTGGCCGGGATTTCCATAACGGCGCTGGCGCCCGCAAGGCGTCCCGCGTTAAATTAAGGAGAATTGTATGATGCTTAAATTAAAGACTGTAGTGCTCATTGCCGCGTTCGGCGTTATGAGCCTTGGCGGTGCCGCTCAGGCGAAGTGGTGGAATCAAAAAAACAGGAATGTCGACCACAACCCGGTTAATGTCGGCGTCGGCCAGATAGTTCATGGCGACGTGGTCAGCGACAAGTCCATAACCGTGGACGGCGAGGTGGACGGCGACTGTATATCGCTTGGCGGTCCGGTGACTGTCAGCGGCCGCGTGACGGGAGATGTAGTCTCCGCCGGAGGACAGGTCGAGGTAAGCGGTACGGTGCGAGACGACGTGGTGTCCATGGGCGGTCCGGTGGAAATAAGCGGCAATGTCGGGGGCAATGTCTCCTCCGTTGGCGGAGGCGTGGTGCTTAAATCCTCGGCTACGATAAACGGCGACGTTTCCGCTTTGGGCGGCAAGGTGGAAAAGGGCGATGCCGTGCAGCTAAAAGGCGACGTGCAGGATGTGGATCTGCGCAGCATAGGCCGCCTTGCCGGCAAGCTGGCAAAACTGCGCTCCGGTTCTAGCAGCTCTGATGACAACAGCTCCAATCTTACCCAGGCCTTTCAGCTTGCGGGGTTGCTGGGGGCGGGGATGGTGATACTGTTTTCGATGTTTGCCGTAGGGCTTCTGCTGATGCTGCTCCCGCCGATATTCTTCCCCAGGCAGGTCGGTATGGCCGCCAACGCGATGCGGGCGGATATGTGGAAATCCGCCGGTATAGGGCTGCTTATAGTCATGGCTATTTTCCCGTCAACGATATTCCTTGTGGTTTCGATAATCGGAATACCGCTTGTGCCGCTTGCGCTGTTGCTGGTGGCCGCCGCCGGGATACTCGGCTGGAGCGCGTTCAGCATGCTGCTTTGCGACCGTTTCTTCGAGGGGATAAAACGTAATTCGCCGCAATCCATGATAGGCAAGGTCTGCGCGGGCTATCTGCTGGTTGCCGTTGTTATCGGGTTCGGTCACGCGATACCTTTTATCGGCGGGATAATAAGTCTGGCCGGGTATCTTGTGTTCACTTTCGGCATGGTGGCCGGTCTCGGCGCCGCATGGCTTACGCGGCTGGGAACGCGCGGTGTATCCTCAGCAGCCCCGGTTACGCAAATTCCTCTGCCCGTGGTTGCTCCTGTAGCTGTGCCCGTGCAGCCTGCTGCTCAGCCTGAAAATCCGGGAGATATCAATAAGGCCGCATAAAAGCAATTATCATAAAACCGGCAAGGCTATAGCCTTGCCGGTTTTCTTATTTGTAGATGAAAGTTTATCTCGGCGTTCTTTGCAAACGGCGGAAAACTCAAGCATCGCCGCCGATGTGCGCCAGTCATTTGTCGTTCTGTTCCGGAAATACAAAAGCCCCGCTTGCGCGGGGCTTTTTAAATCTGGCTCCGGGACTAGGATTCGAACCTAGACAAAACGGTCCAGAGCCGTTTGTGCTACCGTTACACCATCCCGGAATATAAGCCGGTTGAATACCGACCTTGGTTATTCTAGCATGTTGTCCGACTGGCGGGCAAGTTTTTACGGATTTTCAGAGTCCGGTTTGTGTTTTTTCGTGCAGTCCGAAAAGGTCTATAGCCCCGGCCAGCGTAACGGCGGCAACCTCATGCCCGGTTATTTCCAGCGTGGAGGCAAGGGCCGCGCATATCTCCGGGATATTGGCGGGTTCGTTGCGCTTGCCGCGCGAGGATTGCGGGGGGAGATACGGGCAATCCGTTTCCAGCAACAGCTTTGAAGGACCGGTTTTTTTGCAGATATCGCGCAACGGCCCGTTTTTGGGATAGGTCAGCGTACCGTTTATGCCGAGCAGAAAGCCCATATCCAGGGCGGTTTTCGCGTCGCTGTCGCTTCCCGAAAAACAATGCACCACTCCGGAGAGCCGCTCTCCGCGATACCCGGCATTCCGCAAAGCGGAGAACATATCCTGATACGCGTTTTCCCCCGGGGAGAACGGGTTGCGGCAATGCAGCGAAAGCGGCTTGCCGGATTTTTTGCCCAACTCCAGAAGTATATCCAGAAATTCCAGTTGCGTTTCGCGCGAATTTTCGTTGCGCGCATAATCCAGGCCGATTTCGCCGAAGGCGCAAACCTCGGGCTGTGCCAGAAGCTTTGCGAGACGGAGCATGTTCGCCGGAGTGTTGAAGCGGCATTCCTGCGGATGTATGCCCAGCGCGCAGAATATTGTCCCGGGATGCGAGCGCGCGAGCTGAATGCTCCGCGCCCAGTCGTCGGGATTGCAGGCTATTTCGATAATAAGGCCGACCTGTTTTTCAAAAGCGCGGGACAGCATGGCATCGCGGTCCGCGTCGAATTCCGGGCTGTTCACATGGGCATGGCTGTCGCAGTAGGTTGTCACATATAAATTATACACAATGGCGCATCCCGTACCGAGGGCGGTCAATAATTTGGCCGGGGTAAAATTGCTATCATTTCGGTATGATTTTAATAAAAAAATTCTCTTTCGACGCCGCGCATAACCTTGTGGTTTACAAGGGCAAGTGCGAGAATCTGCACGGGCACACCTACCAGCTTGCTGTAAAGCTGGAGGGGAAACCGACCCGTCACGACGGGATGGTGCTGGATTTCACGGAGCTCAAAAAGATTGTCGATTCGCTGGTTCTGGAAAAACTGGATCATGCCTATATAAACGACATAGTGCCCCAGTCCACCGCCGAGAATATCGTGGTATGGATATGGGCGCAGCTTGCCCCGTCGCTAAAGCGCAAAAACTGCAAACTGGTTGAGCTGGAACTTTGGGAAACTGCGACCAGCGGCGTTGTCTATAACGGGAAATAAGCCGATGCCTTCGCAATTCCGCGCCGGAGGGCCGAAAGCACCCAAAACCATACTGCGCGACGGGCGCGAGATTTCGTACTCCTGCCCGCTGCTCATGGGGATAATAAACGTCACGCCGGACTCGTTTTTCGGCGGTTCCCGGCGTAGCGGTGCGCAGGAGGCTGCGGCTGCAGCCGTTAAAATGTCGGAGGCCGGAGCGAGGGTAATCGATATCGGCGGCGAATCCACGCGTCCGGGCGCGGAATTTGTGGATGCCGCCACGGAGACGGAACGCGTTTGTTCCGCGGTCAGCTCGATACGCAACTCCTGCCCTGAAATTCTGATTTCAGTCGATACCTATAAAGCCTCGGTAGCAAAGGCCGCGCTGGATTGCGGCGCGGATATCATAAACGACATAAGCGCGATGTCTTTCGACGACAAAATGGTTGATGTCCTCAAGTCTTGCGGCGCGCCTGTCGTGCTGATGCACACGCGCGGCAATCCGCGGGAAATGCAGAAAAACACTTCGTATGAAGACCCGGTGCGCGAAATATGCGGTTACCTTGCCGGGCGTGCGGATTTCGCAGTCAAGAATGGGATAGCCCCGGAAAAAATAATTCTGGACCCGGGCATAGGTTTTGCAAAGCTGCTTAATCATAATCTGGCGCTGCTGCGGGGGCTGGACTATTTTATGGATTTGGGCTATCCTGTTCTTGTGGGGGCTTCGCGTAAAACGTTTATAGGCCTGCTGCTCAGCGGGACGGACAAACCGGTGCCGCCAGAGGAGCGCCTTGAGGGCACTCTTGCGGTCACCGCTTTTCTGGTTTCAAAGGGCGTTCACATAGTACGCGTTCACGATATTCCCGAAAACGCCGCTACGCTTAAAATAGCGGAGGCTTTATGGCGATAGTTTATCTGGGATTGGGCAGCAATCTTGGCGTGCGCGCGGCTAATATCGCCGCCGCCGCCAGAAAGCTTGAGGCGCAAGGAGTCCGTGTGCGCAAATCCTCCGCGCTTACCGAAACCGAGCCGTACGGGGTTACGGAGCAGCCTTCTTTTGTAAATTGCGTGCTGGAATGCGAAACGGAATTGTCGCCGTCCAAACTTATCGCGACGACCCTGCGCGTGGAAAAGGAACTCGGGAGAGTCAGAAAAAAACGCTGGGGGCCGCGCTCCATCGATATCGATGTGCTGTTTTACGACGACAGGATTATAGATATAAAGAATCTGAAAGTGCCGCATTACGACATGCAAAACCGGGAATTCGTTCTCGCTCCGCTCTGCGAATTGAACCCGGGTCTAGTGCATCCGGCGCTTGGCGTTACTGTTTCGGAATTGCTTTCCCGCCTAAAATCCCGAGCAAAGCCCCGGCAAGATAAATAGAGCCTATCACTACAACTCCTCCGCGGCGCTCCGGATGCGGACCGATAACTTGTCTTGCCGCTGTGTGTATATCCTCTATGGCCGATACTCCGTCCGCTGCGGAGATATTTTCAAATCCCGCGGCATGGCCGGGTATTTTTGTAACCGTTATATCGCCGCCCAGCGCGGATATCTTTTTTATAAATGCCTTGCCGTCCCGTTTCCCGGAAATCCCGGATAATATCCTCAACTTTCCGCCAGCGAAAATTTTCTGCCGCAGCAAGTCCTGTATGACGGGGATGTCCGCATCCAGCGATTCATCGTTATGTGCGCAGGAAACTAAAACGGGATTGCAGTTTTTGAACCGGTAACGCTGTAGCCTGCCCGGCCAGAATGATTTTTTCAATTCGCGCGCGGCGGTTGTCAGGTCGAAGGCGCGGCCGAGGATATACTCCGCGGTTTCCAGCGCAAGGACGGCATTTTGTGCATAATGCGCGCCCGGCATTGGCAGCGTAAATTTCATTCCTTTATAAGCAAATCCAGTGCCAGAAGCGTCAGGCAGCAGAACGGCTTTTGCCGCTTCGGACGTGGACAGTATGGCTTGCGAACGTGCGGCATTATCCAGCAGCAGGCCGCCTGCGACGGACATAACCTGCGGCGCCGCGAAAGCGCGCATGCATTGCCTGAGCGGCGCTGATTTTTTTGCCGCTATTTCGGCCAATGTGCCGCCCAGCATATCGCGATGTTCAAGCGATACGCTGGTGAAAAGCAATGTGGGCGAACCGAGGAAAGTAACGGCATCTCCCGCACCGCCTATGCCGGTTTCCAGCACGGCAAAATCGGCATTTTCCCGTTTAAAATATTCGGCGGCAAGCAGGGTGAGCCGCTCAAAATGCGTAAGGCTGAACTTTTCGAAAATCGGTTTCAGTTCGGCATAGATACGCCCGAAGTCATCTTTTGCAATAATGCCGCCGTTTATTGCGATGCGCTCGCGGATATCCACCAGATGCGGCGACGTATAAAGACCGCATTTTAAGCCATGGGCGGCAATCAATTTTGCAAGAAAGAAGGCTGTCGAACCCTTGCCGTTCGTGCCGATAACCTGAATTCTTGAATATGAGAATTGCGGACTGCCTGCGGCCTCAAGCGCCGCAGCGAAGGAATTGCAGCGCAGGCGTTTTGCCTGCGGCATCTGCGCCATGGCTTGCAGTTCCGACAGGGCTTTTAAGCAAGCGGTTTTTGATGTGGAGGACATGTTGGTTTTGAATAGCATCCCAATAATTGATATTCTATGTAATAAGCAGCGCAAATTCCATTTTACGGGGCATAGCTCAATTGGCAGAGCGCCTGGTTTGGGACCAGGAGGTTCCCGGTTCGACCCCGGGTGCCCCGATTTTTAAATGACTGAAACGCCGGAAAACCGCAAGATAAAGATTCTCGCCGCGGATGACAATTCCGAGGTGCTTGAGCTGTTGCGCGCCATAGTGGTGATGAACGGCTACCTCTTTGAGGCCGCCTCCGACGGTGAAGAGGCCATCGCCAAATTCGACGAATTCCAGCCCGATCTCGTGATACTGGACTACAGAATGCCCAAGGTGGACGGTGCAAGCGTATTGCATCACATACGCCAGTCGGGCAGCCAGGTCCCGGTCATTTTCCTGAGTGCCGTGGACGATTCCAGCGCGGTGAACGGGGCGCTGGATCTAGGCGCCAACGATTATGTCCCCAAACCTTTTCAGCCGGCCGAGCTTGTATCGCGCATGAAGGCGCAACTGCGCAGCAAGGAACTGGCCTCCCGGCTTTCCGAACTTAACAGCAAGCTTTCCAAAATGGCCGATACCGACGAAGTCACCGGGCTGCTGAACATGCGCGCCATTTTGCGTCTTGGCGAACATGCGCTTGAAAGCGCGCGCCGCTACAACCGCTCCATGGCGGCGGTCATGCTGGATATGGACGATTTCAAGAAGGTAAACGACGAGCACGGGCATGTTTTCGGCACATATGTGCTTACCCATGTCGCAAAAGTGCTGCGCGGGCTGATACGCCGCTCGGATCTGGCCGCGCGTTACGGCGGGGACGAATTTCTGATAATACTGACCGAGGTTACGCCGGACGGGGTGCAGGTCTTTAACGAGCGCTTGTGCGGTGCGCTTTCCCAGCTTGTCGTGGAACGCGAAGGGCACAGCGCGATTATTTCGATAAGTGCCGGGACCGCGGTCCTGCCGCCGGACGTTGATATGACGATAGAAGGCCTCATACGCGAGGCGGATTCGGCGCTTTATAAAGCGAAAACCAGCGGCAAGAACCAGTGCCTCTACACTTGCCGGGAGGGGGAATGCTGACCCGTTTTGAATTTGCCAAATATCATGCCCTCGGCAACGATTATATAGTCATGGACCCGGCGCGTTGCGGGTTCAATCCTCTGCCGGAGAACGTGCGGCTGCTCTGCGACCGCAACCGGGGCGTGGGGTCTGACGGGATACTCTTCGGTCCGGTGACGCGCGAGGGAAAGCTGTGGCTGCGCGTGTTCAATCCCGACGGCGGAGAGGCCGAAAAAAGCGGCAACGGCGTGCGTATTTTCGCCAAATATCTGGCCGAACGCGGGCATGCTCCGGGCGGCGAAGTATCGTTTATGACGCTTGGCGGCGCGGTAACCGCGCACATATTGCCGCACGATATGATAGAAGCCGATATGGGCAAACCCACGTTTTCCAGCGCCGAGATACCGGTCAACGGTCCCGCGCGCGACATGGTGGGCGAGGCGCTTGTCATCGACGGAGTGCAGTATTCCGTGACCTGCGTATCCGTGGGCAATCCTCATTGCGTCGTGCTTTGCGACGAAATTTCCAGACTTCTTGCCGTCAGGGCAGGTCCTGCGATTGAAAATTTCAGGCTGTTTCCGCATAAAACCAATGTCCAGTTCATGCGCGTGCTTGACCGTTCGGCGATACGCATAGAGATATGGGAGCGCGGAGCCGGGTACACGCTGGCTTCCGGCAGCTCGGCCTGCGCGGCGGCATCGGCGGCGCGGCGGCTGGGGCTCGTTGACGGCAAGGTTCTTGTAAAAATGCCCGGCGGAGAAGTGACGGTTGCCGCAGGCGCCGACGGCAGGCTTTCCCTCACCGGCGAGGTGCTTGGCATATGCGCTGGCGAGTTGGCATCTGATTTGGTTTGCCGCCTAAGCCCGGAATATTCCGGAAAAAACTGATGAGAAAGATAGGTTTGTTGGTGATGAAAATCGCATTTGCGCAGTTGCTGTGTCCTGCAGGAGCATTCGCCAGCACCCTCTGGTGCAGGCCGGCGTACCAGTCCTATACCGTTACGCATATGTCTTCCCGCGATATAGCGGGCGCTGCCGTGGACGGGGGGCTTCGCCTTCCGCCCGGACAGGGGCTGTTGGCGGTAAGCGGCCAGCAGCGGGGCAAGACGGTTCTTGAATCCTTGCCGTTAATGTCGCTATTCCCGTTTGATCGCGCGGTGATATCCGGCTCGGCCGACCTGCCCCGGGACGCCTATGTTTCTTATGAATTAAGCGCGGGCTTCGTCGGTGACAAGGGCGAACTGGTCTGGAGCGACTGGTACAAGATGGGTATTTTCAGGCCGGACGGCGCATCCGCCAGCGCTGGGATTCAGGAGGACGCCTTCGGCCGTGTGGATGCCGATACACTCTCTCTTAAAACCAGGGCCGTGGCGCTGCGCTACCGCGTAACCCTTGAGGGCCCGGCGAATACCACCGTGCTGCGGCTGGTTGCCGTCAACTACAGCGATTCGTCGCGCCCTTACGACGAAAGCGCGGCTTTGGACAGTCTGCCCCGGTCTTCCGCCGGGGCGCCGTGGGTGCGGCGTCTTGCCGTGCCGCAACGCTCGCAGGAAGAGGAACAGGAACGCTATCGCCACGATATCTGCAGTCCGACCTCGCTTTCGATGGTGCTGGATTTCCTCGGCGTAAAACTCGCCACCATGGATACCGTGGCCGCCGTTTACGACAGCGGCGCGGAGATTTACGGCAACTGGGTTTTTAATACCGCTTTTGCCGGCAGCAAGGGATTCGACGCTTTCGTGGACCGGCTTTCCTCGGTGGCGGAAGCGGAACACGAGATAGCAAACGGCAGGCCCGTAATCGCCAGCATAACATTCGGGCACGGGGAGTTGAAAAACGCCCCGATGAAGCAGACCAAAGGGCATCTGGTAGTTATAACAGGTTTTGACAAGACCGGCAATTTCCTGGTCAATGACCCCGCCGCCGGTTCCAGCGCGACGGTGAACCGCGTTTATAACCGCAAGGAATTCGCTTGCGCCTGGCTGAAAAACAAGCAGGGGCTTGTCTACCGCGTCGCGCCGCGCCTTCCGCGCGTGATGCGCGTGGGAGTGCCGGTGACCGCGCTTTATGACGCGCCTTTTGAAAAAGGAACAGCAACCGCGCCGAAGCTGGAAAGCCAGCTTCTCATGGGCGAGCTTGTGCTGGTCAGCGGCTACAAGGGCGAATGGGCCAGGGTGGAATGCCTTGAGCAGGCTTATTATCCGGACAAAAAAGGTCCGCGCGATGCCGCCATTGCAAGGCCGGACAAATGGGGCGGCTATCCCGGCTGGGTAAAAGCAGAAGATCTTTCATACGGGGATATGTATGCCGGAGGGTATGTGGTAACGGCGGCATCCACTACGGTGCAGGTGGAAACGGCGCAGGGGCGCCGCCCTCTTGTTCTTTATATGGGCACCAGGCTTTGTCCGGTTTCGGACGAGGCGAACGGACGGGTTAAGGTCGTGCTGCCTGACGGCAGCCCCGCGTGGCTTCGAACGGACGATGCCGACGCTGCCGCGCGCAAATCCGGCCTGCGCAAGGCGGTGCTGGAACAGGCACGCAAATTCATTGACACGCCTTATGTTCTTGGCGGACGTAATGCCGACGGTATAGACTGTTCCGGGCTTACCGGCGTCGCTTATCGCGCGCTGGGCATTTATCTTCCGCGCAACGCATATGAGCAGTATCTATATGCCAAACATATAAGCAAAAAGCAGTTGGAAAAGGGCGATTTGGTCTTCACTTCCGGACGGGGGCGCCCCAGGGATATTGTCCATGTGATGCTTTATGCCGGCGGGGAGAAGCTGCTTGAATCCACGCAGGAAGCCGGCAAAATGCGCGAAACCACATTCAAGGAAAAGCTCGGATTGCCGTTGTCCAAAATACAGGAAGGCGAGCCGGCCGGAGAGCGCATGGTCTACTTCGGCACCGTTCTCGATGATTGAAACTACAGGTTAATATACCGGTAGATTTCCCCGGTTATGCAAAGAGAGGCCCGTGCAAGCGGGCCTCTCTATTTTGTTTAACGCAAAGGATGGAGATGGAAAGCCTGCCGCGAAAGCGGCTGGCGATATGAGGAAAATATGTTTTGCCTGAAAGGCAAAACATGGAGATGGAAAGCCTGCCGCGAAAGCGGCTGGCGATATGAGGAAAATATGTTTTGCCTGAAAGGCAAAACATGGAGATGGAAAGCCCGCCGGTTCTTATTCAGTCCGTTCCGGGGGCAGCATAAATTTAAGCACGCAACACATAAGCAATATGTCCGTGTATATCATGAAGCGGAACCAAAAATCCAGTATTGGCGCTATGGTCAACGCGTTCATCAGACAAAGCAGCACTGTTAGCCGTTCTCTTCTCCAGAGCAGGATAAGCAAAAGCGCCGGATAAGGGAAAAAATAATAGAAAAGTTTTATGGAAGTCGCTTTGAACAGCGATTTATTATCCCACAGTCTGCTGTTTATCTCCGCGCTCCATCGGTCCATATAATACCAGAACGCAGTTTCATCAAGTTCCGGATGCTGTTTGCGCGCGAAAGGTATCATTTTCTGAAACAACAGCGGCGATGTTTTTTTCTGCATGTGTTCTTTATATGACATGTTCTCGGTATAATACTGAACCTTGTTGCGGTATGACGCATACATCTGGTCGTCGTCCAGCGATTGCGCAAGTTCCGGGGAAATCTGTTGAGATACTTTGTCTTTCCCGGCGAAATACAATGTTTCCGCCGCGAAATCCATATTGGCCATGCTGGTCATCTTGAAACGCCCGTGGGCTATTTTATGATACGTCATGTCGCAAAGCATGGCCCCCGCCGTGCATAATGCCAATATCGCGATAAGTTTTATCCGTCGCCGGAGCGGCTCTTTTGTAAGGAAAATGAGATATAGCCCATACGCAGCTATTACGAATACCATCTGGCTGCGTACCAGAAGATTCAATGCCGCAAAAACGGACGCTTTTATGTGCTGCACGCTCATGACGGCGTAAAGCGTGAAATAAAATATTGCCAGAGCGAGAGTTTCGGTCATTATCTCCCGGCAGTTCGGGATGTAAAAATTGAAAAAAGGTATCGCGCCCCAAAGCGGCAGCAGCAGGGGCAGCAGGCTCCACTTGCCGAATTTTTTTTGCAGCAGCCAGGCGGAAAATACAAGCAGCAGCGTCTGTATTATTACCGTGCCGTTCAGCCCGAATATTTTAATCAGCAGCGGATATATCGGCGAGCGTATCGGTATGGCGTTTATATAATCCAGCGCGTCGCCGCCGATGGTATAAAGGTGCATGAGTGTATTATATCCTTTGTCCCTGTAAATCAGTACTGTTTTCGAAAATCCGGACCAGGTTTTCAAAACCTTCCTTGTCCGTTTCATCCTCGAATCTGGATGGCAGCGGACTATCCGCGTCGAAAACGCCGATCACGCCGCCGTTTTTTACAACAGGTACGACTATTTCCGAGACCGAAGCGGCGTCGCAGGCTATATGCCCGGCGAATGCATGCACGTCCGCCACGGTTACAGTTTTGGCTTCCAAAACCGCCGCCCAGCATACCCCGCGCGGTTTTTTCAGACGCACGCATGCGGGCTTGCCCTGAAACGGCCCGAGCAACAGCTCGTCGCCTTTTATAAAATAAAATCCCGCCCAGTTAAGTCCGGATATCCCGTTGAATACAAGCGCCGAAAAATTGGATGCATTTGCAATCGGGTCGCGTTCTCCGGAAAGCAGCGCTTTGGCTCCTGCGGCAAGGTCCTTGTAAAATTGTTTTTTGTCTTCCATGAGGCCTCCTAATTAGCCGCGTATATTGCGAATGTGCCGTTTGCGTAAGCCGGGTGCAGCGGCGACATGTCATGATCCGAGCGGGTTATGAAATACTTCGCGCCGTATTTCCGGCAAAGAGCCAGATATCCGTCGGAAGTAATTTCCGCGTAGCCGATATCGTTCTGCATGAAGGCGGGCATATGCCCGGATGTCGCGTCGTGTACTGCGGCGATGTCGCGCAGCCGGCCCATCCAGATTTTTTCGGCGCCGGGCGCCCAGTGCATTGCCGATGCGTCCAGCCATTCGACTACGGGCGAGCGTTCGGAAAATACCCGGAACCCGAACTGGTCCGGCGGAGTCAGGAAAACCGTGCCTGCCGTGCTGTTCGCTTTTGCCCAATCCTGAATATGCAGCCAGTCGTTCACTTCCGTATTGCGATACTCAAAACCATGTTGCAGATGCTCAACCGGCAAAGGGGCGAACGGGAGCACGGCGAACGCGCATATAGCCAATTCTTTCCGTGACAGGGAAAGCTGAACATTGCGGTTCATAATATACAGCATTGAAAACAGGAATACGACCGCCGCCTGCGGCCACTGGACCGGAAACCTGAAACCCATTACTACGGCGTATATCGCCGTCGTTGCCGCTATTATCGGGGCGATTTTAGGCATGAACCTGTCCACGAAAAACAGGATTACGATATACAGCGAATAAAGCGCATATGGGGAGTTGTAAGGTCCGGCAAGCTCGAAAAGCGCGCAACAAAGCAGTCCGGCCAGCGCGGTATGGCGCGTATCCGTTTCAGCCAGCCTGACAACAGTTGCGGCCGCTAAAACAATACCGATGCCGATAAAAAGGGAATCGCTGCGCAACAACTGAAGAACTATTATCTGCCGCACCGGCAGCAGCTCCGCGAAAATAAACCCCGCCGCCCAAAGTGCGGCTAACGTGCAGATAAAAATTTTTATTTCCTTCTCATGACGGCAGTGCGCCAGCCCGCTTATGTAGAAATAGGCGAACAGCGGCATGAAGATGATTATACCGCGCCATTTTTCGGGACTCCAGCTGAGCGGGAAATAATGCCCCGGATACCACAGCCGCAACAGTTTTACGAAATCAGGACTTGCCGGGGCGTACGGGTTTTTATGCCCGGCATACCAAAGCGCCCACGGCAGCATCAGGGCCATGAACAGAATCATCGCCTTAAAAAGTTCTTTCCTGCGTTCCGGGGAAAAAAGGAAAACGGCAAAATATATCGAAGCGGTGAAAACAGCCAGCAATCCGTTTATGAAGAACATTATCCAGAGCGTGATTGAGGCGGCATAATTGCGTCCGCGCAGCAGCAGCAATATGCCAAGCAGCGCCATCGGGCCCGTTACGGAGGTCTGGAACATGGCCGTTTTCAATAACGGGTCTTCGCCGAGCAGCGTAAATACGTTGGCTAGCGGGCTGGCCGCGGTCAGCACGCAGGCTATTACCGCCGTATCGCGGCGCTCAAAAAGCTCCAGCGCCAATTCATACACTAGCCGCATGAAGATGAATTTAATCGGCAGATACAGCATCCAGTGCAGCGTTTCCAGCGGGCAGAATGCCGCCAGTTTAGCCATGCATAACGGGTATAGCGAGGGGAATGCGGGCAGCGAACCGATGAAAAAATCATTCGGATACAGGGCAGGGTCGGCAATCTTTTTAATGAAGGGTATTATCTGCGCGGTATTGGGATCGTTGGCGTAGGACCAGCCGTAAATAAGCAGCGAGAGGCCCGCCGCAAAAAAAGCCGTTGCGGCGGCCTGCCAATCGGCAAGTCCGGTGTGGGAGATTCTATTTTCCTGCGGCATCCCGGTTTTCCGGTATTGTCGGCGCGGTTGCGCCCAGTTCTTCCTGATATATCTTTATAAACACGAATGTGCAGGCTACAAGCATGGGTCCCAGCAGCAACCCGGCCGGGCCGTAGGTGCGCAGCCCGCCTATCAGCGCCAGGAATAATATCACTACCGGCAGATTGGTTTCCCTGCCGATAAGCAGAGGCCTGAAAATATTGTCCATCCACGCTATTATTATGACGCCCCACAGCAGCAGGAAAACGCCCATTTCCTTGCTTATGTAGAAAGTCGTGTAAAGTCCGGCCGGCAGCCATATTATAGCCGAGCCGCCTATCGGCAGCAGAGTCGCCGCCGCGGTCAGTATTCCCAGCGTTATCGGGGTGTGAATTCCGGCTATGGCATATCCTATCGACGCCGTCGAGCCTTGTATCGCCGCCGTCAGAAGCACTCCCCGCACTACAGCGCCTATCGTCACATAGAGGCGGTCCGCTATCAGTTTTTTGTGGCGGATATCCATCGGCGCGAGTTCTATTATTTTTGCCGCCAGCCGCTCCCCGTCGCGGAAGAACAAAAACAGCAGCAATATCAGCACGGTGAAATCCATCAGCAGGTCCACCATGTTGCGCAGCAGTTTCGCGCCCGATACGGAAATAATCTCGCCCATTGACTGTATATTGCCGAAAATCATTTCCTGCACGTCTATGTTGAATTTGTTCCCGGTTGAAATAAGCCAGTTCATCAGCGAGCCCTGCGCGGGCTGATAATCCGCGCCCGGTTTCGGAAGGCTGCCCAGAAGCTGCTGGCCTTGCGCAAAAAGTATTTTGGATTCCTTGGTCAGCATCCAGCCGGTCAGCACCAGCGGCGCGATGAGCATTATTATGACCAGCGCCAGCGTTATGCCCGCGGCCAGATTTTGATGACCGGGCATTTTCCTGCGTATGCGCAGATTGAAAGGGAAGAATACCAGCGCTACTACTATCGCCACCAATATGGTGTTCAGAAACGGGGCCGTTACGCGCATCACCTGGTAAAGCAAAAACAGAAATACCGCAAAGAAAAAATATGCGAATACATAGGAGCGGCTTATCCAGCGAGTGGCGGGTTTGGGAACATTGGTTTCCATTAGTTCTAATTATACACAATAAAACAAGGCCGCCCCCCCTGCCGGGGAGCGGCCTTGCCGTATTTATAACGAGCTAGCCTGCCAGCGCCTGCGCCGCTTTCAGCGCGGCGTCCACCAGCGGATGAGCGGACATCGGCCCGCCAACCGCCTGACGCATCCATTCCGCCGGGGTGACGCTGCCGGTGATGCACATGCGTTCCATGTCCTGCGCCAGCGAATGGGTTTTGAAATAATCTTCCACCTGGAACGCGATTATATAACCCAGCGGATAATCCGGCAGATACAGCCCAGAGTTTATCATGTGGGAATATATGCCCAGCAGCGGGCTGTCCTTTACGCCGAATACCGGCGCGTTATATTTGTTCCAGGTATCTTTTGCGATTGTTATTACCGCCTTTTTGAGCCGGGCGGGCGTGGCTTTTGGATGTTTGTACAGCCAGTTCCAGACCTGCATATCCACAAGAGCCACGGCCGCTATCTCGCGCGTGGACCAGAAAGTGTCCAGTGTCTTGAGCAGTTCGGCCTGCTTGTCCGGTTTGCCAAGTCCGAGTATTTCCAGATCGCGCGCCTGGAATACGAAGGCGAACCCTTCCGTGAAGGCGGTGTTGGGCATGCTCTTTAGAAGCTGGCTGTCCACTTTATAGGTGGAAAATGTCTGCTCCACGCAATGGCCGAGTTCGTGCATCGCCGTGTTGAATCCCTGATAATCCATCCCGTTTTGTGCGCCGCGCGTGCGCAAATGCGCTTTTTCGCCGCGCATCCCGGGGCCCCATGCGTGGCCTGCGCCGCGCGCGGGATCGACTTCTATGCGCTCCGCAAGGAAATTGGCGGTGGCGGCATCGAAGCCCAGTTTTTTGAGAATGCCGGGGATGTCTTTCTGGAAGGCTTCCAGCGAAGGATATTTTTCGGCGACTTTTTTATCAAGCTCGCCTTCGTTCATGGAGCCGCGCGCCTTGAACCCGTCGTACCAGATATCGAACGGTTCCAGAGTGCGGCCCAGACGTTTTTCTATTATCTCGGCTGTTTTCTTCCCGGCGGGCGCAAGCAGCACCATTTCCAGCATTGCGGACACTTCTTTTTCCGGGATCTCGCGGTTTATGTTAAAGCGTCTGTCCACATGCGTCGGAGCCAGCGGATAATGCCTGTCTTCCAGCCGGTGCGCCTTGAATATGGACAGCATGTGCGCATAGCGGGTGTCCGGTTCCGGGTCTGCCGGTTTGCCGTCCACGGTATTGGCGACCGGGTCCCACATCGCGCTTTTGCTGTTTATCACTGACTGCGGTATTTCCTGCGCCACTATGCGCCGCATTATCGTGTGTATCAGTCGCTGGGCGGGCAGGTTGCCCTTGGCGTCGGTATAGAGCGCGCGCAGTTCGTCGCGCAGTCCCCAGTGGGATATAAGGCGCAGCCCGTCCCGGAAAGCCGGTTTGCCGTCCGCGCCGGCCACATGGTCCATGTAGATGTTGTAGCTGTAAATATAACTGTCGGCGTCGCTGTAGGCTTTGGACAAATTTTGCGCCACTTCGGCGGGAACGCGCTGCGCAAAACCCTGCGCAAGGCGGGTGCGCGCCCATTCGCCGCGATTCCAGCTTACGCCCTGGGCAAGGCATTCTTCCAGAGTGCGTATCGGGAAATTGAGCAGCACCATGAAGGCCAGCTTGCTTTGGAACATGTCCTCTTCCAGATGCGCGCCCGGCGAGAATGCCGCGAAAACGTTGTCCACCGGATGATTCTCTCCGGTATCCTCGTCCATTTCATGGCGCAGCGCAAGTTGCAGCGCGTTGAAATGCCCGCGTATCTGTTCCAGTTTATCCTCAAAGCGTGTGAACAGCGTATCCAGTTCCGGCCCGGTAAAAAAATTTGATGAGCAGAATTCCTCGAAGGACGCGCCGTCGCCGTCCTCCCCGCGCCAGAAGCGCGCCGCCTGCGCCACGCCTTTTTCTATGCGCTCGCGCTCGGTCACCGGGAATCTGGCGGTCAACAGCGTCATCGCTCCGGAAATGTATTTTTCATCCATAAGGCCTCCGTTATAATTCAAAGTGTGCCGCCGCGGCGTTATGACGGCGCTTTTAAAGTTTTTGTTCCGGCTGCGGCGTGCGGCGGATATGCCGTAACATATGCCTAAAGTGTTGCAAATGTTGAGATTTTAGGCAATGAGCTTGCCCGGTATGTTACAATACGCATATGACGAGCAAAAAGGGGAGCAATGAAGAGGGAAAGATTTTTCTTTTCGCGCTAAGCACCTGTATCTGGTGCAAAAAACTGCGCGCGCTGCTGGATGCCTCGGCGGTTCCGTACGAATACGTCTACGTGGATCAGCTGGAGGGGGAGGAGCGTTCCGCCACAATAGAGAGGCTTTTGAAATATAATTCCGCCAAATCATTCCCCACGCTTGTTGTGGGAAGCGAAGCCGTGGTCGGTTATCAGGAAAGCCGCGTAAAGGAGCTGCTGGAAAAATGTCCGAAGAAGAAATAAAAATTACGGACGAGCGGTCCGAAGCATTACGCTGCGAGCTGGAATCGCAGGCCGCCGCAGGCGGGTATTATTTGAATCCGGACAAGGATTTCGCGCGCGAGCTCGCGCGCGGGCTTCTGGTAAACGAAAAACGCTACGGTTATCGCGCCTGCCCCTGCCGCATAGCGGACGGCAAACGCGAGGCGGACGAGGACATCATTTGTCCCTGCGATTATCGCGACGCCGATGTCGCGCAATTCAACGCCTGCTACTGCGCGCTTTATGTGTCGAAGGCGGCGAGTCGGGGGAAAGCGCCGGTGCGGTCGATTCCTGAACGCAGGCCGCCGGAGGGTAATCCGGGACTGCAAAAAACCGCCCCGGCAGCGGTTGCGGCGTCCGCGCCCGCGCTGAAATATCCCGTCTGGCGCTGCAAGGTTTGCGGCTACCTTTGCGCCCGCGACAATCCTCCCGACGCCTGTCCGATATGCAAGGTGCCAAAGGACAGGTTTGAAAAATTCATGTAATCTCCCGGCGAATGTTTTTCGCGGCAGAAGGATCCCCCCGCCTTTAAGCGGGGGGATCTTCATAATTGCGGGGAGCGCCGCGTTGCCTCAAGTAAAAATCTATCTGAAATAAGAATCGTTGCCTCACGAGAAAATCTACACGAAAACAAGTGCTAGATTACCTTCCGGTGTATCCGGGAGGAACAGATGAG
>Ga0326728_10002720_pt1 | contig 57717 bp, 55 predicted proteins | sample MB3enrmetagenome_FD_207602 | JGI IMG/M metagenome (GOLD analysis project Ga0326728, IMG submission 207602) | Lab enriched peat soil microbial communities from McLean, Ithaca, NY, United States - MB31MN | ecosystem: Environmental > Terrestrial > Soil > Wetlands > Peat | place: USA: New York... | reverse complement strand
GCCTGCGAGAAAGGCAATCCCGTGCTGGCGCATCGCCGGGCCGGCGGCCATTGCGATCTTCAGCACGATGAACGCCGCCAGAATGACGGAGAGCCATGCAAAACCGTGGCACAACTGCCTGAACAATACATCGGCGACCTGCTGGAAGCGGGTCGGCGGCTGCGATATGTGCGTCTTCACCGATGAAGTGCTCAACTGTCGCCCTCCCTTGCCTCTACGGGGCCGCCGGTGGGCAGGGTCCGGGGCGCGGGGCTGCGCCACGGACCCCGGGGGGTGGAGGAATGACGACGAAAGACCGCCATCGTTACTTTACCGTCTGGAGGGCGCTAATGACCGCCCCGCTCACCGCCGGGGGCAAGGGGATATACCCTAAAGGCTCGGCGCTTTTCTGGCCGTCCTTCACACAGTACGCGAGGAGGTTCTTGAGGACGTCCGACTTTTTCTTATCCGGGTACTGCTTGTACAGGAGGAGCCATGTATAGGTGACGATGGGGTAGGCGTCCTTGCCCGCCGGGTCGGACGCCCAGGCGATGAGGTCTGCCGGTAGGTGCGCGGAAGCGAGGGCCGCCTGGCCCGAAGCAGTGGTTGCCGTTACGTAGGCGCCTGCCTTGTTCTCAAGCACGGCCGTGGCCAGCTTCTGACTCCTCGCGTAGCCGTATTCGACGTAGCCGATGGAGTTTGGCGTCGTCTTTATCGCAGCGGTGACGCCTTCGTTGCCCTTCGAGCGGGTCCCGACGGGCCAGTTGGGCATCTTGTTGGTTCCGGGGCTTTTGGCAAATTCCGGGCTTATGGCGCTCAGGTGCTTCGTGAAGACGTAGGTCGTGCCGCTTGAGTCGGCGCGGGTGATGACGTTGACTACAGCGTCGGGCAGCTTCGCCCCCGGGTTGGCCTGGGCGATCAGCGGGTCGTTCCATTTCTTCACGGTGCCCAGGAAGATGCCGGCGTATGCCTTGCGCGGAAGCTTCAGCCCGGTCACGCCCTGGACGTTATAGGCGATGACGATGCTCCCCGCAGTCATCGGCAGGCAGAGGACGCCGCCCTGCACCTTGGACATCTCTTCCTGCGTCATGGCCGCGTCGCTCGCCCCGAAATCGACTGTCCTGTCCATGAAGCTTTTGACGCCGCTCCCGGACCCGACCGACTGGTAGTTGATCTGCACGTCCTTGTGGGCGGCCCCGTAGGTCTTAAACCATTTGAGGTAGAGCGGGGCCGGGAAGCTGGCCCCCGCGCCCTGGAGCTTTACGAAGTCGGCGGCCTGTCCGGGACCACCGGGACAGACCAGGGCAATGGCTACGAGAACAGACAGCGTCAGGCAAGGGATTTTCATGAAGGCACTCCTTTTTCGTTTCGCCCCACGGGCGCTTTAGACGACGCCACGGCCCTGCGGCTATCCCGCGCGTTCAGGCACGTCTACCTCGATTGGCATCTCTTCACCCGGAAAACAGATGTGACCGATAGCGATAAGATAGAAAAGCATTGTTAGCTCCGTGTTAAGCCTCCGTTAAATCGGTGTGATTTCGTAAGACGGGGAAAAAGGATGATGGTGAAGAAAGGGGGGTGGGGACTACACCCTGACCGGCTTCTAGCACAGGTCAGCGTATCTTGTGAAGCCCCTGGTAAAACGAGGAGCGGCTGAAACGATACGGCGTGTGCTCGATGGGAGCGAGGCGCCCTCTTAGCCTCCGGCCTCACCTGCTTCTTCTACTCGACAATCTCCAAATCCTCTTGCATTTAGCCGATGCGCGTGGTAATTGATGGACGGAGGGGGCGAAACCCACAATAGACACCTGCCGGGAACGGCGCAAACGGAAGGGCGACGATGGACCATTACGATATCGTATTTATCGGCCATTTGGGCAAGGGCACTATTGTCCCCTTCAATGGATCCCCTTTTGTTGAAGAAGCAGCGCCTGTCCTAAGCGCTTCGGTGGCAGCCTCATGCCTCAAAAGAAGGATTGCCGTAATGACGAAAATCTCTCAGGGTGAAGAGTATCTTTTGGCGCCTCTCAAGACCGCCGGCGTTGATCTCTTCATTTATCCCGGCAGGATATATCGCTATCGGGTCGTGTTCCCGACTCCAAATGTCGATCAGAGGCAGCACTTCCGCGAAAATATCGGGGAACCTTTTGCGGTTAGCGACATACCTCCTTTTGAGCCATGTCTGGTCCATTTTTGCTGCATTGGGGTCCCTGAATCTCAGATGGAGCTGATGTGGGCATTGAAAGACCGCGGATTCCGCATATCAGCAGACATACAGAATTTCATGCTCAAGGATGATGGAACAGGCGCCGTCCACCTCCGTGACGTCCCGAACAAAAAGGAAATTGTCGGCATGACTGACTTCCTGAAGCTTGACTATTCAGAAGGGAAAATGATGACGGGCAGCGACGATCTGCAGGGCCAGGCAGACATACTGGCACAGTGGGGAAACCCGGAGATCATAATAACTTCTTCCGAAGGGATTCTGGTCCGGAGCAACGGTAAAACGGCTTTTGCCGGATTTACGAACAGGAGCTCCGAAGGCAGGATGGGTCGCGGCGACACTGTCGTAGGCTCCTACCTGGCGTGCAGGCTTGATCACTCCGTAAAAGACTCGGTTCAGTTCGCTGCAGCACTGACTTCGATCAAGATGGAGTCAGCCGGCCCGTTCAAAGGCTCCCTCGAAGACGTTATCAAGAGGATGAACAGGCCGTTCTAAGTAGTCGGAAGTCCGTCCGACCGTCCGCCTGCAGCCCAGGAGGTCGGTAAGCTTCGTTCTTGGTGGCCGAACGTTGTATATTAAAAGGGGCAGCGAGGTCAACAGGCCCTTCACCGTGCCAGTCGTGGAAGTGCAAGGCTTGCCGCCAAATTAACCCGGCCGCACACCCACATCCCGTTGAACTTCTCCATACTCTGTGGTATCAAGTAGTTATGAAAATCCTCGTCGTCGAAGACGAAAAGAAAGTCGCCAACTTCCTGAACAAAGGCCTCCAGGAAGAGGGCTATCTGGTCGATCTCGCCGACAACGGCGCAGACGGGTTGTCCCTCGCCACGGACAGGGAGTATGACCTCATCGTCCTCGACATCTACCTCCCCAGGCTCGACGGCATAGCAGTGCTCAAAAGGCTCCGGGAGGCGCGCGTCGCCACCCCTGTCCTGCTCCTTACGGTGCGGGCGACCATCGAAGACAAGGTCCTCGGCCTCGACTCGGGCGCGGACGATTACCTCACGAAGCCCTTCGCCTTCGACGAGCTTATCGCGCGGGTGAGGGCCCTTTTGAGGCGGCGCAGCCAGATCGACGAGAGCGTGCTCCGGTTCTCCGACCTCTTCCTCGACCTCGTCAGGCGCACGGTCGTGCGCGGAAAGCGGAGGATCGAGCTTACATTGAAGGAGTTCTCCCTTCTGGAGTACCTGATGCGCAACGCGGGGCGGGTGGTCACGCGGACGATGATAACGGAACACGTCTGGAGCCACGACTTCGACACGGGCACGAACGTCGTCGATGTCTACGTGAACTACCTGCGGAAGAAGATCGATACCGGGTCGGAGACCAGGCTTATCCACACGGTGCGGGGCGTCGGGTACGTGATGAAGGTGGATTGATGCCCCTGCGCTCCATAAGGACCCGGCTCACCCTCTGGTACTCCGGCCTTCTCGCAGTTACCTTGGTGATCCTCGGCGTCGTTGCATACCTCCTCGTCGCCTACACCCTCGACAAAGAGACGGATTCCGCCCTGCGCGGGGTCGCAGAGGCACTGGCGGAGAGGAGCCTGACGGAGTCGCGGCAGGGCCTGCCGCCGGATGTCGATGAGGTCTTCCGCCGCTTTTTCGGCGCAGTCCCCATGGCGCCGTACTTCGAGTGGCTCAATCCGGGCGCACAGGCCCGCAAAATCCCGCCCTCCGGGCCGGACCTCTCGTCCTTAAGCCGTGAGGCACGGGCGAACGCAGCGCGCGGCATAGCGACCTTCGAGACCGTCGATTACGGGGAGCGCTACCCCGTCAGGGTCCTCACGTGGCCCGTCATCGACTCAGGCCGGCTTGTCGGCGTCGTCCGGGTCGGGATGTCGCGGATGAACGTCGCAAAGACATTGTCACGCCTTCTCCTCGTCATGGCCGCCCTCTTCCCCCTGGCCCTCGCACTTGCTGCGGGGGGCGGGTGGCTTGCCGCCCGCCGCGCCTTAAGCCCGGTAGACCGCATGACCCGGACAGCGCGCAGGATCAGGGCGGGCCGCTTGAGCGACAGGCTGGAGAAGAGCGGGACGGGCGACGAGTTGGACAGGCTGGCCGATACGCTCAACGAGATGCTCGGCCGCCTGGAGACGGCCTTCGCGGAGATGCGCCAGTTCACAGCCGACGCCTCCCACGAGCTGCAGACGCCGCTGACGATCCTCCGGGGGGAGATCGAGGTCGCCCTGCGCTCGACGAGGCGCCCCGAAGAATACGGGGAGGTGCTGCAAAGCGCCCTCGAAGAGATACAGAGGATATCCCTCCTCGTCGAGGGTCTCCTCCTTCTGGCCAGATCGGACGCGGGGATGCTCAAGATGGAGCGGGCGCCCGTCGATCTTGTCTTCGTTGCGGAAGAGGTCCTCACGCCGCTCGGTGTCTACGCCGCAAAGAAAGGCGTGGCGTTGAAGCTCGGCCGGATAGAGCCCCTCGTGGTCGCCGGGGACCACTTCCACCTGCGGCGCCTCCTTTCGAACCTTGTGGACAACGCGATCAAATATACGCCTGCCGGGGGGACGGTGACGGTCGGGATCGCCCGGGGCGACGGCGACGCCGTAATCACCGTGGCAGACACGGGGATAGGCATCCCGCCCGAAGAGCGGGAGAACATATTCCGGCGGTTCTACCGCTCGGCCGACGCCAGGTCGCAGTCCCAGGGCGGCTCGGGCCTGGGGCTCTCGATCGTAAAGTCGATCGTGGAGGCCCATGGCGGCCGCGTGGAGGTCGAAAGCGAGCAGGACCAGGGGAGCGCCTTCAAGGTATATTTGCCCCTGTGAGACTTTAGCGGCCTGATGAGAATCTTCTAATGTTCCATTAATTGAATTTTAATATCGCCGGGGTATACTACGTAGAAAAGCGGGCGTCGTCACGCGGCAGCCCGCAGGATATCCCATCACATAAGGAGGCATCCACATTCATGGGCAGACTGAAAAGTTTTGTTAATGTTGCGGGTTTCAGGTACGGGGCGGTCGCTTTGCTTGCGGTGGCGCTCCTTGCCGGCGGCATGTTGATCGCTTCTTCCTTCGGGCATACGGCCCATGCGCAGCCCGCGATCCGGGAAGCGGCGGGCAGCGCGCCTGCGTCTTTCGCGGACCTCGTCGAAGCGGTCGGGCCTTCGGTCGTCAACGTCAAGATAACGAGGCTCGAAAAGACGGAATTCCCCGACATGCCGGGCATCGAGGACGGCCCCTTCGGCGACATCTTCAGGCGGTTCTTCGGAGAGATGCAGCGGCAGCCCCACACGTTCAAGAGCAGAGGGGCCGGGTCAGGCGTGATCATCAATACGGACGGCACCATCCTGACGAACAACCACGTTGTCGAAGGCGCGCAGGAGATTACGGTGACGATGAGCGACCAGAAGGAGTTCAAGGCGCGGGTCGTCGGCCGCGACCCGAAGACGGACCTCGCAGTAATCAGGATCGACGCGAAAGGTGATTTCAAGGCTGCGCGGCTGGGCAACTCCGACGTCTTGCGCGTAGGAGACTGGATCATAGCCGTGGGTAACCCCTTCGGCCTCAGCAACACGGTCACGGCCGGCATCGTCAGCGCAAAGGGAAGGATCATCGGGGCAGGGCCGTACGACGATTTCATCCAGACCGACGCGCCCATAAACCCCGGCAACTCCGGCGGGCCGCTCTTCAACATGAAGGGCGAGGTGGTGGGCATAGCGACGGCCATCATACCGAACGGCCAGGGGATCGGCTTCGCCATCCCTATAAGCACGGCAAAGAATCTCCTTCCTGAGCTTATCTCGAAGGGGAGCGTCACGCGGGGCTATCTGGGGGTCAACATCCAGGACGTTACCCCTGAGCTTGCCACATCGCTCCACATCAGGGACGCCAAAGGCGCCCTCGTGGGCGACGTGATGGAGGGCACCCCTGCGGAGAAGGCAGGCATCAAGCGGGGAGACGTCATCGTCGTATTCAACGGCAGGGAGATCAAGAGCAGCCACGAGCTGTCGCCCCTGGTCGCAGCAACGCCGGTGGGCAAAGAAGTGCCTGTGAAGATCGTGCGGGACGGGAAGGAGCTCACCGTCAAAGTGACGGTCGCCAGGATGGAGGCGAAGGAGCCGCAGGAAGAAAAGGCCGCAAAGGCCTCAGAGGGCAAGTGGGGCCTTCAGTTCGAGGAGCTGACTGCGGAGCGCAGCCGTGAGCTGGGGATCAAGGCGGGCCACGGAGTCGTCATAACGGACGTCCGGCCGGGAAGCCCGGCGGCTGAGGCCGCGCTCCGGGCCGGCGACGTAGTCCTGGAAGTGAACCGCCATCCGGTCAAAGGCGTCGAAGATATGAAGGAAAAGCTCGCGAAGGCGGACCCCGCAAAGGAAGGGGCGCTCCTCCTCGTGCAGAGGGGAGAGAATACGTTCTATGTAGTGCTGAAAGGGTAGGCATGTTGCGCTGACGGGAGCGCATGTTTCACGGCCGGGACCGGAAACGGTCCCGGCTTTTTTATGCGAGAAGCGAGGAGAGGACGGAGTCGAGGTCGTCGATTACCCGCTTGAACAACCCCCCGTGGCTCTTGGCGTTCGAGAAGAGCCTTTCCCTCACGGCCCTTATGCGGGGCTCGCCGCTTTCTTCGAAGGTGAGCCTTTCCCTGGCCATCGCCTGCCTTTCGAGCACAAGAAGGATGCGCGCCTCATCGACGAAGGGTAGAAGCCCCTCGCAGGCGCGGGCAAGCCCTTCTTCTGCAAGGGCCGCGCGCTCCTCGGCGCCTTGCGCACCGGTGGCGGGCAACGGGTAGCCGGGCCTTGATGAAATGATCCCCTCGATCTCGTCCATCAGCACCTTGAGCGTGGAGTATTCGAGGCCCCGAACTCCCCGCCGCCATTGGAGGATCAAAGGGTTCCTGGGGAACCAGAGGAAATTCCTCGTTCCCAGGTCGGTAAGGCCGTCGACGGACTGCTTCATCGTTCCGGCAAGGGCAGCGAGGGAGGGACGGATTGCTGCGAGGGGTACGGCTTCCTTGCGGGGCCGGGTCTGCCGCCGGGCGGCCCCCTCAATGCCGGTCCCTGCGACCTCTTCCCAGACGTTGCGCAGGACGGTCGCGCCGTTCGGGTCTTCAGGCGAGTCGAAATGGATAAGGGAGAGGAGGACCGTGCCCTGGCCGAACGTGCCGCGGATGACGGCAGGCTCGCCCTTCATGCGCTCCGGGTCGAGGTTGATCCCGTAGGACGCCTCAAGTATCTGCCACCCGCCTGCTGCAACCGCATCGCCCACATTGATATCGGAGCTGAACGCGCCCGGGAGGGCCTCCCCGTAGACGGCGGCTACCGAGACGTCCCGGCCCACTTCAAGCTGCGAAGGCCACCACGCGTGGAAAACGGGGTCTGCGATTCCCTGCCAGAGCGTGTCGTTATTGACAACGAGGCGGACCGGGCCGCTAAAAGCAGGCACCCGCTCTTTCGTCGGCTTCCTTCGCGCATCGACGAGGCCAAGCCCTTCCTGCACAGCCATGCCTGCGCCGCCGCAGAAGCCTATATAGGCGCCCCCGGCTGCGACAAAGTCGCGTATCCGGGCCGCCCCGTCTTTGCCTATGGCTTTCAGCTTGTTCGAGGCCCAGCCGCCGGGCACGAAAAGGGCCGCGCAGTCCTCCGGCATCTGTCTCTTAAGCTGCCTCGCGGAAAGGAGCCGGAAGGGAAGGCCCGCTGCGGCAAGCGCCCTGTACGCCATGACGCCCCATAAGAACGATTCGTCCCGGAGGAGCGCCACCGTCCCCTTGCCCTTGCGCGCCATCGCCTATCCACGCTCCTTGTTCTCGTATCCCCTGGGGGTAATCATCATGCCGTTCCAGACGGTCGTCCGCGAGTTGCCGACGATCACCGTAGTCTGCATGTCGATCGCTTCGAAGGGTATGCGGCCAAGCTCGGTGACGGTCACCCCTTCGCCCGGCCTCGTGGCCGCCCTGACGATCCCGACAGGCGTCTTTGGGTCCCTGTGCCTCAATATGACGGCCTGGGCCTTCTTCGTATGGCCCGCCCTGCCTTTCGACCGGGGGTTGTAAAGCACGATGACGAAGTCTGCCCGGGCCGCCGCGTCGAGGCGGTCTTCTATCGTCCGCCAAGGGGTGAGCCTGTCGGAAAGGCTGATTGCGGCGAAATCGTGCATGAGGGGCGCGCCGAGGCGCGCAGCGCAGGCGCTCAGGGCGGAGACGCCGGGGACGATCTCGACCCTGCACCCCGCCGCTGCGTTCCCGTTTTTCAGGACCTCAAGGAGCGGCCCGGCCATCGCGTAGATGCCGGGGTCCCCGCCGCTGACGAGGGAGACGGTCAGGCCCCCGGCGGCAAGCTCCACCGCCTTTTCGCAGCGCTCGATCTCCCTCGACATCCCCGTAGTCACCCTCTTTTTTCCGGCGATCAGCGGCCCGATGAGGTCTAAATACGGACCGTAGCCAACGATTGCGCCGGAGGCGGCAATGGCCGCAGACGCCGCCGGGGTGAGGTGGTCGAGGCTGCCCGGCCCCAGGCCCACGACGTAGATCGTACCCCTGCCCGCCGGCCCGGAGGGCCTTTCTTCGGCCACGGCGACGGTCACGTTGCCGGCTTTCCGCTTTTTGACGAGGAGCGGTCCGCCCCCTGCCCCCAGGACAGCGGAAGGCTCCGCTACGGCCCGCGCCCCTGTCGCCTTCAGCGCGGGCGCGGACAGGGCGACGCCGGAGACGCCGTTCAGCTCGGCCGCCAGGAACGTAAGCACCGGCAGGCCGTTCCTTGCGGCAAACGCGGCCAGCCCCGGCTCGTCCCCTTTCCGGTCGATGGTTGCTACTGCCCGGACGGACAGGAAGGAGAGGCTGCGACTATCGAGGGCCGCCCGGACTGCCTTTTCTATCTCGTCCGCTGAGGTCCCGCTGTTGCATCCGACGCCTGCCACGAGGTTCCTGGGTCGCAGCACGAGCGCGCCGGGCTGCACATCGGCGGCGGGCAATACCCTGTTCGTGACGATTATATCCGCCTTTGCCGGCAGATCGACCTTTCTGAATGCAGGCGGCGCGTCAACGGCGACGTCCGAGAAGAGCCGGAGGGACTTCCCGTTGAGGAGCCTCGTCCCTGCCTTAGGCAGGGCCTTCGGGTCCTGGATGACCAGGCCCTGCGCCTTTGCCCAGAGGTCGATTGCGGGGAGGCCGCTCACATCGGAGGCCGTCGTAATGACGGCCGCGCCGCCGCAAAGATGGGCGATTTCCCCAGCGAGGGCGTTCGCCCCCGCTTCGTGGCCCCCCAGGAGGCTGACGGCGTGCCTCCCCTTTTCGTCGAGGACGACCACTGCCGGGTCCGTCCGCTTGCCTGAGAGGTACGGCGCAATGGTGCGCACCACGATGCCGGCAGCCATGATGAAGACGAGCCTCCCCCCCGTCTTCCACTTCCTCGCCACCGTTGCCTTTGTAAAACGCAGGGCGGCAGCGTCCGGGAAGCCCCGCGACAGGGCCTCGGCGAGCCTGAGCCCCTGCTCCGTCACGTAAAAGAAGACGGTCTTACTTGCGGTATCCATGCCTGAACGTCTTGTGGTAAAGCCGCGACTCCTTGCGGAGGTCCTGTTCCGACGCCTTGAGGGCGTCGCCCACGTAGATGAGGGCGGTCTTCTCTATGCCTGTCTTTCGCACCTTCGCCGCTATCGTCTTCAGTGTCCCCTTGACGATTTTCTCATCCGGCCACGATGCCTTCTCGACGACTGCGCAGGGCGTCTCCGCCGGGTAGCCTGTCAAAAGCTCCCCGACGACCCGCTCTATCATCCCGGCGCTCAAAAAAACGACCATCGAGGCCCTGTGCCGGGCGAGGCCCGCGAGCGCCTCGTCTTCCGGCACGGGCGTCCTGCCGGCGAGTCGCGTGAGGATGACCGTCTGGCTCACCTCCGGTATGGTAAGCTCCTGCCCCAGGGCGGCAGCGCCCGCCGATGCAGACGAGACGCCGGGGATGATTTCATAGGCGATCCCGAGGCCTCTGAGCCTTTCGATCTGCTCCGATACGGCGCTGTAAAAGGCCGTGTCCCCCGTATGGAGGCGCGCGACGGAAAGCCCTTTTTCCGCTGCCCCTTCCATCAGGGCTACTATCTCGTCGAGGTGCATGGGGGCGGAATCGTAGACTGCGCCTTTAAGACCTGCAAGCAAGGCGGGGTTGACGAGGCTCCCCGCGTATATGACGATATCGGCCGCCTCAAGGACCTTCCTGCCCTTCACGGTTATAAGCTCCGGATCGCCCGGGCCTGCCCCGATAAAGTATACCGTCGTCTTTTTCTTTGCCGCCCTGCCCTTTGGGGTCTTCATCTCTTCACTATCACCATAGAGAAATAATCGAGGTCGGAAGGCTCGACGGCCGCAATGTCCGTCCATAGGCGCTCCCCTTCGAGACCCGCATGGGATACGCAGACGGCCTTTCCGAGCAGCCCCGCCTCAGCCAGCGCCGCAGCGATCTCCCCGATTGCGCTGCCTGCCTTCATGAGCACCACCGTATCGAAGGCGGCAAGTATGCCCCGAAGGTCGGCTATGCGGCTTGCCGGCAGCACCGCTATCCGCCCATCGCCGAGGCCGAGTGCAAGGCGCGCCAGGGACGCGCACGCGCTGATGGAGGTGACCCCCGGGACGATCTCGATCCGCAACCCCGGCTGCGCACGGAGGAGCCTGTCGTAGAGATAGAAAAATGTGCTGTAAAAGGATGGGTCGCCTATCGTCACGAAGGCCACGTCTGTCCCCGCATCAAGCCTTTCGAGTATGGCGGCTGCCGTCGCGTCCCAGGCCGCCTCCAACTCGCCGGCAGCAGCGTCGCTGCTCCTCCGCATGGGGAAAAGGGCCTCAACGACCTCCTTGCCCTCCAGGCTGACCGCCTTTTCGATTATGGACAAGGCGAGGCTCGAACCCTCCTCCCGACCTTTCGGCACGCAGACGCAGCCCGTCCGGCCGAGGATGCGCGCCGCCTTGAGGGTCATCAGCTCCGGGTCGCCCGGTCCGGTCCCGACTACGTAAAGAGTGCCTGCCATCTATCCCTTCTCTCCTGTAATGACGAAAACCGGGTTGAGGGCCGCCATGAGCCTCTTCTTCCCTGCCGGCCGCATCCGCGCCACGGACACCTGCGAGACCCCGACCCGGAAGCCCGCCTTCTCAAGCCCCGCGACTGCCTCGTTCAACGTGTCGAGGGTGGCCGCGTTGACGACGACTATGCCCTTATCCATCCCGGCCCCTACCGTTTCTATAATCTGCCCCAGCCTTTCCCCGCTGCCGCCTATGAAGACCCGGTCCGGCGCAGGCAAAGAAGCAAGGGCGGCAGGCGCCTCGCCTTCGACCGCCTCGATGGACGGCAGGCCGAAGGACGCCCTGTTCTCCCGGACCTTTTCGATCTGCGCCGGGTCCTTCTCGACAGCGAAGATGCGCAGGCGCGGCGAAAGGCGGGCCGCCTCTATCGAGACAGCCCCGGAGCCTGCGCCGATGTCCCACATGACGCCGCCCTCCGGCAGGCGGAGGGCATGGAGGGTCACCGCCCGGACCTCGTCCTTCGTGATAAGGCCTCCCGCATGGGCAATCTCGTCTTCCTTAAGACCGAAGCAAGGACGGGCCTTGCCTGCGACGACCGGTTCCCGGCCCTCTCTCGTTATGATTACGACGTTCAGGTCATCGAAGGACATCGAGGCGATCTTGCCGGGCGGGCCTTCCGTGACCCGCTCGTCGTCCAGGCCGAGCCTCTCGCAGACGTGGACGGTAAGGGACGGCCAGAGGTCCGCCGCGCATTGGAGGGCGCGGGCGATCTCTGCCGGGCCGTGCTCCCTATCGGTAAGGGCGGCGATTACGGCGTGATCGGAAAGGAGTCCCGGCAGGTCGTCAGGGGCGTAGCGCAGCCGCCTGCGCCTTTCCGCATCCGATGAGCCGTGGAAGCTGACGAGCAGGGCCTCGTCCCACGCCGTCTTGATGCGCGAGAAGGCAAGCTGGAAGCTCGAAACGTCGGGGATGACCTCCACGCCATCAGGTCCGAATTCCTCTACGGCCCGCCTGCCTGCGCCGAAGAATAGGGGATCGCCGGAGGCAAGGAGCACCACGGGGCCGGCGCCCTTCGCAAGGGCCTCGCGCACCGACGCCATTGCCGCACCGATGGTCTCCATCTGCCTGACTTTCGCCTTTACGCCGGCAAACTCTGCGTACCGGGCGAAGACCTCGCAGGTCCGCCGCGTGCCGATTACCGCCTCGGCCGCAAGCACCGCCTGCCTCGCCCTTTCATCGAGGGGCCTTGCGCCTATGCCGACCACCGTCAGCTTAGCCATCGGTCGGTACGACCTCCCCGCTGTACGATATGAGATGCACGCAGACGGGCAGCCCCTCCGTCACCGATTCCGCATACCGCCTGGTAGCAGCGCAGAGGAGAGAAAAAATAAGCTTCTGCGCCGTTTGCGGGCCTGCGGCGATGAAGTCGCACATCTCGCGGGCAGTGTTGAATCCCTTTCCGGCCAGGCCCGACGCGCCGAGGGCTTCGAGAAAGGCCGCCGCCTTCTTTAAGTCTATCGCTCCGTGGCGCACGTGCGTCTGGGGCGTCGCCATCGCTATTTTCAGCATTTTCGCCCACTGGCCGCAAAGGTGCACCCTTTCGAAGCCGCTCCGTTTCGCGGCGAGAAGGGCGTACTCTACGTAATCGCCCATCATGACGTAGCTCTCTTCAGGCAATCCCCAGCGCGCCATGTGCGCCCTCTCGGAGCTCCTGCCCGTAGACAAGACGACCTCCCGCCTGCCCATCGCCCGCCCTACGCTCATGGAGGCGTCTATCGTTGCCGTCCACGCATCCGCGGAGAGGGGCCTGACGATGCCCGTAGTGCCCAGGATCGATATCCCGCCGACGATCCCGAGGCGACCGTTGAGCGTTTTTCGCGCTATGGCCGCGCCGTCCGTCACGCTGACCGTCACCTCGATGGCGCCGGCCGTCACGTCCCCGGCCGCCTGCCCTGCCTCGGCAACGGCCTCTATTACCGCCTCGGCGATCATTTTCCTGGGCACGGGGTTTATCGCCGCCTCACCGGGGGCCACGCAAAGGCCCGGCCGCGTGACTACGCCGACGCCCTCCCCGCCCCTTATAATGACGCCCGGTTGTCCCCGGGGCCGCCCGTCATCCCTGAAGACGACCCTCGATACGATCTCGGCCCCGTCGGTCACGTCCGGGTCGTCCCCTGCGTCCTTGATTACCGAGGCCCACGCCGCCCCCTGCCCTGCCTCGCGCCATGCCTTTGCGATCTTCAGGCTGCGGCGCACCCCGTCGGGGAAGGGTATCTCCACTGCCCCAGCAGCCGCCCCCGCACCCAGCAGCACGAGGGTCGCCCCTTTAGCGGCCGCAGCCGCGCACGCCCCGGTCGTGAACCCTTCGCGCAGGGGCCTACTTCTCGATGCCACGGCGCGCCTTCACGCCTTTATCGTAGTAGTGCTTAACGCTGCGCATCTCGGTGACGAGGTCGGCTGCCTCCATGATGCGCGGATGGGCGTTCCTCCCCGTCAGGACCAGCTCGATGCCGGCAGGTTTTTTTGCAATCAGCCCGAGCACGTCTTCCACGTCGATGAGGCCGCAGTAGACCGCCACGTTCACTTCGTCGAGGATAACGAGGTCGTAGCCGCCTACCGACAGCGCCTCGGCCGCATCGTGCAGGCCCTTTCGTGCTGCCGCGATGTCCGCCTCCGACGCCCCGCGCCTAATCAGCCCGCGGCCGTATTGGCGACAGGTCACCGCCTGCCCGAGACGCCCCAGCATCCGGTGCTCGCTGCACTTTTGGTTCTTTACGAACTGGCAGACAAACACTTTCAGGCCCGCGCCGGCCGCCCGAAGCGCGAGCCCCAGCGCCGCCGTCGTCTTCCCCTTGCCGTCGCCCGTGTAGACCTGCACGTAGCCTTTACGCATTGCGGCCCTCCAGGACGCGAAGTATCTCCCGCCTCGCCTCCCCTATGGTCAGCGGCAGCCGCTCGAAAGGAAGGCGGTCTTCGTGCTTCAGCTTGTATATCACCTCTGCGATCTGCGGCAGGCGCAGGCGCACGTGCTCCATCTCATCGGGCGCTGTGAAGACCTGCTCCGGCGTCCCGCTCCTGGCCACCCGGCCCTTGCTCAGGATAAAAAGCCTGTCGAGAAAGAGGGGCACAAGGTCAACGCTGTGGGTCGCCATCACCGCCGTCACCCCCGCCTCCCTGTTGAGCTTGACCAGGAGGCGCATCATTTTGTACTCCCCCATCGGGTCGAGGCCTGCCGTCGGCTCGTCGAGCAATAGTATCGCGTGGCCCATAGCCAGAAGGCCCGCGATGCAGATGCGCTTTTTCTGCCCGAAGCTGAGCGTATGTATCGGCCTGTCGCGGAATCCCTCCATATCGACCTCGCCAAGGGCCTTCATCACCCTCTCGGCAGCCTCTTCCCTCGAAAACCCCATGTTGAGCGGGCCGAAGGCTACGTCCTCGAAGACGGTGGGCGCAAAGAGCTGGTCGTCGGGGTTCTGGAAGACGAGGCCCACCTTCCCGTATATCTCCTTCGGGGAGAGCTTCCTTATATCGACGCCGTCGAGGAGCACCCTGCCCCGGACGGGCTTCAGGATGCCGTCGATCACTTTGAGGAGCGTCGTCTTCCCGGAGCCGTTCGAGCCGAGGATGCCGACGAATTCCCCGTTTTTTATGTCCATCCTGACGTCTCGCAGCACGGGGGTGCCGTCCGGGTAGTCGAAGGCCTCTATCGATACGGAGAACCTAGCTACATCCGCCACAGGACCCCCATAAGGAGCAGGAAGGCCGTAGAGGCCGCAAGGTGGCTCGTCTTGAGGCGCTCGTGGCCCATCGATGGCATGGCCCCGTCGTAGCCCCGCTGCGTCATTGCTACGGCCGCGTGCTGGCTGCCGTCGAAGGCCTTGAGCACCAGGGCGGCGACGAGGGCAGCGGCAGAGCTCAGGGCCCGCCTGAGGCTTGAGTAGCCTAGGCGGTTCTTCTGGGCGTTGTAAATGACGGTCGCGTCTTCGAGCAGCAAGAAAATGTAACGGTATGCAAAAAGGGCCGTCTCGACGATCCCCTTCGGCACGCGGAACCACGCGAGGGCGCCGAGGAGGCGGGTAAAGGGGGTTGCGAAGTCGAGGACGGCGACGACGAAGATGGCGCTTATTATGCGCAGGCCGAGCAGGAGGCCGCCCGCGAGGCCGTCCCTGTAAAGCGTGATGTCTACCCCCAGGACGCGCCATACGGCCATCGGCTCTTTCCCACCGAAGAGGCACTTGATGGCGATCAGGACGGCAACGATCAGGGCAGGCTCCGAGAACCGCACGAGGAGCCTGCGGAGCGGCACGCGGAGCCACGCGCAGAGGCAAAGGCAGGCAAGGGCGACGAACGAGGGGAAGAGGACACCTGTGTTCGTCAGCACCATCGCAAGGACGGCTACTGCGCAGAGGAGCTTGATCCTCGGGTCTATCCGGCTTAAGGGGTGGTCTTCCTTCTCTTCATAGAGGAACTTATGCATATCTATTTTTTGCGCCCCTCAAGGAGCTTCCTCCAGTAATACCCTGCCGCGAAGCCGGCGACCGTGCCTGCGAGAAGGAACATCAAAAGAGGGAGGTCGCCGAGGTCCGTTCTGAAGAGCACGGGCGGCCAGGGCACTCTGCCCTGCTCCCTCGCGATTTTCTCCACGACCACCTCATCAACCCCCTGCCAGGACTGTTTTTCCTGCGCCCCTTCGGCGCGGGCGCCGGCAGCGATAAGCGGCGCGACGATGAGGACCACCAGGACGCCCAGGCAGGCAGTGGCGATAATCCGCCCTGCTTTTCTGCGGCGCCTTTTCATTGCGCGGCCTCCCTTGCCCTCAGTACCTTCATCTTCAGAAGGAGATCGGGCCTTTTCCTGGCAAGGAGGACCAGCATCCCCGCGGTTATCGCCCCTTCGAGGATGCCCAGGGGGAGTTGGGTCGGGATGAAGGCGGCCGTGATCTTCAAAAAGAGCGGAGCGAAGGGCGCGCTCCCCTTCAGGCCCAGGGCCATGATGAACGCTGTCGTGAGGTAGGTGCACCAGTCCGCCAGGATGCCCGCTACGAAGCCCGCCACGGAAAGCCTCGCCCCGAGGGCCGTAAGCAGCCTGAACATGAAAAACCCTGTGAAAGAGCCTACGATGCCCATGGAGACGAGGTTTGCGCCCAGGGTGGTCAGGCCCCCATGGGCGAGAAAGAGGGCCTGTATCAAAAGGGCGACGGCAGCAACGACAACGCTGACGGCAGGCCCGAGGAGCACGCCGGAGATGGCCGTGCCGCAGGGGTGGGCGCACACCCCGACGATGGGGACGGGCACCGGGATGCAGGATATGATAAAGACGACTGCCGCCATGAATCCCGCCAGGGGCTTGAAGGAAAGGTCTGCCCCAGCCGACTTCTTGAGCTGTCGCAAGCCCAGGGCGACGAAGGGGGCCGCTATGCAGAACCAGAAGAGGGCCCAGGGGAAGGGGAGTATCCCTTCAGAGATGTGCATGGCGGCAGCAGGCAGGGCCTGCCCCAAAAGTATTGCAAACCCGAAAAGTGTGATGATCGCCAACCTGCGGCGAAGAAAGGGCATCATAAGTCCCCCTCCGCCATAATGAGGAGGGCGTTCACGATGGCGACGGCAGCGGGCGTGCCTCCTTTCCTGCTCAGGTTCGTGATGAAGGGGAACGCCTGGGTGGAGAGGATCGCCTTCGACTCGACGGCCCTGACGAACCCTACGGGGACACCGACGACGAGGGGCGCCCGGTCGGGCGGCCCTTCTTTGAGCATCTCGATGACTTTTAAAAGCGCGGTCGGGGCGTTGCCGATTGCTATGATGCCTACATTGCCGGTCCCTGCCTTGAGTGCCCGCTCGATCCCCGCCTCCGCCCTGGTCATCCCTGCGGTCAGCCCGTCGGACGGGTCGGCCGAAAGCCCGCACAGGACCTTCCCGCCCCATCTTGAAAGGAGGCGCTTGTTGATCCCCGTCCTGACCATCTCCACGTCGGTCAGCATATCGCATCCGCCCCTTATCGCATCGATGCCTCTCTTGATTGCCTCCGGGTGAAAAACGAGGCTATCCTTGAAGTCGAAGTCTGCCGTCGCGTGGATGACCCTCTGGACGATGGGGCGCTGCTCTGCCGGCAGGCCCGACAGATCGACCTCGCCGGAGATGATCTCGAAGCTCTGCTGCTCGATATGTCCGGCAGCCGGGGCAGGCGGCGCGGCTGAGCCGATCCTTTCGAGGACGACCCGAGCCAGGTGCTCGTGCACGCCGAGGGGTGCGGAATAGACTATATCGACGCCCGGGTGCCTCTTGCGCGCCTCTGCTATGAGGGCCGGGATGTCCTTAGTCACGTGCATGCCCGCATACAGGAAGAACGGGTGGACGACGATCCTCTGCGCCCCTTCGGCTGCACAGGCGTCGATCGTTGCGGCTATATCGGGACCGGTGAACTGGAGGTAGGCCGTCCTGACGCAGCGGTCCCGGCAGTCCGGGTGGATCATCCGATGGAGGAGCGACCCGATGGCCTCCACGTTGTTCGCGTCTTCCTTCGGACTGCCGTGTCCCACGAGGATGATTCTCTCCATTGCCTCAATCCCTTCCTTCTGCGGCGAATGCGATGAAACGGCCGGGGATCGCCTCATTGCTGCCGAAATGGACGTGTATGTAGCTCGCCAGGGTCTTCTTGTGCCTGTACCCCTCGACGGGCAGGTCTTCGCCCGTCCCGTTCTTAACACTGTAAACGCACTCCGGCCGGATAGCAAGACCCCCGGCGCGGATATCGGAATACCGGAACTCGTGCCCCCGGATGTGCTCTCCTTTTGCGCCCAGGGCGCAGTCTTCCCGGAGCACCACCTCGCGGTAGCCCAAGCGGGCGCCGTTCTTCTCCATTACCGCGTCGAAGGGGAAGACCCCCGCCGTTTCGTAGGTGCGCCCCTCGAAGTCGCGTATCGACCGGCAGAGGTACATGAGACCGCCGCATTCCGCGTAAAGCGGGCGGCCCGCCTCGCTCCACGCCCGGATGTCCCCGAGCATCGTCGCGTTCGCGGAGAGGGCCTCCCCGTAAAGCTCCGGGTAGCCGCCCCCGACATAGACGGCGTCGATGCCTGCGGGAAGGTGCGCGTCGGAAAGGGGGCTGAAAAAGACGACCTCTGCCCCCGCCTCCCGCAGAAGGTCGATATTGTCCGCGTAATAGAAGCAGAAGGCCGCATCCGATGCGACGGCGATACGGGCGGACGGGGCGGTGGCCTGCCGCTCCCCGCGCGCGTCGAGGGAAAACGGGAAGGTCGAGGCGGAAAGCGCCTCCAGCGCGTCGAGGTCGATATGCGCCGTGACCTCATCTGCCAGCCTGTCGATGGCGTCCGGTGCAATGGGCGCCTCTTCCGCGACTACAAGGCCTAAGTGCCTGTGGGGTATGGCGAAGGATGCGTCCCTCGGCAGATAACCGAGGAGGGCGACGCCTTCAATCCCGAGGCAGAGCCGCGCGTAATGGCGGGATGAGGCGACGCGGTTGAAGATGACGCCTTTCACTTCTATCGCCAGCTTGTCCGCGCCCCACTCCTTCATCCCTTTGACAATGGGGGCGGCGCTCTCCGCCATGCCGTAGGCGTCGATGACGAGGACCACCGGGACGGCGAGCGCGCCTGCCAGGTGCGCGGTACTCGCGCTGCCGTCGTAAAGCCCCATCACCCCTTCGACGACCGACACATCCGCGTCGGCGCTGTTGCGCAAAAACGCGCTGCGCACGTAAGCCTCACCGCACATCCAGAGGTCGAGGTTGCGGGATACCCTGCCTGCCGCGAGCTTGTGCAGCCCGGAGTCTATGAAGTCCGGTCCCGCCTTGAAGGGCTGGACCGTACGCCCTTTTTTCCGCAAAGCCGCAGCGATGCCGAGGGCGGCGGTCGTCTTTCCGCACCCCGAATGGGTGCCACCTATCACAAATGCGCGCATACGTCCGCCATCTCCCGAAGGAGCCGCTCGTTCTCCTGCCTGGACCGCACCGCTACGCGCAGGTGCGACCCGTCCAGCCCCGCAAAGCTCGAACAGGCCCTCACCAGTATGCCCCTTTTCTCCATTGCCGCCGCGATCTCCACGCTGCGGCCCACCTTCAGGAGGTAATAGTTGGCGTGTGAGGGAATGAAGGGGATGCCTATTGCTGCAAGCCCCGCCTCAACGTAAGCCTTCTCTCTCGCCATCGTCGCGAGAGAGGCCTTTTCGAAGGCCGCGTCTTCCAGGACCGCCGCGCCTGCCGCCTGGGCAATGGTGTTGACCGTCCACGGCTCCTTGTACGCCATGACGCGGGCAGCAGTGTCGGGGTGGAAAACGCCGTAGCCGATCCTGAGACCCGACAGGGCGTAGAACTTCGTCATGGAGCGCAGCACCACGAGGAAGGGGTTGTGCGCGGTCTCGGCCGCGACGGACCCTGCCGGACAGAAGTCGATGAACGCCTCATCGACGACAAGATAGCATCCCATACTTCGCGCGGCTGCGGCTATCTCCAGGACGCCGGCCTTTTCTACGAGCCGTCCGGTGGGGTTGTTCGGGTTGCACAGAAAGGCCGTATTGCACGCCTTCGTCCGCGCCGGGCCCCCTGCCATTGCTTCTATGAACGCCCCGGGAGGCACATCAAAGTCCTGTTTGCTTTCCAGCGGCAGGGAGACGACATCGGCCGTGCCCGCGTTCCTGCACGCCCTTTCGTACTCGCCGAAGGTCGGCGCGGTAATCAGCACCTTCGAGGGGCGCAGCGCCCTCGGCACGAGGTATACAAGCTCCGTGCTCCCGTTCCCGCAAATGACGGACTCAGGCCCGACTCCGAGCCTGGCCGCGATGCGCGCGGAGAGGCCTTCCGCGTATGGCTCCGGGTAGTGCGTAAGGCGGCGGGTATCGCCCTTTATAAGGCGCAGGGCGCCTTCCGGCATTCCCAGGGGGTTGATGGAGGCGCTGAAGTCGATGATCTCCTCAGGGGGTATCCCCGTCCTGCGCGATGCCGCATAGATGTTCCCGCCGTGGTAGATCACGGGGCCCTCCCTATCGTCAGGACGAGGAGGGCAACGGCGACGGCAAGGGACGCAGCGGTCGCCACGAGGCCGACGGCCGCATCCGCCGAGCGGAGATAGTCGGCCCCCCGCTCGTCTCCGATATGGGGCTTTTCGACAAGGGCGCCGCCGTACAACGAGGGGCCGCCCAGTCTTAAGCCCAGGGCGCCCGCCATCGCCGCCTCCGGGACGCCGGCGTTCGGGCTGCTGTGCTTCCTGCCGTCCCGCCGCATGATGGCCAGCGAGGCGCACGCCGCAGATAACGCCTTTTTCGCGCCTCCAGGCAGGAAATAGAAAAAAGCCGCAACAGCAACGGCAAGGCCCGCGATCCGGGCAGGAATGAAGTTCGCGGCGTCGTCGAGCCTAGCCGCCGCCCGGCCGAACCTTATGTACCGGGCGTTCTTGTATCCCACCATCGAATCAAGGGTATTGACCGCCTTGTACGCCATCGCAAGGGGAAGCCCCCCGACGACGAGGTAGAGCAGGGGCGCGACGAAGCCGTCCGACAGGTTCTCCGCCAGGGTCTCCACGGTTGCCCTCAGCACCGCCTCTTCCTCAAGGGTCTCCGTGTCGCGGCCGACGATCATGGCGAGCCTGCGCCTTGCGTCCGCCATTCGTCTCTGCCTGACCGCCGTGATGACGAGCCTGGCGGAGGCGATGAGGCCGCGCAGGGCCAGGGTTGTCGATACGAGGTAGACGAAGAGGCATACGCCGATTACGGACAGAGGGCGGGTGGAGAACGAAAGGAGCAAGCGGCCGAGGCCAAAGGCAACGGCCCACGCAGCGGGCACTATGATGCAGACGAGACACACCCCTGCCGCCGCCTCATACCGCTGTCCGAATACGCGCCGCAAGGCCGCCTCCAGGCCGGATATCGCCTTGCCGATGACCTGCACGGGGTGGGGCAGCCACCGGGGGTCCCCTATGGCAAGGTCCAAAAGGAATGCGGCTGCGAGGTGCAGGGGGGCGATCACCGTCCGATGACCCTCCTTATGAATGGCATGTCGAGGTGCTCCCTCAAAAGAGCGGCCAGCCTGTCGAGAGCCTCATCCTTCAGGCGGTCGTAAGAGACCACGGCATCGAGGGGGGCAAGGCCCTTCTGCTCCCTCAGCCTGTTCAGGAGGGACCGCCTGAAGGCGTCGTTCTCGAAGATGCCGTGGAGGTACGTCCCGAAGCAGGTGCCCTTTTGGGAGCCGTCCGGAAGGGGACCGCCGCCGCCTTTCGACCCGGCAGGCGCAGAGAGCCGCCTTATCTCGAACAATCCTATATCGCCCGTGCTCTCCCCCATGTGTATCTCGTAGCCTTTCAACCGGCCTGCTTCCGATGGGGCGATGCCGAAAGGTCCGTTGACTATGCGCCCTTCCGCCTGGCAAGTCGTTTTCGTCTGCCCGAAGACGGTCTCTATGTCGAGAAGGCCCAGGCCCTCGATCTCATCCTGGTCGCTCTCTACGTGGTCGGGGTCGCAGATCCGCCTGCCCGCCATCTGGTAGCCGCCGCAGATCGCAGCTATCCGGACGCCCCTCTCGGCGGCCCGCCGGATGCTTCTATCGACGGCGCGCTCCTTCAGAAAAAGCAGGTCCTTCACCGTGTTCTTCGAGCCGGGCAGGACAAGGAGGTCGGCGTTCTCGATGTCGGCCGCGTTCGTCGAATAGACGAGCTGCACGTCAGGCTCGCAAGAGAAAGGGTCGAAGTCCGTGAAGTTGGAGATGTAAGGGATGCGCACCACGACGACCCTGAGCGTGCCGTCCCCCCGCGCGTGCGCGCCGTTGCGCAGGGCCAGGCTGTCCTCTTCCGGGAGCCCCATGTCTGCGACATAGGGCAAGACGCCTATGACGGGCCTGCCCGTCAGAGCCTCGATCATCTTGAGACCGGGGTCGAGGAGCGCGACGTCGCCTCTGAACTTGTTTACGATAAACCCCTTGATCCGCCTCGCGTCCTGCCCCAGGAGCTTCACCGTGCCGTAAAGGGAGGCGAAGACGCCGCCTTTGTCGATGTCGCCTACCAGCAGGACCGGCGCGCGGGCGAGCCGCGCCGAGGCCATGTTTACGATATCGACGTCCATCAGGTTGATCTCAGCCGGGCTTCCCGCCCCTTCCATGAGTATCAGGTCGTACGCCTTCGAAAGGCGGGCGTAAGACTCCACCACCGCCTCCCAGGCCTTCTCCCTGTATCCGTAATACTCCTTTGCCGACATGTGCCGGTAAGGGCGGCCGTGGATAATCACCTGCGACCCCATGTCGCCAGAAGCCTTGAGGAGCACGGGGTTCATGTCTATGGTCGGCTCGATGCGCGCCCCTTCCGCCTGGAGCACCTGGGCGCGCCCCATCTCGCCGCCGTCCGATGTGACGTAAGAATTGAGGGCCATGTTCTGGGCCTTGAAGGGCGCCACTTTGACGCCCTCGTCCCGGAATATCCTGCACAGGCCCGCAACGACGAGGCTTTTCCCCGCCCCGGAGCCTGTGCCCTGTACCATCAGCGCCCTTGCCGTCCTGCCTTTCACCATGCGCCCCGACCTTTACGCGGGCAGCTCGCCGGAAACCCCTGCCTCGCTGAACGTCGCCATCTCCCTGTATATCCTGACCCCCGCCTCGATGAGGAGCATCGCCAGGGCAGCGCCCGTGCCCTCGCCCAGCCGCATTCGCAGGTCGAGTATCGGGGTGAGGCCCATCCGCTCCAGCATCGCCTTTTGGCCTATCTCGACGGAGGCGTGGGCCGCGAACATGTAGTCCGCCGTCTCGGGCGCAAGGGCGTAAGCGATCATCGCCCCGGCGGTCGATATGAGGCCGTCGATCACGACGGGCACGCGCTTCGCGGCTGCGCCGAGGACCAGGCCCGCGATGCCCCCTATCTCCGCACCTCCGACCTTGGCGAGCACGTCTATCGGGTCGGCCGGGTCGGGCTTGCGCAGGCGTATGCTCTCCTTTATCACCTCGATCTTCCTTGCGAGGACTGCGTCCGATATGCCCGTCCCCCTTCCCGTTACCCGCGCCGCGCCCTTTTTCGTATATACGGCGGCGATGGCCGAAGACGGGGTCGTGTTGCCGATGCCCATGTCCCCCGTGCCGAAAAGCTTGTAGCCTTTCGCTGCATACTCGTAAGCGAGGTCGATGCCTACCTTCAGGCACGCCTCCGCCTCGTCCCGCGTCATTGCCGGCTCGACGCGCATATTCCTCGTGCCGCGCACCACCTTGCGCATGACGAGCCCTGGCGTCTCCTCAAAGTCGTAATCGACGCCGATATCGACGACGACCACCTCCGCACCGGCGTGGCGGGCAAGCACGTTTATCCCTGCACCGCCGTTCAAAAAATTGAAGACCATCTGGGGCGTCACCTCGCTCGGGTAGGCGGAGACGCCTTCCGCGACAACACCGTGGTCGCCTGCAAAGGTAAATATGGCCTTCTTGTCGAGGACGGGCATCATCTCGCCCGTGATGGCGACGACCCTGCGGGCGAACTCCTCCAGCCTGCCGAGGCTCCCGACGGGCTTCGTCAGATCGTCGAGGCGCGCCTGCGCCTTTTCTATAAGCTCTTTTCCCACGGGGGCGATCTCCGGCACTATTCTCTTTCTTTCCACTAGCACGCCTCCTTTTGCGCCCTTCTCCGGAAGGGCGTCTTTATTTAATCCTGAGCGGCAGACCCGACACCATCAGATAGACCTCGTCCGCAACCTGCGCAACGGCCTGGTTCAGCCTGCCCGCCATGTCCCTGAAAAGCCTCGCCATGTCGTTCTCGGGCACTATCCCCATACCGACTTCGTTCGAGACGACGTACGCACGGACCTGCCCGTTGAGGGCCCCCAGGGCAGCGAGCAGAGCGCCCTGCGCCTCCTCCACGCCGAGGCCGCCGCATACGAGGTTCGAAAGCCAGAGGGTAAGGCAGTCGATCACCATCACGCCGGCGGCTGCGCACTCCCTGACCGCCTCGTCAAGATGCACCGGCGCCTCTACGGTCTCCCACGCGCTGCCCCTTTCCTTCTTGTGCCTGGCGATCCTCTCCGCCATCTCCCCATCGAGGGCCTGCGCAGTGGCAATGTATACCTTCCGGCCTGCACCTGCCGCCCGCGCCCCCTCCCGCAGGGCGAAAGTGGTCTTGCCGCTCCGCGCTCCTCCTGTTATGAAGACTACCCTACCCATGGCTGCACCAAAAAAAATCCCCAAGGCACGACGCCTTTGGGGATTGCACCCTGATTTACTTCATCCCCGCCTTCCAAGCCGCGAGAAGGCACTTGTTCCTTTGCGCTGCAGGCAGGTCTTCTGGCTCTCCCGACCTCTGCCTGCCTTCCCATCCCCAACGTAGCACAGTGGCGTCACATCGGCAGAGGCATTCGTTCCGGGATTACAGCGGCGGGACCGCTCCCGATTTGCACGGGATTCCCTGTTCGGCATCGCTGCACCTGAACGCTATATATTTGTCTATGTTACAATAGGGCCTTGCATTTGTCAACTTAGGGGTATGATATACGCGGCCGGGATCTTTTCGCGCCTTTCGCGTCGTTTTCTCGGCGCGCCTTCTCAACGTACTTCTACTGTACAGTTTCGTCAGGCGGCCCCTCGATCACGGAAAAATTCATCGAAAATCTCCCGGCCGCCGGCCCGTATGGACCAAGGCCCTATGTAACCTATCTTCTGCCCTCGCCCCCCCATAGGGGTAGAGGGCAGGATGAGGGGGGACTGTAATGCACATCCGCCCGGGAATGATTGCTAAGACCGTGTGTAAACACTGAAACTCGATATTACGGACAGTGTAAGAATATTTGGGATTTACTGCTACTGATAACACCTGCTACTCGTGTGTCGGACCGAAACCTGTGGACCACGGATTGCCACAGAAATGCGAGAACAAAAAACTCACCTTGAACTACCTTTCTCGGCGATCGAGTCCAGCGACTCCTTCGGTTTCTTGCTGTCCGAGGCACATCGGAGGGCGTCAGCTTGGTGAAGCAATGCAAGCCCGGAATCGCTAAGACACTTCGCTACCAAAGAAATGAACGTCGCCTTCGTTGCTTGTAGTTGTCCTAGGTCATCATCAGATATATCGATGTCTTTTGGAGATTTGGGGTGGGTGATGCGATTTCGTACTTTTGTTGCAGTGTGGAGTGCAATCCACTCGTTGCTATCTTTTTTCAGAGGCGTCCCTGCTCCTGAGGTATCGGCGAACAAATCAAGGGCTACGAAAAATCCCAGAAGCACTCCGCTTCGCATCTCCAGCTCTTTCTTCTCTTTTTCGCCAAGCTCGCCGGGATAGTAACAGCAAATGGTGTACCTTTTCATCCACTCTGCGGTAGCCTCGATCAGAGCAAATATCGCTCTGCAGTAGCTTCGTCTCCACAAATTGCAGTCTTCGGCCTCTATGAGTCTCTCAAGCGTCGTCACGTCGGCGTTAAGGGCCTCGTAAAGAACGTCCCATTCTTGAAAAAGTCTGTCTTCTTCAGTCTCCATTCATCTTTGCCGAAGGTGCTGGCAACGTGCGCGGACGGATGTGAGATGGTGAACCGATGAGTTATACACCGGCATTTGTGCATCTCTCCTAATAGACCGTCTCATTGATCCCAACTGTGGCGTTATATGCCTTGGCGGCGACCATTAAAGATTGTGCCACGCTTCTTTCATGGTAGTCACGAAGATTCTGCGGGTAGTCATAGATGGCATATTTTTGCAGCTCATCAAGCACCACGGCGTAATAACATGCAGCAGCGCGCAGCGCCTCGGTCATGTCTGGCACCTGGCTACGTAGCCTGACCTCGATATGCGCGATGTCCTTGTCGCGATAGCTCTTGATCTCTTTGTGGTAAGTAGACCATTCCTGTTCGGTCATGTGAATTGTTTGGAGGAGCTGCCGCTTGAAGCCCATGGGATCGGGCACCACTCGGTTCCAATGCAAGTTGTCCTTATGATTCCCAAACAGATGAAACCAGTCCAAGATCGCAAGCTCAATGGCGTTGTTGTACATATGAATCCAGAAATTCAGTTTCTCAGAGTCTTTAACGTACTCCCCGAGAGCCCGATGAAAAGAGAGGTTGCGGGCAAAGTCTCCGCACTTGGTTGCTACTCGAAAAAGCAGGTACTCTCTTTTGTTCATGCTGTTTTCCCCTCTTCACATGATGCGGATGTCACCGGAAGGCCGTTTTATGCCCGATCCGGTGCACCGTCTTGTTCGGCATGGTTCTTCCCTAACCCCCTAACTCTACGCTCAAACCTCACCAAGGCCTGTTCCATACGTGTCTTGAAGCTCGCATCTCGCGTCTTTCCAATCGTGGACCAGAATTACTCCTCGATGTCAGGACAGTCACTAGTGAGAACGGTCCCGATTAGGTTGCGGGTGTTTGCAGATTTTGCGAGTTCGACTAGCAACCAAAATTCTCTCTCATTCCCGGCGATCGTCTGGATTTCCGGAATCATGATACGCACATGGCCAGGTAATGTAGGAAACTGCGCTTCCAGAGCGCTGCCCTCGGCAGTTTGCCAGAACTGACGGCGATAGTTCTTCTCCAGCTTCTTCTGAGCGGTTTTGCCTGAAAGGCGGAGTTCTTCATACCGGTATTGATCAAAAATACGTTTACGCAACAGGCGGATCTGAATTGGAAGATCGGAGTTATCGATCACAGGATCGCCGTGCACTGGCAAGTCCTTTCCATCGATATTGATCAATTGGGCAAATTCACTTAATGGCATTTGGGCCTTACGCTGGTTGCAGCCACGGCAGCACGTAACGTAGTTTATGATCTCATCAATGCCGCCCCGAGCTAAGGGAACAAGGTGATCAATGGTGAGGTCACCGGGCGCAAACCGCACACCACAAAACTGGCACATGAAGGAATCACGTTTGTAGACTTCTTTTCGGACGACCTTTGATAGGCTGCCGCGTCCTTGTCTGCTTGTATGCGTAAATCGGTCCCTCATCTCTTCTACCTCAATACCCCTGCATAAAATGGTGCGCCTCCTGAGTTAGGCCATTCTCTTTCAACCTTGCTTCGATATATTGCTTGGCTGCAGCCGGGGCTCGTCCGTGGGGATGAAGGGAGCGTTCTTCACTCCTTTCACTTGCTGTACCGATGACCTTTCGCCCGTCTATTTACCTATCGGCCGCCCTTTCGGGAAGACCTAGACTATTTAATAACTTTCGTCACCTCCACGTAGCTGTCCTCTGTCCCTAATGCTCTCTTTTCGAATATTACCACTTCTAACATAGATATGTGAAAGGGAAAACAAAAACGTTGATAACAGGAAGAAATTACTACGCGAGCCGACACCGTTCGACAGGTCGAATCTGGATTTGTATACTAGTATCCCACGCCGCAAATATAGTACAGCCAGCTCTTACCGCCGCCTTCTAAATGCGCTTTATACGATTGTGGCGGTCGCGGCCTAAGGGAGCGCGGAGCACGCAGGCGACGTGGCTGAGCGAGTCGCCTGCGTTCACGAAAGCGGAGGCAAGAGGTCGATTTAACGCGAAGCGTCGCGAGTCCGGCCGCCGGAGTTCATCCGCATTGGCTTTTTTCGCAACTGCCCGTCGCCGCGCGCGAGTCCGGCCGCCGGGAGTATTCCGCCGTTGTATTTTAACGCCGCCGTCCTCGACATTATTGTCGAAATGTTCTATACTCTCCCTACTTTTTTGTCATTCCCCGTTGCTCGCAGCCTTCCGGGGAGCAAAGCGGAACGGGAGAAATAAGGCAGGGCGCGGATATCTGCGGATGTGGCACCAGTATTGCTACGTAAACTATGGAGGAGTCTGCCATGAGAATGATCGGGCCGCTCATACTCGTCGTCCTTCCCCTCGCGGTCTGCTCCTTTACTTCGAAAGACTCCTTTGCGCAAAAGGAGGGGGCCGAAGGCTTGCCCGCACCCGCCGTCCCGGGTACAACGGCAGGGAGCGCAGCGGGCGGAAGCAGCGCACAGGGTGATGTCGCGGCCCCGCAGTGTCCCGCCCCCGCCCCCGTCTACAATCCCCCGGCGGAAAGGCCGTCTTCCCAGGGATGGTCCGTCGATATCGGCGGATACGTCCGGGGCGATGTCTCCAGGAAGGACCGGTCAGGGGCAAGCCCTTAAGCCGGCCGCATAGAGGGAAGAGAGTGATCCGGCTGTCGATCCTGCGCCTCTTATCAGCCATACTGGTCATATTCCTCAGTGCCCCGCCGCTTTTCGCCCAACAATCGTACGGGGAGTTCGAGCGGGGCATGAACCTCACGGACGAACAGAGGACGCAGATCGACGGCATCAAGGGAAGATACATGGACGAATGGAGGTCCCTCAACGACGAGTCGGCGCGGAAGCGGCTTGAGCTCCGGGACATAGACCCGGGCCGTCTCGACCAGAGGGAAAGGGCGGAGAGGCTGCAAAGGGACCTGGACCGGATAGAGACGTCGCGGCAGCGCATCTTCAACCGGTACCGGGGAGAGGTCTCCGGGGTCCTCACCAGCGAGCAGAGGGAGCGCTTCAACAGGTTCACCGTCCAGGAGAACAGGAAGGCCGTGAGGCCGTCGATGGGGTCGGCGCCGCTAGGTTCCCCGACACTGCAGATAAGACCCGCGCCGCCGCCGGTAAGGTCCGCGCCGCTGCCGGGGCCGAGGTATCGTATGCATGAAAGATAGGAAGATATTATTCCCCCTCCTCCTTTTCGCTATATTCTTCGTGCTCATCGCCATTACCGGTTTTTTCCAGATCGCGATCATCAAGAAAAACGTGGAGGGGCTGCTCGTCGGGGAGGGGGAGACACTCTTCCAGAGCATCGCGCGGGAGATCGAGATCAATATGGAGTATCTCCTCCTGATCGAGAAATCACCATCGATCATTACCCCGAATTTCCTGAACGTCATGACCTATGACGAGGCCATAGTAGACGACCTTTACAGCCAGGTGGGCAGGGCTAAGGGCGCGGACCCCCTGCCTTTCCTCCAGAACGTGCTCGTCGTCGAGAGGAACGGCAAGCAAATCCTGCGCAAGGGGGTTATAAGGGTAAGCGAGCGGGAGCTTAACCTCCTGCGCAAGAAGGACAGGCAGTCGATCGTCAGGATGCCCAGCGACAGGCATCTGAGCCTCTTCGTGGGCATCGAGCTCCCCGACAGGTTCGTCTTTTTCGACCTGAGCCCCAAGGAGCTCGACGACCTCAGGAAGACGTACATCATGAAGACGATACTCGAGAACGAAAAGAAAAGGCTCAACATCGCTGAGATCAACATCTACGACGGCAACGGCAGGCTCTATCTCGGCTCCGGCAACAAGCCGAAAAACGTCTACGCCATCCGGAAGCCCCTCGATTCCCATTACCTCAAGAACTATTCGATGGAGATACTCATATGGAACAAGCTCGCGGCCGACACGATCAGGCGGACGAGCACCAACTTCGTCATGCTCCTCTTCTTCCTCATGCTGGGGGGCGCGGGAGGGATCTACATCATCTTCCGGCTTGAGCGGAAAAACGCTCAACGGCTCTCCGCCATGGAGAAGGACATGGCGAGGCAGGAGAGGCTGGTATCCCTGGGCAGGCTTGCCTCCGGCATGGCCCACGAGATAAGAAACCCCCTCAACGCCATCGGCATCTCGATCCAGAGATTGAAAAGGGAGTTCGTGCCGGAGGGCGGAAAGAGGGAGGAATATAACGAATTCCTGGGCATAGTGCGGTCCGAGCTGTTCAGGGTGAACCGGATAGTCGAGGATTTCCTCCTTTCCACGAAGGCCGACGTGCGCATGGAGCCCCAGAGCCTGCGGTCCCTCATTGAAGGGGTCGTCACGGTGCTGCGGGAGAAGGCGGAGCGCGCCGGCGTCTCCCTGGTCGACGACGTGGACGAAAAGTTGACGATCGATTGCCAGAAGGAGCGGATGACCCAGGTCTTCTACAACATCATCGTCAACGCCGTCGAGGCGATGACGGGCGGAGGGGAGATATCCATCTCGGCCTCCCCCGACGGCCTGCGCACCCGCGTCTTCATAAGGGACACGGGACCGGGCATAAAGAAAGACGATATATCGAAGATCTTCGAGTACTACTATACGACGAAGGACAAGGGCATGGGCCTCGGCCTGCCCCTTTCCTACATGATAGTGAAGGACCACGGGGGAGACATACAGGTGTTGAGCGAGGAGGGCAAGGGGACGACGTTCGTCATCGCCCTGCCCGCGAGAAAGGGGTCATAACATGGAGAAGATGGGCATTTTGATAGTGGAGGACGAGGAGACCCAGAGGGGTCTGCTGGAGGGTCTTCTCAGGAAGGAAGGCTACGCGGCCGTGGGCGCGGGCGACGGGGAGAGCGCGCTCCGGCTGGTAAGGGAGCGCACTTTCGAGATAGTCCTCCTCGATTACAAGCTCCCCGGCATGGACGGCCTCTCGGTGCTCAAGAAGCTTAAGGAGCTCAACCCGGAGATACAGGTCATCATGATAACGGCCTTCGGGAGCATCGAGAACGCAGTGACCGCCCTTAAGGAGGGCGCCTTCGAGTACCTGACGAAGCCCATCGACCTCGACGACCTCCTCTTCAAGATAAAGAAGGTCGAGGAGCGCCTCCACCTCATCCATGAGAACCTCGTGCTCAAAGAGGCCCTCAAGGACAAGATGAAGTCTGAGAACATCGTCTACGCCAGCGAGAGGATGCACGAGATAGTGAGCCTCATCGTCCGGGTCGCCAAGACGGACTCGACCTGCATGGTGGAGGGGGAAAGCGGCGTGGGCAAAGAGATCGTAGCCAACCTCATACACGAGCTGAGCGAGCGAAAAGAGCAGCCCCTCGTCAAGGTCAACTGCTCCGCCATCCCGGAGACGCTCCTGGAAAGCGAGCTCTTCGGCTACGAAAGGGGCGCCTTCACGGGGGCCTACCAGAGAAAGATCGGCAAGTTCGAGGTCGCCAACAAGGGGACCGTCTTCCTCGACGAGATCGGCGACGTGCCCCTTTCTCTCCAGCCGAAGCTGCTCCGGGTGCTTCAGGAGCGGGAGATAGAGAGACTGGGCGGCCTCCATCCGGTAAAGGTCGATGTGCGCATCATAGCGGCCACGAACAAGAACCTGGAAGAAGAGGTGAAACAGGGACGCTTCAGGGAAGACCTCTTTTACCGCCTGAACATCGTCCGCATAGAGATCCCGCCGCTCCGGGAGAGGAAGGAGGACATCCCCCTCCTGCTCGATTTCTTCCTGAAGAAGTTCAACGAGAGGCACAAAAAGCAGTTGAAGGGTTTTTCCCGGGAGGCGCGGGACGTGCTCATCAAGCACGATTACCCCGGCAACGTGCGGGAGCTGGAGAACATCGTCGAGCGGGCCGTCGTGCTTTCGAGGGGGGAATATATCACGCGGGAGGACCTTTCCATATTCGGCCCTGCGGAGGCCCTGCCTGCCGACGGGTCCATGAAGCAGGTGGTCGAGTCGATGGAGAAGAGGATGATAACGGAGGCCCTTGTCACTGCGAACTGGGTCCAGACAAGGGCGGCTGAGGCGATCGGGATCAGCGAGAGAATGTTACGGTACAAGATGAAGAAGCTGGGGATAGCGAAGGAGGAGTGAGGCGCGAGAGGCGCGTAGTTATTCCGGCGTCTCTTGCGAAAGCTGAACTGCTGTCGGACTGCGGGCGGCCGCAATCGTATAAAGCGCATATTCTTTGCCTGTCTGAGCGGGGACGACCGGCTAAAGCGGGTACCCCGATGCGGCTGATGCAGGTGGAGGGGGCTCTGAGCCCCAATAAGAGCATATTCTTTGCCTGTTTGAGGGGGGAGGCTCCATCCGGCTTTGCCGGTGGAGGGGGCGCTGAGCCCCAATAACTGCGCGGCTGTAAGAGCGGGCTGTACTAGGCATTATGTGGGATGCAATGCGCTTTCGCTGTTTGACAGGGACCCCGCTTCGTCTTATATTTTCTCACCCCTATGTCGGCAGGCGCCTTCATCCAGCACTACGGCTACCTCGCGGTCTTCATCGGGGTCTTCTTCGAGGGGGAGACCGTTCTGATCGCCGCCTCGTTTGCGGCACACGAGGGTTATCTCGATGTCCCGTGGGTCATCCTGACCGCCTTCTTAGGGGCCATCGCCGGAGATGAATTCTACTTTTTCCTGGGCCGCTTCAAGGGCAGGGTGTTCCTGGCAAAACACCCTTCGTGGCAGGTGAGGGTCGGAAAGGTGCAGCGCCTGCTCGAGCGCTACCACCGGCTTATCATCCTCGGCTTCCGCTTCCTTTACGGCCTCCGGACCGTCACGCCCTTTGCCCTCGGCATGATGAGCGATATCAAGGTGTCGCAGTTCGTTGCCCTCAATCTTGTGGGCGCCTTCGTCTGGTCCGTCGTAATGGGGCTGTTCGGCTTTCTCTTCGGCGTCGTCCTCGATGCCATGATTACCAACATCAGAAGGGTGGAGCACCACATCATGCTCGCCATCATTCTTGTGTGGGTCCTGGGGTGGACGTGGTACTTCATAAGGAAAAAGCGGCTCAAGAAGGTGTGAGCCGGACCGTCCGGGCCGGACGCAGCGGAGGAAGCGCCCCGCCCCAAAAAGCCGCTCCCCTATCGATCTATTTTTTCAATGGAGAAAATGGGATCCTCAAGCGATTCGCCCCTGCAAAGCGGGCACTTGCCGGGCTTTTTCAGCCGGACCCTTTTGCGGAAGACGAACCCGCATCTCTCGCACCGCGCAGGGACAACCGTAAGCCTCGACCCGCCCTTTTCCAAGGTCTTCCGGATGTGCTCCAGGTGCTCGCACACGTCTCTTTCCGGGATCCTCAGCTCCCCCGATATCTGCCTGGCGGTGAGCGGTCCCTCCGCCAGAAGGGCGGCGATCGTCTTTCGGACCGTCCGATATCTCTCTTCCGGCACGACGGCTTCTTTGGGCTTTTTTCGCACGGCCATCCCAATATAACATAACTATGGCCCTGGCTCACCGTTGCGGCTGCGCATACCAGGTACCCGCACGGTAAAGAGCGTGCTGAAAAGGTGCCACCGTGCATGCGGGTGGTCCGCCAGAGGCGCGAGTCCAGCCGCAAAGAGCATTGGTTTAGCTTTTTAGTCTCTCGCTTTTTGTCTTCGCTTTTGCAACAGATGTCGCGATAGCCACGCGCCCCCGCGCGCCTTGCCATCCTCCGCACAGGACCTTATATTTAGTTGAAAGCAGCGCACCAGCCCAAAAAGGCAAGGAGGACCATATGGCCGAGATCAAATGGATCGGGGACGTGGAATCCGCGCTCTCCCTGGCTAAATCCGAAAACAAGCCCGTATTGCTCGATTTCTTCAACCCCAACTGAATAGGCTGCAAGCAGATGGGTGCAGTTACGTACCCTGACAGCCGCGTGGCGCAATTCATAAACAACCGGACGATACCCGTCCAGCTCTTCTACGACAGCCAGCCGTACTCCTCGATGTACAGCGTGAAGTGGACGCCCACGATCCTTATACTCGATGAGAACGGCAAGGAGCACCACCGGATAGTCGGCTTCCTGCCCCCCGAAGAGTTCATCCCCAACCTGCTTTTGGGCGCAGCGAAGGTGAACTTCGACCGGGACGAGCTGGAGCAGGCAGACGCCGACCTGGAGAACGTCCTCCACGGCTACCCGCAGAGCGCGGCCGCGCCGGAGGCCATCTACCTGCACGGCGTCATCCGGTTCAAGGAGACACACAAGCCGGAGCTCCTCAAGGAGGCCTTCGAGCAGCTGAAGCGGGAGCACCCTGAAAGCGAGTGGGCGAAAAGGGCCATGCCCTACGGCCTTCTCTGAAAAGAAGCCTCTGACCGGGAAGCGAAAGCCTATCGACAGCCGCGCCCTCACAACCCGCTGCGGGTCGTCCCGATATGCGCCGCGGGGCGCGGCCGGGATATTTGTCAACCTTCTTGTTGCAATTCCCTTGCAAATCGATTCGAATTGGGTAAATATAAGTGCCATGAGGGTTTTCCGGAAGCAGGCGGGCGCGGAATGAGAAGGGCGCCGTTCAATGCGTGCGACTATCTTTGCGACCGGTGCGGGGAGACGGGCCGCTGCCAGATCTACGCCCTGCTGCAGAGCAAGGCCCTGTCCAGGCGGATGAAGGGCGAGCGCGACGGCCTGCACGACGCCTCCATCGAAGACGTGAAGGAATCCCTCGACGAGACGATGGAGGTGTTGAAGGCCATCGCGGCGGTACTATCGGTCGGGACGGACGACGGCGCGGGCCTCCGGACCCTCGATAAACGCTCCGTGGACGACGACGCGTTATACCGCCTCGCCCGGACCTTTACCGCCAAGACGCACGCCTTCCTGAAGACCGTTGAGCCTATCGTGAAGCCCGTGCACAGGACGGCCTTCGAGGACCTCGTCTGGTATCACAGGATGGTCTCGGTCAAGACGCGCAGGGCAGTCGCATCCGACTACAGCGGCATGTCGGAAGACGCAGTCGATTCGGCGGGTGTGGCCATGAGGTCCCTCAACAGGTGCATAGAGGCCTTCGAGGACATCAGGCAGAGCTGCTTTCTGGCGTCTTACGACTCGCGCCAACTCTCCAACACCGCGGTCGAGATCAGAAGGCAGCTCAGGAAGCGTTTTTCGAAAGACGCCCCATCGGGAGACCGGCGCGACTAAAACCGCAAAAAAACAGCTACCCCGTTTAAAATCCTTTCATATATCGAGTATAACCAGGGCCTTCCAGCCGTCGTCGGTCCTCTCCAGACGCAGGCGGTGGAGGGTCACCGCCTTGACGTCGGCCCGCTGCTCGTGCCTCGCCGGGTCGAGCTTCTCCCCTGCCGCCTCAGCCCGCAGCCGGTAATTGCCGCCCTCCTCCGCTACGGTGAGCCTCTCGACCCTCAACAGGAGCTGCTCCGCGTCCTTGTAATAGATCAACTCCTGGAGGAGGTCGAGAAGGAGCATGTCCGGCGCCCGGTCTTCTATCTCGATCGTTTTCCGCTCCCGGGGCGCTATGGAGGCAAGGTCTTGGACCATCACGTTCATGGTCGCCTCCGACGCTGCTCTGAGCGCCTCCTCCAGGGTCTCGCCTTCCGCCTCGAAAGCGATATCAGCGGTCGCGATGTCTTCGAGATAACGATACAGGAACTCCCCCTTCCCGCCCCGGACCGTTGCCGTGGACGATGGCGGCCGAGAGGGCGGCGAGGCGGCCCTTTTCTGCCGCCTTTCCTACCCTTTCACGTTGCCTATGGGGATGAACCGGACGACCCTCCTGGCGATCCCCGCAAGCTCTGCCGCCTCCGCCACTTCGTCGATGTTCTTGTAAGCAGCCCCCGCCTCTTCCGCGAGGCCCGACCAGGAGGCGGTGCGCACATAGACGCCCCGCGCCGCCATCTCACGCTGCAAGTCCTTTCCCCGCCAGTGCTTCCGGGCCGCCGCCCGGCTCATCGTGCGCCCGCTCCCGTGGGGCGCGCTGAAGAACGTCTCGCGACCGCCCTCCGCGCCGACAAGGAGGTAAGAGCCCGTCTCCATGCTGCCCCCGATGATGACCGGCTGGCCGACCTTCTTGTAGCGCTCGGGAATCTCCGCCATGCCGGGTCCGAAGGACCTAGTGGCCCCTTTCCTGTGGACCAGGAGCTGTCTTTCTTTGCCGTTTACAAGGTGGCGTTCCAGCTTGGCCGTGTTGTGCGCCACGTCGTAGATCATCCGGACGCCCAGCCTTTCCGCGGGCTTCCCGAAGACGCGGGAAAAGACCTCTCTCACCCGATGGAGGATCATCTGCCGGTTCGCGTAGGACATGTTGAGGGCGCATTTCATTGCCGAGAAATAGTCGCGCCCGTCAGGCGAGTCCAAGGGGGCGCAGGCAAGCTCGCGGTCCGGCACCCGGATGGCGTACTTGGCCTCCATGACGTTCAGGAAGGCGCGGAGGTAATCCGTAGCCACCTGGTGGCCGAAGCCCCTGCTGCCGCAGTGGAACATGACGACCACCTGCCCCGGCGCAAGCCCGAAGGCAGCCGCGAGGTCCGCGTCGAAGACGTGGCGCTCGTGCACGACCTGCACCTCCAGGTAGTGGTTGCCGGAGCCGAGGGTGCCTATCTGGTTGAAGCCCCGGTCTATCGCCTTTTCGCTGACTGTCGAGACGTCCGCGCCCGCCGAGCAGCCCGCATCTTCAGTCAGCTCCAGGTCCTCATTCCAGCCGTAGCCGCTGCGTACGCACCAGCCGGCCCCCTGCTCGATGACCCTGCGGAATTCCTGCCTGGTCAGCTTCAGGAAGCCTGTGCTCCCCACGCCCGAGGGCACGGCCGCAAAAAGGGCGTCCACCAGCTCTTTCAGCCGGGGCTTCACTTCTTCGTAGTCGAGGTCCGTCCTGATGAGCCTCATGCCGCAGTTGATATCGAAGCCGATGCCCCCCGGCGAGATGACCCCCCCTTTCTCGATGTCCATCGCCGCCACCCCCCCGATGGGGAACCCGTACCCAAAATGGCCGTCCGGCATACAGAGGGCGTACTGCGTGACACCGGGCAGCATGGCGACGTTCGTCACCTGGTCGTAGACAGCGTCGTCCATCTCCGCAATGAGCTTCTCCGTGCCGTAAACGCGGGCAGGCACGCGCATCCCCTGCTTGTACGAGACGGGCAACTCCCATACGGTCTCCGATATCCGCTGCAACCCCCGGGGCATCGCCACCGCACTTACCTCCTGCTCTTATTTTCTCATAGAATGGGCATCATGCGGGAAGGAATATTGCACGGCATGTGAAGGGAGCGTGTCTCGCTCTTCGGTATATACTTAATTTCAAATGCCTTTGCCCTGAGCAATATTGTTTTGCGCCCCTTTATGTGGAATATTATTGGAGACGCCAACACCGGAGAGCGCGGCGCGCTGCCGCAAAGAAGGGCGGACGGGCAAAGGCAGATGGCGGAGAACAGGACCACGGAGATAGCCGGCACGATAAGGAGCATCACGTACAGGAACGCCCAGACCGGCTACATGGTGCTCAAGCTCGACAAGAACACGACGCTTTGCGGCGTCTACCACGACCCCTCGGCCTCCCTCGAAGGGGCGCGCGTAAAGGCGGTCGGCGAGTGGAAGAAGCACAAGTCTTACGGCATGCAATTTGTCTTCCAGGAGCTTACCGTCCTCGAAAACGAGATCTTCTATTTCCTCACAAGGATGGTCAAGGGCCTCGGGAAGAACCTCGCGGCTGCGCTCATCGACTCCATGGGCGAGGAGGCCCTGGAGCAGGTGCTGGAGAACGAGCCGGAAAAGCTGCTCCAGGTAAAGGGGATCAAAGAGAAGAAGTTGCAAAAGATCGAGTCCCACTGGCACAAGTACAAGGAGCTGAAGACGCTCTCGAAGTTCCTCATGCCCCTCGGCGCGACGCCGGCCCTCGTCCAGCGCGTCTACCGGGAGCTTAAGGACGAGTCCGACCTGATCCCCCGGATCGAGGAAAACCCCTTCGTGATAACGAAGGTGAAGGGCATAGGGTTCAAGACGGCCGACAGGATAGCGGGGGCGATGGGGATCGCCCCCGTCCACCCCTTCCGCATACGGGCCTGCATAGAGTACGTGCTCTTCGAATATACGGACTCCGTCGGCAATAGCTGCATCGCCCTGCCCTTGCTCAAGTCCCTCGTTGCGAACGAGCTTATGGGCGAGGGGCAGGGGGAGAAGCTGGAGGACGAGCTTTTCAGCGAGGTGCTGCGCGCTATGGCAGACGAGGAGAAGATCGTCTTCCTCGCGGACGACAAGGTCACCTCGTCCTTCCTCTATAACGCGGAAAGGCGCATATACGACTTCGCTGCCGCAAAGTCCCTCCAGTTGCTCAGGCCCTTCGTCGAAGACATCGAAAGCTACATAGCCGAAAAGCAGGCCGCCATGTCGATCCTCTTCAGCGATGAGCAGGCAGAGGCCATAAAAACGGTAAATAAAGGCGTCACGCTCTTCGTCCTCTGCGGCTACGCGGGCACGGGGAAGAGCACGGTGTCGAAGGCGCTCCTCGACCTCCTGTCGGTCCGGTACGGCCCTGACAAAATCGTCTGCTGCGCCCTCTCCGGCATCGCCTCCGACCGCATAAGGAAACTCACGGGCTACAAGGCGCAGACGATTTACAGCCTCGTCCTGGCCCACGAGAAGCTGCCTTACGACGTTGTCCTCGTGGACGAGTCGTCGATGGTCAACACGGAGCTGCTATTCAAGCTGATCACGAGGCTCAAGGACAGCGCGGTCCTTATCCTCGTGGGCGACCCGGCGCAGCTCCCGCCCATCGGCGCGGGCAACCCGTTTTCGGACATCATCGACCTAGGGCTGGCGCCGACGGTCAGGCTCAGCCGCATATACAGGCAGCGGGGGGACAAGGTCATCGCCCTCTTCGCCAACGACATCAGGCAGGCGGAGGTGCCCGAAGGCTACGCCGAAACCACGTACAGCGACTTCAGGTTCATCGACATCTCCATACCCAACTATTTCGCGGTGAAGCGGAAGGTGGAGAGCAGCGAGATGAAAGAGGCCGAGCTGAAGCGGCTGCGGGACCAGAACTCGGACAGGATCTTCCGGTCGATCTGCAAGGCGGCGGAAGATTACAGGCAGCCCCTCGCCGAAGCCCTCCAAAGAAGGGATTATCTGGGCTTCATTTACACGTTCCAGGTGATCACGCCCATGAAGAACGGTCTGCTCGGCACGGAAAGCCTGAACGACGCCCTCCAGAAGATACTCAACGACCAGGCGGCCCGGCCGGAGACGCGCCTGGACCTTGGCAGGGTCGTCCTTGCCCGCAGGGACAAGGTCGTCCACACCCGCAACACGAATATGGACTGCCTGCGCCCGGGGGACTACGCGAAGCCGGACCGGGACGACCATTGCTACACGGACAGGGTCTACAACGGGATGCTCGGCTTCGTCGTGGGCCTCGACAGGCGGGACGAAGTCCTCCACGTCTATTACCCGGCAGACCGCGTCATAGGGGTCTACAGCTTCGACGAGGCGCGGGACTTGCTGCGCCTCGCCTACGCCCTGACGATCCACAAGACCCAGGGCAGCGAGTACAGGAACGTAGTCATCCCCATGACCTTCAGCCACTTCATCATGCTCAACAACAAGCTCCTTTATACGGCAGTGACGAGGGCCAAGGAAAAGGTGACGCTGGTAGGCGAGGACTATGCATTCAGGAGCGCGTGCAGGAAGAAGGACGTGGTTATACGCGACACGGTACTAAAAATGTTTAGTATGAGCGATGGCGGAACGACAGCCCCACGGCCATCGACGCTATTGTAAAACCGGGCTGTCGTTCCGCTGTCGCTTACTGTGCGGCCGGGGTCTTTTCGCGACGCTTCGCGCTAAAACGATCTTTTACCACGCGCGAAGCGCAACAGGAACTTCAGTTTCTTGCATCGGGGAAACATCCTACCATCCGTCCCGTAAGGACGATCAAGTAGAGATATGACTGAAAACACACAAAATCACATAACTCCGGTTCGTTGAGCGCCTTGCCTACGGAATAGCCAAGCCCCCCAGCAGGAAGGCCGACCAAATCAAAACCTGAGCCCATAGCATCACCGTGGGTCAAGGAATTGAAGGTGGTACAGATGTCCTGAGCTTGCTTTATGTCTACCTCTTTATTCATAGTTGCCAACATTTTGGCTAGACTGGGACGTTCCTTGTATTTCCAACCGTTTTGCCATATGGAGACTTCTTGCGGTTGTTCATGCAGGTATGAGATCATAGCCACTCGCTCAATAAGTGGACGCATGAGAACGGCTGCCGCAAATAGATAACCTTGACGGACCAATTCACGAATACTTAATGCCAGATTGATACCTTGCGGAATGATCTGGCAAGCTGCCTTTTGCAAATCATTCCACTCATTTTTGTATGTGTAGGCTGCAATATTGGCATTTGCCTCTAAACAAGATAGAATAACCTGATCGAAGTGAAAAACGGATTCTCTCCCAAGATACGGCTCGTTATCGGGGGCGAATACAGGCGGTTCTTTCCTTATCTTTTTCATGCAGTTGTTCTCCTGCGATGCAGAATTGAACCGTTGGACGGTTGCGTGAGTACCTTCGGCGATAACAGTAAGTTGTTGTGGTTAGCCGCCGGGTAAATTCCCCGATTCTGCAGGGGGATTTATGGCTCAATCCCGTACCCTTTCGGCGGACTCGATTCTTACGCGTCACACTATTAGCTCGCAGTCCACAGTCTCGGGACTGAAATCCTGTTCATGGGGCCACATGATGCCGCCGAAGGCCACCCTCACGGAACGGAAATAAGCCGGCTCCGCTAATTCCTTGAAGACGCCTTTATCCATGTACGGAGAGACGTCAAAGATGCCCTTCCTTCCGTTCGACAGCTCGATTTTGAGCTTATGGTTATCCATAGGCTCTGCGGATATCACGCTTATCATGTTCTCCGACCTCATAGCGACAACCAATCCCATTTTATGACCACCGACAAGCCGAGTCAAGCTATAGTTGGGAGTGAGGTTATCCACCCGGTTCCGCCGATGCCACGGCTTTGTTAGAGAAGAAGCGTGGCTTGTGTGATGAGTTCGCACGCGACCTGTATTATAATAGTCTCGGCTGTGCCTTGCGCTGCCGGCGCGCTATAGAAAGAGCGGCGGGTGGGCAGTAGGCCGTGGAGGGCCGCATAGAAGTATACGGGAACGTACAGGGTCTGAATCGCCTGCAAAAACGTAGGCTCCTTAACCTCGGCCGGAAGAAGATAGAGGCGGACGCGGTTATCCCCTTCGACAGGGCAAGGAATATGATGGAGGTCTCGAAGGAGATCGCCAGGCAGGTGGGCCTTGTCGTCAACCGGAGGGGGGTAGTGGAGCACGTCGTCGTCGGGACGAGGGAGCGCATCGGTCTGCCGGAACTATCGTCCGAGAGGGTGGGCAGGGCGCGCTTCAGGGGCCTGCGGTTCGTCCACACGCACCTGAACGGAGAGCTACTTTCCAAAGAAGACCTGACGGACCTCGCCATACTCCAGCTTGACCTGGTCGCCTGCATCCTTGAGCGAAAAGGTGAGCCGGGGGAGCTAATACAGATAGGCCACTTGATGCCCGGCGGCAGCAAGGGGCAGGCGTGGGACTTCATCGGCCCCGTGCCCGTCGGCGAGCTGGACCTCGACTTCACGGGCTTCATCGCGGACCTGGAAGCGGAGTTCGTCAAGGAGCGGGGCACACATTACGTGACGGGCGCGGGCGCGAGGGAGGCGTGCGTCCTCGTGGTCGTCGCCCTGCCCCGGAAGGCGAAAAACATGGAAGAGAGGGTCGCCGAGATGAAGGACCTCTCCTATTCGGCCGGCCTTTCGGTGCTCGACGTGGTATTGCAGCGCCCCAAGGAGCTGCACCCGAGGTTCCTCGTCGGCAAGGGGAAGATAGAGGAGATCGCCATTGGGTGCAGCCAGGCCGGGGCAGAGATGCTCGTCTTCGACGAGGAGCTTATGCCGGGCCAGTTGAACAGCATATCGTCCCTCACGGGGCTGAAGGTGATCGACCGCAACCAGTTGATCCTCGATATTTTTGCGGCAAGGGCGAAGACGAGCGAGGCGAAGATCCAGGTGGAGCTTGCCCAGCTACGCTATATTTTGCCGCGCGTCGCCGAAAGAGAGACGGCCCTTTCGAGGCTCACCGGCGGCATAGGCGGCAGGGGCCCCGGCGAGACGAAGCTGGAGGTGAACAGGGCCAGGGTAAGGGAGAGGATCGCCTTCCTCGAAAGGAAGCTCGAAGAAGTAGGGAAGGCGAGGGAGAGGAAAAGGGAGAGAAGGCGGCGGGCGGGCATCCCCGTCGTCTCCATCATCGGCTACACGAACTCCGGCAAATCGACGCTCCTCAACCTCCTTACGAAGAGCGCTGTGGAGGTGGAGGAGCGATTCTTCAGCACCCTCACCCCCACCACCAGGCTCATCAAGTACCCCGCGCGAAAGGGGATAGTCCTGACGGACACGGTGGGCTTCATCGAAGACCTGCCCGAGGTGCTCATGCGCGCCTTCGCCGCGACCTTAGAGGAGCTTGAGGACGCGACCTTTCTTTTGCACCTCGTCGATATCAGCTCCCCCGATTTCGAGGAGAGGATCGATGCAGTTAACGGCGTGATCGAAAAGCTCGGCCTTGCGGAGAAGCCCAGGCTCCTCGTCTTCAACAAGATCGACCGCGTGGACAGGGGATTTGTAAGGCTCACCGAGGGCAGGTACGGGGCAAGCTCGATCTCCTGCGTCACGCAGGAGGGGATAGAAGGGCTCGTCCGGACGATCGAGGCGGCCGTAGAGAGGGCCGAAGGATTCGCCAAAAGCCTCATAAGACAATCAACGCCTTAATAACCCGCCTATCGGTATGGCACAGCCCGCTCTTGCCGCCGTTCCGTCACCCGGTTTTTGACATGATCAGGTCCCTGATTTCGTCTGATATGCCCGTAAAGTCGAAATTTTTGAACAGCCTGACGCGGTCGACATACTGGGCCTCCCTGAACAGGCCCTTCACCCGTGCGCACAGCTCATTATCGCCGTTGTCGATGCGGGCCTCGGCCCATATGTCCCTGCCCTCCACGCCCAGCAGGCTTGCCTCCGCCCTGTAGCGCACGTCGCACGACACGGGCTTTGTGAAATCCATGTTTGCCGTGCGCGTCATGCCGATCTTCCCCGTCTCAAGGAAGATCACGTACCACATCAGCGCGTCGAGCATGCCGAAAATCATGCCGCCGTGTACCAGGCCTTCGTAGCCCTCGAAGTCGGTGCTCACGCTGAAATCCGTATAGACGGCCCCTTTACGGTAGTGCATGTGGAGATGCATCCCGTCGCTGCGCCGCAAGCTGGTGAAAAAAGAGTCCCTGTAAACCGGCAACAAGCTCATCTGCCCTCCTCAAGATACCTCATGCCGAGCTGCCCGCAGCCGCCGCCGATGTCGCCGGCACGGGAGTCCCTCACGATGGCCGTAAAATGCCTGTTGATAAGGTACGACTGAAACTGCTTGACCGACTCCGGGCCGGGGGTCTCGAATTTCGTGTACGGGGACGCGTTATGGGGTATCAGGTTGATCTTGCACCTTACCCCCGCAAGAAGCTCGGCGAGGCGCCGCGCGTCCTCGATGGAGTCGTTCACGCCCCGGAGCATCACGTATTCGAAGGTCACCCTCGTCCTGCCCATGTCGCCGAGGCCTTTCACGTAGTCGATGATGTCTGCCAGGTGATAGACCCTGTTGATCGGCATCAGCTCCGACCTGAGGGCGTCCGTGGCTGCATTGAGGGAGATGGCGAGCTGTACCCTGCGCGGGTCGATGAGACGGAGCCTGTCCACGAGGGCCACGGTCGAGACGGTGAGACGCCTATGGGAGACCTTGAGGCCGAAGGGCTCTTCGAGTATCTCCACGGCCTTTAGCACGTTTTCCAGGTTGTCGAGGGGCTCGCCCATGCCCATGAGGACAACGTTCGTTATGCCCCTGCCGCGGGCGTGGGGCCGCATGGCCATGACCTGGCCCACGATCTCCCCGGCGGTCAAGTCCCTTATGAAGCCGATCTTGCCCGTCACGCAGAAGGCGCACGACATCCTGCATCCCACCTGCGTCGAGAGGCAGGCGGTGCTCTTGCCGTCCTCCGGCATAAGGACGCTCTCGATGCAGCAGCCGTCCGGCAGTAAAAAGGCAAACTTTACGGAGCCGTCTGCCGAGACGTTCATCTCCTCGGTCTCCGGTATGCCGAAGTGGAACATGTTGCGCAGCGTCACGCGGAATCCTTTCGGCAGGTTGGTCATCCGGCTGAAATCGTAGATCCCCGACTGGTAGACCCACTTGTATACCTGGCGGGCGCGGTAGCGTTTCAGCCCCAGGCTTTCAACGATGTCCTCGAGCGCCCGCAAGGGGAGGTCAAAAAAATTGGTCACGTAATTAAATAAGCAGAAAAGACGGCGCTTTTCAAGTGCGGCGGAGTGGTGTGCCGGAAGGCGCCGCCTTGATAACGACCGGCCGAATTGTTACAATGAGAAAAATGATTTCACTCCTGAAACAGAGGCTTTCGACGTACAAGCCGTCCTCCGTCAAGGCCGGGACGAATACGCGGGCGTCCGTCCTCATACCGCTCATGGGCGAAGACGGCGACGAGCGCATCCTCCTGACGAGGAGGACGAACAGCGTGAGGTCCCACAAGGGGGAGATATCCTTCCCCGGCGGGATGTACGAGGAGAGTGACGGAGAGACGGTCCGGACCGCCGTACGGGAGTGCGGGGAGGAAATAGGCGTAAGGCCCGGCGATATCGAAATCGTGGGCCGGCTGAGCGACATGGAGACGATGACGGGGTTCGTCATCACCCCGTACGTGGGCCTTATACCTTTTCCTTACGACTTCAAGCTCAACCCCCACGAGGTCCGTTATCTCATCTACCTGCCCTTCCCCTTCCTCATGTCCTGCCGGCCGGAAGCAACCACGGCCGAGCGGAACGGGCGGGCAGTGGAGGTCTTCGAGATTGTGTACAACGGAGAGAGGATATGGGGGGCCACGTGCAGGCTCCTCCTTGAGCTGAGGCACATACTGGATGAAGAAGTTTAACCTCCGGGCCTTGCTCCTCCTCTCGTCCGGCCATATGGTCTGCGACCTCTACCAGGGCGCGCTTCCCGCAATCCTGCCGTTTTTGAAGGACCACCTGGGCTTAAGCTACACGATGACGGGCTTCATCATGATCGTAGCCAACTTTGCGTCTTCGATCCTCCAGCCCGTCTTCGGGATGCTCTCCGACAAGAAGGAAAAGGGCTTCCTGCTGCCGGCGGGCGTCCTCGCCGCCGGGGTCGGCTACTCCCTGCTCTCGCTGCCGTCGAGCTACGCGGCCATGCTCGCCCTCGTGGCGGTCAGCGGCATAGGCGTTGCCTCCTACCACCCCGAAGGGTACAAGACGGCGGGCTTTTTTACGGGCGACAGGCCGGCCACGGGGATGTCCGTTTTCTCCGTCGGCGGGAACCTGGGCTTTGCCCTCGGTCCTGTCATGGCCATATGGACGATCTCCCGCTTCGGGTTTAACTCCCTGCCCCTCGTCGTCGTGCCTTCCCTCGTCTTCACGGCGGCCATCATAGCCCTCCGCAAGACGGTCGTGCCGCCCGCGAGGGCAGTGGCGGGCGGGCGGGAGGCGGGGCGGAGGGCTGCAAAGGGGGCGTACACCTCCCTGGTCCTCACCATCGCCGTGGTGGTAATGCGGTCCTGGATACAGATCGGGATCATGGCCTATATCCCCTTTTACTTCATAAACGAGCTGAAGGGCGACCCGGTATATGCGGCAAAGCTGGTCTCCGTCTTTCTCTTGGGGGGCGCAATCGGCACGTTGGCGGGGGCGCCCATAGCGGACAGGTACGGCCACCGCTTCCTGCTGCGGGCGAGCATGTTCCTCACCGCAGTCCTTTTCCCGTTTATCTTCCTTTTGGAGAGCAAGCTGCTCTTCGTGCTCCTCTTTGTGATGGGCGCCGTGCTGGTCGCCTCTTTTTCCGTGACGGTCGTCATGGCGCAGCACCTCCTGCCTGAGAACATGGGCGTAGCGTCAGGCCTCATGACGGGCTTCGCCATAGGGGTGGGCGGCGTCGGCGTCACGCTCCTCGGGGTCGTGGCCGACCACTTCGGCGTCGCGGCGGCCCTCAAATCGATCGCCCTGCTGCCGGTAACGGGATTGGCGTTGAGCCTCATCCTGCGATATCCGCCCGAACGGGACGCGCCCGGATGAAACCGATCGTCAGCATCATAGGACGGCCGAACGTAGGAAAATCGAGCCTCTTCAACCGCCTCATAGGATACAGAAAGGCGATCACCGAGGACGTGCCCGGCGTAACGCGGGACAGGAACTACGGCGAGTTCGAGCACGGCAGGCACGCCTTCATCCTCGTGGACACGGGGGGTTTCGAGCCGGAGGGCGCCGGGAAGATCACGTCCCTCGTGAAAAGGCACATTATGGAGGCGGTCGAAGAATCGTCGATGATCATATTCCTCATGGACGCTAAAGACGGCCTCACGCCCGACGACAGCGCGATAGCCTCCATCGTCCGCACGTACGAAAAGCCAGTCTTCTGCGTCGTCAACAAGGTCGATTCCCAAAAACGGGAGGCGGAGACGGCCGATTTTTACGCCCTGGGCTGCGACAAGGTCTACGCGATAAGCGCGGCCCACGGACTCGGCTTGGGGGACCTCCTCGACGACATGGCCCTCATCGCAGGGCCGGAAAGCCGGCAGGAGACCGGCCAGGGCATAAGGATCGCCGTCGTGGGCAGGCCCAATACGGGCAAGTCGTCCATCGTCAACAGGCTCCTCGGATCGGAGCGCATGATCGTGACCGACATGCCGGGGACCACGCGGGACGCCATCGATTCCGTCGTCCGGTACGGGGAAAAGACTTTCACCGTCATCGATACGGCGGGCCTGCGGAAGAAAAGCAGGATATCGGCCGGGGTCGAGGCGTACTCGGTAATGAGCGCGCTCCGGAGCATCGAGCGGGCGGACGTGGTCAATCTGGTGATCGACGGCGCGGAAGGGGTCGGCCGCCAGGACGCGACGATCGCCCACCTCGTTGTCTCGGAGGGCAAGGGGATAGGGATCATCGTCAATAAGCATGACCTGATGGACCGCAGCATCGGCGAGGACCGGTACCGCAAGGCGGTCAGGGAGAGGCTGCCCCATGCAGCGTTCGCCCCGGTCGTCTTCACGTCGGCGCTGACAGGCGAGAACGTTGAGCAGATCCTCGACATCGACACGGCCATCCACAAACAACTGGCGCGGCAGATACCGACGCCCAAGCTGAACAGGGCCTTCGAGGAGTTTTTCCGAAGGCTCAGCCCGCCCGTGGTCGAGGGGAGGCAGGTGAAGGTATTCTATGTGAGCCAGTTGAAGGGCACGCCCCCGACGTTCCTGCTGTTTTCGAACTATCCCGACCGCGTCCCGGAGCATTATAAGAGGTATCTGGAAAACTGCCTGCGGGAAAAATATGGCTTTCGCGGCGCGCCGGTGAGGCTGTACTTCCGCAAACGGTCGTAGCGTGGGGGCGGCCGGGGCCGCAAAGAAACGACTTTACCGGGTACGCCTGACTTTACGCACTATCCCGTGTGTTAAGAAAGGCGGGGCGCTTCATCCTACAACTTGAACTTGTTTGCGGTCTGCTCCATCTTCTCAGAGAGTTGAGCAAGCTTTATCGATGTACGGGAAATGCCTTCCGCAGTCTCGCAGGCGTCCTTTGAGACCGATGCCATCTGCTCCATATCTTTGGTAATTTCGCTCGATGTGGCCGACATCTCTTCCGTTGCGGAGGCGATCTGCTGCACCATGAGCTGAAGATCGTCGGCGCTCTGCACGATCGCCTGGAGGGCAGAGCCCGACTGGCGAACGAGCTCAACGCCGAGGTTGACGTTGCTCGTCGCGTTTTCCATCAAGCTGACGGCCTTGGATACCTCGTCCTGAATAGCCCTTATCATCTGTCCTATCTCGGAGGTGGACGTTGCCGTTCTTTCCGCCAGTTTGCGGACTTCGTCGGCGACAACCGCGAAGCCCCTGCCCTGCTCCCCGGCGCGGGCCGCCTCTATGGCTGCGTTGAGCGCCAGGAGGTTGGTCTGATCCGCTATATCATTGATAACGTTGACGATGCCGCCTATTTGCTCGGACCTCTCGCCGAGGGATTTCACGAAGTTCGCCGAATCATCGACAATATGTGCGATTTCCGTTACCTTCTCCAACGATCTGGTGACGATCTGGTCTCCGTTTTTTGCCACCACCACCGTGCCCGATGCGGACTGCGCGATGCCGTTCACGTTCTTCGCAATGTTCAGGATGGTCTCCGACATCTCCTCCGACGCTGCAGCGACCTGCGATGACCTGCTTGCCTGCTCGTCGGATCCGCCCAGCATCCGGTCGGCGCCGCCCCTCAGCTCCCTGGCCGAGGATGAGAGGTCGGCCGCATCCGAGCTCATCTGGGTGACGAGAGCTCGCCATTCCTGGACCTGGCGCATCAAGGGCTCCTTGACGCGCTGGAACTCGTCCGCACTCGATCCGCCCAGATCGATCGATAGATCGCGATCCGCGAGCCTTGAGGTGAGATAGGCCATCTTGTCAATAGGGGCCTCGATGCTTTTCTGTATGAGAAAGCACATTCCGACTCCCATCACAACCGAGACAAGGGCCAGCACGATAAAGGATAGGCGCATTTCCCCATCGCCATCGAGGACGCGTTGAAGATTGCGGCTGATGCTCTGGTAATGGGAGTCCTGGGACTGGATTGTTCCCTCCAGGGAGCGGAGCGTTTCACCCACCCTGGAGTCAGTCCCCCTGGTGCTCGTGAAGCCGATGAGGCAGAGCAGGATAATCATTACCATCAGGCTCGCCATAGCGCCCCTCAAGCGGTTCTTTATCGTGATCCTCCGGAGTATCATAGTCTTTCCCCCGCGCTGAAATCCGGTCCGTTCATGCAGCCTGGATGGGCCCATTACCGGTCAATCTGTTTATCGGCTGTCGGCCGCTTTTCTAAAGTCCCGGGGCGAGTGGATTTTGCCGGGAATATCATGTCTCTCGGGGCTTCTCTGCCGTCTGACAAAAACCTTCTGCTCCCAGCTCTTCTTTCAGGCGACCAAAGTAGGCCTTTATGTACTCGTAGTCTTGCAGGGCCAGGCTTCGCGTCTCCGGTAGGGCAAGCCCCTCCCATCTGGCATCGATGTCATCGAGCACGTAGTCGATCGGTTTCTTTCCGTAGAAATGGCGGATGTACCTTAGGACGCCGACGACCCCCAGCGTGTCAATTTTGTCGGCATCGTATAGTATCTTCGACTCAAGGGTTGTCCTCTCCTCCGGCGTAGCGCCTACGTCGTGAACCTTGATCGCGTGGAGGACAGCCTCTCTCTTTTCCTGGGGGAATTTGCTTCGTTCGAGTACCGGCGCCGCCTTTAGGGCGCTGAGAGCACCGTGTGCCTTGTCATCGATATAATGCCGCCCGATATCGTGCAGATATACTGCGGCAACAAGTACTTCCAGGTCTGCATCAAGTCTTTCCCCGAGCCGAATACAACGCTTCAGCACACGGAGAATGTGGTCCTTGGCATGTACTTCAGACGGATGGGGTGCCTTCCCCATCTCAATGTCGAGCTCCTTTTCAAAGACCGGTATCCAAGACTGCCAGCGGGCTTCTTGATTGTCCATGTCACCCCCTTCGTTGTCTGCGCCTTGTTTACTTGCCTATACCACTTGCCTTCCTTCCATGTGATTTTCTGTGACATTATCGTCACGTGGCAGCAGCCTTCTCGGTGTCTTCTTTCAGGATCGGTGCGGCCTTTAGATGCAGGTTTATGCTTAGCCGGTCAAGATAACACACATTACCACGATCAATGCCAAAGAACGTAATACCTTATGGAAGCACCGAACCGGTTTCGAGCAGAAAGACGCAGTAACTCTCATCTCTCTGGATCTTGCTTGCGAGGCAACCCACCAATTGCAGCGCTGGGCGTAACTCCAAGGGTGGAGGTGTCTTACGTAAAACATCATTGTCAATTAGAACCACCACTGGCGACTTTTGGCTTTTTGTCAGCCGGTTGGCATCATCCCAGATGTTGTGTTCAAATTCTCGGGTCTTGTCCCAAATTACATAAGACCCGAACCGCCCACCGTTTGAATAGTAAGCACGATCCTTTTTGAGGTAGCTAATAACCGGCGTTGCGGTATAATCACGGGCGCTAACCAACGTGAAACGATCGAGACCTCTGTCGCGGATTAATTTAGCGGTTGCCTTTGCAGCGGAGAAGACGTACGCATACTCGCCAGCTCCAGCGATCCCGGCCGCGGTGAGGTGAACAACCAGAAGCAATGTAAAGAGCACGCCGATGGCCCGTTCAGCCCATCGCCCCGCGGCGTCAAACAACCTCGGGAGAGTAACCGGCTGTATGGTGCTGGCAAGCCACAACGCCGTTCCGAAGCAAATGAAGAGGAAACCATGGTGGCGCAAATACCCTACGTACTTTACGTAGAAAAAGGCCAACAGCCCGAGGCTGCCAAGTAAGTAGTAGGCAAGTGCCACGGGTCGCCGAATCAGCGCCAATGAGGCTAAGCCGAGGAGCATCGTCGCGCTTATCCCACTCCAAGCCCGCAAGCCGAAGATCGCAGATTGCCAGAAGCCTGCGCCTGGTTTTGGCAGAGGAACATACGCTTTTGTCACCGTATAGAGGACGTTCCTCAACTTATGCAGATTGAATTGGAAGAACCATCCAGGGGCGAAGCCGCTATCAACCGGTGGATGCATCTGGAGCGCGGATAGCACGATGCCGCCGGCCGCGATACCGAGTCCTGCCCAGGTGGCTACGCGACATGACAACTCCGGCGGGCGAACTATGGCTTCCGCCGACAGAGCGAAGACTGCTCCCATGGCAAGTAGACATGCGGGTAGGCTGGTATTGGCAGCCAGAAGAATTAAGATGCCAAGTAAAACGGGGCGTTCGCGTCGACGCGGGAAGATCGCGCAAAATGCGATCACCATAAGGATGCTGAGGCCGTAATTACGAGCAATAGAGCCATACTCGTATACAGGGAAATAGCCAAGGGCCGCAAAAGTGCGAAGCCACCGCGGAGCTGGCGCGGTCTTGGCAATCAGGAAAACGGCACTAGCTACGATGAGGAGGTTAAACCACTGCATAACAACAGGATTGCTCATGAGGCGGGTGAGAGGCCAAAGACACAAAAACCATAGCAACGGATGACCTTCGTATCGGGAGTGTTGGAAAATGGCGAAAATCGAAGGGCTGTCGCGACTGATGAGCCAGGCTTGCAATTCATCGCGCCACATCTCGTGATGAAAGGTTATAAACCCTGCATAAAGCAGGAAGAGGCTTGTTACGAAAAAAGCAAAAGCCCACTCTCCCCTAAGTGGCTTGCACGCAAATTCCGCGTTGGTCTCGTTGTTCACATTGTTCTCCGAGAACAGCTGCATCAAATAAAGTCCGAATAATTAGGAACATCGACAAATTGTGTAGATGCAATTTTGAGATCTCTTATAAGTCCTGAACCTGGATCGAGCCATCCTGAATCGCCCCTTCCTTTTTTTGGCAATACGCCTCATGCAAATAGATTATACCTGACGATGCAGTACACCGCCTTCAATCCGTCCTTCCAGTTGATCTTCTTGCCCTCCCTGTAGGTCCGCCCGTAATATGAAATACCTACCTCGTAGATCCTCACATTCGGAATCCGGGCAATTTTCGCCGTGACTTCAGGCTCAAAGCCAAAACGGTTCTCCCGCAGATCGATTGATTTTATTATTTGCGCACGGAAGAGTTTGTAGCATGTTTCCACGTCGCTTAGATTCAAGTTTGTAAACATGTTGGATAGAGAGGTGAGGAACCGGTTGCCTATGGTATGCCAGAAGAAGAGAATTCTATGCGGATTTCCACCCACGAACCGCGAACCGTAGACGACATCGGCAACACCGTCAACGAACGGTTTTAGGAGCAGATTATACTCCTCGGGGTCATATTCCAAATCGGCATCCTGGATTATCAGGCAATCTCCGGTAGCCGCCTGTATGCCCGTACGGATTGCCGCGCTCTTGCCAGAGTTCACGCTGTGCTTGAGATAGCTGATAAAGATATCAGAGTGTTGTTTCCTGTATTGAAACAGCGCCTCTTCCGTGTTGTCGGTTGAGGCGTCGTTAACGACGAGAACTTCTTTTTCCATGCCGGCAATCAAGTGGACCTGTCGTATCTTCTCGCATATGTTGCCGATGGTGGAACCTTCGTTGTATGCCGGTACGATAATGGATAGGATCATTACGGCCCATTTTAACATCTTTGGCTTATCGAGGTAAAAGGTAAATCGCGGTGAAGCACAAAATAAGGGCCGACCATCGAGTACGAAGTGAAAGAGAGTATTTCCCGCTGCATGTGCCGTTGCTCGATTCGAGGAAGAAGGTCTTAAATGACCGGACACTGTCCGATAGGTAAAATCCCAACTTCTACGCTCCGCAATGCGTGTTTCAGGGACGTGTCTCCCCTCCTTCAGGCGGGGGGAATTCCCAAATGCGTTTGCCCTGGCACCGTCGGACTTTTGCAAAAGTCTTCCGATATGATAGAATAGACTGGGAAAGTAATGGAGGAGAGGATAGAGGGGATATGCCAGTTATGTGGGTTGTGGTGATGGTGCGATATTTGTGAAAATTCCCGAAGGTGTAGTAACTCGGCATCCCGATCTCATGTGCGAGGATAGAAATATTCGTAAGCATCTTCTCGAATCCCCCATCAACGTTCATTGGCTCCGAAAATTGTCTCGTGCTTCCATGCGGCACGACACATATCGATGATACCCAACCCCGGCATGGAAATACCGCTAAGCAAGGGGATATGAAAAGACTTGCTATTTTTGCGCATTACGATCAGGATAATCTGCTCGATGATTACGTCTTATACTACCTGGTCGGTCTCAGGCGAGTGATCCAGGATATCATCTTTGTTTCCACCTCGACCCTTTCGGAAGAATCGATTAACCGGTTGAAGACGATTTGCCAGAGGGTCATACTCAAGGAGAACGTAGGGTATGATTTTGGAAGCTGGCGGGCAGCACTCGATGCCGCACCGGAGCTTTCCGCCTATGATGAGGTTATAATCTGCAACGACAGCACCTATGCCCCATTGTTCCCATTCGATGAAGTCTTTGACAAGATGCGGATAATCGATTGCGATTTCTGGGGTATGACCGATTCGATGGAATCGAGGGATACGGCATACCATCTTCAAAGTTATTTTCTCGCCTTCAGGCGCCCTGTCACCGCCTCTTCCACTTTCAAGAATTTCTGGCAATCCGTAAAAAGCGAACCCGAGAAGGGGGCAATAATAAGGAAGTATGAGGTAGGCCTGACGCAGACGTTGCTGAAGGCGGGTTTCCGCTCGGCAGTCTATGCCCGGCACATGCCATCTGTTCCGAATACGCTCAACCTGCGGATCATCAATATGCTTAAGCGCCAAATAATCAGGTCCCTCAAGGGAAATCCGTTGAGAAGAGTGAACCCGTTCAAAATGGTGGTGAAGTGGGCGCTTTCTGATGTTAAATTCAACAAGAAGTTCAATATAATGTTTTTCTTCATCCGTGAGATGATTGCGGAATATCGTGCACCGCTCCTCAAGATATGGCCGCTGAGACACAGACCGATGAAAATCGAGCTAACGGGTTTTTCGTCCTTCTTACAGAAGCAGACTGATTTCCCCATAAGCTTGATTTTCGACCACCTTAAACGGGTTGGTCGACATGGAGACCGGATACGACGTTTCTGGCAATAGTTTCGGCAAAATACTCAAAGACTCTCCCACGGGGCAGGCCCTGGCCCATCCCGTTATCCGCCCAAAGCTCTGAAGCGCGACGAATAGGGACACGCCGCTTGCAAATACATATTTCTAGGCATAATATTTTGGGCTGTGTCCACCTTGAGCACTCTTCTGCGTCACTACCAACGGGCCTTCGACATGATAGGGTGGCTGCAAGAGATAGCCAGTGTAATGAAGGCGGGTGGTATTCTGTCTCTTGCGGTTCCCGATAAGAGGTTCACCTTTGACCTTGAGAGAGAAACGACGACGCTTGAGCAATTGCTGAAGATTCATTTCGAGCGCGCAGCGGAAGGCCAGGAGGGTTTCAGGGATCACTTTCAAGTATTTACCTTTGAGACTTTCGCCGCCATCATAGGGCGCTCTGTTCCGATGGCATCATTCCTTTCCATCTGCTTTCTCTTTGGCGCCGCTCCAACACGTCCTTAGAGTTCATCGCCATCTTGCAACGCGGCCCCTCGGAACGATAAATTCTAAGAGGAAGGCTACAAGGGGAAAGGCCTTTTCACCTATAATTTTGCTTCCTGTAAGGACAGTACAGGGTACGGTTCAAGTGACCCGTTTCATCCTTTCCAGGACGTCCTGCAAGGTGCCCTTGAACGGGCCGACGGTCTCCAGCTTGAGCGATGTCAAAGCTACGGCGAATCGAAGCGACTCTTCGACGGAATGATCGAGCCTGCGCGCCAGGTATGATCCCATGACGGTGTCGCCGCGGCCCATCCTGCCCGGAGCGCCGCTGTTTGCAAATTTCAGAAATGTAGTCGTCCCCTTGCTGCGGGCCAGCGCCCCTTCCGCACACGTGATTACGGTCTCGGGGCTCCCCCATTCTTCCAGTATCTCGGCCTGCCGCTGCAAAACGTCGACGCCCGTCAAAGCCTGCGCCTCCACGGTATCGAGCTTCACGAAATCGGTCATGGCCAGGATTTCCTTTTTTTCCGGAACATCTTCAATATGGACTGCGCCTGTCTTCCTGTCGGGCTGGAGGACGAAGCTCTGCATGTCGATCGACAAACGGAATCCCCGTGTCTTCAATGCCCGCATCAAATCGAGCAGAATGCCCCTGGGTCCGAAGCAGCAAAGATGGACGAGGCATGGCTCAAGAGGAGGTATGTCGCCAATCTGAAGAGTGTCCCCAACCTTTACGACGCGGGCCCGCCTTTCATCGGGGTTTGCGCTCGGCAGCTTGACGCGTATTTCGCCAACCTCTCCGGGCCTCGCAATGACATCGATACCCCCGGCCCTCAACGGCTCCAGAAGGTATTCTTTGTCCTCGGAGACCTTCGTCACTGCAGCAACCCTGATACCAAGACAGGAAGCTGCCAATGCCGAAAAGATTACGGGACTGTTGTGTTCGATGAACGGAGGCCCGATGAAGGGGACAACCGTCATGGTGCCCATCTGACCGATAAAGACAATATCGTAGCGATTCATCTTTGATCCCCTGAAGGTCGATTTATCACCTATACTATTACACCTTTCTCGATGAATGCCAAGCGACTATTTCAAGAAGGAGCGTCGGGCAACGCCGCAAGACCATAGACATGCCGCCCCTTCTTTGTTATGATAGTCGCGGGCGGCGCACGCTTACGGGCGGGGCGCAAAGGTCGTGATAATCGATAAGGGAGGGCTGACGTGAAGAAGGCGGGCCTTGTGTTCTGTGTAGTCGTCATGGTGGGCGCGCTCCTTGCGGGGTGCGGCGAGAAAACCCCCTCCGCGGTCAGGGTGGGGGTCATCGCAGAGCTGACGGGCGACATGCCGGCCGTGGGCGAGTCGTGCAGGAAGGCCGCAGAGCTTGCGGTGAAGCAGATGAACGACGCGGGCGGGCTGAAGGTGGGCGATAAGCAGTACAAGGTGGAGCTTTTCGTCGAGGACAACGCGGGAAAGGCCGACCAGTCGGCCTCGGCCGCCCAAAAGCTCATCACGCAGAAGAAGGTGGTCGCCATAGTCGGCCCCAACGCGACGCGTTACGCCATCCCCGCGTCCGAGATAGCCGAGAGCTCGAAGGTCCTTCTTATCACCCCGTGGTCGACGAACCCCAAGACGACCCTCGACGCGAAGACGGGCGCGCCGAAGAAGTACGTCTTCCGCGCCTGCTTCATCGACCCCTTCCAGGGGCGCGTGCTGGCGCGCTTTGCAATGGACAGCCTTAAAGCGCGCAGGGCGGCCGTGCTTTACGATGTCGCCTCCGACTACAACAAGGGCATCGCGGAGGTCTTCAAGGAGACGTTCGAGCAGAACGGGGGCAAGGTCGTGGCCTTCGAGACGTACACCACGAATGACAGGGATTTTTCCGCGCAGCTCACCAAGATAAGGAAGGCAGACCCTCAGGTCGTTTTCCTCCCCAACTACTACAGCGAGGTGCCCCTCCAGATCCAGCAGGCCAAGAGGCTCGGCATAAAGGCGCCCTTCCTGGGGAGCGATTCGTGGGGGAGCCAGGAGCTGATAAAGCTGTGCGGCAAGGATTGCGAAGGCTACTATTTCAGCACGCACTACGCGCCCGACACGGCCGCCCCCGCGGCACTCGGGTTCATTGAGGCGTTCAAGGCGGCTTACGGCGGTATGCCGGATGACGTAGCCGCCCTCACATACGACTCCTTCGGCCTTCTGAAGCAGGCGCTCCAGGAGGCGGGCAAGATCGACCGGCAGGCGGTGCGCGATGCCCTCGCAAAGGTCCAGAAGTACGAAGGGGTGACGGGGGACATGCAGTTCAGGGAAGGCTCTTCGGACCCGGTGAAAAGCGCGGTGATCCTCAAGATAGAGGGCGGAAAGTTCGTCTACTTTGCGAACGCGAAGCCTTGAAGGCCGGCGGGGGCAACGCCCGCGTCCGTAGGTAAAGCTGCGCCGGGAAACCGGCTTCCTGTGACAGCGCAGGTTGTGCTCGAATGAGCTACCTCTTACAACAAGTGTTGAACGCCCTCCAACTGGGGAGCATCTATGCCCTGATCGCCCTGGGCTACACGATGGTCTACGGCATCCTCACCATGATCAACTTCGCCCACGGCGACCTGTTCATGGTCGGCGCCTTTCTCTGTTTCCTGTCGGTGCTCCTTTTCAAGCTGCCTTTCGTCGCCACCCTAGTGGTCTCGATGCTCGGCACGGCCCTTCTAGGCGTCACCATAGAGAGGTTCGCCTACAAGCCGCTGCGCCAGGCCCCCAGGGTATCGGCGATCATCACTGCCCTCGGCGTCGGCCTCTTTCTGGAGAACTTCACCCTCGCCCTCAGCCCGTACCCCAAGCACATCCCGGCTTTAATCCCGAATGTTATCTGGGTGCTCGGCGGCATATCGATCTCCCTGCTGCAAGTCGTAGTGATCGCCCTGTCGCTCGTCCTTATGGTCGTCCTCGACCTCATAGTGAGGCGGACGATGGTCGGGATGGCGATGCGGGCGATCTCATGGGACAAGACGGTCGCCCCGTTGATGGGCGTCCCCGTCGATGGCGTCATCTCCGCGACGTTCGCCATAGGGACGAGCTTAGGGGGCGTCGCAGGCGTCCTCTACGCCCTCTGCTACCCGGTGATCGACCCTTACATGGGCATCATGGTGGGCTGGAAGGCGTTTATCTCCGCCGTTGTGGGCGGCATCGGCAACATACGGGGCGCGATGATAGGGGGCTACATCCTGGGCATGGTGGAGATCCTCGTCGTCGCTTTCTTGCCCTCCACGTACAGGGACCTCGTCGCCTTCGCGCTGCTTCTCGTGCTTCTCGTCTTCAGGCCGCACGGCATCCTCGGCAGGCCGGCGGTCCAGAAGGTGTAGCATGGGAGGCGCCGTAAAGGACAGCCGGCCTGCGTCCTTTTTGCGCTCCCTTTCGGAGAAGCCGTGGTTCAGGCGGGCGGTGCTTCTGGCAGGTTTTGCCCTCGCCTTCATCATCCCCGCTACGGACCTCCTCGACCAGTACGTCCAGCTCGTCCTGATGTACATCGGCATCAACATCATCCTGAGCGTCAGCCTCAACCTCGTGAACGGGTACATGGGGGAATTCTCCGTGGGCCACGCCGGTTTCATGGCGATAGGCGCCTACGTCGCCTCCGTCATATCGGTGCGCCTCTTCCCTGCGCAGGCCGCTGTCTGGCTCTTCCCCATTGCAGTCGCGGCGGGCGGTGCGGCTGCGGCTCTTGCGGGCCTGCTGGTCGCCTTTCCTTCGTTCAAGACGCGGGGGGACTACCTTGCCATCGTCACCCTCGCCTTCGGCATGATCGTCAAGTCTGCCGTCGAGAACATAAGCGCCCTGGGCGGCCCGCGCGGTTTCCTCGGCATGGACAGGCTCACCACCCTGCCCTGGGTCTTCTTCTGGACGGCCCTCTCCATCTGGTCCATCCGCAACCTGGTCTATTCGCGCTTCGGCCGGGGCATCCTCTCGATCAGGGAGGACGAGATCGCCGCCGAGCTGTCGGGCGTCGATACGCGCCGCGTGAAGATCCTCGCCTTCGTCGTCTCTTCTT
>Ga0326728_10002719_pt1 | contig 57737 bp, 44 predicted proteins | sample MB3enrmetagenome_FD_207602 | JGI IMG/M metagenome (GOLD analysis project Ga0326728, IMG submission 207602) | Lab enriched peat soil microbial communities from McLean, Ithaca, NY, United States - MB31MN | ecosystem: Environmental > Terrestrial > Soil > Wetlands > Peat | place: USA: New York... | reverse complement strand
GCCGGCCATATCGCACCAGCCCGACTTCAGCCATAAAACAGAGCAGAGGCGCCAGAACACCTTCAGCTTAACCCCATTCTGACCTGCTGAATCAAAGGCGTACCGAGGATGTCAACAGAGCCAGATGAAATCAAAAACGAGCTTTGTCAGAAGGCAAATTTGGGCCTTTTGCGAATCAATGATAGATATGTAACGAAGCTAGAAAACGGTATGACGCTTCTTCGATGGATCATCGAGGTGCGAGAGATAGCGAGAGCATTCGATAAGGCGCAGATAAATGGGCAGATTCCATGGGATGAGCCTTTCGATCCAACCTTTGTGCAGCCGGGTGCAAATGCAAAGGGATTCCCCTACTGGCTTTCCCGAAACACAATGCAGTCAATACATGATTTCTTTGATAAATTGGATCGTTCTTTGCCGAAGGGCTGGGTTTCAATTTGCGGCGAGGACGAAAAAAGAAATGGATATCGTATGTCCTATCTCTATTTTGGAGAGCAGGTCTTGTGGGTACAGACTGCAATGAAAATGCAAAACCTCGATATGGGTCTAGACGATCTATTGAGGGAAATGGATACATGTGAACTGGGACTCCGCCTGAAAAAATATCGCGAAGGAGGAATTTCTTCACGCGCGAAAGGGGAACTCCTCCCGATCTTTCAAAGATTTTGTGAGAGATATCGTGCACAACCATCCTTTTCTTCAGGGACTCAACCATTTCATTGCTCCTGGAGCCCAAAGAGAGGCTGGAACTTCTGACGTGATAAATTACACGGTGGCCTGTTGTCCGCGGCAGGTGGCCCACATCTGACCATCCTGAAACGAATGGCCGCCATGTGCGGCCGCTTCTCTTGACAGGAGATTGATAATGTATGTAGAGTAGTGAATGTCTCGAAGGAGGAAGCAATGAAGCCAACGGAGCAGACCAAGAGGCACGTGATTTCAACTTATGTGCTGCCAGCGCGCCAGAAAGGCGAGAAGACCATTCAGGTCAGGGTTGGAAATATCCAGAAGGAACTGGGGTGGACGAACCGGACGCCGTCTGTTTTTTCGACCCTGTTGTCGAGGGACTTCCAGCAGGAGGCCGGCGTGGAGTTGGTTGAGAAGCGCGGCGGTCCACCTTCCGGCGGGCCGAGCACGACTTGGCAGTTCGTATTCCGTGTGCTGGGCGAAGCCGAAGAAGCGGCTCCTGCCGCCAAGGCGGTTCCCGATGGAGCCGGACTGAGGGCGCTTTACGGGCTCTGCGCCGAAACTTTCGAGGCGCTTGGGGGCGGCGAAGAGTTCTTGCGGCGCGAGCGGGAATGGGGTCCGGATGTGTGGGAGAGATATGAAACGGAGAAGCGAGAGCAGCAGAATCCGGAGGCAGCAAGGTGAACCGGGTTTACTGGGATTCGATGCTGTTCATCTATCTGCTCGAAGCAAATCCAGTTTTCGGCGAACGGGTGCAGCGGCTCCATGAGGCGATGCTGCGCCGCGGCGACATCTTGTGCACCAGCATATTCACGGTAGGCGAAGTGCTTACGGGGCCGCGAAAACGGAACGACGCAGCGGGAATCGGCGGTTTGAAGAAGTTCTTTGGCAGCAAGGAAGTTGAGATTCTTCCTTTCACCATCGAGGCAGCAGACCGGTACAGCATGATCCGGGCGGAGGCACGAATGAGACAGGCAGATGGGATTCATCTGGCGACGGCGGCAGCGGCAGGTGTAGACGTCTTCGTTACCAACGACGGCAAGCTGCGCAAGCTGGTCATTCCCGGTATCAGATTCTTTGCCGACTTGGACGGGAAGATGATTTGAGCGTGAGGGCCGCGTTCATTGAGCGGATGCGTTGCACGCCGCCGAGATCGATTTGTCAGGCCGCGTGAAACGCTTGCCGTCAACCGGTCATCCCGCCCGCCCGCGCTGGTAGAATCCGCATAGAGCAACCCGCATGAGCGTAACGGCACTCTATCCCGGCACCTTCGACCCGCCGACCAACGGACACGTGGACCTGATCCAGCGGGGAGCAAGGCTCTTCGATCACCTGACGGTCGCCATCCTCAACAATCCGGAGAAGGATCCGCTGTTCACCGTCGAGGAGCGGGTGGAGATGCTCAAGGAGGTGACCGGGGGGCTGGCGAACGTCTCGATTGCCACCTTCGAGGGACTGACGGTCGAGTTCGCTCGCAAACAGGGCGCGCTGGCAATCCTGCGCGGCATCCGGGCCATCAGCGACTACGAGTACGAGTTCCAGATGGCGCTGATGAACCGGCGCCTGGCCCCGGAGATCGAGACCGTCTTCCTGCAGCCGGCCGGGCGCTACTCGTTTGTCAGCTCGCGGATGGTGAAGGAAGTATTCAGCCTGGGCGGTGACGTGACCGGCCTGCTGCCGCCCAACGTGCTCAAGCGGCTGCGCGGGCGGATCAACCACAGCTAGGCCTCTGACCGTGTGATTTCGCGCCTCCCACCCTTGCGCCAAGAAAAGATACGCCGCAAGGATGGAGCACCGAGCAAATCGTCACGCAGACGCGATCGCGCTCTTGAAACAGAATAGTGCCCGGTGAGAACATCCGGATACGCCCGCCGTCTCAAATCTCAGTCTCAGAATGAAGCGTTGAATTCGCCGCCTCGCCAGGCGATAGAATGAGGGCATGGACACGATCCTGCGCAAGTACACGAGCCTCGACGAAATGAAGGCCGACGAGTATCGCTACTGGCAGAGTCGGCCCGTGCATGAACGGATGGACGCGGTTGAGGAGATGATCCAGACCGCCTACGCGATCAAGGGTTGGGAGATCGAGCCGGACGCACCAAGATTACAAAGACCTTTTGTCCGCCTTTCATGCCCATGGCGTTAGATACCTGATCGTGGGGGCATACGCGGTCATCTATCACGCACAGCCCCGCTTTACGAAGCACATCGACCTTTTCATCCAAGCCGACCCTGATAACGCGCGAGCGACGTACGCGGCGCTGGCCGCGTTCGGCGCACGGCTCCAAGGCATTCGGCCGGAGGAGTTTGCCGAGCGTGGCAGCTTCTTTCGCTTCGGTTGCGATCCGCGCTGTGTCGATATTCTCCCCGATATTCCGGGCGTCGATTTTGAGGCGGCCTGGGAAAGGCGGGTTGAAGGCGTGATTGATCCGAAGAGCGGCCTCAAAGCGTTCTTCATCTCCGCGCCCGACCTCATCGCGTCAAAGCTGGCCGCCGGGAGGCCGCAGGACATCGCGGACGTCGCAGCTATTCGTGAGGCCGCCGAAGCGCGATTGCCGCATCCCGCAAGGGAAAACCCCGGCAGAGCAGGGTGAAGGCTCTCCGAAGCAGTGAAATCTTCCAGAGAATCTGTAAAGGCAGGATCGCTTCGCAGTCTCGACTTCTTCCCCAGTCATTGCCGGCCGGATTGGCAGGATCGATGCGGGACGGCGTGTTTTCATGGGAGGATGCGCATGCGGTTTCCCAGGCTTCTTGCGCCCGCGGCTTTGATGGCCGCGGTTCTGAACCTGCCCGCGTTATCCCTGCTGGTGACTCTGGCCGTCAAGGAGGGATACGTTTCCGGTTGGAAAGCCGCGGCGTATTCCCTTGGCGTGCCTGGCCGCCTCCTCCTTTCCATCCCGATGCTGTTCAGTTTGGGGAAGAACCTGGACCTCTGAACATGGCTCGCCTTTCCAGCGGAATTATGCCGCCGGCCAAAAAAGGGGGAAGGCGCCGCCGGTTTGACCAGCGTGCAGGCCACAGGCGCCGGTGGCGGCCCGGCTTCCCGATTGCCGATGATTCCGGAGATATCCCGCGTCCGGCAGGACATGCGGTCTTATCCGGGTCCGCTTCGCGAAGCCGCGCCGGCATCGCGTTTCACGAGCAGGATAGTGACATCGTCCTCGTTGAAATGCGGGTCTACGAGGGACTTCAAGATTTGCATCGTCCTTCCCGAACGGTCAGCTAGGGCATCGCACAGACGGCCTTCGGCATTCTCTCCGGAGATCGAGTCGGTAAGTCCATCGGTGAAAATCAGGAGAGCGCCACCGGGAGGAAGAAGCGCTGTGCGAGCTTCATATTTAGCGTCGGGAAACAGTCCAAGAGGCATGCCGGTAGCTTCCAGCGCTGTCGCGGATCCGGAACCGAAAGCGATCGGGGGGTTGTGGCCGGCGTTCACGTAAGTCAGCTCTCCCGAATCGCGGCTCAGCACAATGAACACCGCGGTCGCAAAGCGGTCGCTTGGGGTATAGCGGCATAAGTGCCTGTTGATCTGCCCAGCCAACGCCAGGAGATCCGTCTTAAAATTCGCGCCGCTTCTAACCAGAGCCTGAATATTCGCGGCCAGCAGCGCCGCGGGCATGCCTTTTCCCGACACATCCGCCATCGCGAAGAGCGTTCGCTCGTGCGCGAGTTCAATAACGTCAAAGTAGTCGCCGCCCACCTCACGCAAGGGCTTGTAGAACGTCTCCACCTTATAGCTAGGCAACTCATCGACCTTCGTCGGCGTGAGCGTCTGCTGGATTTGGCGGGCGGCGGTCTCGTCGGCTTCAAGCTGGGTCTTGCGGAAGAATTCCGAAGTCAGCGCGGCGTTCGTCAGCCCGCCGCCGACGGCATATAACAGAAGCGCAATCAAAAAGACCAGGCTCTCATCTTCCGGCCACATAAGGGGCCACGCCAGAGACCGCGACGAAAGGCAATAAATGGCGTACCCCTTAAGCAAGTACCCGACCCAAGTGACGATGCGTTTCGACTTGGGCATCTCGCGAACCCAGTCCCTGCCGACGTACCGGGAGAGGCGGCGGATCTCCCCGGCGAATTTGACGAGCCTTGTCTTGAGGTCGCGCGACTGCATGGCAGGAGTCTAACAAAACGCGGACGCCTGATGAAAGGCAGGTTTGGCCGCACCCCTAGGTGACTCCTGGCCCACCCGTTGGTGGTTCTTCGGCTGTGTTCGGATCAACCGCGATTGGAAATATGATTCATTACGCCGCCACCAGCATCGCCCTCATCCTCCAGGTACCACTTTCCCCAAACAGTGCGCGGGTTGGCGGCTGTGCGCGACGGGGGTCCAGACGGATTGGACATGCCGGTTATAATGGCATGGTTCGTGCTGTTCTTGGGCACAACAATAAGATGCACAACAATAGGTCCGTCAGGGAGGCCTGCTCATGAACTGGTTCCAAATCCGGGGCTCATTCGCCCTCTCTGTCGTACTGGCAGCCTCGCTGCGGGTGGCGGCCCAGCAGCCTTTGCCTTTTATGGACCCGGCTGTTCCGGTTGATCGGCGCATCGACGATCTGATAGGACGCATGACGCTGGAAGAGAAGGTGCAGCAGATGCGCGACCATGCGCCGGCCATCCCACGCCTGGGCGTCCCGAAGTACGATTGGTGGAATGAAGGCCTGCATGGTGTCGCCTTTGCCGGCTACGCGACGGAGTTTCCGCAGGTGATCGGCATGGCGGCCACGTGGGATGCGCCGCTCGTGCATCGCATGGGCGAAGTTATCTCCACTGAAGCCCGCGCCAAGTATAACGAGGCGATTCGCCGGAACCAGCACGAGAGTTTCTTCGGTCTCACGTTCTGGGCGCCGAACATCAATATCTTTCGCGACCCGCGCTGGGGACGCGGTCAGGAAACCTACGGGGAAGACCCGTTTCTGACGGGCCGGATGGGCGTCGCGTTCGTTACGGGAATGCAGGGCGACGATCCCGGCCATCCGCGCGTGGTGTCAACGGCGAAGCACTTTGCCGTTCATAGCGGCCCGGAGTCGACGCGCCATACCGCCGACGTCAATGTATCCGCGCACGACCTTGAGGATACGTATCTGCCCGCGTTCCGGGCGGTCGTTACCGAGGCGCACGCGCAGTCGGTGATGTGCGCCTACAACGCCATCGACGGCGCGCCCGCGTGCGCCAATACCATGCTCCTCCGCGATCACCTGCGGGACGCCTGGCACTTCGATGGCTACGTGGTAAGCGACTGCGCCGCGATTGCCGATGTATATGAGGGTCACCACTATGCGCCCGACATTCCACACGCCGCGGCTGCCGCGCTCAAGGCCGGAACCGATCTGGAGTGCGGCTATCGCGAGGGGCAGGCCTTTCCCTCGCTCGTCGAAGCGGTGCGCCGGCAACTGGTGACCGAGGCCGACCTCGATAAGGCCCTGCGGCGCCTGTTCCGCGAACGCTTCGATCTTGGCATGTTCGATCCGCCGGAGAGTTATGCTTTTGGCCGGATTCCCCTGGCCGAGAACAACTCGCCGGAACACCGCGCCCTGGCATTGCAGGCGGCTCGCGAGTCCATGGTGCTGCTCAAGAATCACGACGGAGCGCTGCCACTGAAGGCCGGCGTCAGGCGCATCGCGGTTGTCGGCCCCACGGCTGAACTGGTGCAGTCGCTACAGGGAAATTACAACGCGCCGCCGCCGGAGCCGGTCTACCCGTTAACCGGGATCGAGAAGCGCTTCGCGGCGGCCACTGTGAGCTATGCGCAGGGATCGACGCTGGTCGCGGGCATGGCCATGCCCATCGAGCACATCGCTCTCACCCCGGCGATGGGCGCGGGCCATGGTCTTTCGGCCGAGTACTTCAACTCACCGGACCTCAGCGGACAGCCCGTGCTTACGCGGACCGACGCCAACGTCAACTTCAATTGGGACAAGGTTGCGCCGGTTGCAGGCCTCGGCCGCAACAACTTCTCGGTGCGCTGGAGCGGCAACTTCACTCCGCCCGCGCCCGGCGACTACAAGCTCGGCGTGCGGGTGAACTACTGCTATTCATGCGAAAACACGGAAGGATTCCGGCTGTTTCTCGATGGCAAGCTCTTCGTCTCCAGTGAAGGCAAGTCCACCGGGGACCGCGACGCGGTGATCGAAGCGCCGGTGCACTTTGCCGATGCCAGCCCCCACGCCATTCGGCTCGAATACCTGCATGGGACCGGGAGCGCCGGCATCGATCTGGCCTGGCAGGCTCCGGCCGCGGTGTTGCGCGACGAGGCGGTTGATGCGGCGAAGAATGCCGACGTCATCCTTGCGATGGTCGGCCTTTCGCCTTCGCTTGAAGGGGAAGAGATGGCGGTGAAGCTGGACGGTTTCAGCGGGGGCGACCGCACCGCGATCGATCTACCGGCCGATCAGGAAGAGCTGTTGAAGGCGCTGGCGGGCACCGGCAAGCCGTTGATCGTCGTGCTGCAAAACGGCAGCGCCCTGGCGGTGAACTGGGCCAGCGAGCATGCCGATGCGGTGCTTGAGGCATGGTATCCCGGCGAGGAGGGCGGGACGGCGATTGCCGAGACGCTTGCCGGCGACAACAATCCGGCCGGCCGGCTTCCCCTTACGTTCTACCGCTCGCTGGATCAGCTTCCAGCCTTTGACGACTATGCCATGCGCGGCCGCACGTATCGCTATTTTTCAGGCAAGCCGCTCTATGGCTTCGGTTACGGCCTGAGCTATACGACCTTCGCCTACCGCAACCTGAAGCTCGCCTCTTCAAGCCTTGCCGCCGGAGATTCCCTGCGGGTTGAGGCCGATGTCGAAAACACGGGAGCGCTAGCCGGGGATGAAGTAGTCGAACTTTACGTTACGCAGCCGAAGGCGTTCGAAACTCCGCGCCACGTGCTGGCCGGGTTCACCCGCGTGCATCTTGCGCCCCATGCGACGGCCCACGTGACGCTCACGGTCGATCCGCGCTCGCTGGGCCAGGTCGATGCCAAGGGAAACCGGATCATCGTCCCCGGCGAGTACGGCATCAGCATCGGCAGGGCGCAGCCGGAGGACTCCGCGCAGGCGCTAACCGCCAACTTCCGGGTAGCGGGCACAAAGCAACTCGACAAGTAGAGGCATCGCTTTGTGCCCCTGTGGATCCGATCGACCCGCGATCGCCGGGGCGCTATTTGCCATCCGCCCGGGCGGAGTTGTGTCAGTCAACCCGCCATCTCGCGCCACGTGCATAAAGACTCCGTGTACGCAGCGCTGCCGTCGCGCAGCCAGGCATCTAGCTGGGCGGCCTCCTTCAATTGCTGGCCGCGCACGCGCGGCACCGCCACAAAGCGGCAATCCAGCTCCGGCAGGGTGGTCATATCACCCCAGAGTTTCTCAAATTGAGCCACAGGGAAGATATCTTCCTGCCCTTTACCCCAGCGCTTCTTTACGTCTTTGAGCGTGATGTAGGTCGGCACGCGCGCAGCTACGGCGCGAACTGCCTCGTCCACAGCTCCGGGGTTGGAGAGCGCATCGCGGGTCAGACCGAACAGTTTAAGCAACCGGTCGACGTCGATCCAGTATGTCGCGCTGTTGTAGTAGCGAAGACGGCTTTCCAGTTCTTCGCTGGGCAGCGCCAGACCTTCGACCAGCCGGACCCGGCCATCCACGCGGGCGAGGCCGCCGCCGCGGTCCTCGAGGTGCCGGGGAATCACCTCAGCTGTGAGCGCGGCGCCGCTATGGATGTGGCAGCCGAGAACCGCCGGGTCGGCATCGGCGCCCACCGTGTCGATATTGTGCACCATCAGATAGTTCAGCTGCGGGCGCTTCTCGAGCAGGCGCTGGAGCGTGCCGTTGCGCAGCAGATTGGCAACCTCATACCAGTGGCCCACCGGATGCAGACATTGCATGGGAACATTGTCGGTGTAATCGGATCCTTCCCCGGCATGGCGCGCCCACTGGATCAGCGCCGCGCGCAGCCCCTCGCGCACCTTCTGCGCCTGCGCATCCAGCAACTGCTGCGGCACCTCCTCCCAGGCGAAGCGGAGATCGCGTTCCATGGGAATCATGCGCAGGCCGACGGCGCCCCCGGGGGAGAGCAGGAGCTCGCCGGGATACTCATAGTTGCGCTCCGCGGCGAGATGTGCGGCGATCGCTTCGTGCGTGAGGTAGCTGGTGGTAATGACGTGCGGAAGCGGATTGCCGCACTCCCGGCTCACGCGCAGGCTCTTGGCCAGGTGAACCTCGATGAAGTTGCGATACTGCCCGTGGAGCCTGCAAAAAGGACTGAGTGCCTTCACGACTCCGGCGCCGTGGGTCCATCGTGTGCCCAGGCCTCCCGCCAGAGACACCACAGCCAGCCGCCCTTCGGCAAGGGCATCGAGCCCGGCAGCGCGGTGACGGCCATCCACGCGATCCGCCTCGACATCCTGAATCAGGGTGGTGGCCCGCAGGCGGTTCTGGGCCAAGCCGATCCGGCCGGAACGGAGATCCTGACGGATCTGTTCGTGCTGCAGGCGGTCGAACCCGTATTCATTGAGGAGGGTCCGCAGGGATCGCGCCCGGCCCGTTTCGGTATCCTGGCCGGCCGGGAGCATGTGGTCAAACAGGGTTTGAATCATCCCCGCGTAATCCGCCTTGGAGCGGCACGCGGCGGTGAAGCGCTCCAGTTCGGCCCGGCGCGCGGGTGAAAGCTGGGGAATGCTGGAGCGAATCAGCGCGGGAACCTGCTCGGTGTAATAGGCAAGAGGCATCAGTGCATCGTCACCGGAATACAGCTCGGCCCGCGTCCCGTGCTCGTTGATGGCGAAGTCGTAGACCACCGGCTCCATGGCAAATGGCACGCTGTACTCCATCTGACTTCTGGTCTCGCTCATAATGGCCTGCATGCGATCCTGGGCCTGAGCCCTGCGTTCGGGGCTGAAAAGGAATCCCATTCCGCCGCCGCTCATGCCTCCGAGCATCCAGAAGCCCCAGAAATCGGCGCCGAATTCCTTGCGCGCACGACTGATAAGCGTCTCGGTGTACAAGTTGGCGGCCCACGGGATGATGGTCTGGATCGGCCCATCGAAGTTGCGCTGCAAACTGCCGCCGAGCGCCTGGATGTGGCCCCGCTGCAAATGGCCGGTGATCTCGTCGAGGATTGCGATCGCCTGGCGGCGGCCGAGCCACTCGGTTTCACTCCGCAGCAGGTACTTCTCAGTCACCATCTCAAGAATCGGACCGACGTCCTGCGCCATGCCGCCGTGAACCAGCACCAGGCTCTGTTGAAGCTTCTCGCGGGCTTCGCGCGGAACTTCGGCTTCGGTAAAGATGCGATGATCGGGAAGCAGACGCCCGCGGCTCATGCCGAACTCGGGATCGCCCGCGGTCGCGAGAACGCCGTAGATGAGCTTGATGCCGGGCCATACGCCGCCGGAATCCTGCCAGCCGCCGCCGCTTCCGCCCAGCCATTCACCCAGAATGGCGCGCGCGGCCACCAGCCTGCGGTCGTGCTCCTCCAGACCTCCCGTGAGCGAATGGATCTGGTCCGTGGCGCGCATGCAGACTGCGATGATGCAGGCCAGAAGGCTGGTGGAGACCGCCAGCCGGGAGCCTTTGGGAATATCGTTCACGCTGCTGACGATCTCAATCCCGTAGCCGGGCCTTCCCGTCAGGCGCTCCAGCAGAGCGGCCAAGGGCTGCGTGCCGCCCTCGATTCCCGGAGGAACAATGCCGCTGGCGATGACACCCGCCTTGAGCAGACCTAGATAGTCGCGGGGAAAGTCGAAGACCTCGGCAATGGAAGAAACGTCGGCGGAAGCATGCAGATCGACGCTGGTCAGGCGGATGACCGGCTGGTCGATTACCCGGAACCGCGCCTCGACCGGCGGCCTGGGCTGCGCAACGCGCCGGCTCGTCCCGCGGACCGCGAGATCGATGGATACGTTGAGAACGCGCGCGCCCTCGGGGAGATCCATGCCCAGGAAAAAAATGTCGCTCCATCCGCTGTGCGTCAGGTCCATGCGGACGGGCGTAGCCTCGCGCAGGATAGGGAAGACCGGATCGCCCGCGACAAGCTCGGGACGGAGACGCAGCGGATAGTCGTCCGGGTGCCCGGCGCGAAACATCCACTGGTTGCCGCGCACGCTCCGCACGCTGCGGCGGACCTGATCGGCAAGCGTCTGGAAGCCCAGCGCCCGGTAGCTGGCGGCTAGCGCACTGGAGATGGCGGCGCTGGCGCCCTGCTCGGCCTGGGCGGCCAGAAAAACCTCGATGGCTTCCTCGAAGCGGCGTTCGAGCATATGTTCATAGCCGGCAAAGGGGATGAGCGCGGGCGCGGCAGTTGCCGGCAGAACGGGAATATGAAAGCGATGGATGGCGTACAGGAAGAAAAGCGCCCGGACGCGCTCATAGAGATTGTCGCAGCCGCGGCGGAATCTCTCCAGCGCCTGGCATTCGGCGAGAAGTTCGTCGATGGCGAGGCCCCGGCACAAGGCATCCAGCGATAGGTCGCGCTGGTCGCCGCTGGCGGCGATGACGCTGGTAAAGCGGCTCACGAGGGCGAGCCTCCGTCCATCCCGGCCAGTTCGCGGTCGGCCAGAAGCTCAATCATCTGCGCCAGCACCTCACTGCGGTCGCGGCCGTTGAGCGCCAATGCGAGCTGCGCAATCAAAAGGCCATAGGGGGCGCCGAGATCGTAGCGCCGGCCCTGGTCCTCGACAGCAAGATACTGCTCCTGGCTTGCGAGCTCGGCGAGCGCATCCACCAGCGTCACTGGCGCGCCGGAGGGCTCCGCCAGCCTGCGGCCCAGAATATCCATCACCGCCGGGGTCAGCACGTGGATGCCGAAGAAACAGAGATAGTGTCCGGCGCGAATGCCGGGGATCAGCAGCCGCTGCTCCGCTTCAGTGGGCGTGGGTTTTTCAATGACCGTATCGACGCGATACAGATCGCTGCGAGGTGGGACTCGGCGTCCGCCAACCGTTCCGTATTGAAACAACAGGCTCTCGCGCGTGCGTTGGACACCGCTCACCGAGCAGCGCTCCTGCTGGGCCAGTTCGACGAGGCGCTGGGCGGAAGGCTTGGGGGAGCTGCTCACATAGAGGTGGTCGCCCACCATGTGCAGAAAAGGGTCGCTGTTGGTGAAGGAACGGGCGCAATGGATGGCGTGCCCGTAGCCGCGCGGCTCAGCCTGAGGAATAAACCGGACCGAAGAGGCGTGGGGGCTGGCAGCCTGCGCATAAGAGGATTCGTCGCCGGGCCAGACGACAACAGCGATCTCCTCGGCTCCCGCCGCGAGCGACTGTTCGATCAGGATACGGAGCAGCGATTTCCTGTTGCCTTCTCCGTCGATAAGGGTTTGGAGCGGCAAAGCGCGCTGCGATCGCGCGGCAGCGGTAATGACAGCTTTCTTGACTATCAAAGGGCACCTAACGGAACTTTATCACGTGTGCTTCCTCCTTCCACCGCCGGCGCGATGAAATCCAAGCTCCTGTAGATTCCACTTCCAATGCAGATTGCGACAGAGTGTTTTCACCGTTCGTGTGCTCATACCAGTTGGACGACAGATTGGTTTCATACCCTGGTTTTGAAGGGGGCGTGTTCGGCCGCGCAGTGCGGAGGCCCTGCGAAGACAGGCCATTAACCTCAGATTTGTCCTTCAAGGGTCACGCCGCGCCAGGCGCGGGCGCCCGGCCCACGGAGTCCAACCGATCCGTTCCGCTACTCGATGCTCTTGAGGTCGATGGCCAACTGCTGGCACTTCTTGTAGAGGTGGCTGCGTTCCAGGCCCAGGGCTTTGGCGGTTTGGGTAATGTTCCGGCTGTAGCGCTCCAGTTCCTTCAGCACCTCCGCCCGTTCAAAGCTCAAGACGCGCTCGGCGAGCGGGCCAGCGGAATCGATGCCGGAAGCGCCGTGCGCGGCCGCGGCGCGATTTGCGTGAGCGGCGGGCAGCGCGAGTTCGACGGCCTCGGCGTCCACCTGCGCGCCGGCCAGCAGCAGGAGCCGCTCGACCACGTTGCGCAGTTCGCGAATGTTGCCCGGCCACGCGTAGCGCTTGAGCGCATCGATGGCGGATTCGGCAAAAGGAACAGGCTTCCAGCCGTTCTGCGCGCTCACCTGGCGGGCAAAGTGCTCTACCAGCGCGGGGAGGTCTTCAGTGCGCTGGCGCAGCGGGGGCAGTTGAAGGGGAAAGACGACGACGCGATGGTAGAGATCGCGGCGGAAGCCGCCGGATTCGACCAGTTGCTCGAGATTACGATGCGTCGCCACCACCACGCGCACATCGACGGTGGTGGGCTTCTCCGCGCCGATGCGCTCCACCTCGCCCTCTTCCAGCACGCGCAGCAGCTTGGCCTGCATGGCCGGCGGCATGTCGCCGATCTCGTCCAGGAACAGCGTGCCGCGATGCGCCTGCTCGAATTTGCCCGTGTGCCGCTGCGCCGCGCCGGTGAAGGAACCCTTCTCGTGGCCGAAGAGTTCACTCTCGATCAGTTCGGCGGGAACGGCCGCGCAATTCAGCGTCACGAATGGCCCCGCGGCCCGGTTGCTCTTCTCGTGCAAGGTGCGCGCCACCAGCTCCTTGCCCGTGCCGGTCTCGCCATAGATGCAGATGCGCGCTTCGCTGGCGGCCACGCGCTCAATCTGCGCCATCACGCGGCGCATGGTTTCGCCGGTGAAGACCAGCGTGTGCTTGCCGACGCGGGCGCGCAGGTCCTGATTCTCGGTTTCCAGGCGGGTAAGCTTGAGCGCGTTCTCTACCGTGACCAGCAGCTTCTCGGTGGAGAGCGGCTTCTCGAGGAAGTCCAGCGCGCCCAGCCGGGTTGCCTTGACGGCCATCTCGATGTGCGCCTGGCCGCTCATCATCACCACCGGCGCGGTGACGCCGGCCGTCTTCAGGTCTTCAAGCAGCGCCAATCCGTCACGGCGGGGCATCACCACGTCGCTGAGGATCAGATCGAAGGGCTGGGTGCGGGCCAGTTCCAGCGCGCGCGGCGCGTTGTCGCAGACCACAGCCTCGTGGCCCGCCAGCCGGAAGGCGCGGGAGAGCGAAGCCAGCGTATTGGCCTCGTCGTCGACGATGAGAATCTTTGCCCTGGCGGTCATGATTTCGCCTCGCTCGCTCCGGGTAAAGTGATCACAAACGTGGTGCCGCCGCCCATCCGGCTCTCGACCGCGATGGCGCCGCGGTGGTCGGCGACTACCGACTGCACGATCGCAAGACCCAGCCCGGTGCCGTGCTGCTTGGTTGTGTAGTAGGGGGTGAAGAGCCTCTCGCACTCCTCCGGCGTCATTCCCTCACCCGTATCGGCTACGCGAATCTCCACCTGATCGCCGCGCGGCCGGGCCGACAAGGCAAGCGTGCCGCCCTCCGGCATCGCGTCCATCGCGTTGAGAACCAGGTTGCTCAGCGTGCGATGAAGCAGTTCGGGATCGGCGTCGAGCGGCATGGGCTGGCCTGAGAGTTGAACGTCAAAGCGAATCTTGGCGCCATTCTGGCCAGCAGCTACGCCCGCTTCGTATAGGGAGCGCACGCGCTCGATCGCGTCCCTGGCGTCGATGCGCTCCAGCTCCGGCTTGGGCATCTTGCTGAAGTCGCTGAAGCGACCAATGATGGTCTTGAGGTTGGCGATCTCCATGCCCAGGGTCGCGGTGCTCTCGCGAAAGACTTCGTCGAATTCGGCCTCCGGCAGTTGCCGCGACCGCGCCAGGTTTTCGACCGTCAGTTGCAACGGAAACAGCGGATTCTTGAGTTCGTGGGCTAGTCGCCGGGCCAGTTCGCGCCAGGCGGCAACGCGCTCGGTCTGTACCAGCCGCTCGCGCTGGCCTACCAGTTGGCTTGTCATGTGATTGAAGCTGCGAGCCAGCACTCCCACCTCGTCGCGCCCGCCTTCCGGCACGCGCGTCTCCCAGTTGCCGCCGGCCACCTCTTCGGCCGCCGCGGCCAACTGCTCGATGGGTCGCGAAACCCGCGCCGCGATCCACAGGCTGCAAAGGATGGCGAAGAGAATGCCTGCCGCTCCCACGCCGTAAGCGATGGCGCGAATATGCTGCTGCGCCTCCACCATGCCGGCGCGGGAGATGGTCACGATCAGCACCGCCATCACGCTGCCCGATCCATCTTTGAGCGGAATCGCGGTGGCGCTGACGCTGTCTTCGCGGCGGGCGGTCAGATAGAGGATTCCGCTTGCCTGCTGGCCGCTCTGGCGGGCGGAGTCGATCAGGGATTGATAGCGGGCCGCGCCGGCCACCTCGCCGGCAGCGCTGACCAGGCGCCTGGGATCGAATGGGGTGGGGCTCGATGCGGCTGCCGAGGGAGCTGCTTCAGTCACCGACACTTCTGGATTTTGATTCAGGCCGGCATCGCCGTAAAGGTAAATCTGCATCCCCGGCGCAACCGGCAGATCGGCCAGAAAGCTCTGGTCGAGCCGCTTTCCGCCCACCAGCCGGACTGGCTCTCCGGACGACGACTCGCCGCGGCGAACCGCGCGAACGGCGAAGATGCCCAGCGCCGTTGTGCCGTCGGGCAGATCCTCGCGCTTGAGAAACGCCGCCGGGGCAGCAGTCGCGGCGGGCTCCGGATAGCCGAAGCGCGCGGGCCACTGTGCGGAGCTGACGATCTTTCCGTCAGACCCTACAATCTCGAGAAAATCGAGCTGCGCATCCTGCGCCAGGGTCTGCGCCTCGTTCAAATAAGGAGAGGCGTCGCCCGACTGAACCAGTTCGAAGGCTATCGCTCGAACCCGCTCGCTGGCGGCGATGCGGTCCACCGCCGCTGCCACCTCGGCCGAGCGGTGCTGGAACTCTCGTTGAAACTGGCTGACGAAGAGCGCTGTCTCCTGCTGGTCGCGCTGCTCGAAGACGAGGCGAATGCGCACCAGAACCGTCCACGCCACCGCCGCCACGGCAGCCGCCACGGTGAGCGAGAAGAGCAGCAGCAGCTTCTGGCGCAGGCTCATGGCGCGTCCTCAAGGGAGACGCCGGCCAGCAGTGGCGCGCCATCCGAACTGAGGCGGAGGTCGCGAACGCGGCCGCTGGCGGCATAGGCGCGGGGGAGATAGAGCAGGGGAACCAGCGTATGGGTATCGAGAAACTCGCGCTCCACGCGGTAAAGGCCTGCCGGGTCGTTCTCCCCAACCGGGGTTGCAACGCCCACGCTGCGCATCAGCAGCTCCAGTCCGGCCCGCGGCTGGTTCGATTCGAGAGTGAGCCGGAGCAGAACAAGGTCGTTGTGCTGCGGCCTGCCGGGGTCGGCTACCTGGACGTTGAATCCCGCCTCGCGCAGGTTAAGGGCGATGCGCTGTGCCGCCAACTGCATCGCCGCGCCGCCACCGGTGCTGAGGGCGAGCGGCGGAGGCGTCAATCCGCCGCGCAATTCGCGAGCCTTGTTGAGGTCGCGGTCGGCTGAAAACAGAAACGAGTAGCCGGTAAGCGCCGAGGGCAACAGGCTGGCCGTTATCTCGCCCTGCTTTTGGAAGATCACGTTCGACAGCGCGCCGCGATCCACGGCCAGGGCAATGGCCGCGCGCAGGTTGGGGTTGGAGAGGAAGCCGCCGTCGGCAACCGCCAGCGCCAGCAGCTCCACCGGCGGCGAGACCGCCACGGTGAGGTGCTGCTCGCGGGCCTGGCGCAACTGCTCGGCCGGAACCTCGACCAGATCGGCGCGGCCCACGCTCAGGTCGAGCCACTGATCGCGGATGGACTTGTGGCCAACGATCTCGATCCTGTCGACGAAGGGGCGGCCCTGCCAGCAGGAGTCGCTGGCCGCCAATGTGAGCACGCCATTCGAAAGACTGACCGGCTGAAAGCCGCCGGTGCCAAGGAATGGCCCCGTGATCGAGGCCGCGCCCGAGGGGATGGACCCAGGGCGCGCGATCAGGAGATCGTCGCCGGCCAGCAGCGCGGGAAGATTGGGCAGGTGAGAATCGCCGGTAAATATCACGGTCGAACCGACGGCATGAACCTCCGTCCAGGGGCAGCTTGCGCCGCACGCGCCAGTCAAGGATTCCACCACCACAGCCGAAGTCAGGGGCGAGCCGTCACCGAAACGGACGCCGGGGCGCAGCCAGAACTGCCAGCGGTGGTCGTTGTTCTCCGATTCCCAGCGCACCGCCAGAGCCGGCCTCGCCGCTCCATCCGCGTCCATGCGAGTGAGGCCGTCCAGCACCAGCCGCCGCGCCAGGCCTCCGCGCTGCTGCCCGCCCTGCGTCCATGCGTCACCCTCGACCTCAACGCGCAGCGTGCCGCCGTAGTGGGGCCGGGTGCGCGCCGCTCCGGGCAGCGCCAGCGCGGCCACGATGAAGCATAGGGTGCCCCACCCTCGCCACGTCCTTGTCTTTGTGGCTAGGGTGGGGTATCTATTCATTGCAGCTTGCCGTAACACGGTCCACCTCGTATTGGTCTGCCGCGGTGCGCACCACCGCCAAGACGCTCTTGCCGTCGGGCGCAGCCCACAGCGCCGTCACTGTCCCGTCCATGGCCAGCGGGGCGCTGGCGGGAATAGCCTCCTGCGCGGGCAACTCGAAAGCTCGAAGACTGTCGCTGGCCGCCTCGCCCGAGCCCGATGCCACTACCTGCGTGCCCGCTCCGCAGCCGGAGTTGAGCCCGGCGAAATCGCTGCCCCAGTCGCGCGTGCCTGCGACCGGCCTGAGCGCGCCGCCTTCGGTCAACTGCACTTTGCCGTCAATCCCGCCAATGAGCAGGGCCACTGCGGAACCGGGGCGGGGAATCACGGCAGCGGAGTAAAACGGAGGCAGGTCCACATTCAGGCTGGGAGTGACGATGCCGGTAAAGTAGTTGCGAGCGGCGTTGTAGAAAGCTTTCAGGGATACAGAGCTTTCAGCGGGAGCGGCGGCGGGAGCTTGCGCAGCAGGCCCTTGCACTATGGGCCACGGATCGTCGCTCGCACGGCAGCGCACCGACCAACTTCCCACGGGTTGAGCAGGGAGATATGCGCCACTGCACATCGTTCCGGCGAGGTAGGCTTCGAAGCCCTCGCCGCCCGCCGCTGGAAGAATGACTCCGCGGGGGTCGCGCGCCAGCGGCCTCGCCTGGCCGATGGCGACCCGCTTTTGCTCCCGCCAGCCCCCGGCTGCATGACCGTAGATCACGATCTCTTCGGGTTCGACAGCCACCAGGCCGTCCGCGGTTTCGAGCGCCGCCAGCACCGGTTCGCCGCTGGCGAGCACAATCTGTTTCCGCAGCGTGAGACTGCCGGCAGCCTGTGCCTGTCGCTGAGCGCCCGGCTCCAAGCGCACCATCGCCACGCGGGTTTCGTTGCCCTCGATCACCTCCGCCACCCACAGCCGCTCGCGCAGATTCTCGCTGAGAGTCAGGCGGATGGAGTTGGCGCTCTCCGCACCCGATGCCAGCACCCCGTGAACCTTCAAATCCTGCTCCAGCAGCCGCCGGATCGCGGGAATCTCATCGTTGGGAACCGTGGAGAGGTTGCGGACGGTCAAGTGCGCCTGGCCGGGACCCAGGATTCCGGTGATCTGCTCGGCGAGCGCCGCCGCGGGCTGTTCCCACGGGCTGGGCGCGGCGCTGGCCGCCGGACTCAACAGCCCGCCCGCGGCTGCCGCGACCACAGCAATCAGGGCTATCGGCCAAGTCATCTTCATTGGATTCAGCTTTCCACGATTCCTTTGCTTGCGCGGATTATACCGTCTGACGGCGTTCGACTCCGACTATGCTGGCAAAAAGGGCAGTATTGACCCTGGGAAGACCGGCTGTTTTTGAAAGAGCGCGGCTCCAGTCGCGGTGGGGACTTGACCGGAGTTTTCCCCGGTGCGGAATCGGTATTCAGTGGTGAAGGAACGGGCGATGGTGTAGCGGGCAAGCGTCCCGCCTTCTCCCGGCAACTTGTTTCATCCTGATAACAATGAGCGCACTTCTTGTATTCCTGATATTGACGCAATAGGAGATCATCGAGCCGGTGTGCTTTGGGTGTGGCTAATCAGACCTTCGATCTGCAACGCAACCTGCATAGAAGTCGACTGAATGAGGTAGCAATCTAGACCGTCTCGCCTAATTATTACGAATATCTTCGTTTTCGAATCAGTTTTCGAGACCGTCTGTGCAAATATTCGGTCGCTAGTTCGCTGATCGCCTCCATTCTGGTGCTGTTCTCGACAGGTTATTTCATTCGCCGCATTAATCCACTCGTCAATCTGCTGCTGTGCGGCTTCGAGAGAATCAAATCTTGTCATAATTTCTCTCGCTGTAGTGCCATCAGGAGCCGAAAAGTCATGGAAGGCTAGGTGGTGGCCACGCGCCGAAATTAATTGTCCCAAAGTTACAACAGTGAGAGCCTGCTTCGCTTCTTCCTGATGAGCCGGGCACTGTGCAAAGGCGATTCGCACAAGAGCAAGACAGACCAGCCAGAGAATTGCACCGCGATATTGAGAGCCGAATTTGAAAGTCACATCGTCCTCCGACGCAAGCCTATTATGGCGTAGCTGGCTATTTCTTACGCGTTCCAGTTCTTCGCCCGTTCCACGGCCCGCTGCCAGCGTCCGCGCCGCTCGGCTCGTTCCTGGGGCGTCATCTTCGGTTCAAAGCGCGTATCATTCTGCCGCTTGGCCCACAACTCCTCCGGCCCGGCCCAGAAACCCGTCGCCAATCCCGCCAGGTACGCAGCGCCCAGGGCGGTGGTCTCCGTAACTTGCGGACGCACCACCGGCACGCCCAGCAGATCGGCCTGGAACTGCATCATGAGGTTGTTCACCGCCGCGCCGCCGTCCACGCGCAGCGCCCCGAGCGGCGTGGTCTCGCTCTGGACGGCCTCCAGCACGTCGGCCACCTGGAAGGCGATGCTCTCCAGAGCCGCCCGCGCAATGTGTCCCGGCGTGGTGTCGCGGCGCAGCCCGATCAGCAGGCCGCCGGCATGCGGATCCCAGTGCGGCGCGCCCAGCCCCACAAAAGCCGGTACCATCACCACACCGCCCGAGTCCGGGACGCTCAGCGCCAACTGCTCCACCTCGGCCGACGAGCCAATCAATTTGAGATTGTCGCGCAGCCACTGCACCACCGCCCCGCCGATGAAGATGCTGCCCTCGAAGGCATACTCGAGGCGATGGCCGGCGCTGGCTGCCAGCGTCGTAATCAGCCGGTGCCGCGAGCGCGCAAATTCCTTGCCGATATGATCGAGCAGGAAGCAGCCCGTCCCGTAGGTGTTCTTGGCCTCGCCCGCCTGCCAGCACAACTGCCCGAAGAGTGCCGCCTGCTGGTCCCCGGCGATGCCGGCAATCATTGCGCCGCCCAGACCCAGCGTGGTGGTCACCTCGCCCACCCGCTCGCTGGACCAGACGACCTCCGGCAGCATGCTTTCAGGAACGCCAAAGATGCGCAGCAGCTCCGCATCCCAATCGCCCGTAACGATGTTGAAGAGAAGCGTCCGCGAGGCGTTGGTCACGTCCGTCACGTGCCTCGTCCCGCTGGTCAGGTGCCAGATCAGCCAACTGTCTACGGTGCCAAAGGCCAGCTCCCCGCGCTCCGCCCGCGCCCGCGCGCCCTCCACGCGGTCCAGAATCCATCTCACCTTGGTGGCGGAGAAATACGGGTCCAGCACCAGCCCGGTCTTCGCGGAGACGCTCTCCCCGACCCCGCTCTCCTCCAACTCCGTGCAAAGAGATGCCGTGCGCCGGTCCTGCCAGACGATGGCGGGATGAATCGGCCTGCCCGTCGCCCGCTCCCAAACGATCACGGTCTCGCGTTGGTTGGTGATGCCGATGGCCGCCACGTCCCTGGGCCGAGCCCCAACGCGCCCCAGCGCCTCCACCGCGCAGGCAAGCTGGCTGGTCAGGATCTCCATGGGATCGTGCTCCACCCATCCCGCCCTTGGGTAGAACTGCTCGAACTCATGCTGCGCCGTGGCGGCAATCGCGCCCGCCTCGTCAAACAGAATGGCGCGGGAACTCGTCGTCCCCTGGTCCAGTGCAAGGATGTAAGCCATGTGGGTAGCGCTCCTTCGGCCTCCAGTCAATCATGCCCGCGTGCCTGCGGGCAAGCAAGCCGCGCTGCGGATCAGGATGTACCGGCGGAGACGGCCTGGCTTTCATCCATCGACTCAATCCTTCCCAGCAAAAGGATGTATGCCCCGATTCCGATTCCGAGATAAATCGCGCATACGCCAAAGGCCCACGCATAGGAATGGCGCGCCTCCACCAGATACCCGGTGACAATGGGCGCGGCAATGCCCGATATCTGACTGGAGAAGTTCATAATGGCGCCCACCTTTCCGACGTTGCCGCGGCTTGCAATCAGCGATGGAATCGACCACGCCACGGGCGCGGCGGCTGCAAGGCCGCCGATCGACAGGCCGATCCAGAGCAGCGCCTGCCGAGCGCCATGCGCATTGGCCGCGCCCAGAATTCCCAGGCCGCATGCCATGCCGCCCACAAGCACAGTCCTCCGCACGCGGCTTGCATCCCAGCCGCGCCGGATCAGCGCATCCACAAGCCAGCCGCCTACCGCCAGATCGGTGAAGGTTGCAAAGAGCCAAGGCATGCCGGTATAGAGAAAGGAATGCAGCATATCGACGTGCAATGTGAAGGATAGATAACTCGGCAGCCAGGTGAGCAAGAGATAAAAGACGTAATTGTACGAGCCGAAGCCGAGCGCCATGGCAATGACCTTGCGCTGCTTCAGCAGAAGCCAGAGTGAAGCCGGCTTGGCCAGCGCCGACGCCTGAGTTTCCGGGTCTATAGCCGGCTCCGCAATGTATTCCCGCTCCGAATCGCTCAATGCCGGATCGTCTTCCGGATCGCGATAGATGCGCCAGAAGAGCAGGAAATAGAGAAAGCTGACGATGCCGGTGGCCGCAAAGCTCCAGCGCCAGCCCACCATGATTAAGACGATGCCAATGACAGGAACACCGATAGCCGAGGCGAACTTTGCCGCCGCATCGAAGAGCGCAGTGGCAAAACTGCGCTCACGCGCGGGAAACCAATAGCCGATGGCCTTTGCGTTCGCTGGAAACGTTGGCGCTTCCCCAACCCCAAGGGCGAATCTGGCCGCAAACAACCCGCCCAGGTTGGGCGTAACCGCCGCGGCGAAGGAGGCGATGCTCCATAGGAACGCGCTGATTCGCCCGATGCGCCGAACACCCAGCTTATCGAGCAGGACGCCGATCGGCAACTGGCACAAAGCGTAGGTCCAGTTGTAAGCGCCCGAGAGCCAGCCGAAGGTCACGTTGGAGATGCCGAACGCAAGGAAGAGAGAATCGTGAGAAACCGACAGGTTGACGCGGTCGAAGTAGTTGATCAGAACGCCGAGGCCGAGCAGCCAGGCGATTCGCCATCGGCGCCCCGCGCGCGCGCTTCTCCCGGGCAGTGTCGAAGGTGTCAGCATGTTCCTCTCTGCCGGGCAGGGCGACGCGAAATCCGCGCGAGCGCACTCCCTTTATATACACGTGGGGCGAATCCCGCAAAGGCAGAACCTCGCACGCTCCTGGCGAGCGCGTCCGGGCGGCGGGATCACTGAGGAAGGACTTCGATGCCGGTTACGGTTGCGTAGCCCTCCACCGGAACGAAGTTCAGCAGCAGTTTGCCCTGGGCATTCGGTTCCAGCCCCGTGAACCTGCGCACCACCACGTCCGTCTGGGCCGCCTCCCGGGCGAGATCGAAGTTCTTGAGGAGGACATTTCCATTGCAGAAGACATTGAAGACGTGGGCCACCGGCGCCCTGTTCTCGCCGGGCGCGGATGAGGACTCGTCCCAGTCGCCGTGACGCGCCGTGAAGAGCAGCGACAGAGAGTATCTTCCCGGCGATACGGGAATGGCATAGGAGAAGTTTCCCCAGCGCTCCGTCTCGTAAAGTTCAGGATCGTCGGTTCCTTTGGCCGGGGTTGCATAGGCAGCCAACTGCCCGCCCTCGAAGTAATTGTCCGGGCTCCACCAGTGGCTGTCGTTGGAGTAATAGGGCGTCTGGCGGGCCAGCACGCGCACGGGACGAATGCGTCCTCGAAAGCCGGGCAGAATCTCGATGGCCGAGAGGATGGCCTGCTTGCCGTCCTCCCCTGAAAACTCCAGGTGCAGGAACCCATCCGCCGCCGGCTGAATGTCCGTGAACACCTTCACATCGGCGGTGCGGCTGGCTCCCGCGTCGGCCACGATATCGAAGCGCGTCAGCAGCGTCTTGCCGTTGGCGCGCACGGTCATGAGGCGGCTGCCTTCTCCGCCCGTTCCAGTGGACTCCGGGTCATAGACCGTCTCCGCGAAGTGCAGGCGCAGTTCATAGATCCCCTTCTTCAAGGGAATCGCATAGCTGAATTGACCCTGCCTGCTGGTGCGGTAGAAGCCCGGGTTTTGCGTGCGCCAGATCTGTACCACGGAGCTTTGCACCGCTGTGCCGCCGCTAAACCATGCATCGGCGTTCCACAACTTGTCCGCATGATCGACATAGCTGCGGCCCGCGCCGGCCAGGATGCGAACCTCTTCGCCCACCGGTGGACCAAGCTGCGATTCCGCGGGCAGAGCGGCCGGCTGATTCGATACTGGCGCCGGCGGGATCGGCTTTGTTTGCCGGAGGATGAGCCAGGCGCAGCCGAGCCCGAGAACCAGAACCGCGAGCGCGGCGGCAAACCACCTGGTCCGGCGGCCGGAAAGACGGAACCCCGGTTCCACTCGCCGGATCGCGGCGCTCTCGATTTCGACCTGCCCAGGCGCGGGGAGATCGCCGTGAGGCCGCGGTCCTTCCACCTCCGGCGGAGCGGGCGATGCGAACTCGGGAACATATTGTCCCAAAGGAATCGTGATATGGAGCCGATGCGACCGGCCGACGCCGGCGTAATACGCGGCCAGGCGCTTGCGCAGGCGGTTGGCCTCGACGCGCACAATCGAGTCGGAGTTCTGGTCGAAGGAAGGTCCGCGATGGAAGACTTCCACTCCGACGGAGTATTCCTTCACCTGGTGGAGTTGCCCGGAAAAGCGCTTCTCGCACAAGTAGGACAGCAGATGAGCGAGCGTGGGCGCGCGCGCGAACTCCTCGGAATGAAGCACCGCCTCCAGTTCCGCGCGCTGGGCTTCGAGATCGGTCGACTCCGGGCCTTCCATCGCCACTATCCCCATCCCATCTGTTGTCGAACTGATTGTAATGCTATAGCGCCCCGGCCCTTGAATTGGGAAGCACTTAACGGTTGAGGCGGCGGAGAGAATGGGCATGTAACGGCGCGTAACCCCTCCCCGTCCGCCTCCGGCAAGCCGCTCCGCGCGGCCAGCCAGGTGGACGCAAGTAGAAGCGGGACTATGAGTTCGGCGGCGCCAAGCGGAGATTTAACCTGGGCGCCGCAGGCAGGTAGCAGGTATAGCGTTGTGGGCCGCCCGTGGGCGATCTCTACTGGAATCGATGCAGCGGGAGCCGGCGAGCGCAACCACAGCCTCCCGCAAGAAGCTCTTGCGCAGAAGAGGTGATTCCATGAGACGACTGGTGATGATGGTGGCGGCGGCGAGCCTGCTGATGTGCGCCGCCCCGTACGCAAGGACAGAGCCCACAGGGGAAGCGGGCAATACGGAGGTGTTGGACAAGGCCAAGATGGCGGAGGAAAAGGGAGACTTGGCGCGCATTCACAAGGACTACGAGGCCGCCGTTTCCCACTACACGGCAGCCCTCCGCATCTCCCGCGACAATGCCGGGCTGTATAACAAGCTGGGCATCGTGGAGCTGCAACTGGACGACAAGGGGGCGGCGAGCAAAGCCTTTGGAAAGGCCTTGAAGTACGATCCGCAGCTCACCGCCGCAATCAACAACCTCGGCGCGGTAAACCTGATGCAGAGGCGATACAAGGCAGCTGTCTTCTACTTCAAGCGGGCGCTGGCCATGGATGAGTCGAGCGCGCCCTCGCATCTCAACCTGGCCGAGGCCTGGATGGGGCTGGGGGAGACGGATCGCGCCATGACCGAGTATGCCCGCGCCCTGGAGCTTGACGCCGATATCCTGAGCAGCACTGAGGACGGGGTGATTGCCCAGGTGGCGACGCCGGAACAGCGCGCGCGCGTCTATTACATGATCGCTAAGTCGTACTTGAAGCGCGGCAACCCCGATGGCGCCCTGGAGTATCTGGAAAGAGCCAAGGAGTTGCGCTACGCGGATCTTCACAAGGTGTACGACGACCCGGACTTCACCGCTCTCTGGCAGGATCCGCGGCTGGCGAAGATCGTCAAGCGGTAGCGCCAGCGGTGCGGGCGATGCAGCGGGCCGCCGTGGGCAGGCACGGCAGCCCGCCGCGTGAGCCGGCGAAGTAGCCCCCAGAGCGCGGAGTGCAGGATCAATTCGCCCGCTCCGCCACCAGCATGGACTGGAGTATCTGCTCCGAGACCTCCTTCACGGCGCCGGGCGAGTGAGCCAGAAACAGCGTGTTGGTTCTGTCGCTCTCGCCGATCGACTTCAGCGTGTCGAAGTACTGCGTGACCAGCACCAACTGCATGACGTCGCGCGACGACGCCCCGTCCACTACCTTCTGGAACTGCTCGATCGAGACCTGCAAGCCCTCGATGATCGCCTTGCGCTGATTGGCGATGCCTTGCCCCTGTAGAGCCTTGCTCTCGGCCTCGGCCTCGGCCTTCTTGACCACCAGAATCTTCTCCGCCTCGCCCCTGGCGTTGGCGGCCACCTGCTCGCGCTGCGCGGCGTTGATGTCGTTCATGGCCGACTTCACCTTGGCGTCGGGAACGATGTCGGTCACGAGCACATTGACGATCTCATAGCCGAAGGTGGCCATGTCCGCGTCCAGCTCCTGCTTGACGGCCGCGGCGATCGACGATTGCGAAGCGAAGACCTCATCCAGCGTCATTCCCGGCACATGGCCCAGGATCACCTGCTCCACATAGCTCTTGATCTGCGCCACCGGATCGGAGAGTTTGTAGTAGGCATCGTAGACCTTCTCCGGGCGCACGCGATTCTGCACCGAGATGGGGATGGTGACGAAGACGTTGTCCTTGGTCTTGGTCTCCATGGTCAGCGTGATCTGGTTGACGCGCAGGCTCACCATGCCGGCGACGGAATCGACGTAGGGGTACTTCCAGTTCAAGCCGGGCTCGGCCACCCGGAGAAACTTGCCGAAGCGGGTGATGACAGCTACCTGAGCGGTGCTTACCGTAAAGAAGCTTCCCAGAACCAAGGAGAGCGCAAAGATAGCGACGACTGCCAGCAGAATCAGGAATGTTACTTCCATTTCAGTCCTCCGTTGCTCCCTATTCAAAGCAACCCTGGATTATACAGGAGAGCTGTTGCTGCAATATTGCCGGCCTGTGCGCCGGGCAGGGCAGACGCATCTAAACTCGCTTCTATACGGGAAGGGGAAACGCCGCGCAAAATATTGAATTCATACGCTTTGTAACAAGGGCACGACTTCAGTCGGGCCACACATGGGCAAAAGAAGCACGGCGGGCTTTAGCCCCTGCACACGGCATCGGCCGGTAATCGGCAAAGGGGAGATGAAGCGGTTGGCAGGGGCTAAAGCCCTCATTATCCTGTGCTTCCGTGGCGGCCCGACTGAAGCCGTGCCCTGGTTACAAAACCGACCGTGGATAGCTATCGGCAAGACTAAGATGCGTTTGCCCTGGGGCGCTAAGGCCGGATGCGCCCTTCGGCCAACCATGGCAAGACCGTTACTGCACCTCTCCTATGTAGACGCCGAAGGGCCCGAGCTGAAACTGTCCCAGCCAAGCCGGATCGGCAGCGCCGGGCGTCTTCAGCAGGGTTCGGGTCTTGCCGCCGGAGCCGGAAATGCTCAAGCTCACCGTCTGCGGCTCGGCGGTGAAGTTGACCGATACCACCACCGCCGGCGCCCCCGGCGCCTGGCGGAGCCAGCTCAGCACCTTGGTGTTGCCCGTGTCGAGCATGACGTTCTCGCCCTGAGCCAGGGCCGGGTTGGTCTTCTTGAGGCGAATCAGGCTCCGGTACCACGCCAGGAGCGAGTTGAGATCGTTCTCCTCGGCCTGGACGTTGATGGCGGCGGCGCTGGGCGGCACGGGCAGCCACGGCGTCGCGGTCGAAAAGCCGGCGTTCGCGCTCGCGTCCCACTGCATGGGCGTGCGCTCCCCGTCGCGGCCTTTTTCCTTGGGCCAGCCGGTGATGCCGATCGGATCCTTCACGTCTTCCTTGCGCGTGGGAGGCGTGGTCTTCATGCCGATCTCGTCGCCGTAATAGAACAGCGCCGCGCCCCGGCTGGCAAACAGCACGGTCGAGAGCACCCGCTGAATCTCCGTATCGTGCACCCCGTCGCCGTAGCGCTCCCCCAGCCGTGGATTGTCGTGGTTATCGAAGAGCAGCAGCGGCGTGTTGTCGCCTATCTGCGTTTCCACGTCGCTCAGCTTGGCGCGAAAGGTCTCCACGTCCAGCTTGTCGATCATGCCCACCTGCGTATCCATGGGCAGTTGAAACTCCGGCTTGTCCGCCGGCCCATACATCTTGGCCAACTCGGCGATGTTGGGCATGTAAGTCTCGCCGATCAGCACCCGCGTCCCCGGGAATTTGCCGGAGCTGAACGTGTCCATGTGCGCGCGCATCTCCCGCACCACCGTGTGCAGAGCCGGCAGGTTGGAGGTCTTGGTGTCGTCCAGTTGCGGGTCGCCGTAGGCGTTGATGACGGGGATGCCATCTTTGTCCTTGACCACTCCCTCGTCGGCTAAACCGGGATCCTCGAACAGCGTATTGATAGCGTCGAAGCGGAATCCGCCCACCCCGCGCTTCAGCCAGAAGCCGATGATCTCCTTGAAAGCCTCGTGGACCTTCGGGTTGTTCCAGTTCAGGTCCGGCTGCTGGATATAGAACTTGTGGTAGTAGTACTGGCGCGTTTTCTCATCCCACTGCCACGCGGAATGGCCGAAGTAGGATTGCCAGTTGTTGGGCGGCGCGCCCTTGTCTGTTGCTGTTTCGCCTTTGCCGTCGTGCCACATATACCAGTCGCGATATGGGTTGTCGCGCGACGACCGCGACTCGAGGAACCACGGATGCTGGTCCGAGGTGTGGTTCATCACCATGTCCATGATCACCCGGATGTGGCGCTTGCCCGCCTCGGCCACTAGCCGGTCGAAGTCGGCAGGCGTGCCGTACCGCGGATCGATGTTCTCGTAATCCGAGATGTCGTAGCCGAAGTCCACCTGCGGCGAGGGATAGCAAGGCGTCAGCCAGATGGCGTCCACTCCCAGGTCCCGCAGGTAGTCCAGCCGTTCGGCGATGCCGTTCAAATCCCCGATGCCATCTCCGTTCGAGTCCTGAAAACTGCGCGGGTAGATCTCATAGATGATGGCGTTCTTCCACCAGTCCCGCTCGCTGGCTTGGGCCGTGGCGCCGGGCCGGCTTGGGGATGGCGCGGGCGCAGTCTGCCCGACGGCGAAGCGCGGCGCAGCCGCGAGGAAAAGAGCCAGCGCGCAGATTTCCAAGGCCCTTGCGATATGTTTTGTGTCGTTTTTCCGGGTTGCCCAGTACATTTCGGCCTCCTCGGTCTGCCTTCGCCGCTCATCGGAATGGGCGACAGCGTGACCCACGCCAAGCTATCCCATTGGGCGCCCGATGCAATCTTGCAAGATGCCCCGGGTTTCGTCCGCCGCGGCGTGGAAAGCCCCTTGAAATCCAGATTACTCAGACAGAAGGGCGGAAAGTTGCGGAGCTGAGCCCTACCGCTGCTCCAACGAACCGCCCTTCCTCCTGCCGAAATCCACGCCGAACTCCGGCTGTTCCCGTGTCCCCTTAATGTGAATCTGAACCTCCGTGCCCGCACCGTCCTTCTGGAAGTGCCGGTCCAGCGGCTTCAGCAGCATGCCTTTCCATCCGCCCACCATCTCCGACACCGTGGCCTCCATCTTCGCGGTGCCCGCAAAATCCAGCGTGCCGCCCTCCACGCCATAGGCGCCCTTCAGCAGGATGGTCGCGCCCGGCACCGTGTACGTCAGGCCGGGGAGCGTTATCACTCCATCCGCCATCTGGAAATCCCCCTCCATCCGCGACCGCACCTGAGCCGCATCGGCCGTCTTCGCTTCCTTGGGCCGTCCCTGCCCGCGCTCGCTCAGCTCTGCAAGTTCGTCCTGAAACTTCTTGTTGCTGAACTCGGCCTGATCCAGCACAAAGCTCCCGCTCAATTGCATCCGCTCGTGTACCGGCGGCGCTCCGGGAGGAATGTGCAGCGCAGCCTTCATGGTCACGGCGCCGGTCAGCAGCGTCACATCGCCGTGGCTCGCCAAGCGCAGGAAGTCCTCGATCCGCGCCCGGTCCACGTCTATCGTCAGCGCAATATCGTGCCCCGCGCTTTGCAACTCGCCTCCGGCTCCCGCTACCGGCACGCGGACAATCTGCCCCTGCGCGGTAAAGTGCGAATGTCCCAGCGTCGCGTCCACAGGCTCCAGCCATGTGTCGCCGTTGGTTCCGTCCACCTTGGCTTGAAACTTGGTGTGCAGCGGCAGCGGATTATCGAAGGGCCGCAGCCGGAAGTCGGGCGTATCCGTCTCGCCATCCACCACCAGGTCGCGCACCGTCCCCTGGTAATGGCCTGTGGAGGAGAGTATCCCGGCAATCCCCTTGAAGCTGGCCAGGTCAGCGTTCTCAAAGCGGTAGTCGCCGCTGATGGGATCCTCGCCCAGGTCCGGTGAATGCGACGCGTCAAAGGTTCCGGTTGTATGGATCGTCCCCACCGGCCGCGGGTTGGTCAGTTCGGCGTCGAATCCCATCGCATCGCCCGAGCCAGTTGCCGTCAGCTTGAAGCGCGCGATGGCAATCTCCATGGGCAGCTTCCCCGGCTTGCTCGTCTCCAGAGTCACGTGGGCTCCGTCGCATTCGATGCCGTCCAGCTCAAAGCGCAGCACCCCCCCGCCGGCTTTGGATTGCTCAACTTCGGCTGCGCCGTGCCCAAAGTGCGACTTCGGCGGCAGGTCCACATACAGCCCCTTCAACCGCACCACCGAGATGTGAATCGGCTTTCCGGGCTGGAAGCGCAGCGGCGCGTGAAAACGAAACTCGTCCACGCGGATGAGCGGCTTTGCCGCACCACCGCCAGCCGCTGGCGCCGGTCCAGGAACGGTAACCCCCGCTGCCTGCGCCGGCGGCCAGATGCGCAGCCCCTTGCCCTCGGCCCACACCCCCCATTGGCCCTCCAGGCCCAGGCCCAGCGCCAGATGAAAGCTGTCCAGCTCCACCCGCGCATGAAAGCGCTCCCGCAACTCCTCGACGATCCGGGCGCGCAGGAACGGTTCCGCCCGGTGCGCCAGCAAAGCCACAACGATGGCCAACCCGGCCGCCGCAATCAGCAGGCCGCCGCCTGCCCACCAGAGCCACCTGTGCCTGCGCCACAAAGATGCCCGCATCGCTGCCAAACCCGCCTCCCGATCGCCTTCCATTGTCGCAGGATTCGCCGCCCAGGTTTTCTTAACGGACGGTAAATGCCGTAGACTTCATAGCACGGATGCAAGCGCACATCGAAAACCTCGTGAAGCTGCAAAGCGTGGATCTGGAGCGTGCCCGCCTCACCGTGGCCGCGCGCGCCCTGCCGGGCGAAGTTGCCCAGGCCGAGGCCGGGCTGGCCGCCGCCGAGCGCCAGGCCGCCACCGCCTCCGATGCCCTGAACCGCGAAGAATCCCTGCGCGCCCGCCTGGAGCGCGAGATTGCCGCCCACCGCCAGAAGGTCGCCCGTCTGCGCACCCAGCTTGACTCGGTAAAGAACACCGAGCAGGCAGTGGCCATCGAGCACGGAATCCGCTTTGAATCCGCCGAGGCCGACCGCCTGGAAAACGATGAGTTTGCCAGTCTGGAGCGCTCCGAAGCCCAGGAAGCTGCGCTCGCCGCCGCCCGCGCCCAGGTCGAATCCCTGGCCGCAGCCCTCGATAAAACTCGCGCCCGCGTCGCCCTTCGGCAGCAGGAGCTGAACGCCGAACTGGCCGCCCTCAGTCTGGAGCGCGATGCCCTCCGTCCGCTCATCGAGCCCGAGCTGCTCATCCGCTTCGACCGCCTCTCCGCCTCGCGCGGCACCGGCCTGGCCCGCGTGGATAACCAGCAATGCACCGGCTGCAGCATGGGCGTCCGCCCCCAGACCTGGAACCAGCTCCGCGAGGGCGAACTGCTCACCTGCGACAGTTGCAGCCGCTTGCTCTACTGGGATCCGGCCATGGCGCCCGCGCCCCCGCCAGAGCCGCCCTCGACGCACGGCGCTGGGCGCGCCATCCGCAAGACCCGCCCGGCCGGCGTTTGACAGATCGTTCGAGGGTTCTACACTGGCGGCAGGACTCTATGGGCCCAATAGGACATTTCTCGGTGGGAATGGCGGCCAAACGCTTTGCGCCTCAGGCTCCCATCGGCATTCTCTTGCTGGCCACCTTCCTCCTCGACCTCTTTGCGATCGGCTTCGGCTACGCAGGCATCGAGTCCGCCGAAAAGGGATTCCCGTGGTCGCACGGTCTTTTCATGTCCGTTTGCTGGTCGGCCGCCGTTGCATTCCTGGTCCAGCGCATCTTTCGCAGCCTGCGCGCCGGCGTGGTTGCCGGGCTCATGGTCTTCAGCCACTGGGTGCTCGATTTAATCTCCCACCCTATCCCATTCGATACGTTCTCTTTCCGCACCTGGCACTGGGACTACGGCCGCCCGATGACTCCCGACCTGCCGCTCTTCTTCCACGGCTCGCCGGTCATGGGGTTCGGCCTCTACAACCACATCAGCGCCGTCCAGGCCACCGTGTTGGAGGTGGGGATGTTCCTCGCCGGAACCGCAGTTTACGTCGATTACCTTGTCCGGGTGAGAAGGAAGAGTAAGGCGGACCCCTCCGGACCTGCCGCTTTATCCGGCATGTAATCCTCTCCTGCTAGCATTCTTTTGTGGGACTGGCCCCGGCTGGTCCACCTATACGCCTTTCAGGAGCACCCGTGCAGCGCATCTGTGTCGATATGGATGAGGTGATGGCAGACACGCTCGCCGAGCACCTGCGCCGCTACAACCAGACCTTCGACGAGGAAGTTACCCCTGAGGACCTGGCCGGCAAGGGCCTGTGGGAGGTCGCGCCCGAAGACCGCCAGCAGCAGCTTCGCGCCTTCCTCGACGCCGAAGACTTCTTCGAGGACCTGGCCGTCATGCCCGACGCGCAGCAGGTGCTAAAGGACCTCTCCGCGCGCTTTGAGATCTTCATCGCCACCCAGGCCATGACCGTCCCCAACTCGCTTGGCCCCAAGTACCGCTGGCTACAGCGCCACTTCCCCTTCATCCCGCCCACGCATTACGTCTTCTGCGGCAACAAGAGCATCCTCCGCGCCGACTTCCTCATCGACGACCTGCCCCGCAACCTGCTCCGCTTCGAGGGCCAGGGCCTGCTCTACACGGCGCCGCATAACCTGACCGCGACCGGGTTTATTCGCGTAGATAACTGGCAGCAAGTCGCCCAATACTTTGCCACGCAGCTGAGCTAACTCCGTGCGCTTGAATCGTCTAACTCACCGCGGTTGTCGATCGGGCGCATCGAGTGTGCGCCCAATCTTCTCACTTTCTTTCCTGCGCAAAGGCTGGATGCCCAAATTCTACTTGCTCTCAGCCGCGGTCTTCGCCGCCGCAGCCGCCGCGCTCACTGCCTTGAGCGGAATCGGCTGCGCCGGCGGCGGCTGGTGCATGGTCACAATGATGGCCCGCGCCGGCTTCTGCCCCGCGCACCGATAGGAGTGCGCCGAGCTGGCGTCGAAGTAAACCGCGTCGCCCTCCGCGAGCGTGCACTCCTGGTCCCCGTGGCGCAGCGCCAGCTCTCCGTGCAATACATACAGGAACTCGAATCCAGCGTGGACGTGCGCCTTCGGCTCCATCTCCCCGGCAAGCGGCACAAACTCGGCAAAGTATGGGTCCATGTGCCGGTCGGGAACCATGTAGCCCAGGCTCTCAAAGTAGTAAGTCGGCGGCTCCGCTCCGGTCTGCGGCAGGCGCACCCGGTCCTTTTGCCGGTGAATCCTGAAGACGGACTGCGGCTCGGCCTCAAAGAAGTAGGAGAGGTCCTTCGAGAACACCATGGCAATCCGCGCCAGGTTTCTCAGCGTGGGCACCACCCGCCCCGTCTCCAACTGCGAAAGAAAGCTCGCCGACAGCCCCGCGTGCTTGCCCAGCTCCACCAGCCCCATCGACTTCTTCAGGCGCAGCCGCTTGATCCGCTCCCCAATCCGCTTCTCCTCGATGAACCGCTCCGCAGTCTCTGTATCGACCTGGGTCTTTTGCGTCTCCTCGCTCTTCGCTCCTGCCAGCTCGCCCATCCATTCCTCCTGCCCGCACACGAATAGGATGCGGCCTGAAGCAGATTATTGTCCAGATCAAAATGAATTCCAGTGCTACTAAATCAACCAGCCCCGCGTTATCCTGGAGTCAGGCCGCGCATCCTCATTCCGGCCGTCGAGGAACCCATGCCCGAAGAACCCACCGTCCCGGCCGCGCAAGCGGCGTCTGCCGCAATGCAAGTGCCCGCGCAAGCAGCGTCTGCCCCACCGCCGGTGGCCACCATCGCTACCCTCGGCCAGCATGAAGGCCAGTCCGTGACACTCCGCGGCTGGCTCTACAACCTGCGCGAGAGCGGCAAGCTGCTCTTTCCCATCTTTCGCGACGGCACCGGCACCATTCAGGGCGTGGCGCACGTCAAGAGCGTTCCTCCGGCCGTTTTCGACGCCCTCAAGTCCCTCACTCAGGAGTCCAGCGTCGTCGTCACCGGCCGCGTCCGCGCCGACAAGCGCGCCCCCGGCGGTTTCGAGCTCGACGTGGAAGACGTTCATGTCGTCCAGCGCGTCCCCGAATCCGATCCCTACCCCATCACCCTCAAGGAGCACGGCGTCGACTTTCTCATGGAGCGCCGCCATCTCTGGGTCCGCTCCCCGCGCCAGTCGGCCATCCTGCGCATCCGGGCCGAGATCATGCGCGCGGCGGCAGAGTACTTCGACTCCAACGGCTTCATCCGCACCGACCCGCCCATCCTGACTCCCGCGGCCTGTGAGGGCACCTCTACGCTTTTCCCCGTGGATTACTTCGGCGATCCGGCCTTCCTCACGCAATCTGGCCAGCTTTACGTCGAGTCCACCGCGCTGGCCCTGGGCAAGGTCTACAGCTTCGGCCCCACCTTCCGCGCGGAGAAATCGAAGACCCGCCGCCACCTGACCGAGTTCTGGATGATCGAGCCCGAAGTTGCTTTCATGGACCTGGACGGCCTGCTGGAGCTGGCCGAGAACTTGCTCTCCCACATCGTCGCGAGCGTCCTCAAGAACCGGGCTTCGGAGTTGCAGGCGATCGGCCGCGATCCCGCCAAGCTTCAGGCCGTCGTCCCGCCTTTCCCGCGCCTCACCTACGACGAGGCCGCCGCGCTCCTTAACCAGGCCCACAAGGACGGCCAGCTGGAAGCGGCTTTTGAGTACGGCAACGACTTCGGCTCTCCTGACGAAACCTGGCTTAGCAGCCAGTACGACCGTCCGGTCATGGTCCACCGCTATCCCGCCAACGTAAAGGCCTTTTACATGGAGCCCGATCCCCAGGACCCGCGCCTCGCACTGTGCGTCGATGTCCTCGCCCCCGAGGGCTACGGCGAGATCATCGGCGGCTCGCAGCGCGTTTCAAGCTACGAGCTCCTGAACAGCCGCATCGAAGAACATCGCCTTCCCAAGGAAGCCTTCGAGTGGTACCTGGACCTCCGCCGCTACGGCAGCGTCCCGCACAGCGGCTTCGGCATGGGCATCGAGCGCGTGGTCGCGTGGATCTGCGGCCTGGACCACGTCCGCGAGACCATCCCCTTCGCGCGCACCCTCCATCGCATCTACCCTTGAGGAGCCAATAGCCCGCCAAGAAGCGTCCTGTCTCCAAGGCTTATTGCAAAACGAATCAGTCATCCTGAGCGGAGTCCGCCGCGGCGGACGAAGTCGAAAGCCTGCCCTGAGCTTGCCGAAGGGGACCTGCGGTTCCGCCGCCGGGTTTATGCTACGAACCTTTGGATCGGCAGACTCAGTTCCAGCGCTTCTTGTCGTTGGGATCGTCGTCGATCTGCTTGCCGCGCCCGTCCATGGAAACGGTGCGGCCCTGGGACCGCATGTAAACCTCGAACTTGCGGGCGGCGCGGCGGCGTTTCCAGCGGTAGTAGCCGTTGCGCAGGGCGTACCACTGCTCGCTGAATGCGATCTGGAGTCCGCGGCGAGGGGCCAGCTGGAGGTAGAGCAGGCCGGCCAGCGCGCCGCCCAACTGCGCAAAGGCGTAAATCTTCTGTTCGCCGAAGAGCATGGCGATGGAGACCAGGGCGTAGAGGGCTGCCAGGTAGCGTGCCTTGATTCCGACGGTGAAGAAGAGCAGGAACTCCATATCGCCGTAGAGGAGGCCGATGGCCACCAGCAGGCCAAAGATGCCGCCGGAGCAGCCGTAAAGACGAACTTCGCTGAGCGGAAAGCGGAGGGCGGCGCTGGCGGCGTAGATGGCGAGGGCGGCGGCCGCGGCGCCAAGGACGGACGTGGCATAGAGTCCCGTGACCCAGTTTGAGGTGTGAAGGCTCTCAAGAAACCCCGCCAGGAACCACAGCGAGAGCAGCTCGAAGATGGCCCCGAGAATGCCTGGATGGATGAAGCTGTAGGTGAGGGGCTGCCATATCCAACCGTGCAGAAAGGCGCGGGGAATGAAGCCCAAGCGTTCATCGAACGGAACGGCTGGATGAGGGAAGGCCGCTTGGGCCAGCAGCAAGGCAAAGTACGCGCACAAGTTGAGGAGAACCAGGCGGCGGGTGGCGCCGCGGAAGTCGGGGAAGGAAAACGGGCTGGCGCCAACTCTGAGCATCGTAGAGAACAGGGTAAACGGTGGGGCGGACGGGTGTCATGGAACCAAGGCCGCGACCCCGGCGCCCAGGCTTGGGGACTGCGATTTTCATCGCTGTGACCGCATCGCTTGACCTGGAGCCGGGTTCTCCCTAAAGATAGCGGTGTTGTACCGCAAGGAACTGTCATCTTAGTAGACGGGATGCCCTGGAAAGAGAGGAGGCTGTCATGCCCAACTGCCCTGAGTGCGATAGTGGACTTGACATTGAGTTGGACGAAGTGGAAGAAGGCGACGTGGTTACCTGCGACGAGTGCGGAACGGAGTACGAGGTGGTCGGCATAGAACCGCTGGAGTTGGCGCGCGTTGACAGCGAGCTGGATGAGGACGAGGACGAGCTGTTTGAGGAGGAAGAGTGAGGATTTCCAGCACGATTCTGCTGGCTGGGGCAGTGTGCGCGGCGCTGGCGGCAGGTGTAGTCCCTTTAGGAATGGGGCCCGGAACCGGTTGCGGCCTGGGGCCGGGTGTGGCGCGGGCGCAGAATCTGGGCCAGCGCGCGGTGTCGGGGCGCGTGGTGGACTCGAACTCCGCCCTCGTGGCCGAGGCCACCGTCTTCCTCAAGAATCTGAAGACCAAATCCATCCGCAGCTACACCACCGACGCCGCGGGGAAGTTCCGTTTTGCCCAGGTGAACATGGCCGAAGACCATGAGCTTTGGGCGGAGAAGGACGGAAAGAAGAGCGCCGTCAAGACGGTGAGCTCGTGGGACACGCGCAAGGAGTTCGACTGCGAGCTGAAGTTGAAGTAGGCCGGTCGCTCAGTCTGCTGGGCAGCGTTATTCCTGCTTAAAAATTACATCGCCGTTGATGGTGTCGATCTCCACATGATTCTGACCACTGCCAACCCGGCCTTGGGCGTAAATGTACTTGCGCGGAGTGCCCTCTGATGTGTCCCAGTCGGCGCTTTCGCGCCGAGTGAGGCCAATGTGGTCGATGATGTCGAAGGTCTTGTCCGTGCTCTTAGCGTATGCAAGCTTAATCCGAACATCCATCGGGAAGTCCTTAGGTACGATCAGCATGATCGCGCCTGACTTTGAAGATAGGTGAACATCGCGCCGGTCGGAGGACGATCCAATCAGGCGAGCCGTAATATCCCCGGCCATGGTGGTCGCTTGGACGGCGCCAGTTGCGCCCTTGACGGTGATACTCCCACCCATCGTAGCTGCATCGATGAGGCCGTTGGCGTGGTCGATCGTGACATTGCCGCCCATCGTGTTTACCTTGGCGAACGCGTCCACGTTCCCGATATGGATGTCGCCGCCCATCGTATTGAGGGTAGCCCCGTGCGGGGCATCTTTGACATCGATTCCACCGCCCATCTTCTGAATGCTCAAAGGGCCGGAATCGCTGGAATCACCCAGGTTCTGGGCATGTATGGCCCTGATAGGTTTGCAGCCTGATAAGGCGGCTGGGATTGCGCCAGCGAGAAGGATCAAGAATACCGCGACAGGTTTGTGAATCGTCATCGCGCAAATCTCCCTTTTGAGATTCAATGAACAGCTTGATGGGCGATACGGAATGCCCGTCCAACAGGTTCCATTGAAGAGGCAAATCTCGCTTGAGCGACCGCCATGCCGGTCGCTTAACTCCCGGATGTCTTACCCCTCCAGCTTCTTCACCACCAGTTCATTGAGCAGCGCCGGGTTGGCCTGGCCTTTGGAGGCTCTCATGACCTGGCCGACAAAGAATCCGGCCATGGTCTTCTTGCCGGCGCGGTACTGCTCCACCTGTTTGGGATTGGCGGCGATGGCCTGGTCGATCAGGGCTTCGAGGGCCGAGACGTCGGTGATCTGCTGCGGCTTCTCGCGCTCGTAGACAGCGGGAAAGTCCTCGCCCTTTTCAAAGCACACATCGAAGAGCTGCTTGAGCTGCCTGGAGCTGATCCTGCCCTCGTCGAGGAGATCGGCGGCCTGAACGATTCCGGCCATGGAGACGGGCGACTGCTCCTGTTCGAGGCCTAACGCCTTGAGCCGTCCGCCAACCTCGCTGAGCAGGACGTTGGCTACGCGGCGCGGGTTGCGGCTGGCGCGGGCGGCGGCTTCAAAGCGATCGGCGAACTCGCGGGATGCGGTGAGCGTGGCGGCGTCCTGGGCGGTGATGTCGTACTCGGCGATCATGCGGGCGCGGCGGGCTTCCGGCAGTTCCGGCAGTTTCTTTTTGGTCTCGGCCAGGAATCCGGCGGAGACGATCAGCGGCGGCAGGTCGGGCTCGGGGAAGTAGCGGTAGTCGTGGGCCTGCTCCTTGGAGCGCATGGAGTAGGTGCGGCCCTCGTTGGCGTTCCAGAGGCGGCTTTCCTGCGCAACGCGGGCGCCGGATTCGAGGACTTCGATCTGGCGCTCGATCTCATACTCCAGGGCGGCGCGGACGAAGCGGAAGCTGTTCACGTTCTTCACCTCGACCTTGGTGCCGAAGCGCTCCGCGCCTTTGAGGCGGACGCTGACGTTGGCGTCGCAGCGCAGCGAACCCTCTTCCATGCTGCAGTCGGAGACGCCGGTGTAGAGGAGGATCTCTTTCAGGCGCGTCAGGTACTCGAAGGCCTCGTCGGGGGTGCGGATGTCGGGCTCGCTGACGATTTCGATCAGCGGCGTCCCGCAGCGGTTCAGGTCGAGATAGGTGCGCGTGGCGGAGTCGGCAAAGCCGTCGTGGAGGCTCTTGCCGGCGTCCTCCTCCATGTGCAGGCGGGTGATGCCGATGCGCTTGGTTGTGCCGTCGGCCGTCGGCACTTCGATCCAGCCGTGCTCGGCGATGGGCCGGTCGAACTGCGAGATCTGGTAGCCCTTGGGCAGGTCGGGATAGAAGTAGTTCTTGCGGGCGAAGATGGAGCGCTCGCGCACCTCGCAGTGAATGGCCAGGGCGGCGAGAGTAGCGAACTCGACGGCTTTCGAGTTAAGCACCGGGAGAGCCCCGGGCAGCCCCAGGCAAACCGGGCAGATGTTGGTGTTGGGGGCCGAGCCGAAGTGATTGGCGCAACCGCAAAAGGCCTTGGTTGCTGTCAGCAACTGGACGTGGACTTCGAGCCCGATGATGGGCTCGTACTTGGCCAGGACTTCAGGAGCGAGGGCGGCGGGCATATCTGAATTTTAGCGCGAAGCGAAGCAGAGCCGTCGCGATGCTCAGCTCCAGCGCCGGGGGCGCAGGAAGGCGTTCATCAACCAGTAATTGCCGGTTAGCCGGTGATTCAGGCAGAGACCCCAACAGACACTCTTGACAGCCTATTGGCAGTTCACTTTGGGTGCGGGGAAATGGTGGATTCTTGCCAAGGGCTACTGCAGTTTAGCGTACTCGGCTTTGGCTTGCTTCAGGACGGGGACATCCGGATCGGCTTCTTTCCACAGCGTGAGGAAATCCTGATAGGCACTCTTGGCCTTGGCTGTGTCGCCCTGCATGGCGTAAGCACGTGCCAGGCCGAGGCGGGCCAGCGCGCCCCACGGGAAGTTCATCACTACTCCCCGGTGGTCAATGAACTTCTGGAATTCCGCTGCTGCCCGGTTGCCGTCGTGAAGCATGAGATCCGCTTCCCCACGCACATAAACCGGGCACAGGAAAACAGTGAGGTCGGCCGTAGGTTCGCCGAGTTCGATTGCGTCTGCCACCTCCAATAGTTCGATTGCCCGGTTCGGGTCTTTGCGTTCCAGGGCGACCGACGCCCGGATCGTGGGCAGCCAATATCTCTGGACCAGCGTGTCCTGCGGGAAGGCCTTATCGAGTTCGGCCGCCAGCTTCTCCGCCGCGGCAGAATCGCCTGCCCGGGCCAGGGCCAGCGCCGCTATCGCTCGCACATCGCGGTTCGGGCCCAGCTTCAACGCCGCATTGGCCTCGGCACGCGCCTGCTCACGGTCTCCCGATTCCACGTCGCGCAATGCGGCCTCTGCCTGATAGCCCGCAGCCGTCTCCTTGGCGTCGTTACGCTGAGCGGAATCCATCGCCCGCCCCGTCAGTTCGTGAGCGTTCTTCAGCTTGCCGTACCAACCATAAGTGTCCGCTTGCGCGGCCATCAACAGGTCTTCCGCACCCGGCTTTCCCATGGCGCCTGAGACTAACTTCGCCATCTGCGCTGTATCGCCCTTCAGAAACGCCAACCAGTAGCGGCTCTGGAGCAGTTGCTCGTTGTCCAGCTTGCGCTCCTCCGCCTGTTTGAACACCGCCTCCGCTTCATCCAACTGGTTGCGGCTCATGTAGGCGAGGCTGAAGAGATAATAGATGAGCCCATTATCTGGATCGAGGCGCTGCGCCACTCGCCATTCTTCCAATGCCTTCTCATAGTTTCCCAGGGTGGCGGAAGCGAATCCCATCTGTAGGTAAGGCATGTCGTCTCTTGGGTAGGTTTGCTGCCACAGTTCGCAGGTCTGCGCCCCCTTCTCCAGATCTTCCGTCACAAAATCGTAGTAGATTGAATCGATGAAGAACCGTTCCCGCTCGCTCACCTTCTCCCGCAGCCCGTAAGCCTCGCGTCCATTTTCGGCCGCCCCCGCGATTTCGTTGAGGTCGTGATAGAGAGCCCCCATCCAGGCGTAGGCCATGGCAAAATTCGGATCAAGTTCCACCGCGCGTTTGAAGAACGGCAGCGCGGCTGTGTCCCCGTTTGCGTACCAAGTCTTTAGTCCAACGCTGTACACTTTCAGCGCCTCCAGCGATGGTGTGGTCGCCTCTTCCAGCGGCGTGGCGTATTTCTCCACCGAGCTGAGCGACTCGCCCAGCTTGCTCCGCATGCTGACCGCCGCGGCGTCCAGAGCCTTAAGCACCGCTTCCTTGCTCGCGGCCTGCTCTTGCGCCTCCGCCAGCACATCGCCGGTGTTGCAATTGACTGCTTTCAGTCCAATTACGTACTGGCTGCCCAACTCCGCGATCGAGCCGGTCAGCATGGCCTTGCTACCCGTGCGCTGGCAGACCTCGGTTGCGACCTCCGGCGTCAACCGTTCCCCGGCGGAACGGCCCATCAGCTTCAATGTCTCATTCACCCTGCGCTCGGAGACCAGAGCGAGAAAGGGCGATTGCCCAAGCTGCACCGAGAGTCCCTGCTTCAGCGTGTCATCGAATACCGGATCGCCCGTCCTGTTGTCGAAGTCGGATAGAACAATGGTGTCCTTGTCGGTCAGAGCCCCGGCTCCACGCCAATGAAAGAAAAGCCAGACCGCAATCAGCACGACCAGCAGCAGAACGGCCGATGGCACAATAATCTTCCAGAGCTTCCTGTTTTCCGCTTCGGGACATTTCTGCCGCGGGGGATCGGTTGCCGCAGCCTTGGCTTCCACAACCGAACCCACCTTCGTCTCTTCTTGAACCGGGGGCAGGATTGGACCCCAATCTCCCGCTGTCTCTTCGGCAACCGGCCCCTGCGACTTCCATAGAGGGGGCTCAGGTTCTTTGTGCTTTTGGATCAGCCGTGCAATCGTGTCGCACAGCCGTACAAGGTAGCGCTCAACCGGAGGCGTCAGCGCATCCAGCCAATGCGTATTGCCGAGCGCGAACTCCATCGCGCGGGAGGGCACAACGCCTTCAATGCGGAAAGGAACGATGATCTTTTCCTTGCTGACGGCCCGCTCAATCTCCCGCCGGACTTGGGGGGAGTTGTTGGCATCCAGGGAGAAGATCAGCAGAACGATCTGGCAGCCTGAGATCGCCTCGACGATGGATTCGCCGTACTCCTCGCCGGCCAGGATATCGCGAGGGGCGATCCAGCAGGAAATCCGCTGCGCCTCCAGCGCCGCGCAAGCCGCATCAGCGACCCGCTTGTCTTTTGACGCGTGGCAAATGAATACCTGGTGGGCCATTCGTCCAGCCTACCACCAGATTGAGCCGTTCCAGTTACCGGAGAATCCGGACCCGATTTCTCATGCGCGCCGTGATCAGGTGTCCGCTTTCATTGCAACGGCTTTGACTGGTTTGGAAACACTGCGTGCAGGAAGCGCGTGGGGGACTTGTCACGGCGAATCGGCAAACGGGTCATCTCCAAATCGATCCGAAAACACTGCGCGTCAATCAACCACAATCTCTGCAACCAATGGTTGCTGGATTGGTCCCGATTCGCCGGCAAGGGTTCGCCGATCTGCCTAGGCAAGATCCTCGGCTGAAGACAGGCCAATGCACTCATTCAGCGTGCTTCATGAAACGGAGTCCGGATCGGCCCTGAAGAACGCCGCGGGGTCTTGGATTGGGGTCGCGCCTAGTTTGTCGCCCACCCGTCGGTTACCGATCAAGAAACAGCGTCCCCGCGGCGGGATTCATGCGAAACCCGTGGTGCGCCGGCTCAGCACCCAACTTGGCCGAGAAGCGGCATTCCGCTATGGCCGGCAGCGAGCCGCGGACGTTCGGTTCGCGGCCTACTCCGCAGGGTCGTCAGCCGTGAACGGCGAACAGCAGGGCTTCTCGCTGGCGTGGAAGTTCATCAGTTCGATGCGGATGCCGTCCGGGTCGTAGAGGTTGAACTGGTACTTGCCGTCCTTGCCGATCTTGGGGTGGTCGTCGTGGACGCTGGTGAGGCGATTGCCGTCCTCGAGCACCCTGTAAGCGTTGGGGACAGAATCTTCGCCGATGGAGAAGTGGTCGAGGACGCCGAGATCGTGCTGCGAGATGGTGGGCGGAATGCCCGCGCCGCCCGGTCCCGGACCTGCCCCGCTGGTGAGCATGTATTCCATCCAGTCGTGGCTGTCGGGGGCCTGCTGGCTCACCCAGTCGAGACGGCCCTCGACCATGCCGCCAAACCAGTAGGGGCGGAAGCCAAGCAGATCGCGGTAGAAGGTGTCTTCAACGGCGCGGCTGTGGACCAGGAAGCCGACGTGAATGATGTGGCGGCCGATGACATCGGGAGCCGCGACCGGCTTAGGCTGATCGGGCGGCTGCACGAACTGGATCTTGTTGCCTTCGGGATCCTTGACGGCGAACCACAGGCTGCCGTCCGCGCCCTTTTCCACCTGCCCCGGCACCTTCCACGATTTGGAGCCAAGCCAGCGGCGCAGGGCTTCCGCATCGCTGGTATTCCAGGCGATGTGATCCAGGCGGTTGATGCCGGCGCCCTCGGGCAGCGGCAGCACCTCAACGAACTGGGTGGCGCTGAGGGCGTAGCGGACGCCCCTGGGATTCTCCGGGTCCGGGAGTTTGGCCGCGCCCACGATCTCGCGATAGAAGCGGTCGGTGGCCGCGGCGTTCGAGGTGTAGACAGCGAGGTGCGAGATGCCGGTGATCCTGGGGCGCGTGAGAGGCTTGTCGGGCATTTGAGCGGCGGCGGCGACGGATAAGGCAGCGAGAGAAGCGGCAACCAGGAACCTGAACTGCATATTGCACCTCGAAGAGTGTCGTTGCACCACGATAAATTGGATTCCGGCGGGGCGCAAGCGCAAGCCGCCCGCGCCGGAGCATTTGCCGGATGGGAGTTGGCCGGGCCGCGATGTGAGAAAGTTGATTTCGCTCCTAAGCGGATACCAGAACCGGCTCCTCGGAATTAGCCGCTGACGGGCCGGCAACCGCATCCCCGCTCAAACTCAGCAAGGAGGCGATCACGTCCGCCGCGCCGTACGATTCGCGGCCCGGAGCCAGGAACTGGGCCACGGTATTCAGGTCGTCGCCCACAGTGACTAGCGCCGGCTCGATCATCCCATCCTTGCGCGTCTGCTGATGACCGATGTTGGCCATCAACGCATTGCACAGGCACTTTCTGCCCACCGTTTCCTCGATCTTGCCGCCCTTGGACACATAGATATCCACAGGCTCGGCTGAGCAGCGGTAGCCGATGTTGCCGCTCGGCGCGACGTAAGGCTCCCTCAGGTAGCCCAGATCGCAGACCCGCTTCCGCTCCGCGGCAACCTCCGGATCGGAATAGCTGCCGTCCAGTTGCGCCACTTTGAATGGAAATCCCGTCGGCGATGCCAGGGGATCGGTAAACACCTCGCCCGCGCCGGTCATCGCATGGGCCAAAAGCCTCTTCTTCAGGTCGGGACGCAGACCGGATTCCCGGCTGAACGCAAAGGCCGTTCCCACCTGCACGCCCGCGGCGCCCTGTTGGAGTGCCTCGCGCACCTTCTCCGCGTTCCCATATCCGCCCGCCAGCCAGAACGGAACGCCCAGCGCCACCAAGTCCTGAATGCTGACCCGGTCCCGCTCGCCGTAAACCGGTTCTCCGGCCGCATTGAGCTGAAGCTTGCCGCGAGGCGGAGCGTTGTGCCCGCCCGCCGTCGGGCTTTCGATCACCAGCCCGTCCACCCGCCCGCTGGCCCGCCTCAGCATGGTCGCGGCCAGGGTGTTGGATGAGACGATGGCCAGGAAGCGCGGCCGATGGAGAAAGGGAAGCGGCCCCTCGGCGAACTCGGCCGGATCCAGATACATCTGCGTATCCTGGCCCGGCACGGCTCCCGCCACCGCCAGCTTGTACTCCGCTGGCTGATGCAGCGCAAAGGCGTCCAGCACGCCGGGAATGTGCAGCGGAATCCCCGCGCCCATCAGCACATAACCCACCCCGGCCAGCATGGCCCCGTAGATCGAAGAGAGGTGCGGCATCTGCACCTTCTCAAGGAAGTTGATCCCCACCGGATTCCTGTGGCCTTCGCGGGCCAGAAAAACCTCGACGAAGTTGCTCACCATGCACAGCTCGACCAGCTTGGGAGAATCCTTCCGCTGGTGCATGGGCACAGCGGGATACGGCGTCCCGCTGGGCTTGCCGCCGGGAACGAAGTACTCCTGCCAAATGCGCCTGGCCATCTCGGGAAAGGGAAATGCGTCCAGTCCGCGACGCATGTCGCCGCCTTGGTCGCCATCGGCGAGCCGGCGCACAAACACCTGATCGAGCGCCGTGCCGGAAACCACACCGAGTTGGCCGAGCTTTGAAACCGCCTGGGCCAGGCGCCAGTTCGAGACCCCCACGCCCATGCCGCCCTGAATGATCTTTGGAAACTGCATCATCACTGGATTCTTTCACACTCCCGCAAAAACCCCGAGGTTTTTTGGCAGAATAGGCGGATTGCGGCAACCGAACTGAGCAATTTTGCTCAGAACGAACGAAAGTGGCAATCGTTTTCGGCCGCTGGATGCGATCCGGGCAATTGAAGCCGTTTCAGGAATGCCGCACATCCGGGCCGGTCCCCCGGATGGCTCGGCGCCTGCGGGCTTGTTCACCACCTGCTTTATTTCCTGATCCATGCCGCAATAGCCGCCAAACGCAACGGCGGCCTGAGCACAGCGCCCAGGCCGTCGCCGGTGATCTGTGGGTATTGGACTAAGGCCATCGCGCTTCCGCGATTGCCCAAGCATCTTCACTTCCGCATTCTTGCCTCTCCGCGACCGCTCGCAGGACGAAACCCGCTAAGGCGGGCTCCCTGGCGACTGGCTGCGTCGCACAAACGGAAGAATCGCCATCTGGCGCATCGGATCGAGGGCTGCATTGCAAGTGAAAGTGCAGTAGCGTCCTGTGCGGTTTGAATTCTCTCCGCCGGAGCAACCTTGGGGCAGGGGGCGCGATGCCCTAGGCCTCAGTCACCTCACGTACGTAAAACCTCAAAGAGTTTCTCTGCATCTTTTGGACCTACCTCCTTTCCCGTGTGCAGCTAATGTAACCCTCCATTCACGCGGCGTCAACAGGAGTCTTCGCCCGCGCCGTATATTTCTCAGCCGCTGTTCCCCACTCCGCAATACCGCATCCCAACCCCTACTCCCTACTCCCCACTCCCTATTCCCTATTCCCTGTTCCCTGGTCTCTGACACTGTCTTCACCAGCTATGCAGCCACTGCTCGTCCCGCCCCATCCGCACCGGGACCTGAAACAGCTCGCTCAGCCGGGCCTCGGTCAGCAGTTCCTGGCGCGGCCCGTCGCCCACAATCCGCCCGGCACGCATCAGAATCACGCGCTCGATCTCGGGCAGAATATCGCCCAGATGATGGGTCACCAGCACCAGTCCCGTTCCCTCGCGAGCCAGCCGCCGCAGAGTCTCGCGCAGCTCCCTCTGCGCCGCCAGGTCCAGCGCGTTCGAGGGCTCGTCCAGCAGCAGTTGCCGGGGCCGATGCACGAGCGCCCGCGCAATCAGAATGCGCCGCTTCTCGCCGGCCGACATCTCGCCCACCAGCCGCCCGGCCAGGTCGAGCGCCTCCATCCGCTCCAGCGCCTCCACAGCCCGCTCCCGCATCTCGGCGGTTACATGCAGATTGGGCCACAGCGTGGAGGCCGAGAAGAATCCCGCAATCACCGCATCGAGGCCCGTGGTCACGGCCGTCCGCTCTCCCGGCAGCTCACCCAGCAGCCCCGCCGCCACCACGCCGAAATGCCTGCGCAACTGGGTCAGATCCCACCGCTCCCGCCCAAAGATCCGCACCGCCATCCCCGGCCGAACCATGGGGTAGATCTGGCAGGTCATGGCCAGAATCAGCGTCGATTTGCCGCATCCGTTCGGCCCCAGAATCGCCACATGCTCCCCGGCGCGGATGGTCAGGTTGATGTCGTGCAGCACCACGCGCTCCCCGCGCGCCACATTCGCCTGCCGCAACTCAAGGAACTCGCCCTCTTCGGCGATCTCTCCCGCGCGCACAACGTTCTCCGCCATCCCACCCCCATCCACCTGCTAGATTAAATGGGTTGACCTCCATGCCCATGACCCAGACCGACATCCCCGGCGTCTCTCAACTCCTGATCCCCCGCGGCTTCCGCTTTGGCGCCGCCAAAGCCGGACTGAAGAAGAGCGGCCGCACCGACTTTGCCCTCATCGTGGCCGATGCGCCGGCCAGCGCCGCCGCAGTCTTCACCGCGAATCTGGTTCTCGCCGCGCCCATCCTTATCGACAAAGAGAACCTGCGCGCCACTGGGAGCCGAGTGCGCGTAGTCGCCATCAACGCGGGAAATGCCAACTGCGCCGCGGGAGAAGCCGGCCTGGCTGCCGCCCGCGCCACATGCGCCGCCGCCGGGCAGCTCTTCCACTGCCCGCCCGAGCAGGTCTTTCCCTCCTCCACCGGCATCATCGGCGTTCCGCTGCCCGCCGAAAAGCTGATTGCTGTTTTGCCGGCTGTGGCCGCATCCCTGGGTTCGGAGTTCGACCACTTCCAGCAGGCGGCCCAGGCCATCCTTACCACAGACACCGTGGAGAAAACCGCCTTCGTTCGCCTGGAAATCGGCGGGAAAGAGGTTCGCATGGCCGGCTTCTGCAAGGGCGCCGGCATGATTCACCCGCTGCTGGTTCCCCACGCCACCATGCTCGTCTACGTGCTCACCGACGCCGCCGTCGAGTCCGCCGTGCTGGACGGCTACCTGCGCCAGGCCGTCGAGGTCAGCTTCAACCGCATCTCCGTCGACGGCGACACATCGACCAACGACACCGTTCTGCTGCTCGCCTCCGGCGCCAGCGGCGTCTCCATCGGCCCGGAGAACGCTGCGTTCGCCGCCGCTCTGACCCAGGTCTGCGCCTCGCTCGCCCATCAGGTGGTCGCCGACGGCGAAGGCGTCTCCCATGTCGTGGAACTGCGCATCGAAGGCGCAGCCACCGACGCCGACGCCCTCAAGATCGCCAAGGCCATCGCCCATTCGCCGCTCGTCAAGACCGCCTGGGCGGGCTGCGATCCCAACTGGGGACGCTTGGCCGCCGCCATCGGCTACTCCGGCGCGCGGATCGATCCCGACCGCATCGACATTCAGTTTGGTGACCTGCCCATCTGCCGCGACGGCGGCCGCGCCCCGGAGTACGACGAAGCCGCCGCGCACGCCTACATCGCGCAGCGGGAGTTCTCCATCGCCATCCAGCTCCACCAGGGCACGGGCGCCTGCGTCTTCTGGACCACCGACCTCACCCACGAGTACATCCACATCAACGCCGACTACTCCAGCTAGATTTTCGCTTGCGCTCAGCGAGCCGTTCCGCCGGTCTCTCCGGGCCCGGCCGGCGCGGGGCGCGAAGGCACATAACTCGATGCGAGCCGGAATCCACACCGAAAAGACGCCTCGGATTCCCCCTATCAGGCGCCGGGGTTCCTTTCTTCCATAACCCGCCATCGATATATACTCAGATACCATAGCGAAACAAAGCCCACGTTCACAGGACACCGGTCATGATGCCGGATCAGGACATCTTTTGGGACGAGTTGCTGACCTACGTCGAAGCGCGTAGCGTCATACCCGTTATTGGCCCGGAACTCGTCATCGTCGATCATGACGGACGACGCGAACCCTACCACCGGCTGCTGGCGCGCGAGCTCGCGACCCGATTGAGGCTCGGCTACCTCGGTCATGCCGCAACACTCGATCAGGTGGTGGGAACTTATCTCGCCAGGCCCGGCAGCCGGCGCCAGTCGGTCTATCGCGAATTGGGCGATATCGCCGCCAAGCTCGCCGTCGGAATTCCGGAGCCCTTGCTGCAACTGGCGGGCATTCGCGACCTGAATCTTTACGCCAGCTTCTGCACCGATAATCTACTCGCTCAGGCGATCAACGCGGTGCGTTTTGGCGGACGCGCGGAGACCCGCGAGCTGGCGTTCAATCCCAGCGAAGCCGGCGACCTGCCCGACGGCCCGCGCGATGCGCCGCTGGTTTATAGCCTGTTTGGACGGATGTCGGTGCTGCCCAAGTACGTGGTTGCGGAAGAGGACGAACTGGAGTGGGTCACCGCCCTGCAAATCCCCGAAAAACGTCCGGAGCGGCTATTCGATGAGTTGGGGCGCAATCACCTGCTGTTCCTCGGCTGCCGGTTTCCCGACTGGCTGGCGCGTTTCATCCTGCGCACGGCCAAGAACACCAAGCTGTCCGCCGAGCGCGGCTTCTCCGAGTATTTGATCGACGCCGAGGCCGAACCGAATTCGCCCCTGGTCGCGTTTCTCACCAGCTTCAGCCGCGAAACCCAGGTGCTGGCGCTGGACCCGGTCGCCTTCGTGGCCGAACTCGCGCGGCTCTGGAGGGAACGTCAAGGCAGCGACGCCGCATTCAGGGCGCCGGAACCCGGTCCGATGCCGGAGACCATGCCCCCCGGCAGCTTGTTCATCAGCTATGCCAGTGAGGACCGCCCGGCCGCGCTGCGGCTGGCGGCGGAACTCGAAGCCGCCGGACTGCCGGTCTGGCTCGACCGCCAGCAACTCGACTGGGGCAGCGACTACACGGCCCGCATCCGGCTCGCGATCCAGCAATGCGCCCTGTTCGTGCCGGTGCTGTCTTGCACGGCGGAACAGCGCACCGGATTCTTTCGCAAGGAATGGGCCTGGGCCAGCGAGCGGAACCTGGATTTCACCGGCAGCAGCCTGGCCTTTCTTTGCCCGTTGGCGATCGACGATACGTTCGTGTTTACCAGCGCCGAAATTCCCCCGGCCTTCAAGACGGTGCATATCGAACTGGCCCCCGCCGGCAGCCTGCAGAGCCACCAGACACAAGCGATCGTCAAAGCCTTCAACGCTATGCGCGCGCGCCTTCGAGGTATGCCATGACCGAGCTGCCCACCATCGACGCCGAACGCCCGTGGCCGGGCTTGTTGCCGTTCACCGAAGACGCGCGCATGTTCTTCCACGGCCGCGAGGCCGAAACGGACGACCTTTTTCGTCTGATCGAACGCGAAGCTCTTACCGTGTTGTTCGGTCAATCCGGACTGGGAAAATCCTCGCTGCTGAATGCCGGCGTATTCCCGCGCCTGCGCCGTGCGGGTTACCTGCCGGTGTACCTGCGCCTGAGTTTCGACGCTGCGGCGCCCGCGCTTATCGATCAAGTCTGGCAGGCGCTCATCGGCGAATGCGCCGAGCACGAGGTGAGCGCGAGCGCCATTCAGCCGGGCGACGGCTTGTGGCAATACCTGCATCGCCCCGGTACGCGGTTCCTCAATCCCCACGGGCGTCCCGTTGTGCCTGTTCTGGCCTTCGATCAGTTCGAGGAGATCTTTACGCTCGGCCGGCAGACGCCCGGGCAAGCCGCGCGCACGCAACTGCTCCTGCAACAGCTGGGCGAACTGATCGAAAACCGGATGCCGCCCGCGCTGGAATACGAACTCACCGCGCGCCCGGAGCTTCTCGATCAACTCGATCTGCTGCGCCAGAACGTCAAAATCGTCTTGACCTTTCGCGAGGATTACCTGGCCGAATTCGAGGGTCTGAAGACCCTTATTCGTCCCATTATGCAAAACCGCATGCGGCTGACGCCCATGCGCGGCGACCGGGCGGCCGAGGCGATCCGGCACGCGGGCGCAGGCCGCTTGAGCGCATCCGTCGCGGCGCGCATCGTGAGGTTCGTCGGCGGAGCGGCGAGGGGCGACGCCGGGCATCTCGAGGAGATCTCGGTCGAGCCCGCGCTCCTGTCGCTGGTCTGCCGCGAGCTCAATGAGCAGCGCATCGCCCGCCGGCAGGCGGAGATCACGGCCGACCTCATCCAGGGTGAAAACACGCAGCAGATCATTGCCCAGTTCTACAGCCAGGGTTTTGCCGGGTTGGACGCCAAGGTGCGCTATTTCGTTGAGGATCGGCTTCTCACCGCCGCGGGCTACCGCGACAGTTGCGCTTTGGACAATGCCCTGGCGGAGCCCGGCGTCAGCGAAGAGGCGATTCAGAGTCTGGTGGATCGGCGCATCCTGCGTCGCGAGGAGCGGGGCGGACTTGTCCGGCTGGAGCTGATCCACGATGTTCTCGCAACAGTGGCGAAGGCCAGCCGCGATGCGCGCCGTGAGGCGGCGGCCCTCGCGGCCGCGCGGCGGTTGCTGGCCAAGCAGCGGCGGCGGCAGAGAATCTTCGCCGCCTGGGCCGCGGTTCTGGTGGCGGGGCTGGTGGGGGTTTCCTGGCTGGCGGTGCTAGCGAGCCGGGGGAAGAGAGAAGCCGTCGCCGCCGAGCGCGAAGCTGTTTCCGCCGAGCAGCGAGCGGATCGACAGGCCAAGTTGGCCATCGAGCAGAAAAAGCTCGCTGAGAGCGAGAGCGCCCGGGCGCTCGGCGCGGAGAAACTGGCCAAGTCAAAGCAGTTGGAATTGGCTGATGCTCTGGAGAAGGCAGACGTGGCGACCGGCAAGGCTACGAAAGAGGCCACTGAGAAGGAAAGGCAGCGATGGCGCGCCATCGTTTGGGCGGCGGCCGCCGACGAGCAATTGGACGCACACGGCACAGGCGAACAACTGCGCGCATGCTTCGAGTCCACCAATCGGCTGGCCGGCGATCCCCCGCCGCCCGCATCTCCCGAGTTCATGACGGGAGTCTGGCATGTGGACCAGGAGGTCTCATCGACGGATGTCGATTGGCGCAGCGATGGCACGTGCGTGAACAGGCATATCTACGAAAACGGCCATGAGCGCGACCTGAAGGATGACATCTGCACCTGGAAATACAAACCGATCGCCGAGCATGAATTCGAGATTGATTACCAATCCAATAAGTTGGGACCCGAATACCTGAAGCAACTGATCTTCAAGATCACGAGTCCTACGCGCATTCACAACACCAATATCGGCTACGACGCGTTTCGAATCATCTGCCCGGCGCGGGAGCTCACGATCCGCCGCAGCGAGCTTGCAACTCTCCAGAAACAAGCCGGCGAAGACCCTGGCAACCTGCCGCATCAAGCGGACCTCGCAATCGGACTTGACAAGCTGGGAGCGGCATTGGCCGCCCAGAGCGATTCCACAGGTGCTCTTGTGGAGTTCAACGCTGAACTCAACATATACCAGAATCTCGAATCGCGCGTCCCCGGGGATCTGACCTGGCAACGGAGCGTAGCGAAGTCTTTCGAGCAGATCGGCAACCTTCAATTTGAGCAGGCAGTGGCGTCCGACCAGGCAGGCGATGCACAACGGGTTGGGCAACAATCCACGGCGGCGCTCGCATCCTATCAAAAGAGCTTGGCGATTCGCGAGCAGTTGCTCCACTCCACCCCAAAGGACGTCGAAGCACAGCACAGCGTGGCACTGGCATCCGGCCGGGTCGGCGTTGTTCTCTACTGGGTTGGCCGCAAAGCGGAGGGGCTCGATGCGATTCAAACGGAGGTGCGGCAGCTGCAGAACATCATCGATTCGCATCATGGTAGTCCCGAGACTAGCGTGGATCTCATATGGAGTCTATATAGACTGAGCCAGCGGTCGGGCGATGCGACCGAGGCCAGGGACGCTCTGCGCAAATCGCTCGCAATCGCGGCGGAACTGGATCGCGAGCGCACGGTTCCAGAGAAAATGACCGGTGTGGTCCTATTTCTGCAAGGCGAGCTTGCCAAGCTGCACTGACCGCCCGCGCCAATCTCCGATGAGCCGATCGGATTTCAAACTCCGAGCGGCCTGCGTTTCCGGCCTTCGATCGATGCCGTCGGCGTGCCGCCGGCTATCCCCCGGCAACTGGCCGGTTGCTCTTGGCGGGGCCGCGGCCATCCCTTGGCGGAGCCGCTGGCGGTTGAAGTTGTCGCGTCCGGCCGTCGCGTCAGGTTCTCCGCGCAGAGGCAAAGAGATTCTGAGACGATCTTTTTACGTGACAGTTGACAAATACAGTATAACTGTGTAGTATTCTTTTCGTGGACAACTCAAGGACCTTCACACTGGACGAAATCGCGACGCTGGCCGAACTGCCGCGGCGGACTGTCCGGTACTACATTCAGACGGGTTTGGTGGATCGCCCGCAAGGCGTCGGCAAGGGGGCCTACTACACGGAGCGGCACGTGGAGCAGCTGCTGCTGGTCCGCAAATGGCAACTGGCCGGGCTTTCCCTGGAGCGGATCGGGGAGGTGCTGAGGCAGCAGACAAGCGGGCCTTTGCCGCCGGCGCCGCGGCGCAAGGGTACGGTCGAAGTTTGGAGCCACCTTGTAGTGGCGGATGGCGTCGAGGTGACCCTGGACCCCGGCCGCGCGGGCCTGAACCCGGAACAGGTGCGGGCATTCTTTCGCGGCGTGGCGGAAGTATACGAAAAACTTCAGAACGGAGAGGAAGAAAGATGAGCAGTTTGGCGTGCGCATTAAAGAGCGTTCAAGGGGAACGGGTTGCCCTGACCAACGTCACGGTCTCCGCGGTCCTGCAGGATCTCCTCGCGGAGGTGACCATGTGCCAGTCCTACCGCAACCAAGAGCAGGTGAATATCGAGGCGGTGTATACCTTTCCCCTACCCCTCGATGCGGTGCTCCTCGACCTGCGGGTAGAGATAGGCGGGCGGGTGCTCAAAGGGGTGGTGGTGGAAAAGAAGGCCGCCGAAGAGAGATACGAGGACGCCATTGCCGCCGGAGATGCGGCCGTGATGCTGGAACAACTGGAGCCTGGACTTTACACGATGAACGTTGGCAACCTCCTGCCCAACGAGGAAGCATCGATAAAGTTCAGTTACTCGATCCTGTGCCGCTGGGTCGGTGAGCGCCTCCGGCTTTTCATCCCCACAACGATCGCCACCCGGTTCGGCGATTCACCCCACGCCCCGCACCAGGCGCCCGAATCCTCGCTGGCCGTGGAGAACCATTTCTCGCTCCGGATGGAGATATTCGGAAGCCTTCGGGAAGCCCAGTTCACCTGTCCTTCACACCAGGTCTCCCTGACCCGGCTCGCGGACAAGGTTGTTGTCGCTCTCCAGCAGGAGCAAGCCGCCATGGACCGGGACTTCATCCTGAACGTGAAGGCCCTGAAGGCTTCACGCAGCTTCGCGATATGCGGGTCCGACGGCGATGGCTTGGCGGCGGTGGCGAGCTTCCAACCATTCTTCCCCGGCCTTCAGCAACCGCGGCCGCTGAACCTCGCCATTGTGATCGATTGTTCGGGCTCCATGCAGGGCGACTCCATTGAGCAGGCCAGGAAGGCGCTGGAAGGCATCCTCGAGGCTCTGCAAACCTCCGACCATGTGTCGCTCATCGCCTTTGGGAATTCGACGCATGTTCTCTGGAACCGGCTTATGCCCTGTCATCCCGCCAACCGTGAGGTTGCCAGGCACTTTGCCAGGCAACTCGATGCCAACATGGGTGGAACCGAGATCGGCAAGGCCCTGCAAACCGCCTATGAAGTTCTGGGTGAAACCAAGCCGGCGGAGATTCTGCTGGTGACAGACGGCGAGGTTTCCTCCTGGAAGCCCGTCGTCCAGGACGCGAAAACTTCCGGGCACCGGATCTTCACCGTCGGGGTCGGCAACGCGGTCTCCGAGGCTTTTGTTCGTGAACTGGCGAGGACCACATGCGGCGAGTGCGAACTTGTGGCGCCGCGGGAGGACATGGCGGAACGTATCATCCGGCACTTCGAGCGCATGCGGGCTCCCCGTGCGAAGCGGGTTGTTGTCCACTGGCCCGATGGCGCCTGCGACTTCGCACCCTCCAAACTGGACGCCGTATTTGACGGGGACACGGTGATTTCTTCCGCACGCTTCTCCGACACCTCCATCAGCGGACCAGTTGCTCTTTCAATCGAAACGGAGACAGGCGAAACGACGCGCCTGGAATTGCCTATCCCGGCTGCGCCGCTGGGTATGGCTCAGGAACAGATCTCGACCGTCGCTCGCTTCGCTGCATCGATGCGGCTGAAAGAGCTGGATGGAAACGCGGGTTTGAGTGTGGCGCTCCGCTATCGCCTGGTGAGCCCCTGGACTAACTGGCTCGTCATAGCCGCGAGACCTGAAGGGTCCAAAGCTCAGAACATCCCCGTCCTTCGCAAGGTACAGCAGACAGAAGCCGCGAGCATGGTGGCCCCTTGCGTCATGGCCATGCCGCCGGCGCCAATTCCGACGGGAAGGATCATGAGAGGAATGCCGCTGTTTTCTAGGGAGAGCACAAGAGCCTCGCTCTTACCTGCGGCGGAGCTCTCATCCAAGCAGTCCTCACGCGCCAGCCTGCCATCCTCACCCGGTGCTTTGATCGCCGCGGCCGGCTTGCTCCGTGCCGTGCCCGAGGATGAGTGGCTGGGGATTTCGCAGTGGGCCGCAAAACAAGGGCGCCAGGATCTCTCAGAACGAGCGCTGAAACACTGGAGCCTTGTGCGTTCCGGACCAAAGAAGGAGCTGAGCGAGATGCAAACCAGTCAAGGCCTCGAGATTCTGAAGGAGGCAAAACGTCTGGGGTTCAACCTGAGTAAGAGGATCCTGAGAGAAGCGCGGCGTCTGGGCATCGATCTGGATGAACGGATCAACTGCTGATTGGAACATAGCGGGGAACGGGGATAAGAGAACATGGGGCGGAATGCGCCGTTCAAGGTAGAGCAAGGTTCCAGGAGGATGGCCGCACAATTCTCCCCGACTCCAGCCGGCGCCTGCGCGAGATTCCGGAATGCCCAGAATCGGGCTGGAGCCGAATGGCGGGTGATTCGTTCCGAACTCCGGGATTAGCGACGTCCTTTTTCAATGGCTCGTCGCTTCTCTCCGGCTAGCTCCGCGAGAGAGAAACTGTTTCCTTGCTCGACGCTCCGCAACGAGCCGGAATTTCGGCCCCTCGCGCCCCCTGGAGCCACTCCGGCAACCAATCCCAGGAGAATTATCTTGCAAAAGCAGCCCACGCGTGTACTATTGCGGTGGCCGGAAAACCACAATGGAAATCGTGGCCAATACCAGTGGGATAGTAGGTTACAAACTGACTCTGAACTGGAATGCCAGAATAGAATTTCAGGGCCATGGCACGGTAGCGGTTCAGGAAAGCGGCAGGATCGCGAAGAATCTTTGTGGAAAGACGAGAATCCCGGAGAAAGGTCGCTGCACCATGGACAAGAATTGTTCCCGGAGAAAGTTCATTGGCGCTGTGGGCGCAGCCGCAGGCGCGTGCATCGCACGTCCCTCCTTGCTGTCACCGCTCGATGCACCCGCGAGCCGCGTCGCTGTCGGACTCTGCCGCAAATACGATGAGCAGGTCCCCGGTGTGCTCTCAACGATGTTCGATCAGCTCGGCGGACTCGAGGGCTTGGTACGCGGCAAGACCGTAGCCATAAAGCTTAATTTGACTTCGAAGCCCGATGATTGGGTGGAAGGCGAGCCGCCGGGAATGACCCATTGGGTCAACAATCAGGTTGTGGCATCGCTGGTCTATCTGCTCGGCAAAGCAGGAGCGCGGCGCATCCGGCTGCTGGAAAGCTCGCTGGCCGGATATCCGGATGCGCTCGAGGACTTTATTGCCCTCGCTGGCTGGAAGCCAAAGGGATTCTTGAGCTTGGCGTCGAATGTCGAGTTCGAGAACACGAACTTTCTGGGCAGCGGCAAAACCTACGCCCGATTCATGGTCCCCGGCGGCGGCCTTATGTACAAAGGCTATGACCTGAACCACTCCTATATGGATTGCGACGTCTTCATTTCGCTCGCCAAGCTGAAACAGCATGGGACTACTGGCGTCACACTCTCCATAAAGAATTGTTTTGGCATGACGCCATGCACCATCTATGGCGACGAAGCCCCCGAAGACGAACCGAGTGTCGCTCCCGCAGGATTACGCAGCGCTGTCCTCCATAGAGGGTCTCGTTTACCTCCCAAGAGCGCGCCTCAGCCCGTGGATCCAGACCCTTCCCATGATGAGGGTTACCGCGTTCCGCGCATCATCGTGGACCTTGTTGCTGCCCGGCCCATTCATCTGGCAATCATCGATGGGATATACACCATCACAGGCGGCGCACATACTCTCCACTTCGATTGGGACCATAAACTCGTGCATCCCGGCTTGCTGATCGCGGGATTGAACTGCGTGTGCACCGATGCCGTCGCCACGGCACTGATGGGATTCGATCCAATGGCGGATCGCGGCAAACCTCCGTTTGAGAACTGCGATAGTACGCTTCGCATTGCCGAGGGGGCCGGTATCGGCACGCGCGACCTGAATCGGATCGAGGTCATCGGTGCGCCCATCTCCAAGGCCCGCTTCCGCTTCCCTGCGCTTTCCAGCCTGAAGTCCTGATCGGAGGACCTATGAGGTTCTGCTCAAGGCGAACTCCAAGGATCGTCAGCCCTATCTCGACGACCTGATCCAGCGGCGCGAGGCCGGAACGCTGGCGTAGTTTGTGAAGGAGCGCGAAGAGGCCGCCTGCAAAAAGTGACGAACCTCCGAATCGCGAGCGCATTCATCCGTTCCCAGTTTCTTGGTCTCTGACCCATTCAAACTGGCACGCCATTCCGCAGTGGCGAATTGTGGACCCTTTTTCCACCGCTGATTCGTTTTTTTCTTGACACTGATGAAGAGTGATTCTATACATTCTTCAACTGCAATAGAATTGTTGCAGAATCGCTGACGATCAGCAAAGAGGGAGAATAGGCAAATGGCAACCAAGAAAGCACCCGCGAAGAAGGCCGCCGCAAAGAAAGCGCCTGCGAAGAAGGCCGCAAAGAAGAAGTAGCGGATCGCTCAACCAGCAAAAGGCAACACGCGAGGGGGACGCTCTAGAGCGTCCCCCTCAGTGTTTCTGGAGATGGATTAGACTTGAAAGCGCAGAGAACGTTGCGGAGAGAACTGTGACGCGCCGCCGCTGGATTGCCGAACATTGGGACGAGGCTACCGCAACCATCGTTGGCGCGCGGGCCGAACACTTGGCGAGAGTGCTGCGCGCCCAGCCCGGGATGGAGGCGGATGTGGTCGCGGGCGGCCGCGTCTTTCATGCCGAGGTTGCCGCTATCACTCCGGTTGAGGTTCGTTTCAATCTGATCGCCGAACTCCAGGCCGATCGCGCGCTGCCTGTCACCCTGGTCCTATCCATCTATAAGTTCGACCGCATGGAATGGGCACTTGAGAAGGCTACTGAACTGGGCGTCGCTGCGCTTGCTCCGGTGATCGCGCGCCGCACTGAGAAGCACCTGGGCCTGGCCGCGGAGAAGCGCGCGGAGCGATGGCGCCGCATCGTGCATGAAGCGGCCCAGCAGTCGCGCCGTTCCGATGTGCCGATCGTGTACGATCCAGCTCCGCTGGCCGCGCGCATTCGCGCCGCTTCGCAAGCTTCGCGCATCGTGCTCGCCGAGCAGGAGCGCACCACCACTCTTGCGCATGCACTTGATGAAGCCATGGCCGCGGCAGCGGAGGAGATGCCCACGCTCGAAATCGCCATAGGTCCTGAAGGCGGATGGGCGCCCGAGGAAGAAGCGCTCTTCGACGCCAATGGCTGGATTGCCGCGTCGTTGGGCCCGCGCATTCTGCGCGCGGAGACTGCGGCTATCGCGGCGCTTGCAGTGGTGGGATCGCGACTGGAGTAGGGGAATGAACCGGACAGTTACGATTGCCTCAATAATCGGGCTTCTGCTGCTCGTTTTGGCAGGCGCGTGGATTCTGAGGTTTGAACACCAATCGCGGGCACCAGTAGCATTGGCGGCGCGAACAGCGCGAGGTTCGGAGAAGCAACGACAGATGCTTGGGGAGCCGATGCGTGTTTCTCGAATTACCCATGGACGCATCTGGCTCTGTTGACATCCTCGGTACGCCTTTGATTCAGCAGGTCAGAATGGGGTTAAGCTGAAGGTGTTCTGGCGCCTCTGCTCTGTTTTATGGCTGAAGTCGGGCTGGTGCGATATGGCCGGC
>Ga0326728_10002718_pt1 | contig 57754 bp, 45 predicted proteins | sample MB3enrmetagenome_FD_207602 | JGI IMG/M metagenome (GOLD analysis project Ga0326728, IMG submission 207602) | Lab enriched peat soil microbial communities from McLean, Ithaca, NY, United States - MB31MN | ecosystem: Environmental > Terrestrial > Soil > Wetlands > Peat | place: USA: New York... | reverse complement strand
GGCGCAGCCAGGGCAGGTGCCGTCTCACGGCGTTGAGATAACGTTCCAGCAGTTCCATATGCATTCCTCGCGTCTACAGCAGATTCGCAATCGCTGTGTTGATCTCGTTCCATTCCTTCAGCAGCCGCGCAAAAATCTCTTGGCCGTCTGCTGATAACCGGTAGAACCGTTTGTTGCGCTTGTCTTCTTCGCGCCATTCGCTGGTCAGCAACCCTTGCGCTTCAAGCCGCCGCAGCAGCGGGTAGAGCGTGTTCTCGTCGATCTCCAAGCCGCGGCTGGCGAGCGCCTTGCGCAACGTGTACCCGTAGTGCTCCTGCTTTAGCTGCGCCAGCACCGCCAGGGTCAGGCAGCCTCGCCGCAGCTCCAGCCGAAGATTCTCAAAAAGGCTTTCCGTCAATGTCATGCTGTACTCCAAACACCGTACTTCATATACTGTATGTAACACAGTGTATGATGTCAAGTACTTTTTCAAAGTTTTTTTGATCCGCACCCGTCCGGCGGTAAAAAGCCCCGCCGCTCTCGCGCATCGAATGCGCCATCGCGAGTCGAAAGCCTGCCCTGAGCGGAGATCGCGAAGCAACCGAAGTCGAATGGGGACCTGCGGTTGCTTTGGGTGCACTCAACTCTGCACGAAAAGAGAGCCCCAAGTTCCCGCCAGCACCGCTAACCCCGCTAACTCCGCCAGCTCCGCTAACTCCGCCGCCTCTTGCGTTACTCTGATCTCTGATGGGCCGCATCCGCATTCTTCCCGACCAGGTCGCCAATCAGATCGCCGCGGGCGAGGTGGTCGACCGTCCTGCCTCCGTGGTGAAGGAGCTTCTGGAGAATGCCCTGGACGCCGGCGCCACGCGCATTCGCGTCGAGGTGGAAGCCGGCGGGCGCAAGCTGATCCGCGTCGCCGACGACGGCCAGGGCATGAATCGCGACGACGCATTGCTCGCCTTCGAGCGCCACGCGACCTCCAAACTGCGCACCGCGGACGATCTGCTCGCCATTGCCACATTGGGCTTTCGCGGCGAGGCGCTGCCCTCGATTGCTTCGGTGGCGCGCGTCACGCTCGAGTCCTGCGCGGACGGCGAATCCTTTGGAGTAGGGACTCACATCGAAATCGCCGCCGGCAAGATTCTGCGCGTGGAAGACGCGGCCCTGCCACGCGGCACCACCATCGCCGTCTCCGATCTCTTCTTCAACACGCCGGCGCGCCGCAAATTCCTGCGCGCCGAGTCGACCGAACTGGCGCACGTGACGGCGTTGGTCACGCATTACGCGCTGGCCCATCCCGAGAAGCACTTCGAACTCGTCTCAGCGAGCCACACCATCGTCTCCGCGCCGCCCGTGGCGCGCACCGCCGAGCGCATCTACCAGATCTTCGGCAAGGAAACCCTCGGCCAACTGCTGCCGTTCGCTGCCGAAGCGCCCCTGGCGCGCGTGGGCTTACCGGAACCTCCTCCGTGGAGAAAAAGTCCGGAGGACCCGAAGCGCCAGTTCGGCGCACTGCGGCTCAGCGGCTTCTATTCCAAGCCCGAGTTGCAAAAGCTCAACCGCAACTCGATCTACATCTTCGTCAACAAGCGCCTCATCCGCGACCGGCTGTTGCTGCACGCCATCACCGAGGCCTATCGCAACGTAATTCCGCCCACCAGTTTTCCGGTGGTGCTTTTGTTTCTGGAGATGCCGCCGGAAGAGGTGGACGTGAACGTGCACCCTGCGAAAACTGAAGTCCGCTTCCGCCAGCAGAGTCTGGTGCACGACTTTGTACGCGACAGTCTGCGCACGGCGCTCGTCAAGGCGCGGCCGGCAGCCGGTTTCCTGGCCGCGCTCGACTCCCAGCCCTCGGCCAGCCCGTCGCTCATGCCATCGGCGGCCTCACCGATCCCCGGCCCACCCGGCGATTCAGCCCCGCCGCTCCCTCCCGACTCCGATCCGGAGGCCTTTGCCGGCGGAGCCGCCGGCGCCGAATCCTTTCGCCTGACCCCGGCAGCTCCGTCTCCGGTCTCCGGCAGGCTGCCGTTCTCGATCCAGGGCGTGACGGACGGGCAGCCATTCGCGGCCGGCAGCTTCGACCGCGAAGCGTGGAGCGAAGCCGCCAAAGCCCTTTTCACATCGGCCGTTCCCGGCCCAAGCGTTCCGAGCATCGACGAATGTAGCCCAAGCCCTAACGGAACAGCCACTTACGGCGAAAACCCCGTTGCCGCCGCGGCCTGGGTTCAGGCCGAGCAGGCGGCCAGCAGCCTCAACCGGCTGGGTTCGCTGAAACCCCTCGGCCAGTTGCGTGAGTCGTTCATTCTGGCTGCGGGCGACGATGGCTTGTGGATCATCGACCAGCATGTTGCACACGAGCGGGTGCTTTTTGAAAAGATCCTGCGTGAGCGCCATGTGGAGCAGGTCGAGCGCCAGCGATTGCTCATGCCGCTCTTGGTCGAGCTCAAGCCCGAACAGATGGTAGTTTTCGCCCGCATCGCAGAAGAGCTTGAAAACAATGGGTTTGATGTCGAGCCTTTCGGCCCGCGGACCCTGGCCGTCAAATCCGCCCCCGTGGGCCTGGAAGGCGCCGAACTCGAGCGCACCTTGAGCGAGGTCATCGAGCAATCCGCGGCAGATTCCGAGGAATCCGTTCCCAATGAGTCACTTAGCAGACTTCGCGCGCGCATTGCCGCCTCCATTGCCTGCCATTCGGCCATTAAAGTGAATACCGCTCTTGATCAAAAACGTATAGAATGGTTATTGTTAGAGCTTGCGAAGACCGATCACCCAACCAGTTGCCCGCACGGACGTCCAATAGCTTTGCTGTATTCGTGGAAGGAGATCCTGCGGGCCTTCCACCGTCTCTAGGGTTAGCAGACCCTGGGATCTCTGGAAGGCAGCCGGGTTGCTCTCAGGAGCTGCGCCGGCAAGTGATTTCGCCAGCTTGGAAGTGAGGTTTTTCTTTGACAGCAGAACAACTGGAAGCATCGCGCGCTGAGAGGATGCGCCAAAACGGCGCTGAGACGTTCACACTCGAGGACGCCCGGACGTGGATCGAGGAAACCGGACTCTGTCTGTTCCTCCCGCGGAAGCAGTTTTCCACCTTCGTCGCCCCATCCTTTGTTGAAGCTGTAGCCGGTGAACACAACTCGGCTCCCACAGCCAAGACCATCGCCCAGGCCGAGGATCTGCTGGTCCGCCTGGAGACCGACGGCGTGGCCGTGCGCCTGAATCTGCTCGGTCAGCCCGGCGAGCAGCCCGATTTCGTCGTGGCCAGCTGGGTATTGCCCTACGTCTACGCTTTGCGCGGCGACCGCGACTGGCGGCGCAGCCCGCAACTGACCGGATCGCGCGCCGTTTCGCCTCTGGCCATCCAGGCCTACAAACATCTTGAAGCCGGCGACGCCACCATCCCGCAGTTGAAGAACGCCCTGGGCAGGGAAGTGACGGAAGGGGCGGTTCTGCGCGCCATCACCGAACTCTGGCAGCAACTGCGCATCATTCCTGTTCTCTCCGCGCCCAACCGCGCGCCGCAATGGCAACTCTTGCGCGTGCGTTTCCAAAAGGCCATCGCCGAGGGCGCATCCACGTCGCAGGTCACCGCAATCTCGGTGCTCGCCTCCATTTATCTGCAGGCCGTCATCGCCGCCACCATGGAAGAGGTGGAGATGTTCCTGGCGCCGCTCACGGCGCGCAGCAAGGTGCGCGAAGTGCTGCGCGGGCTGGTCGCGACACGGCAAGTGCACACCATTTCCATGGGCCACGCGCCGCTCTTTTACGTGGCCGGCACACTGCCCGAGTTTTCCGCTCCCGCTTCGCTTTACGGCGGCTCGTATTCCAGTTCGGCCATGCCGGCCTCGAGCGCATTCCTGCGCTCCTTTGAACGCGACCATGATGCGCACGAGACCTCCGCGCCGGTGTCCAATGCCGGCGCGGTGGCAACGCCATCCGTAACGCGCAAGGCGCCCGAGACGGAGCCCCGGATTGCCGCCGAAGCCGAGGAAAAGCCGCGGCCCGCGCAGCCTCACTTCAGCCGCAAGCCGGCGCGCGCGCGGGATCGCAAGCCCGCGTCGGCTTCTTCGAGCAGCCGCGCGAACCGCGGCCCGGCGCGGACCAGTGGCAGCGCGCGTCACGGCTCTCCCGTGCGCTGGGCGCACGACGTCTCGAAAAACGGCAACGGTAACGGGAGCGGCAACGGTAACGGCAACGGCCACGGCAAGCAGAATGGCGCTCATGCCAACGGCAACGACCTGCGCAAAGCCAAGCCGGCCGCGGCGCGGGGCTTGCGCAACGGCCACGTCAGCGCCGGCAAACCGGCGGCAAAATCTGCGTCGCGGCCCGCCTCAAGGCGCGCCGGCGCGGTCCGCACGGACGCGCGCTCGCGCCGCAAACCCGCTCTGACCGCCTCCGCGAAAGCGGGCAACAGAACGCGCTACGGATTCACCGCTCCCTCCGCGAAGCGCTCGAAGAAACGCGGATGAGCGCGGACCAGAACCGCATCCAGTCTCCCCATCCCGCACGGAGAATCATTGTCGCCATCGACGGGCCCGCGGGAGCGGGAAAGAGCACCATCGCCCGCGAGTTGGCGCGCCACTTCGGCCTGCTCAATCTTGAAACCGGCGCCATGTACCGCGCCTTCGCCCTCAAGGCACTTCGTGCCGCTCTGGCTTTGGACGAGAGTCGTGGCTTGGAGGAACTGGCCGCGGAGACCTCCATCCTCCTTGAGCCCGGCGAAGAAGAAAACCGCGTTTTGCTCGACGGCGAAGACGTCACCGGCCTCATCCGCAATCCCACCGTAACCGAAGCCGCTTCGCGCGTGAGCGTTTTCCCTAAGGTTCGCGCCTGGATGGTCGGCCTGCAGCAGCAGCTTGGCGCCAAGGGCGGCGTGGTGATGGAGGGCCGCGACATCGGAACCGTCGTCTTTCCACACGCCGAAGTCAAAATCTTCCTCGATGCCGCGCCGGAAGTCCGCGGCCAACGCCGCTACGATCAGTTGGGCCAGTTGGACCAGAAGGGCTCGCCGCCTCCTCCGCCGCCCGAAGAGATCGTTCGCGATTTGCGCGACCGCGACCAACGCGATCGCAACCGGGCCGATTCGCCGCTCAAGCCAGCCGCCGATTCCGTGCTTCTCGACTCGACAAACCTCACCCTCGAGCAGGCGGTCGCGGAGGCCGTGAAGATTGTGGACGAGAAGCTCGGCGCGGTCGGGCTTTCCTGCTGACGCGCTTCCCAATCCGCGCTTTAGAAACTCTCCGCATGCCACTTCGGGTCCTCCGTTGCGCCTTCTCGAGCCCGTCCCTCCGCAACAGGTTCTTCCAGTTTTCTAGGAGTTCCGATGGTTTTGGGTTACGATGGTGCAATCAGGTCTTGGTTCCCCCTAGAGATTTCCCAGGAGCAAAAGGCAAAATGACCGTCCATTGCCATCGCTGCGGAACCACAAATTTGCGTCCCGCGCATTTTCGGTGGGGGGATCTGGCCTATCTTCTTACCCTGCGCTATCCTGTGCGTTGCCGCTACTGCCGCCTGCGTTTTTACGCGAGCGTATCCAATATCCGCAAGATCCGGCGCGAGGCCGAAGAGCGGCACGCCCGCGGAGAAGACGACGTGCATGTTGAGCAGGCAAGGAGCTTTGAGCAGTAGAGATTCCCCGGATCGCCGTTGCTGCCGCGATCTTGACGGGATTCCCGCCCGCCGCCGCGCCTGCGCCACGAGACAACGCCATTCCCCGCACCGCCGTCCCATCGGCGCGCGAGTATCCGCGCCCCAGTCGAATGCGATAGGCTTTGGGTATGGAGCTGACCTGCAGCCGCTGTCATGAAACCGTGCAGGATGGGTACCGCTACTGCCCTGCTTGCGGACTGCCGCAGCTCGTCTACTCAACTGAGAATTCTGCCGACGCCGGTGAGCGCGATCGCTGGAACGAGGCGGTGCGCGACGCAAATACAGTGGATTGGCGCTCCGCCGTCCGCTCCATCCTCCCTCTGGCGATTCCCGCCGGAATCCTGTGTTCCCTGCTTTCGCCGGTGGGCATCTTCGGAGTGATCCTGATGGGCGCGGCCGCTGCGTGGGCCGTGGCGCTTTACACGCGCAGCCTGAAGCCGGCTTGGATCACCATCGGCGCCGGCGCGCGCATCGGACTGGTCACTGGAGTCGTGGGAGGCTGGACGGCCGCCGCCGTGACCGGGCTTTCCCTTTTTGCCATGCGCTTCTGGCTGCACAAGGGCAGTTCATTCGACAGTTTCTGGCAAGACCTCGTAGACCAGCAGCAGGCCCATGGATCCGCGGCCGGCGCAGATGCGCAGACCCTTGCCGCGGTCAAGGCCATCATGATCTCACCGGAAGGCCGTGCAGGCTTTGTTCTCGTTGCCATCGCTTTTCTCGTGGCGACGCTGGTGCTCTTCGCCATCGCCGGAGGCGCCCTCGGAGCGCGCCGCCTCGCCCGCCCGCGCCGGCCGGGAAGCTAGGCCGTACCGACATAGAACACTCAGCTAAGCATTTGAATTCAAATTGTCATCCTGAGAGCCTGTGACTTTTTCGATGCTCTTTGGAATATGGGCGGGGATTTCCAGAGCGCTTCGGTCTATAAGCAAGACATGAGCGAATGCGATACGGAGGAGAGGCGTCCATCGGTGCGATTGCGGGGCCCGGAGCGGCGTCAGATGGGCGGGCCGGGACGCGACCGATCCCGAGTTGCTGGTGGCGTTGTGGCTGTGCGCCTGCATTCGCGGCATCGGTTCGGCGCGGGAGCTGGCGCGGCGCTGCAAGGACAGCGCGGGGTTCCACTGGCTGTGCGGCGGAGTGACGGTGAACCACCGCCTGTTGTCGGATTTCCGCAGCGATCACGGCGCGGCGCTGGATGAGCTGTTCACGCAGGTCGTCGCCTCGCTGGTGGACAAGGACGTAGTGCGGGTAAGCCGCGTGACCCAGGACGGGGTGCGGGTGCGGGTCAGCGCCGGGGCGAGCAGTTTCCGCCGTGAAGAGCGGCTGGAGCAAGCCATCCGGCAGTTGCCGGAGTTGAAACAGAAGCAGGCCGAAGCGGCTCGCCGTGCCGGCCATGGCCAGCGCGGAGGGAAAGGAAATCTACAAGCAGCGCGCGGTCACCAGCGAGACCGTCAACGCCGACCTTCGCACTTATCGCGGGCTGACGGTGCGCGGTCTGGCCAAGGCGCGCTGCGTGGCGCTGTGGTGCGCGCTGGCCCATAACCTGATGCACTTTGCTGCGGTGCTGTTGAGCTAAATCGGAACCGGGGGCAACAAACCGGCCCCAGGCAGGGCATGGAGACCAAAAGCCGCCGCCGCAGCGCGTAACCCGGCCCTCTGTCGAGTCCAGAAGGCCGACCGCACAACCATCGCCACCGCGCCGCAAACGGAGAGACCGATTTAGTCACAGCCTCTGAGCGACGGTCGGCCGCAGCAGCGGCCAACCGGAGTCGAAGGATCTGCGGTTGTCTTTCAGGCTGCCCATTACTTGCGCAGCAGCCCTTGGTAGGTTTTCCGGCTCCGCTCGTCCGTCGAGAAGCGCATTGAGCCGCGGTAGCATTGCGCGCCGTCGCGGCCCCAGCAATAGGTGTCGTTCCAATGGCATTCGAGGAAATGCGGAAGAAGCAGGCTTTCGTAATCGAGACAGGCCTTCAGCGCAAGATTCTGTTTGCGGCGGACACCGCGGTGGGCCATCTGCTTGTCCCATTTTGCGCTAGAAAGACCTGTAATCGCCGCGAAGGGGCGACGGGTTGAACGGCTCATGACAAACTCCAGGTCGCAGTTGCGTACCTATGTCATGGCGTGCCCTACTGGGTCCATTTTAATCTGTGCCCCCAACCTATTTAATCCCCAGCATTTGCAGGAACTTCTCAGGGGACGGTTTTTGGTCGATGTGGGGCAAATACCGGAATGAATCCGGTCCCCAATCGAAGAACAACCCCGCAGTTGGCTCCGATAATGACATCGCCAAGTCCCGTGTAATTTCCAGTCCTTGCGAAAATAGCCTCGTCTGAGTCTTGTCCCCCAGCAGGCGTGCGAACACCTCAAGTTTGTATCTTCCCTCGATGAAACGAAACGAACTGCTGTCTCTCGGTGCCAAGAAATGGTGATTGGCTGCGAAGCCGTTTTCGCCGACGAACAAACCGCTGCCGCGCACGAGCTTGTCATCGCCATAGCCCCATATGTTGAAATTCTGGAGCGATTCATTTCGAGAGAGCGCAACATACATGCTCTCGATGATTCGGCCACGCTTCGAAGTCGAGAAGAGAAGTGTGCGCAAGAAAATCTTCGGAATTGGTGTCTCGCCGGGCGAACCCGAGTCCTCAAACGCGAAGCAGATTATGGTCGGCTGCGTCATTTTGACCCGGCCTTTTCGTAAGAGCGTCAGCCACGCAGTTGCGATGGACACTGCAAGCGCAAGTGCAGAAATTCCGATTGAATATGGGTCTGCCATTTGAACCAAGCGTACTACGGCCCGTGGAAAACGCAAGCGCCGAAGCGCCCTCTACCCTCCCGTTCCGCCCACCGTCATTTTGTCCGGCTTGATCGGTCACGCCGCCGACAACCGCAACTCAACCTTCGACCGGGTGGCTTCGGCAAAGCGCAGCAGCGTCTTGGTGCTGGGAAGGGTTTGTCCGCTTTCCAGACGTGCTATAGCAGACTGGCTGGTGCCCATGCGGTCGGCCAGTTCTGCTTGAGATAAACCGGCGCGGAGACGCGCGCGCAATAGTTCTGCTGAGAACTCAAACTCAGGCGCCAAAGCGTCATATTCACGCTTGACCTCGGGATCGGAAAGAAGCTCTGCCTTGATTTCATCAAAGGGAATGGTCATTGAATCTCCTTTGCCCTCAGCAGCGCCAGATTAATTTCGGCGCGTGGGGTCTTTTGCGTCTTTTTGACGAACACCCGGACTACGACAATCCGCCTTCCAATAGCGGTTACATAAAGTGCACGCGCAATCCCGGTTCTTCCAGATAATCGGATCTCCCAGAGCTTGCCTTGGAGGTGCTTCACCTGCGGTTCGTGCAGTCTATCCAAGCCAACCTGCGAAACTAACTCGCCGAATCGGACAAAACGCGCTCGAATGTCGGACGGAAGCGCCCTGATCTCTTCGCGTACCGTGTCGTTCAGGACTTCTACTTGCCAGCACACAATTTGACTTTATCTCAAATTTGAGATAATTGCAAGAGCGAAAACGACCAGCTTACCGTCCCGTTCCCCCCACCGTCATCCGGTCCAGCTTGATGGTCGGCATGCCTACGCCTACGGGCACACTCTGCCCATCTTTGCCGCAAGTGCCGATCCCTTCGTCTAGCTTCAAATCGTTGCCCACCATGGAAACGTATTTGAGCGCCTCGGGGCCGTTGCCGATCAGCGTGGCGTCGCGCACCGGCGCCGTTACCTTGCCGTCCTCGATCAGGTACGCCTCCGACGCCGAGAAGACGAACTTGCCGTTGGTGATGTCCACCTGTCCGCCGCCGAAGTTCACGGCGTAGAGGCCACGCTTGACGCTGCGCAGAATGTCCTCGGGCGCATCGTCGCCGGCCAGCATGTAGGTGTTCGTCATGCGCGGCATGGGGATCGACTGGTAACTCTCGCGCCGCCCCGAGCCCGTATTCGGCATGCCCATCAGCCGCGCCGAAAGCTTGTCGGATAAATACCCCTTCAGTACGCCGCCCTCGATCAGCACCGTCTCCTGCGTCGCCGTCCCCTCGTCGTCCACGTTGAGCGAGCCGCGCCGGCCGGCCATCGTTCCGTTGTCGACGACCGTCACCTTCGGGCTCGCCACCGGCTGCCCGATCAAACCCGTAAACGCCGAGGTTCCCTTGCGATTGAAGTCGGCTTCGAGGCCATGACCGACGGCCTCGTGCAGCAGAATTCCCGGCCAGCCCGGTCCCAGCACCACTTCCATCTCGCCGGCGGGCGCGGCTACAGCGCCTAATTGCAGAATGGCCCCGCGCGCCGCCTCCTGCGCCAAGTGCTCCGGGCTTTTGGACAGGGTAAATTGCTCTAACCCGGCGCGGCCTCCACCGCCCGCCGAGCCTTTGGTCGTCACCGCACCGTCTTTGGCGATCACGAAGACATTCAACCGGCAGAGCGGCTGCATATCGCTGGCAAAGGCTCCGTCCGAGGCGGAGATCAAAATGCGCCTGAGTTCCTCGCTGTAACTGGCGCGCACCTGGACGATGCGCAGATCAAACGCCCGCGCCGCGCGGTCGGCGCGCAGGATCAGCTCCAGGCGCGCCGCGAGATCCAGGTCGTAGCCGCCCAGAGGAACCGGATAGAGATTGGCCGTCTGCGTCTCGGTGAATCCCGCGACGGGCTGCTTCGCCGGTCCCGACGCGATCAATGCCGCCGTGCGCGCCGCATGCAGCAGCCGCTCCGGATTCAGGTTGTCGGTGAACGCGTAGCCGGTGCGCTCGCCGCTCAGCACGCGGATGCCGCATCCGGCGCTCGTGCCCTGGCTCGCCGACTTGACAATCTGTTCGTCCACGCCCAGCGCCGTGGCCGTAACCGATTCGAAGTAAAGGTCGGCGTAGTCGCCGCCCGCGCTCAACGCCTCGCCGAGGCAGCGCTCCAGCAGCCGCTCGGTGATGCCGAATTTCTCAAAAAAGTAGCGCCGATGGCTCGGAATTGGGGAAGTTTCAGGCTCCATCATTGTAATCCCAGTGTACGCCGGCTGCGTCTTTCCTTAAGAAGCAGCGGAGCTAGCGGTGCTAGCGAGGTTCGCGGAGTTAGGCCGGAAGGCGATCGTGTTTCATCGACGGCGCCAAGATGGGTCTGGCGACGCGTTGTTTTTCTGGATGCGTGTCGCGGCAGCGCGCTTCCGCCCGCAAATCTCTGCGTGTTAGGATTCGTTCTATGAAGAAACTGCTTGCAACAGCGCTGCTTCTGATGGTGTTTGCAAGTCCGGCGTTCGCGGCTGGGTCCCATCGTCATCACCATCACCATCATCATCAAAATCATCACCACCACCACGCGTAAGCGCCGGTCTTCGCGCCGCTTTCCCCATCCGCGTGGGCGATAGTTGCTGTGTGTCTCTCCCTGATCGCGTTTCGCTTAAGGCTCAAGGCGTGTTAACGTTCTTGCTATGACCGATCAGGACGATCTTCGCTATCCCATCGGACGCTTCCGTTCGCCCGCCGCCAGCCTGCCGGGGGTGCGCGCCGCGTACATTGAAACTTTGCGCCTGCTTCCCGAGCGGCTGCGCGCGGCGGTCGCCGGCCTTAACGACACCCAGCTCGACACGCCCTATCGCGAGGGCGGCTGGACCGTGCGCCAGGTGGTGCATCACCTCGCCGACAGCCACGCCAACGCGTTTATCCGCGTCAAGCTCGCGCTCACCGAGGATTGGCCCACCATCAAGCCCTACGACGAGGCTGCCTGGGCGCGCCTGCCCGACTCGCTCCTGCCCATCGATGGCTCGCTGGTCTTCATTGATGCATTGCACGCGCGTCTCGTCAGCCTGCTCCAGGCCATGGAGGAAGAAGATTTCCAGAAGGGCTTCGTCCATCCCGAACGCGGGCGCGTGACGCTGGCCGGCAATCTCGCCATGTACGAATGGCACTCGCGCCATCACGTCGCACACATCACCCGCCTTCGCGAGCGCATGGGGTGGTAGGGGAGCGTCATGCGCGCCGGCGCCTCCAAGGATCGATCAGAACCCGGTGCACCACCCCAGCGACAAGAATCCGTCGCTGGGGGCCCCGGCACTCAAGCCGTCTCGCCCGCACAACTGGTTGAGATGGTCGCGGCGTATCTTGCCGCCCATCCGGCCGCGGCTTTCCTCGAGGATGGCCGGGTGCTCTTTGACATGCGCGCCGCGCACTGCTCCGTCGAAGAGTCGCACGGGCGCTGCCTGCTGCAGCTCTGGAGCGAGGAGCGCAACCTGATCCGCAGCGTCGTCGACGCAAAACCACGCGCGCAATCCCTGCGCCTTGCCACGCGGAAGATGGGCGTGGCGCGGCCGCAGTTCCTTGAGATCGTCCCCACCAGCGACCGCCGCACACCCACCACCCGCGACACGACGCGCCGCAACTACCAGCGCCTTTTGGAACGCGTGCTTGCGCGGCATTACCTCGGCGCGAAGGTCGACGGCCTGCGCACGGCCATGGATCTCGAGCACAGCTTCGGCCCCGCCTATGTGCGCGGCCGATTGCTGAAGGGCACCGCGGCCGATGCCGTGATCGGAGTGGGCGGAGCGGAATCCGCCGCCGTCATCGACGGCGTTCTCACCCTCGGCATCCTCTGGCTCGACTACTGCCGCCAGCACGCCGACGCGCGGCGCCACTTCGGCGGCCTCAAAGTCGTTGTCCCGGCAGGCGCGTGGCGCACCACGGCCGAGCGCATGGCGTGGCTCAACCACGCCGCCGCGAACTTCGAATTGTTGACTCTCGACGAGCGCAGCGAGGAACTCGCGCCCATCGACTTCCGCGACACCGGCAACCTGGACTCGCGCCTGGTGCACGCTTTTTCGCCCGCCGCCGCACTCGAGCGGTGCAAGGCCGGCATCGACCGCATTCTCGCGCTGGTTCCCGACGCCGCGCGCGAGCGCATCGAAACCCGTCCCCGCTCCGCAACCGAAGTCAGTTTGATTCTGCACGGTCTCGAATTCGCCTGTGTGCGTCATGGCGCTGCGGCGCACTCCTTCGCGCGCGAATACGAAGTTACTTTCGGCGCGGGGCCGGGCGAAACCCCGCTGACCGCGGAAAACGAGGATTTCTGCCGCGATCTGCTGCGCCGCTTGTTCCTGAGCCGTCACGCCGACGGCGCGCACACCGATCCGCTCTTCCGCATGGCGCCCGAACGCTGGCTCGAGTCGCGCCTGCGCACGGCGCTGCCGGAGATGCTTCCCGAGTTGCGTGGCGATCTCGTCTACAGCCAGGTCCCCGCGCTTTCCACCGGCGACCGCGGAATGCTCGATCTGCTCACGCTCGACCGCAACGCACGTCTTGTGGTTCTGGAATTGAAGGCCAACGAGGCCCTGCACCTGCCATTGCAGGCTCTCGACTACTGGATGCGCGTGCGCGCGCTCAACGCCGACCGTCAGGCCGTGGCCCAACCCGCACTTCGATCCGCCGAACCTGTCTCGGCCTTCACGCGCAGCGGCTACTTTCCCGGCGTGGAGGTTTCCGCGTTTCCGCCGCGCCTCATTCTTGCCGCTCCGGCGCTGCGCGTTCACCCAGCCAATGAGCCGGTGCTGCGCTACTTCTCGCCCGAGATCGAATGGGAGCTCCTCGGCCTCACCGAGCACTGGCGACGCGAGCTCAAGATCGTCTTCCGCAAGCGCAGTCGCGCAGTCTAGTCCGCACCAATCTCAACACACGCTGTCCTTCTTTCCAGCCGCGCACCATCTGGAAGACCGTAGTATTCTAAAGCCATTCGAGCCATTGTGTTTCGCGGCATGCGCCGCAACCCGGCAAACGGGCCTCGGTCAAACCTCGCTGTGGCCTGTCGCAACTCGCGCGATGCACAGACAAATTGGCGAGAATCCGCAAGGAGTGCGACGACCGAGATGAATCTCCGGGCCGCAAAACAAGTCCTGTGGTTGTCCATCGCCGGCGCCGTCCTTGCAGCCAGCTGCTCTCTCTTGACTCTCTTCATCCTGCGCGGCTCATTCGGTGGGGAGGCGGGCAAGGCGGTCGCGGTCGCGATCATTTACCTGCTGCCGATCATGGCGTTGCAGGGCGCCACTGAGAGGATGCTGAGGCGATGGGCCGACGCATCGCGCTTTCCCCTGGACTGGTTCGTCTACGGCGGCGGAAAACTCACCATCGCTCTCGCCTGCGTTGGCATTGGCAGCTCGCTCACGCTTCTGCTGGGCGTTGTGAACAAGTGGTCCGATCTTTACCTCGCCAACCGCACGGTGGTTGTGGTCACCGTAGGGGCGGCGTGTTTGGTCCGTTTGTACGCGCGAACCCGCAACCGCCTCGAGGAGCGCAATCGTCAGCTGGAAGAAACCGTCGCGGCGGAAGCGCAAACCATCCGCGTGCACGTGCAGGAAGCTGAGCACGCGCGCGAGATTCAGCAGGCGCTCATGCCCAAAGAGCTGCCGCGGATTGAGCGATGCCAGCTTGCGGCCACATGCATGCCGGCGCGCACCGTGGGAGGAGATTACTACGACGCCATCCGCCTCGCCGATGCTCGCGTCGCCATCGTCATCGGCGATGTTTCTGGCAAAGGCATGCCGGCCGCGCTTCTCATGTCGAATCTGCAGGCAATCGTGCGCGCGTTTGCTCCCGCCGGCCTTGCTCCGAACGAGCTGTGCGCCAGGGCCAATCAGCTCATCGCCGCCAACGTCGCTCCCGGAAGATACATCACATTCTTCTACGCGGTCATCGATACGGAGCGGATGCATCTGGACTATTGCAACGCAGGTCATAATCCACCAATGCTGCATCACCGCGGTGGCACGACAGAAACTCTGAGCGAGGGCGGACCGGTGCTCGGGGTCTTGCCCAACGCGACATACGCGTGTGGCTCCGCCGAACTCAAGCCCGGCGACGTTCTCGCACTTTACACCGACGGCATCACTGAAGCCGTCGATGCCAAGGATGAAGAGTTTGGCGAAGAACGCTTGAAAGCCCTTCTCACAGTCCAAACCTCTAATGCGCAGGAGTGCCGCGATGCGATCGTCACCGCGGTCTCCGGTTTCTCGAACGGCGTCTTTCACGACGACGTGACGGTACTCGTCGCCTCAGTCGATTAAGGCCGCCGCCATCGCCGCTCTCACTCGAAAAGCCGGTCATTTGCGCCGTGCCGGTCCGCATTCTCGCTTTATTCGAGGCTCGCGCCGTCACTCCTTGAACTACACTGAATGCGTTATGGCTATCGCTGGTGTTCCTCACGCCATCAAGCCCCGCGCACCCAGGGGCGGGTTTTCGAATCAGCCCTTCACCGACTTCAACGACCCCGAAAATGCGCGCGTCATGCGCCACGCTCTCGACCAGGTGGCCGCGCACCTTGGCAGCGAGTACTCGCTCATCATCGGCGGCAAGCGGCTGAAGACCACGGAGCGGATTCGCTCCATCAATCCGGCGCGCCCGGCGCAAATCGTCGGCGTACATCAAAAGGCAGGCGCGGCGCAGGTAGATGCCGCCATGACGGCCGCGCTGCACGCCTTCGATGCGTGGAGCAGGACCACGGTCGAAGACCGCGTCTCGCTGCTGCTCGGCGCCGCCGAAATGATTCGCAGGCGCAAGTTCGAGTTCATGGCCTGGCTCACTTACGAGGTGGGCAAAAACTGGGCCGAAGCCGATGCCGACGTGGGCGAAACCATCGACTTCCTTGAGTTCTACGCGCGCGAGGCGCTGCGCCTGGCCGCCGCCACCACGCCCATTCAGTATCCCGGCGAACGCAACGAGCTTCTCTATATTCCGCTCGGCGTGGGCGCGGTGATTTCGCCGTGGAATTTTCCTTTCGCCATCATGGCCGGCATGACGGCGGCCGCCATCGTTACCGGCAACTCGGTCATTCTCAAGCCATCGAGCGACGCGCCCACCATCGCCGCGCGCTTCGTCGAAGTCCTCGAGGAGGCCGGCATTCCCGACGGCGTGGTCAACTTCTGCCCCGGCTCCGGCGCTACGTTCGGCAACGCCATTGTGGAGCACCCCAAGACACGCTTCATCGCCTTCACCGGCTCGCGTTCCGTCGGCCTTGAGATTCACCTCCGCGCCGCGCAACACCATCCCGGCCAGATCTGGATCAAGCGCACCATTCTCGAAATGGGCGGCAAGGACTCGATCCTCGTCGCCGCCGATGCCGACCTCGACGCCGCCGTCGAAGGCGTGGTCGCGTCGGCCTTCGGGTTCAGCGGCCAGAAATGCTCGGCTTGCTCGCGGGCCATTGTCGATGCGTCCGTCTACGATGTCTTTGTCGAGCGTCTGCGCGAGCGCGTGGCCACGTTCACCGTGGGCGATCCGGCGGCCAATGCCGATCTCGGCCCGGTTATCAATCAGGCTGCGCTCACCTCCATGCTGGGCTACATTGAAACGGGTAAGAAGGAAGGCAACCTGATTGCCGGAGGAAACGCTCTGGAGACCGAGGCAGGCGGCTACTTTCTTGAGCCGACAATCTTCTCCCAAGTTCCGCCCCACGCAGTGGTCGCGCAAGAAGAGATTTTTGGTCCCGTCTTGGCCGTCATCAAAGTCGCCAGTTTCGAGGAAGGCCTGCGCGTGGCCAACGACACGGAGTACGGCCTCACCGGCTCCCTCTACACTAACAACCCACTCCAAATGGCTGCTGCACGCAGTGCCTTCCACGTGGGCAATCTCTACTTCAATCGCAAGTGCACGGGCGCCATGGTCGGCGCGCATCCCTTCGGCGGCTTCAACATGAGCGGGACCGACTCCAAGGCCGGCGGACCGGACTATCTCTACCTGTTTACGCAGGCCAAGAGCGTGACAGAAAAGCTAACGGCCGTGGAGAGCGGGACGCCTTAGCAGCCTTTGGCCCGCCTGCCTGAGCGCTTCGAGCCTGTACAATCGACAGCATGAAAGCCGCTACCGCACTGCCAGTTACCGAACTCAAGCACAAACTGGAAACCCGCCAGGCCCGCATCGGGATCGTGGGGATGGGTTATGTGGGATTGCCGCTGGCGCTGCTGTTTTCGGGCGAAGGCTTCCGCGTCACCGGCTTCGACATCGCGGCCGATAAGGTGGCCACGCTGAACGCGGGCCGGTCCTACATCGTGCGCATTCTGCCCGAAGCCGTTGTTGAAGCGCAGAAGGCGGGCTTCCGCGCCACGGCCGACTATGCCGAGATTGCCGCCATGGATGCGGTCGTCATCTGCGTGCCCACGCCGCTCGACGAGCACCACCAGCCCGACCTGAGCTATGTGACCGGCACGGTCGAGGCCATTGCGCCGCACATCCACGAGGGCCAGCTGATTGTGCTGGAGAGCACGACTTATCCCGGCACCACGGAAGAGGTGGTGGCGCCGCTGCTTGAAAGCGGCAACGCGCACGGCCTGAGAGTGGCGCGCGGCGCCGATGAGGCCGGCGTGCATGTGGCGTTTTCTCCGGAGCGCGAGGATCCCGGCAACGACACGGTCGACCGCCGCGACATTCCCAAGGTGGTGGGCGGCTGCGGCCGGGCGGCGAGCGAGATGGCCGCGGCCCTCTACGGCACGATCTTCCGCCGCGTGGTGCCGGTCTCGAGCCCCGCGGTCGCGGAGATGACCAAGCTGCTCGAGAACATCTATCGCTGCGTCAACATCGCGCTGGTCAACGAGCTGAAGCAGTTGTGCCTGCGCATGGGCATCGACATTCACGAGGTCATCGACGCGGCCAAGACCAAGCCCTTCGGGTTTCAGGCCTTTTACCCCGGTCCCGGTCTGGGCGGGCACTGCATTCCCATCGATCCGTTTTATCTCTCGTGGAAGGCGCGGGAGTTCGACTTCCGCACCCGCTTCATCGAGCTGGCCGGCGAGGTGAACACGGCCATGCCGTACTTCGTGCTCGACCAGTTGGCCGCGGCGTTGAACGAGCGCGCCAAAAACTTCAAGGGATCGAAGGTGCTGGTTCTGGGCGTGGCCTACAAGCGCGACATCGACGATCTGCGCGAGTCGCCGGCCCTGACCATCATCGAGCTGCTGCGCAAGAAGGGCGCGGAGGTTGCCTACAACGACCCTTACTTCCCCACCGTGGGCCGCGGCCGCAAATACGACCTGAACATGACCTCGGCGCCGCTCGACCATCTCGAAGAGTACGACGCGGTCCTCATCGTCACCGACCACTCCAGCTACGACTACGCCAAGATCGTCCGCGAGGCGCAGCTCGTGATCGACACCCGCAACGCCACCCGCGGCATCGACTCGCCCAAGATCGTGCGCTGCTGAGTCTGCAAACCTCGAATCCGCGCCCGCGCGGACAGCGGATGCAGCCGCTCACGCATGCGATGAAGATGAAAGCGGCTGCGTCAGAGCCTCGATCGCTTGATACATTTGCCAGGCCGTCGCCCAATGGATTTCGATCCCTCTGCGCTCCGCCTCTTCGGCCAGCAGGCGATACAGATCCGCGAGACCGCGGTCGAGCAGCACATCGATGTTCCAGTCGTCGGCCCCATGCGTGTAGAGCTTCAAGAACATGTCGCTGCCGATGATCGGCGCCAGATCGAACCAGCGGCGCACGCGCTTGGGCGTAGGCAGGTCGTAGCCGGCAATCTCGCCTGTTTCCAGCCGCGGCATCGACCGCTTGCCAAACCGGACCCCGAGCGGTCCGGTGATCATCAGCAGGTCGCCCTGCCGTCCGCCACCCAACGTGGCTTCGATCCCGCGGTCGAAGGAGCGCGGGCTTCCGTCGGCGTTGCTTGTGCACCAGTACACCTGGTTCACCACGCGCCCCTGCGTGGGAGACGGCAACGACGGCATGGTGAAATCCGCATAGCAGCCCAGGTCGCGCAACAGGGCGATTTCGCCGTTCAGGCCGCAGTGCTTGCCGTCGGGGCGCGAGTTATCGAGCGCCCAGTTGCCGTGGATAAACCCGAAGGCTGTGCGCCCGTTGTGCTGGCGCAGAAGCCCGTGATCGCCAGTGAGGCGCCGGCAGAACTCAGTCACCTTTTGGATGAAAGTCTCGCGCCGCTCGTTGTCGTGATGCAAATGCACTTCCACGTCGGCGACGCCGAGACGCGCGATCCCTGCAACGCCCTCCAGCAGGTCGCTGCGGTACTCCTCCTGCGGATAGAAAAAACTGTATTGCGGACGCCGGCCTGCCGCGTCCCTGGGAGCGTCCTCGGCAATGCGCGGCCACTTGTCGCGCCACTCGGCCACCTTCTCGAGCGCCCTATCCAGCGACGGGCTTCTTCCCAGCGGCTCGTAGTGGTCGGCAACCGTGACCCAGGCGCGCTTCGGCTTCACTGCAGTTGCAGCCCTGCGCAGCCGGTCTTTGAGATAAGGCGCGAGCCAGATTTCCGCGTGTCGTGGGAGATTCATGGACGGGTTCATCCTTTGCGCAAGCGAAAGAGACCTATTTCATCGCCATCAAGCGCAGATCCGAGCGGCCTCTTGGCAGAATTCACAACTCCGTTCACGGCACTCTTCGAGAGCATCCGAATAGACTGAAGCTTCCTCGATCTTACGGGGCCAATCGTCTAGGGAGGCAATCACAGGGCTGTGTTTCAGCATGCGCACCTTCGAACCCCCTCCGACAACCACGACTCGTTTGCCCAGCAACGTAGCCCAGTAGACGCCATGATAACTGTTGGTAACGACCGCTCGCGCAGAACGCATCTTGCCGATGAATGCTTCAGCGCAGTCGTTGTTGTAGACGATCTCCACCGGCAAATTTGTGCTACGAATGAGATCGCGCAGAAATGTTCCTGAATCGCGGGTTTCGTAGTGCAGTGCTGCGACCAGGCCGCAGCTCTCGGACACGGGAAGTGAGAGTTCAGGATGCATGCAGCTTGCGCAAGGCACCCAGTCGTACCCCATGTCCCAATCGCGAATTCCGATCTTATCGAATCGATTCATCTGGGTGTATCGATAGGTCGACGTGTCCCTTCGATCGACCGCGAAGACATCGTGTGCATTGTGGCCCGCACCCCATAGAACCTTTGGACAAAAGGGTGTGGAACTCCAGTATCCGAGGTCGTCTGCAAAATACTGCAATCCCAGGAGCCCGCCGCCGCCAATGACCAGTGCTTTGGATCTCAACAGGACGCGGCTGTTGATCACTGCGTTGCGCCATCTTCCGCGCCGCCCGTCTCCCAGATGAATCTCCATGCGTCGAGAGTTCGGGAACAAGTGCTTGAAATACAGATAGGGAGAGCAAAGCAGATCGCCAACGTTTGGCACACCGCCCATGCGATTCAGAAACACGACCTCAGCAGCCATATACCGTTCCCACCCCGATCAATGCCTCAAAGCAAGACTGCGACCGTAAAAGCCGTAGCCGGGGCACGAGCTAATCCGCCGCCTTTTTGTACCTTCGAATCATGGACGTACCCTTCACGATATCGGCAATTGACAGCCCGCTCAACATCTCGCGCAGCATCCTTAGCCCTTTAGTGACCTTCAATGAGCGGTTGCGCACGCGCGAGTATACATTGAGGAGCGCATCCGCGGCGCAACTGGCGCGCAGCAGTCCATCGGGATTGTTCATCCAGCGCGGACGGGGCGCCGGATGGCCGATCGCGCGGCGGGACTGAATCAAGGCATCGTAAACGCCTTCGAGTGGCGCTAAAGTCTTTCCCCATGAATGCGCTATGGCGGTGAATCGTCCTTCGCGAACGATCGAGGCTCTATGCTGGGGAGACCGGTTGAGCGCGACAAAGGCCGCCAGCAAGCCCTCGACATCGCCCACGTCGGCGCTGTAACCATTCACGCCGTCGACGATCCACTGGGGTACAGCCCCCACGCGCGTCGAAACCACCGCAGCCTCGCACGCCATGGCCTCGAGAATGGTGCAGGGCCCTCCTTCAACACGCGAAGTGAGCAGATAGACATCGAGGGCGGAATACAGAGCAGGAATATCTGTCTTGCGCATAAACCCCGTCGCGCTGACAGAGACTCCCATGGCTTGCAAATCCCGAACCTCTTTTTCCCACCCAGGTCCGCCCATCACGAGATGAAAATTGGGGATGGCGGCCGCGGCTTTGCGCGCCACCTCAAGAAGCACGTCTGTGCCTTTTCTTCCGTAGTCGAAATCGCTCCCCTTATTCCCAAGAAAGCCGGCCACAAAGCGGCCGGGGGAAATTCCGAAGCGCGCCGGCCTCACCTTTTGGCGATGAAAGAACTCCGCATCCACGCCGTGGGGAACCACAGTGATCGGCACACGGCCTGAGTTATGCTGATTGCAGAACTCTTTCCAGGCCGGCGTGCACACGGTGACGGCAGCGCTCATTTCCATCGCAAGCTGCTGATTGGCTTGCCATTTCGTCACGTGATGGAACCAGGTGGCGATAGGAGGCAGCTCGCGCCGATCGAAATTGCAAAATAACTCGATTCCATCGTATTCGCTCAGACAATGAATGACATCGGCAGAGGCAACGATGTCTCCGAGGAGATCGGGCCGCCTGGATAATATGCCGACCGGCAGGAAGTAGAAGTCGTACTTGCCGCCGAAGCGGGCGGCAATCTGCTTCCCCATCTCGCCGATGACCCACCACGCCTTATCGGGAATCAACGCGATACGCGGCTTTCCGCTCATGTCCGCTCCTGCCTGGAGAGCAATCGGTTCTTCAGGCTTACCGCGAAGACTTGAAAGCGATGCGGTCGAAAGAAAGGAGAGGGCCATGCCAGCAGCGAGCGGATGGCATAGCCGAGTTCGCCCTTGAGTTGGTTGTCTCTGGCAATCAATGCGGCGCTGCACAACTGCTCGGCCCAAATGCGCCGCCGCCAAATCCAACGCTCGATCCCCCGATAGCCGTCCAGCAGCGTCGGCTCCAGAATGACTCTGAGGCCGTCAAGCATTCTTTTCGGCGACGCGCTGATGCTCTGCGGGTGAAGATAGTAGTTGGTCAGGGGTTCGGGCACTGCGGCGAAGGAACCGAAAGGCAACAGCCGCACCCACATTCCCCAATCCTCGCAAGTCCGAGCGCCTTCGCGAAATCCGCCTGCGGCCAGAACCGCCTGGCGCCGCACGAGAACCGACGAGGGCAAGATGGGGTTGCAGGTGCGAAGGAGCCTTTTGGCGGCCGGCGGATCGACCGCCGCTTGCGCGCCGCGCGGGCCCTGATCGTCGAAGAGTGTGACGCCGGTGTAGACAAACACGACGCCAGGCTGAATGAGAGCGACCTGGCGGGCGAGCTTCTCAGGCGCCCACGAATCGTCGGCGTCCAGCAGAGCGATCCACTCGCCCGATGCCTGCCGGAGTCCGGCGTTCCGGGCTGCGCCGATACCGCCATTCGGCCGTTGGATTACCTTTGCCCCCAATTCTTCGGCAATCCGCGCTGTGCTGTCGGTTGATCCATCGTCGACGACGATCACTTCATCCGGAGGCCGGGTTTGCGCAAAAACCGAGGCCAAGCTTCTCGGCAGGAAGTGCGCCGCGTTATATGCCGGGATGACGACGCTGATCTTCATGGCCGCGCTCCTCGACACAGCATTCCCCCAAAGCGCCACTCCCTTCCGGATTCCGTGCCTCGGAATCGTGTCATAACGATGCTTCGTTCCCGGTTCCCTTGCGGGCAAGAAAGTCAATGGTTGTCGTCACGAGATCTGCCTCAGAAAAACCGCGGAACTCCGGGGCGATCGTCATGGTCCGGATTGCCTCATGCGTGCCGGGGCTGACGTGTGTTCGCCGTGCAATGATTTCCAGTCCAGCATCCTGCGCAGATTGAAGAAACTCCGAAGCGCGCAGTCGGTTCTGAAATTGCAGAGAGTTATTCCACAATCGCCATTTAGCTTCGCTGTATCTCAGGTAATTGACATAGGAGATAGACTTGTCGAAATGAGCGTAGTGGTCGTTGCATGCAACATTGTGCATTACGATTCCACCTGGCTTCAGAATTCGTAGACTCTCCCTCATTATATCTCCGAGCGCCTTTCTGTGAACGTGCTCCAGTACGCTATTCGAATAGATGATGTCAATGGAGTTTGGTTCCAGCTCCATGTTTCCGGCGTCCTCTGGTGCACGGTACTCGATGCCGCTGCTCCTTAATATTGCAGCGAGGTTAGGCTGATTGACGATGAGCTCCAGTCGGTTGCGAATGATCGCAGGGGTCAGTCCTGTTATTTCGGCAATCGAGGGGATATGAGCCTCAAGAGTTCGGAGGAGCCGGTACATACCGGCTTCCGTAAGGTGCGGAACGATATCAACAGTGACAACCGACTCCGCGCCCGCCAAAACAAAGCAAATCGGCAGGACTGGATACCATCCCGTACCAATTTCCAGGATTCTCGCTCCGCGAACTGAAATCCCTGCGGCCTCGAGGTACTTCATGCTTAAAATCCATTCGTCAACCTTGGCGGCCATCGCCTTGTCGAAGTTTCGTAGGCCGCCAAGCGCAGCTTGCATTCGCGTATTGAGAACGATGCCGCCCGGTACCGCGCTCAAGACCTTTTGCGTGAGCCCTTTGATTCTCCAATTCATTGCAATACCTTCTCTCCCACACGAAACCAGATTTGGGCTTTCCTGGAACTCAATGTTCCGTGTCAGATTCACCGCTTCGCCAACTCCCCCTGCATCGGTGCGCGCTTGGCACGAATAAGCAACGCGAGGAACCTCTCTGCGAACGTTGCCAGTGGCCGAGGTAATGCGCCCGTCAATTGAGCAAACCGCGCATGATCCTCCGGCTCGAGAATGCGCCACAGATAGGTCAGTGTGACCAGTACGGCCAGAGCCGTGCCTCCACCCAACAGGATTCCCCACAGCGGAGGAAGAAATAGGGTCACAAAATGGGCTGCCAATGCCGCCGCAGTGCTCATCACGGCGACCTTCGCCGTCAGCACCCACGGCAGCCTGATGCCGAATTTGCGGGCGCCAATTGCCCACATGATCCCGACGGCCGTAAACTGCGCCGCCCCGCTGCCAATGCAGGCGCCGACCGCACCGTGCGCGGCAACGAGCGTCCATGTTACGCCGACGTCCACGATGCCGGCAATCACCATCGTGACGATCACATAAACCTGGCGCTCGGTGCTTTGCAGAAGGCTCTGGATCGGGCCAACAAATGCTTTGGGCATGCAGAGCAGGGGGGCAATCGTTACCACCATCGCCGCGCCAGTGTACTTGGCGCCATACAAAAAAACAAGGGCTGGAGCGGCCAATGCTGTCGCGACTGCATGTATAGGGAGGGCGGTGAGGGTAAGGTAGCGAAATGACGTAGACGCAAGTCGCGGCAATTTGGATTTATCGCGTCCAAATTGGGCAAACATGGTTGTGGAGGCAGCCCCGCCGAAGATAGTTGCGCTCAAAAGCAGCATGTTGCCCAGGCTGAAGGCAATCGAGTAAAAGGCTATCTGGCGGATATCGGTGCAGCGGATCTTCAGTATCAGGACCTCAAACCGCTCCCACACCACCAGCGCCAAAATCATGGTGATCACGCTCTGCCAGGCAAAGGCGATCATGCGGTTTCGCATTCCCTCAGGGAGAGTATGGCCGCGCTCCCACTTCAGGACGCGCCGAACTGTTGGGATCAGACGCACCAGAAAATCCACCAACCGCATAAGCAGAAACGCCGCGCCTACCCCCGTAACCCCCCAATGAAAAACCACAGTTGCAAAGATTGCAAAAAGATATACAAAGGCGGAAGCTATCGAGCCGGGAATATTGGCGGCAAGGTTCTCGGTTGCGGTATTGGCTCCAGCGGGGATGGTATTGACCATGGCGGGCCAAATGCTCAAGGCGATCAGTAACGAGGCAAGACGGTAATGTGTGTCGGTGTCGTGAAACACCCAAAGAATGATGGCCGCAGTGGCCAGCGAAGCCAGAACAATCTGCATCCAGAAAGTACGAACAAAGATATATCTTGCAGCGCCTTTGTCGCCGCTGCCGATGAACTCGGCCATATACTTGCGGGTGGCCGAGGAAATGCCGAATCCGCCGAGGGTGCTGACGATGCCTGCCACATACATGACAAAAACGATGTGCCCGGTTTGTAAAGGACCCAGTTTGCGCGCAACTGCGATTGATGCGATGACATTAACAAGCTGGGCGGTTACGGTATCCAAGCCGTACCAGCCTGTGTTCTTGGCTATAGTTTTCGTATTTGACATATTGAATTAGGGGGAGCTTTCCCCAACCAGGGCGGTCAAAGTACATCCAGCGATTCCGCGCCGGCGGCGTCCGCCGCCGGCATGGAATCACAATCAGCTAACCCAACGCGCCAAGCGCCGCTTGCGCATCCTTGGCGACCGGTGAACTGGGCTGAAGGGAAATGGCCTTCTTCAGATGCAGCGTAGCGTTGGCCTTATCTTTGAGTTTGCTATAAACCATGCCCAGGTGGTATTGCATGGTGGCGTCGCCGGGCTGGGCCTTCACCGCGTCCTCCAGCAGGTCGCGCGCAAAACTGTAGGTTCCCTTGTAGTAGTAGGCCCAGGCCAGCGTATCGGCGGTATTCGGCGAGTTCGGCATGGCCTGCCGGGCGATTTGCGCAAGGGACAGCGCGACATCGGCGTTTTCGCCGTTCTCAAGCATCAGGTATGCAAGATTGTTTGCCGCCAGGGGCAGGTGAGGCTGGATCCCGAGCGCCTTTTTGTAATCGGCCTCGGCCTGTCCCTTATTCCCGCTTGCTTCCTCAAGAGTTCCGAGGAGAGCAAACGCGGAGGCGTCGTTGGGGTGCGTGTTGATCCATTGCTGCCAGGCCGCGATGGCATTCGCGGTCTGCCCGCGCATCACCGCAATCTGCGTAACGAGCGTCACAGCCTCGGTGTCTGCGGAGTTGAGCTGCATGGCTTTCTGAGCCGAAGCCGCGGCCTGATCCAGGTTTTTGCTCGCCATCTGCAACTGCGCGAGCAGATCCCAAAAGCCGCTGTTTTGCGGCCGCCTGCCGATTTGCTCGTTGACGCGGGCCAGGGCCTTATCCGGCTGTTTCAGATACATGTTGTAATCGACCAGAAGGCGGAGCGCCTCTACGGAATCCGGGTCATATTGCAGGGCCTGTTCCAGCAGCGTGACGCCATCGGGAAAACGCTTTTCGGAAAAACGCAGCTTGCCAAGCTGAAGATAGCCGAGGGCGCTATGGGGAGCAACGGTGATCGCAGTTTTCAAATCGGATTCCGCCTTGGCGGTATCGTTATGTTTGATTTCGACGATGGCGCGCCAAATATACCCGCCCCCGAAGCGCGGGGCCGCGGCGATGGTTTTGTCCGCCACATCGGCCAACAGGCTCATATCGCCGCGTTCGGAGGCGATTGCCGCCAGCGCTTCCTCGGCGGCGAGCATGGAGGGGTTCAGCTTCTCAACTTCAAGGAAACTTCTCTCTGCCAGATCGGAATCGCCGCTGGCCAGGGCCGCCCGGCCAAGCCAGTACTGCAGGAACGGGTCTTTGGGGGAATCCTTGACGGCAACCTCCAGAGCATTGACCGCGTCATTGGCCTTGCCGGCATCGATTAACACAATTCCATTCAGGGCGATCACCTCAGGATCCTTGCCATTCTTCTTCTGGAGCGAGGCGATCACAGTGCGGGCTGTGGCTAGGTCATTGACCTGAATAAGGGAACGGGCATATGCCTTCTGCACGGGCACATTGGAAGGATATTTCTGGGCGAGACTGGCGAATTCGGTTTTGGCCTTGTCGAACTGCCCGCTGGAGGTGTAATAGTCGGCGAGCATGCGAACTCCCTGGGGATTGTCGGCGAGATCGCGCGATGCCTGGCGAAGCACCTGCTCGGCCCTGGCTTGATCGCCCATCTTCAGGATCACCTGCGCCAGATTCTCCCGCACCGCCAGATTCTTCGGATCGGCGGCCACGGCAGTCCAGCCGATCTGCTCGGCTTCGGGCAAGCGGTTGGTCCTGACATAGAAGGCCATCAGCAGAATCCTCGGGTTTACCGACTTTGCATCGAGCGAGACCGCTTTCTTCAACTCCTCCTCGGTCGACGCGGCGTTCGTGGGATCGGTGGAAAGCAAAAATGCGAGATTGTCGTGAAAAGCCGCCCGGCTGGGATCCAGTTCGATCGCGCGGCGCATCTCTGTTATCGATAAATCCTTGTTGCCACGCTTGAAAGCGATCGCGGAAAGCAGCGCGTGGAGATCGGGGTTGTTGGGCCGCGCAGCCAACACCATGTTGGCCTGTGCCTGGGCATCGTCGATCCTGCCACCGGCGAGGAGAAGATTGGCCAGCGAGATGCGGGCGTTGAAGTTCGTCGGATCCAGATCCACGGTGTGTTGAATTTCGGCATAGGCCGGGCCGAACCGGCCCATATGCAGATACGTCTTCCCCAATTCGAAATGCACGTCCGGATCGTTCCTGTCGATCTTCAATGCGTTGGAGAACTGGATGGTGGCTTCGCGCCACTTCCCCTCGGCGGCATAGCGCTTGCCGCTCTCCAGGTATTTCTGTTTGGCGACAGTTGGATCTCGGTGGCATCCGGAGAGCACAGCAAGGGCAACGAAGAGAGTGGTGCATGCAAGGAACGCGCGCCGGCGCAGTTGCATCGAGGACCGGCTGCGGCTCCGTTCAAGTGCCTTGGGCATGTTCTTCATGATCTTCCATCCTTCTTGGCTGCCGGCCGGGGTAACCACAGCCCTGGTTTGGTGCATCCGTCTCGTTTTCCGTCCCGCCTTCTACCACGGGACTAGCCGGGAATAAAACGCGTCAGCGTGGGCGCAAGTTGCCGGGCAAAGCCCTCGGCCCGGGCTCTTGCCTGCGCTTCACCTTCGCCGGAACGAATCGGCGTGATGATGCGAACCAGTGCCCCGTCCGTGCGATTCATGCGCATGGCGTCGGCGACCAGGTAGACCTTGGCCCAATATTCGCTGGCTACGCTGCGCCCATGAGCTTCATACCAGTAGATGACGAACTCTTTCGCCTGTCCGTTGCTGATGACGTACTCGCCCACGCGATGCGCCCGGCCGTCGGCGTCCTCCAGATCGATGGAGCGCGACGAATCGAACATCCACCCCGCGCCGGGCAAACAGTGCTTCGGCGAATGGATCGTGCTGCCCGCCCTCTGCGAGGGAAAATAGGCAATGAACAGGTCAATGGGGGCCGGCTCTCCCTCCCGGATGTAGTTGCGCTCCAGGAAATCTCCGTCTCCGAGCACATCCCGGGTCTCCTGGTCGATGGGCACATCCCTGCCCCACCAACCGCTGATGGTGTCCGGATACTGCGCCAATGGCTCGCGCGGGGGCATCAGATCGCGGCTGGGCCGGGCAAACAGGATGACGACCGCGCCGGCGAGTAGCAAGGCGACCGTCCAGAAACGCAGCCGGTTCATGCCTGCCTCCTTTTGCGTGGAAACACGCCCATCGCCTGATCGACCCCGACCAGGCAGGCGAGAGAGACCAGGAACATCACCCAGCCGGAAAACTCGTGGAAGAACCCCATCGCCTTATCCGGATCCCAGTACTGAACGCTCAGGCCGGTGCCCAGCAGGCGCACGGCATTGGCCGCAATGGCAATAGGTAAACTGGCAAGGGCCAGCGCCACGCGGCGCCACGTGGACCGTTCCAGAAAATAACCGTAGAAAATCGCCAGGGTGAGCAGACTCATCAGCGAGCGAATCCCGCTGCACGCCTCGGCGACTTCCAGGCTCATCGCAGGCAGCTGAATGACATTGCCCTCGCGCAACACCGGTACGCCAAAGAGCGGAAGCAAGTCGCTGGCCAGCTTGGAGGCCAGGATCTGCAGCGGAAAGGTGATCTGCGTGTAGAGAATCGCGGGAATCGGAATGGCCAGCAGCAGGACCAGCAGGGCGAACCGCATTTCGGCCAGTTGCTTCCTGCCGCCAAAACCGAGCACCAGGCCGGCCAGCACCATAACCAGCGAGATACGGGAAAGAAACAACTCCGATCCATAGACTCCCAGGAGTAGCACGAGCAGCCCAAAGAACACCAGCACCACGCCGCTCCACGACGGGGCAATCCCGGTAGCAAGAAGACGCTCCCTCTTCCTCCACAACACGTACGCCGCAAAGGGCGGAACCAGGAAGCCGTGGGAGAAATCCGCAATCTGCCACCAGTCGGTTACGAGCTTTGCCAGGATCCGGCAATAGGCCGCCGCTACGAGCGCAGCGATCAGCAACGCGCCCCCGAGGAGTTTCCGGTCGCGCGGAAGCCATGGTTTCTCGACACTTTGCCGTGCCTTTGCGTCTTGGGTTACGATAGTCAACATAGGATCACAGGATCACAGACACACTACAACCAGCGCCTGTCACTTAGCAATAATAGCAATCCGAGTGCCGAAGAGAAATCCCCTCGTTCCACTGGCATTTCTCTTGATTCGGCGAAGGATGGTAACATGTTTGACAGGGGAAGTGGAAAGCGATTTCCACTTTCATTGAGCCTGATGAGGAAAAATCAATCGCCTTAATGGGAAAATCTTTTCCCCTCCTTGTGCGCATTCTCTGACTCGACGCACGGGAAATCACCGGATAAACACGGCAAACAATGATCCCGTAATGTGGCCACAGTTTGGAAACCGTATTGCTATGGCAGGGATGGAGCCTTGGGACTCTCTATGGCAGATCATTCGACCATCCCCGGCCTGAAGCGGCACATGAAGCACTGTGCTCCGCTCTCGGGCCAGCTGCAACTCGGAATCGCCCGCTTAGCGGAGTCTGACTGCCCCGTTCTCATCGCTGGAGAACATGGCGTCAGCAAGCGGTCGATCGCCCGCCAGATCCATGCCATGTCGCGACGCTCCCGCAGCACGTATACCGAATTGGAGAGTGCGGAAGCCACCGAACAGGCTCTTCGCGACCTGCTCTCTACCAGGGGAACACTGTACCTGGCGGAGATTGCCGATTTGAGCCCCAATCTGCAGGAATGGCTGGTCAACGCCTGCCAGCATCAGGATTGGTCGCAAAGCTGCCGCCTGGTGTGCGGGACAAGCCGGGAACTCCTCGACGAAGTCCGGGACCGGCACATGCGCGAGGATTTTTGTTACCTGGTTTCGGCCGTGACGCTTCGCATCGCGCCGCTGCGTTATCGCAAAGCCGAGATCCTGTCCCTCGCCGATGACCTTCTGGAACACTATGCAAGGCAGTTTGACCGCGGCAAGCCGGTTTTGGGCGAGGAAATTGCCGGCTTCCTGATGGAGCACACATGGCCTGATAATCTGGCTGAGTTGGAAACCGCCATGAAGACCGTGGCCGCCATTGACGATCCATCCATCTCCCTCGCCGCGCTCAAAGCAGCGGCCGCGGCCACGAAACTCAACGCCAACCGGCGCACCCGTCCTTTGAAACAGGCGGCGCGGGTGGCATCCACCCAGATCGAGCGCCGCATGATCTCGGAGGTCATGGCCGCGACAGGCGGCAATCGCAAGCGCGCGGCCGATGAGCTTGGCATCAGCTACAAGGCCCTGCTTTACAAACTCAAACAGGCGGAAATTGATTCTCCGACTGCAGCCACCCGTACCGGAGTTGGACGATGAAATCTGGAACTTTTCTAGTGATTGCAATCCTCGCGCCGGGACTCTTGTGCTTGGCGCAGAGCCAGGAGCCTGCGGCAACGCCTCCCGCACCCGCGGCGTCTCCGGCAACCGCAGCACCTGCGGCCTCTCCGGCACCCGCGGCACCCGCGTCGTCTCCGGCGCCTGCGTCGCCCGCGCAGCCGGGCGCAGCGCCAAATGACACATATGTGATCGGCGGCAACGACGTGCTTTCCATCACGGTGTGGAAGGAGCCGACGCTCTCCGGCACCATCCTGGTTCGTCCCGATGGCATGATCTCCATTCCTCTGGTGGGCGATGTTCAAGCCACTGGCCTCACGCCCCTTCATCTGGCCGATCAGATCACAGCCAAGCTGAAGAAGTATGTTCAGGACCCCAATGTCTCCGTGGTCGTCACGCAAATCCACAGCAAGCTTGTCTACATGATCGGCGAAGTGGGGAGGACTGGCCCGGTGGAGATGACTCCCGACATGACTCTGCTCGAGGCCATCGCCAGTGCGGGCGGTCTGTCGGAATTCGCCAACAAGAAGAAGATCTACATTCTGCGCGACGAGGGCGGGAAGCGCCAGAGGATTCCGGTACATTACAAGGAGGCGCTGGCGGGAAACCGCGAGTTTGACCTCCCGCTGCAGCCCGGCGACACCGTCGTTGTTCCATAAGGCCTACGAATGAAAGATTTTATCGCCATTATGACGATTCTCGGATTGGTTGCCGCCGCGAGGGCACAGGTCGCGCCGGAAGCGACCAGCCCGACGAGGCTCGCCATCAGCGGAACCCTGTCCTATTCAGCGCGTTACGCGCAGATGGCCGAATTTTACAACGGGGGCACCTCGCAGATAGCGAACGTTTCCGGTAATTTCGGTTACTCGACGACCAGCGAGCGGCATCCCACCTCGGTCTCCCTAGGCGCCGGCGATAGCTGGTCACTCTCCGGCACAGGTTACAACAGCGGGCCTTACGAGAGCCTGTCGCTTTCGCAGGCTTTTGCCGGGCAGCATGCGTCTCTGCAGTTGGGCGACTTCGTGGGCTATCACAAAGGCGTGCCCTTCGATGAAACCAATCCAACCTTGGGAACAGCCGAGCCGATTCTGACGCTGGACACGACCATGGTGAATAACGACGTCTCTGGCACGTATAGTTATAAGCTCGGCGCGTTTTCGACGCTGAGCGCCGGCGGCGCCTATAGCCAGGTCTATTACCCCAATGGGGGTGGCCTGAACACAAACTCGCTCATGGCCAACGCAGAACTGAACCGCCGCCTCAATGCTCGGAACTCGATCTTCGGCGAGTACTCGTTTTCTCAGTTCAGCTACTCCGGCAGCGATGTCAGCATTGATGCCAATACGGCTGTCGCCGGCTGGCAGCGCACGTGGACCCGCAAGATCACTACAAGCGTCTCCGCGGGGCCGCAATGGGTCACTTTCAATACCAGCACCCCGGTGCCGGGATTCACGGGATATTCGGTCAATGCATCGGTTACCGATACCTCCGCTGTGGGCGCCGCGAGCCTGGCTTATAGTCACGGGGTCAATAGCGGCGGCGGCTACCTCAACGGCGCGGAAGTGGACGCTATCACGGTGAGCTTCGGCCGAAGCTTCGGGCGCCAGGTCCGAAGTCAATTCACGATTGAACTGGCTGGCGGCTACCGCCGTACCGACGCTCTGAGCTCGCTGGCATCCGTAAACCTGCCAGGGGGCTCGCAGGGAGACTACGATGCGAAGTACGGTACGGCGCAGGCCTCCAGGGCTCTGGGGCGTCTTTTTTCCGCCTATGCAGGCTACACGGGGACAAGCCAGTCGTCGACTTTGTCGGCTTCCGGCGGCGCTCCTCTCGCTCCCCTCAACGGCTTGTTCCAGACCATCAGTTTTGGTATCGGTTTTACACCCCCGCAGATTCATCTAAGACACTGAGTGCAAAAGGAGGCCTATGCTCGGGCATCGCGAACTTACAATTCAGGACTATATCGGTATTCTCAAGCGGCGGCTCTGGCTGGTCCTCCTCTCGACCCTCGTGTTTCTGGGCGCTGCGGTCGCACTTACATTCTGGATTCCGCCCCAATATATGTCGCAGACGCTGGTGCTGATTGAGCAGCAGAAGGTGCCGACGGACTATGTGACCCCGGTTCTCACCGAAGATTTGAACGAACGCCTGGCCTCGCTGCGGGAGCAGATTCTGAGCCGTTCGCGCCTGGAGCCTATTATTCAGCGCTTCAACCTGTTTGCGGGCAGCGGGGCCATGATGGACGACCGCGTCGCAGCCACCCAGAAGGCGATTGAAGTCAAGCCGATTAACGATGGCCCCCGCGGCATGCCGGGCTTCTACATCACGTTTAAGGCCGCCGACGCGCGGACCGCGCAGCAGGTGTGCAGCGAGATTACCTCTCTGTTTGTCAGCGAGAACCTCAATGCCCGCGAGGAATCCGCCGAAGGCACCACGGAATTCCTTAAGCAGCAACTGGCCGATGCCAAGACAAACCTGGACGAGCAGGACGCCAAGCTGGCGGCCTTTGAACAAAAGAACATCGGCAGACTTCCCTCGCAGACGGTCACACTCGGCGGTATGAGCCTCGCCATGGGAACTTCGAATGAAAGCACCCTTCAGGCGCTCACTACCCAGCTTAACGCCGCTACGCAGGCGCTGGACCGTATGCAGACCAACGAGACTTTCCTTGAAGCTTTGATTGATCAGCAGGGACATGAGCTGCAGGGCTCCGAGAGCGGCGGCCCCTCGGTGGATGAGCGGCAGAAGGAACTCAAGTCTCTCATCGCGCAAAAGCAGCAACTGGAGACGCAATATACGCCGGACTATCCCGATGTAGTCGAAGTCACGCGTAGGATTAACGACCTGAAGGCAGAGATCGCGCAGGCCGCGGCTGCTCCGGCGCCTGCCGCGGAGACGCACCCCGCTACCCGCCCGGAGTCGCCTCAGCTTCAACAACTCAAATTCCAACTCTCCGCGCAAAAACAGGCCATTGTCAGGACAAAGCAGGAACAGGCTCAGTTAGAACAGCAGATTCGAACCTACGAAGCTCGGATTGAGGCAAGCCCGCTGGTCGAGGAGGAGTACAAGCAGGTCACGCGCGATCATGACATTGCGCTGCAGTTTTATGACAGCCTGCTGAAGAAGATGGACGAATCGTCCATGGCGACGGCTCTCGAACATCGTCAGGAAGGCGAGCAGTTTCGCGTGATGGATCCGCCGAATCTTCCCGACGCGCCCTACTATCCCAATCGCACGAAATTTGCAGGCGCAGGCCTGGCGGGCGGCCTGTTTTTGGGCCTTTTGCTGGCCGCATTGCTGGAATACCGCGATACCGCGCTGCGCACCGAGTTGGATGTTTGGGCCTTCACCAAGTTGCCGACGCTCGCCGTCCTCTCTCATGTCGATGGTCTTCCCAAAAATGCCAACGATCCGGACGGCGGCAAGAGCTTTAACCGCACGGAGATTCCGGCGGAGAGTATGGGCGGGTAGTCATGTACGAGAAGCACTTCGGTCTTCGCGCCTCGCCCTTCGGGACCAGCCCGGATCCGCGCTTCCTGTGCATGCTCCCGCGGATTCGCGAGACGCTGGCAGCGCTGCAATACGGCATTGCGTCGCGCCGAGGCTTTGTCGTGTTGACCGGCGAAGTGGGCACGGGCAAAACCACCCTGCTCAAAGCGGTCCTCGGTACCTTCGTCAAGGTCCGCGTTTCCTCGGCCTTTGTCTTCAATCCACGCCTCGAGGTGCACGATTTTCTCGACTTCGTGCTTACCGAGTTCGACATCCCGGTGAAGCGGCGCACCAAGGCCGGCATGCTGCTGGAGTTGAATAGTTGGATGATCGAGCGCTATCGCGAGGGCGGCCTCTGCGTCATTGCCGTCGACGAGGCGCAAAACCTTTCCTGGGATCTCATGGAAGAGATTCGCCTGCTGACCAACCTGGAAACCTCTTCCGACAAGCTCTTGCAGATCGTGCTCTCCGGCCAGCCGGAACTGGAGAGGAAATTGAACGACCCTCGCGTCCGCCAGTTGCGGCAGCGCATTGCGGTTTGGTGCAAGACGCATCCGCTCACCAGCGAACAGACGCCCATCTACATCTCCGAGCGGCTGCGCATCGCGGGCGCTACCCAGCCTTTGTTCACCCCCGCGGCCATGGAGACGGTGCATGCCATCGCGAAAGGCATTCCACGCCTGATCAACCTCATCTGCGAGCACGCCATGATTTGCGCGTATGCGGAGCAGGCGCTGCCTATCTCGCCGAGGGTGATTGAAGCGGTGAGCGCGGAACTCAATCTCGGGGATACCCCCTTTGTGCTTGATCCCGGACCTGCGGACAAGCTCCGGGTGAATAGCCTCAGCAACGACATATCGCAATTCATGGCCCCTTTTCGAGGGCCGCTTGATGAATCAGAGGACACTGCGCAATGAGCTACATTTACCAAGCCCTTTTGAGAGCCGAACGTGAGCGGCAAAGCCAACCGTCTGCGCCCGACGATCGCGAAGCCGCGCCGCCGCCCAACCCGGGAACCTTGCCTGGCCCGCCCGAGGAGTTCGACGCCGACTCCGCGCCCATCGCACAGCACGAGTGGAGTCTGTTTATTCCTTCATTCCCCACTCTGGCAAAGCACGGCCGCGGACTCGAGCAGTTTCGCAGTCTCCGCTCGCATATCTATCAGGCCCGCAACGAGACCCCGCTCAAGACCATCCTCGTCTCCAGCGGCATGCCCTCGGAAGGCAAGAGTTTCGTCACCGCGAATCTGGCCATGAGCCTGGCCAGAAACAGCAACAATCGCATCTTGCTCATCGATGGCGATCTGCGGCGCCCATCTCTCCACCATTTGCTGGGCGCGCCAAACGATATCGGCCTCTCGGACTACCTGGCGGGAAATGCGGAATTGCACGCCATCATGCAGCGCTGCTCCGACAGCCAGGCCCTTGGCGGCAACGGAATCCCCGACGTGGCCAAACTCACCTTCGTCCCCACCGGCAGTCTTCATGACAACGCCTCCGAACTCATCACCAACCGGCGCATCAAAGAGTTGATCTCCGCGGTCTCGGCATCGTTCGACTGGATTCTCATCGACTCGCCGCCAGCCCTGGTTTTCGCGGATGCGGTCGATCTTGCACGCGCCGCGGATGCGGTCCTATTGGTGGTTCGCGGGGCGCAAACCACTTACGAAGTCGCGCAGCGGGCCAAATCGAGTTTTTCGAACTCGAACATCCTGGGCGTAGTGCTCAACGACATCAAGAATCCGCCGCGCCGCGAGTCTTATTACGACTACTATTACTACGGAAAGAAAGCCCCGAAGGAAACCGCGGCGCCGGAGTCCGAACAGGATACGCAATGATTCGGCTCTTTAACGTTTACTACTCGACGCGCACGGTGATACGCGTGCTCGGCGAAGTTCCATTGGTGGCCGGCTCATTTTTGATTGCCGCTTTTTGGTTGTCCGGTCCCGACCCATCGATTCCCCTGCTCTACGAAGATGGCCTGCTGAAGATTGCCGCCCTCACCGTCTTCACGCTCCTGTTGACCTATTATTTCGATCTCTATGAACCGCGGCACATCTCCGGCGGCTGGGAGATCTCTTTCCGCATCCTTTTGGTTTTGAGCGCGCTCTCCTTTGTTTTAGCCGCGCTTCTCTTTTGGGACCCCGATTTTGCCTTTGGGCACAATGTTTTCGTGGTCGGCGTGGCGATTCTTGCGGTAACGTTGTTGATCTGGCGATCGGTCTACGAGTGGTTGTGCAATCTCCCGGCTTTTCGGGAAAGGGTGTATATCCTGGGCCGCGGCGCACGCGCGGACAGCCTGATCGAGATGCTGCGCGAGCGGCGCGACGCAGGCATGGAGGTAATGGCGCGAGAGAGCTTCGCCGCTTTTCCAGAGGGATCTGCTGGGGGCTACGCCGCGGAACTCGATGCCCTAAGTGCACTCAACACGCGCGTCGATCGCGTCATCGTGGCCATTGAAGAGCGGCGCGGGTCCATGCCTCTGCATGAGCTCCTTGACTTGCGGTACAAGGGCTTCTCGATCGATGACGCGAACGCGCTTGTCGAACGGCTCGAAGGCAAGCTGCCGCTCGAGGGACTGATTCCGAGCAGCCTCATTTTTACCGACGGCTTCAAGATTGGCTCCGGCAAGCTGCTGATCCGGCGGCTGGTATCCTTTGGCGTGTCCTTGACGGGGCTGCTGCTCTGCCTGCCCTTTATCCCGTTCATTATGCTGGCTGTGCGGCTTTCGTCCCCGGGGCCCATCTTTTTCCGGCAATCCCGTGTCGGCCGCCATGGCCGTCCCTTCTCGCTGATCAAATTCCGGACCATGAGAGACGACGCCGAGGCCGATGGCGCCATCTGGGCCACCGCCAACGACTCCCGTGTTACTCCGCTCGGTAGATTTCTGCGCAAGTCCCGGCTCGATGAGATTCCTCAGCTGTGGAACGTGCTGAAAGGGGAGATGAGTTTTGTCGGCCCGCGGCCGGAGCGCCCCGAGTTCGTGGGATGGTTAGCCAAGGAGATTCCCTTCTATGAGCTTCGCCACATGGTTCGTCCGGGAATCACGGGCTGGGCTCAGGTGCGGTATCATTACGGCGCGAGCCTGGAAGAGGCAAAGCGCAAGCTCGAGTACGACTTGTACTACGTGAAGCACCTTTCGCTCGGCCTTGACCTGCTGATCATGTTCGAGACGATCAAAATCATCATGCTGGGAAGAGGCGCACGATGAGAGCCGCGCTGTGGATATCCCTGGGCATCGTGTTTTATGCCTATATCGGGTATCCCCTGGTCATGTGGGCATTTGCGCGATGGCTGAAGCGGCGGTCCGACGTCGCCGAGATCAGCCCCAGCGTGAGCATTGTGCTCGCGGTGCGCAACGGGATGGCGTTTCTCCCGTCGAAAATGACCCACCTGTTCAACCTGGATTATCCCAACATCCAGGAGATCATCGTGGTTTCAGACGGCTCCACCGATGGCACCGCGGGATTCCTTGCCGGTCTCTCCGATCCGCGGCTGAAGTCGGTTCTCCTCAAGGACCATTGCGGCAAGGCCGTCGCGCTCAATGCCGGCATGAAGGAAGCCACCGCGGAAGTGCTCCTGTTTGTCGATATTCGGCCCAGGATTGCGCCGGGGGCAATTCAGAGCCTGGTGAGCCGCTTCGCGGATCCCAAGGTCGGCTGCGTTGCCGGCGAACTGGTTCTGGTTCAGGACCGGCAGAATCCTGTCGCGGGCGCGGTTGGAGGGCTCTATTGGCGCTACGAGCAATGGATTCGGAAATGTGAGGCCAGCTACGACTCGCCGGTCGGTGTTTATGGCGGTTTCTACGCCATTCGCCGCGCCCTCGCCGTCACGCAACCGGAGGGAATCATTCTGGACGATATGTTTCAACCCCTCTCGATCATTCGCCAGGGCTACCGCTCGGTTCTCGAGCCCCGGGCTTTTGTCTACGACGAATGGCCCAAGCAAACAGGCGCCGAGTTTCATCGCAAAGTGCGCACGCTGGCAGGCAATTTCCAGCTCATGCAGCTCGCGCCATGGGTGCTCACCCCGCAGAATCGCGTCTTCTTCCAGCTGGTTTCGCACAAGATTCTGCGCCTCTTCGTTCCCTATCTATTCATCTCCGCGCTTCTCGCCTCCCTGCTGCTTGCCGGAGGTTCGCATTTCTATGCAGTCCTCGCGGGTATTCAGTTGCTTGTGCTTTCGCTCGCGCTCGTCAGCCTGCGCTTCAGAATTCCCGTAATCGGTCGCATTGGAGCGCCCATTGGCGCGCTGCTGATGCTGAATACGGCCGCGGTCGTCGGGCTCTATAAGTTTCTTGTCACCCGGGGCCCGCTTTGGCGGATCTGGGATGCGCATCGTTCCCAGGATAATGACAAGACCTCCGATACGCTTCAGCCGGATTCTTCCGGCCCCCTTCCCAGTACACGAGGACACTGAAGGGGCTCCCGGAGTATTCTGATTCCATCTGAGCAGGAGGATAATCCATTGGCCACGAGAAACCGGAAGAGAATTCTCTATATTGCAATTCTTGGAATCCTTGCGGCGTTTGCCGTCCTCACTGTGCAGCGCTGCATCGTCCGGGCCGCAAGAGTGCAACACGCGTCCGAACCTGCACCGTATTTCCCGCCTGGTGCCATCTGGACACAGGACATAAGCCACGCTCCTCTTGATCCTAAATCGTCGGCCATCATCGGTTGGCTTGCGGATAACGGCGGTTGGGGGAACCACAACCGATTCCAGGTGGATTTTAGTCTCCGCGTTCTCGCGGCGGACGCCTCCACCCCGAAAGTGCGGTTTCACAAGGGCTCAACCTGGTACTCTCCCGACTCCGACGAAGTATCCTCCATTCCCCTTCCCAAGGGTGGGGGTCTTGAAGGTCAGGACGGGTATCGGTGCAATGGAGGCGATTGTCACCTGATCGTGGTGGATCGCGCCGAAGGCAAGCTTTACGAAGCGTTTGCCGCAGACTACGCCGATGGGGCCATGAGCGCGGCTTTCCTTGCTGTTTGGGACCTCAATCGCGTTTATCCGCCTTCCGGGCGCGGCAACCAGTGCACCAGTGCCGATGCTGCCGGACTGCCGATTGCCCCACTGCTTTTCAATGCCGACGAATTGGCGGCCGGCAGCATCAACCACGCGATTCGATTCATTCTTCCCGGCGAAAGGATACGCGCGCACGTCTTCGTGCACCCAGCAACCCACGCCGGCGGCCCGAAGGGGCCCGATCTGGCGCCGCCCTACGGCGTCCTTTTCCGCTTGAAAGCCAATTTCGACATGTCACAGCTCACGCCTGCCGCCCGTGTCGTCGCCCGCGCGCTACAGAAGTACGGAATGTATCTTTCCGATCAGGGAAACATCGCGTTGTCGGCGCAGAACGACGTGGATACGGTCACCAAGTACGCCGATGTCGGCTTTGATTCCCACTCCCTGTTCCCGATACAGGTTTCGGACTTTGAAGTGGTCGAGATGCCTCCTCCAATTTCGTTGACTTACGATTGCGTGAGAAGCCGTTGAACAGATCCAAAGCCGATAGTGTAGAGCAGACTCCGAAGGCTGCCAGCCGAATACCGTCCCTCGACGGTCTGAGGGCCGTTTCGATTTTGATTGTCATTGCCGGTCACTCGTCAGATTCCCTGAACGTGCCTCGCGCGTTGCAGAACATCAGCTATATTGGAAATTACGGCGTTCGCTGTTTCTTTGTCATTTCCGGATATTTGATTACCACGCTTCTACTTAAAGAATGGGACAAGATGGGCACTATCTCTATAAGCGGCTTTTATGCCCGGCGGACACTGCGCATCTTTCCGGCGGCGTTCACTTACATTGGCATTATCGCGCTATGTTATTGGCTCCACTGGCTTACGCTTAAGCCATGGGATCTCGTCAATGCGCTTACCTATACCATTAACTATCGCGTTAACCCGGCCCACTGGCATCGTCACCTATGGTCGCTCTCCGTGGAGGAGCAGTTTTACCTCTTCTGGCCATGCTTGCTTTGGCTGGCAGGCCGGCGGAATGCGGAGCGCGCGGCGATGGGAAGCATCGTGCTCGCGCCGGTCGATCGCTTGGCCATGTTGACTTATTTTCATACCAGCGATGCCGCGCTGACGAAGCACTTTGAAGCCGTTGCCGACGCGCTTGCCACGGGACACCTGCTCAGCATGTACTCGAACCGTCTCGGAGCGGCTGCCTGGCACAGGAGATTTCAGTCATCGTGGGCATTTTGGCTGGTGTCTCTCGGGTCTTTATTGGGCGGCAACCTCGTTTTTGTGATCAGGCCGGCGTGGTTTTATTTTATCGGGAAGTCTTTCGCGAATTTGGGTACCGTTCTTTGTATCGATTGGGCCATTCGAAATCCCGGCAAAGGCGTCGCGGTCCTTTTGAATTCAAGGCCGCTGGTTTACATCGGGACAATCAGCTATTCCCTGTACCTTTACCAAAATGCCCTTCTCAACCCGGATTGGGACTCGTGGGCTTCCAGGCTCCCCCAGAATCTAGTGCTCATAGCGATTGCATCGCTACTCTCCTATTATTGTGTAGAGGGCCCGTTCCAGCGTCTCAAAGGACGGTTCAGCGTTCGTTCCTTTCAGACGAATTGGAGCCCACGTGCCGGACCATCGAGAACCGGGCAACAGCAATACAGGCACGAATCCGTGCAAGGCAAGGTAATGCTATCGAAGGCGATCTCTGGGGTGAAGTTTCGAAGCCAATGCGCATCGTACAGTTCGTGAACAATCTGGATATGGGCGGTCTGGAAAGACTCGCCATCGACCTTGCGGAATGCCAGCTTGCGGATGGCCATGCGCCCTTGATTTATTGTTTGACACATCCCGGCCGTCTCGCCGAAGAAGCGGCCGGCAAGAAAATCCCGGTGCACGCGTTTGAAAAGGGCCCCGGGCCGCACATCGGCACCGTCTGGAAGATTGCCAAGCAACTACGGCGCGACCGGCCCGATGTTCTGCATACGCATAATCACCTGGTGCATCACTACGGCGTGGCTGGCGGAAAAATGGCCGGTGTGCCCGTCGTCGTCAATACGCGTCATCGCGGCGAGCAGCGGCTCGTGAATACGCCAGAAGGATCGGTCCTCACCACCGAATCGACGGGCAAAAAATCGGACCTGCTCTTTCGCTCAACGCTGCCGTGGACGGACAGCGTCGTGATGATTTCCGAAGCCACCCGGCAGTTCTTTGTCAAATACCGCGGCATTCCGGCCGGCAAAACACGCGTCATCCTGAACGGCGCGCGCCTGGAGAGGTTTCTCGCTGTGCCTGCCCGCCCCGGTTCGGCTCTTCCGCGGATTCGGTTCGGAATCGCGGCGCGCCTCATGCCCGAGAAAGATCACTTTGCTCTCCTCCGCGCTTTCTCCTCGGTTGTCGCGGAGATTCCGCAGGCGCAGTTGCAGATTGCGGGCGACGGACCCATGCGCGGCCGTCTTGAAGAACGCGCTCGGGAGCTGAAGCTTGCCGAATCGGTGACCTTTTTGGGGCCGCTCACGGACGTGGCAAAGTTTTTGAGCCAGCTCGACATCTTCGTTCTGAGTTCGTTGATCGAAGGTCTGCCGATTTCCATTCTCGAGGCCATGGCCGCTGGCCTTCCCATCGTTTCTACCCGCGCGGGAGGAGTAAGTGAAGCGGTGGTTGAGGGCGGGAATGCATACCTTGTGGACCCTGCCGACGCCCAAGGTCTGGCCGCGGCGATGATCCGCATGGCGCGGCGGCCGGATCTGGAATCTGTGGGTTCAATCGGGCGGCAGATCGCAAAGCAACGCTTTCGCATCGAGGAGACCTGGCGCCAGTACCATGAGCTCTTTCTCGAGCATGGCGCAAAGCGGTAAAGGGAAATGTGCGCGGAGTTCGGCAGAAACCGTATGCGGGTTCTTTCTTAGCGCGTCAGATTCAAAATCCGGAGCAACAAATAAACAGACATCAACAACGAAATCGCGAACAGGAGCGAGTAGAAAAGATTGCGCGAAATAGGTAAGCGGGGCGCGACCATTTCCTTGCGGCGCGCCGCCTCGTAAACTACCTCGATCATGCCTCCGAGAAGAAAGAATGTCATCACGAAGGCTCGCGACAGAAACCATCCCGCGGCAAGGAAGCCGGTAAGCGACAAAAACAGGCAATATCCCAGGCGATTCGTCTCCGATTTGTCGAGCTCCGGTCCCTTCCATGCTTTGAAGAAATCCCGATCGTCGCCGATTTCGGTACTCTTCGCCTCGGCGACTCTTTCGGGTGAAGCAATCAGGAAGGCGCTTCGTCCTGTGGCAAAAAGAAAAAGGGACCAGAAGTAAAAACCGAACAGCCCAAGTTCGGCCGCGCAAACCACAATGGAGTTGTGCGCCGTATTGATCGCGTAATCCATAAAGTGCCCAAACCCCACTCCGAAAAGAGGGTTGGCCTTCAGCATTTGCAGGCCTTCTGACCAGAGTTCCGTACGATCAGCCCCGGCACCGGCCGAGATCGCCCGCCCGCCGGTGAAATGCAACGCCATCGCTCCGGCAAACAACCCAACAGCAATGACGGCAGCAGGGATTGTTCCGATACGGCGGCGGGCCGCGACCAGTATGACCACCACCAAAGCCAGAAGAGCGCCGCGCGAATGCGTCAGATATATGCCCACGAGGAGCACGCAAGCCGGCACTATCACGAAGACAAAATTGCGAATCCGCTTCTTCGGCCGCCAGAGAATAAAGAGAAGAGGAATCTCGCAAACGAGGAGCTGACCGAAATCGTTCGGGTCATGGATCTCCCCCAGCCCTCTGATCCGGTAGAACCACTCCCCCGCGTCGTCTTTCATTGGGAAAAGATAGGGATGCTGAAATTCCCAAAGGCCAAGGCTAAAGCTCCCGGAAGATCCCGCGCCGGAAGGGCCGCTTCCGGGCGTGACATGCCGCAGATCCATCGCCCCGTTGGCGATGACGAACAGGCAAACGAAAAGCAGCATGATAACAAGAAGTTGCAGCTTCTTCCGGGAGTTGCAGTGCAAACAAACCAGGAAATAAGCATAGATGCTGGGAATAAATCCGAGGAATGCTCTTATTGCCCCCCCCGGCCAGCGCTCTGCAATGAGCACCGAGAGGAATACCGCCACGGACAGGCCTGCCAAGCCGAGGGCCTGCGGCGTCCTGAACGCGAACGATCTCGTCATCTTCGGTATCGAGACCAGCAGGACGAGAGCGGCCAGTATCAACTCGATGCGATACTGTGCAAGCGGCCCAAAGAGCAAGGGCGGCGTGAGAAAGTTAGTAACGAGATAGAGAACGGTCAGGAAGAAACCCATCTTAACTTTGCCCGGCAAGAAAAAGGCGTCTTGTACAGATTAACCCAGGAACCGGCCAGCAAGAGCAATCGCGCGCAACCTCGAAGCGAATCAAGAACAGGCGCGATCCTTCCGACGCCGGAAGGATTCAAATTGTCCGGGCCCGCCGCTTGTGAACGTTGGTTCCAAATGTGAGTTTGGCCAAGCGAAGTTGAGAACCTGCCGGCGCCGGCGCTCTTCTGACAGCGACTCCTTGCTAGCCGGGAAAATGCAAGCTCTCCGGCGGTCCAAGATAGCTCGGCCGCAACGCACCGTGACTGACAACTACGCGTTCGATCACGACACCCGGATCGACCGCCCAAATCCTCAGCGTGTGATATCCCGGCTCCGCAATGGTCAGAGGAACCGTGACGCGGCGTACTCCATCGCTCACCGCCTGCTCCCAGTCCTTCTGCGCGTTGTGCTCGAGCTCGTCGACGATGGTGTGCGGTCCATCGTCCACCGAGACAGCAAACCGGAGCCCGCGCCCCGGAACGAAATTCAGCGTCGGCGCCAGTGTCGCCTGCATCTCGAATGCTCCGGAATCGAACAAATACATCGTGTATTCAAGCGCCGCCTTCGACTCCGTATTGCCCTCGGCCGTTACCGGAAATACCGTCATCGCCGAGCGCGTTCGACCGTAGCCGGGCAACTCCTCCCAATGCGTCGCGCCATCCGCCGCGCGCTCCGAGGTGTCCGCCGCTTCCATCGCCACGTACCCGTCGCTCTCGACAAATCCACGCGCCTCCGCGCGCGTCATCGGCAGCCGCAGCGCGCGCAGGCCGTAGTTCATCGCGCTTGCTTCACCTGAGCTCACTGTCACCATTCCCTCTATACTGTCCTGGCCCGCGGGCACCTTGCTCCAATCCACGCGAAGCACCACCTTCTTCTCCGCCGCGCCCACCGTTCCCGAACTCTCTGACGCCACGATCCACGGCGCGCTCGCCTGCACCGTGAACTTTACCGGCGTCCTGCCGCGATCGAACAAGGTCAGCGTCCGCGTTCGATCGGAGACAGAATCCATCGTCCCCAACGAGAAACCGGACCGTCCCGCTGTCCGCACCAGCGCCGCTTCTTCCGCATCCACGCCCAGCGATCCCGCCTCCGGAACCTGGATCCAGCTCACCGCCGGCATGGCATTCGCCGGCGGCTCGTTCCAGAAGGTGTAACCGATGTGCGTCTGGTCCATCATGTGGTCCCACTTGCCGTTTTCGAGCTGATGGTTGTACTCCGCGCTCAGCGCCGCGTCCCGCGCAAACATGACGCGCACTTGGTCGGCCTCCGCATTCGCCCGCGGATTCCCCATGCGCGCATCCCAAGCATTGCGCGCCGCCGTAATATACATCTCGGTCAGATTCGCGCACGCGTCCACCGGGTACTGAACGAGTTCAAAGTACGAAGCGCGCTCGTCTTCGGGTAGTTTCGTGGCCAGCTTGTTCACGCGTTTTTCGAGCGCTTTCCATTCCGCCTCCACGCGGTCGGCTTCGTGGTACATCGTCAAGCTGAATGTTGACGTGTCGATGAGCTCCGGTTTCCTGCGTCCGTTGTATCGTGTGTAATCCTCCATCGCCGCCGCAATCTCGCTTGCATGCTCCGGCCCAAACTCACGCGCCGCCCATAGTTTCGTGAATTCATCCAGATGGTCCTTGTCCCAACGCTCGGGAGTGCGCGCGTAGTTCAGAAAAAACTCCATCGGGAACTCCATTGGCTTTCCGTCGCCGACGTTGACCACCCATAGCCGGTCCGCTCCGTACTCGAGCGCCAGGTGCATCTGCTCCTGGATCTTTGGAATTGGATACGTGTTCAGCCACTTGTACGATCGCGGTCCGCCTACATAATCGAAGTGGTAGTAAATCCCCGCGCCACCCGCGCGCTTTCTTTCGTCCGCCGTGGGCAGCCGCCGCAGATCGCCCCAGTTGTCATCCGACCACAACAACGTCACATCGTCCGGCACGCGCATGCCGTTTTCGTAGTAGCTCTGCACCTCCTTGTAGAGCGCCCACACCTGGGGAATCTCTTTGAGGTCGGGATTCACGGTTTGCTTCAAAATCTCTCTTTGATCGGCAACAATCCGCTCCAGCAGTTCGGGATTCGCGGTGGCCGACATCGGCGTGTCGTCCGCGCCGCGCATCCCCAGCGTCACCACCTCCTCGTAGTTCTTGTCTCTCTCCATCCCCTCGCGCCAGAACTGGTCGATTTCTTTTTGGTTGGCCGCGTAGTCCCAGGCGCCATGATGCCCCCACACCCACTCCTTTTCCGCGCGCATCATCGGCTCTTCATGCGAAGTCCCCATCACGATCCCGCACTCGTCGGCCAGCTTCGCATTTAGCGGATCGTCGGCGGAAAAGGCGTTCTCCCACATCGCCGGCCACAGGAAGTTCGCCTTCAGCCGCAGCAGCAGCTCGAACACCTTGGTATAGAATTCGTGGTTCATCCCGCCGAACTTCTCTTTCGTCCATCCGGAAAGCGCCGGCGCCTCGTCGTTGAAGAAGATCCCGCGGTATTTCACGGCCGGCACGGGCTGCACATAGCGCCCCGGCTCGATATAGAGCGCATCGGCATGAGGCACTTTGACATCGGCCCACCAGTACCATGGCGAAACCCCAATCTGCTCCGACAGATCGTAAATCCCGTAGATGGTGCCGCGCTTGTCCGCGCCGGCAATCACCAGCGCCCGCCGTACTCCCGGCATCGGCTGCTCGACCACGGTCGTCAATGCCGACTCCCACTGGCCCGCGATCCCCGAGACATCGAGTTTGTGGCTGCGCACCAGGGCATCGATCAGCGGACTTTTCCCGATGGTTCCGATCAGTACGAGATCGATCCCGGTCGCAGGCTTGTTCCCGGCCGGAGGCCAATTCCCAGCCGGAGCCCCAATTTGGATCAGCGGCGCATCGTGTCCCGTGACCCGCCCCACATCCCGGCTCAGATCGCCGGCCGCCCGCACCACTCCCGGCCAATCTTCGTCGCTGACCACCAGCGGCGCTGTCTTGCCGTTTTGAGACAGCACGAAGGCTCCCTGCGACGGGGATGTACTGACGTACTTTTGCTCTCCCAGGGCGTTGGCCGTCAGCGGCGCGAGCGCCGTCGCGAAGAGAACCAAAAAAGAGCTCCCGACGGCCCTGAAACCCGATCTGCGCACGCTGCACGTGCGGCTTTGAGCCCGCGCGGGCTTCACGAATAACAGGAAAGCAAATCGGCCTGTGCGCATCGTTCCCCCAGAAGACCAGACTACTCTCTGCACCCGGACCCACAATGGAACCGCCGCCAAGCAGACCCCGGCCATTGCATCCGGCGCGTGCCATTGGACCCGTCCGCACCCAGCGGGTTCACCTCACCGCCGTCGAAAACTCCGGAAAACCCCTCGCGACTGCATCGTTTTCGTACGCCGCCGGTCATCGATTCGAACCTCTTGCCGATAAAGCCTACTGAGGCGCGGGCGGCCTGCAAGAGTGTTTTGAAGAGGGCAGAATCCGGTCAAAGCCGAAAGATTGCCCAGGATCGTGAAGCAGTGCGGCTGATGGCGCGACCGAAATTGCCGGCATCGGTGGATACGCCTTCCCAGGAAAAGGGAAGAGAGAGCGGCGGTAGCATCGGGTTCGATCCCCTCTGCGGCGCCGGACAGGACTGGGATGAAGCGCAACGAAGACCGATTCTTGTTGTGGTCGGCAGGCGTCGCGGGAGTTGTGCTCATAGCCGTTCTCCTCGCCGTCGCGTTTGCCTATTTCACCTTCCTGCGGCCGCGCACGCCGATCGGCAGTTTACGGGATTTGCCGCCCTCGTCGCCGGTGCACCTCATCGGCGTGGTTACCTATGCTGACGATCCCGGCAATCGCTTCTGGCTGGAGGATGAAACCGGCGTTGCCGTGATTCCCGTCAGCCCTGGGAGCGCGGGCGTTCACGCCGGCCAGACGGTCGCCGTCGATGCCCGCAAAATGGGCCGCTACGATCTTGCCGAGGGTCCGGCCAGCTTGAGCCTCCAGAATGTGCGCATCCACTCCAGTGCGGCGCACATCAAGCTTCCTCCGCCCTTCCCGGCAACCATTGCCGGCTTTCCCCAACCCGAAAAGAACGGCGCCCGGGTGCAGATCGAGGGCGTGCTCGAGGACCAGCACGGCGACGGATCGGGGCACGACTGGCTCTCGCTCACCGACGGGGGAAAAAGGGTGGATGTGACCGTCGCCCACCCCTCCGGCAATGAATCGAGTTTCCTCGACGCCAGGGTGCGCATCGCCGGCATTGCCGAAGAAATCAAGAATGCGGATGGCAGTCTGTCGCCGCGCATCTGGGTTCCCTCTGGAAGCGGAATGCAATTGCTCGAGCCGCCGCCCACCACCGGCCCGCTCGATTCCATCCGCGACCTCTATCGCGAAGACGTCTCTGCCTTCGGCCATAGCGTCCGCGTGCGAGGCCATGTAGCCGCTGTTTACTCCGATTCGATCCTGCTGGAGGATCAATGGGGCGCCATCGATGTCAGCCTTGCCGGTCCGCCGCCTCGCGCGGGCGCCGCCGTCGAGGTCACCGGCTTCCCGTCTTCCGATGGCCTGCGCGTCGACCTCCTTTTCAGCCAGGTCAGGGAGATTCCCGCCGCGCAATTGGAATCGCCTTCCGCTCCCGCTGCCCTCACCACTGTCGCTCAGGTGAGAAAACTATCCGCGCAGCAGGCGGCGCTGGCCTTGCCGGTTCAGATCACCGGAGTCATCACCTACTCCCACCTGCTCTGGAACCAGCTTATTCTCCAGGACAGCACCGGTGGGATCTTCGTCAAATATGCCGGACCGCACCCTCAGTTGCGGGCCGGCTTGCGCGTCAGCCTCACCGGCATCTCCAACCCCGGCAACTTCGCCCCAGTCATTGTGGCGCCCAAATTCGTTGTGGAGGGCCCCAGCCCGCTGCCCGTTCCCATCGAGGCCACCCCCGAACTGGCGGCCGCGGGTCTGCTCGATTCCCAGTTCGTCAGCATCGAGGGTATTGTCCATCCCCTCACGTCCGCCGGGCAGTCCGGCCATCCCGAATTTACCTTTGACCTCTACACATCGCTCGGCCAGGTTAGCGTCGTCAGCGCGCAGGGATCTCTGGACCCGCGAATATCCCGGTTGATCGCGGACGCGCGCGTCCGCATTCGCGCCGACTTCGCCACCATCTTTAATTCACGCCGGCAATTAGTGGGCTACCAATTGCAACTCGCCGGTCCTGAAAACATCCAGGTCCTCGAACCCGCCGTCCCCGATCCGTTCGCCGTCGTGGTCACGCCGATCGGCTCGCTATTGCGTTTCTCTCCCGGCTCGCGCTTCGGGCATCGTGTGAAGGTAGCCGGCGCTGTCACCATGGCAGGAAACGACTTCGTCTACATGCAGGACCAGAGCGGCGGAGTGGAAGTCCACGGCGATGCACGCTCCATCCGTCTCGGCCAGCGTATCGAGGCCATCGGCTATCCCACGCTGATGGGCCGCTATTCGCCCGTCCTTACCGACGCCGTGATCCGCTCCTTGCCCGGCTCCGGCTCCATCCTGCCCCAGGCCATCGGCGTGGATGCCATCCTCCACGGCAACTACGATGCGCAGCTGGTCACCATCGAGGGCCGCTTGATTACCGCCGTCCCCGCTCCGGGCAGCATCGATCTTCTCCTGCAATCCGGCATTCAGACGTTTACGGCCAAGCTCGATACTTCCAGCCAGGGCAACGACCTGCCCGGCTTGCGCGCCGGCAGCATCCTGCGCCTTACCGGCGTGGCCTCGGCCCAGATCGATCCCGGCAGAACCCGTGAGCTCCTCCATGTTGACGACCCAGTCGGTTTCAAGCTGCTGCTGCGTGTACCGCAGGATATTACGGTGATTCAGGCTGCGCCGTTCTGGACCTCGGGAAAAACTCTGGCCTTGCTGGCGCTGCTCTCGCTGCTGATCGTGGCCATCCTGGTTTGGGTCGGGGTGCTGCGGCGCCGGGTCGCCCACCAGAGAGTTGCCCTCGAGAAGGCCTCACAGACAACGCAGGCCATTCGCGATCTTTCCGCAGCCATGGAGCAAGTTTCGGCGGAACAGAAGTTCGATACCCAGGTTTCGGCACGCGGCAGCGGCCAAATCGCCGGCCTGGTGGTGGGATTCAACGCCATGCTCTCTCAGCTCCTGCAAAAGGACAACGCCCGGCGCGATGCCGAAGCGCGCCTCAAGCACCAGGCTACGATCGACGAACTCACCGGCTTGCCCAATCGCCGCCTGCTCGCCGATCGCCTGGTTCAGAGCATGGCGCACGCGCGCCGCGAGAATACCACCCTCGGTTTTCTCTACATCGACCTCGACGGATTCAAGATGGTCAACGACAGCTTTGGCCACGTTGCCGGCGACCATTTGCTCATCGAGGCCGGCCAACGTCTCCGCTCCCGCGTGCGCCAGGCCGATACGCTGGCGCGCATCGGAGGCGACGAATTCACCGTGATTCTCAACCGCATCGACTCCCGCGACGATGCGCAGCAGGTCGCCGAATCCCTGCTCCAGTCGCTCGTCAATCCCTTCTACGTCGAGGGCCACGAGATCACCATTGGGGCCAGCATCGGCATCAGCATCTACCCCGACGCTGAAAGCGAGAACGACGACCTGCTGCAGCAGGCCGACAGCGCAATGTACGCGGCCAAGCGCAACGGCAAAAACCGCATCGTGCATTTCAGCAACGATATCGGCGTTTCCGTCCGCGAGCGCCTTACCCTGGAAAACGAGCTGCGCCGCGCCATCTCCAACGGGGAAATCAAGGTCCACTATCAGCCGGAGTTCGATCTGGCCACCAATGCCATCGTGCGTTTTGAGGCCCTGGCGCGCTGGACGCATCCCAATCTCGGCGTCATTCCGCCCCTCAGTTTCATTCCCGTCGCCGAGGACTGCGGGCTGATTGTCCCGCTGGGGGCATACGTGATGGAGTGCGCATGCCGCGACGCCTTGCGCTGGCAGCAGGAAGCAGACGCTCCGGTCCAGGTGGCCGTCAACGTCTCCAGCGTGCAATTTGCGCGCGACACCTTTGTCGAAGAGGTCGTCGAAGTCCTGGTTCGCACCGGCCTGCCCGGCAACCTGCTGCAGATCGAGCTCACCGAGTCGGCAACCCTCATCGGTATCGAGCGCGCCGCCTCCACCATGCGCTGTCTCAAGGACCTGGGCGTGAGCGTGGTCATGGACGACTTCGGCAGCGGCTATTCCTGCCTCAGCTACTTACCCAAGCTTCCCTTCGATGCCCTCAAGATCGATCGCTCCTTTGTCAGCGAGCTGCCCGCCAGCAGCGCGACGCGGGCGCTCGTACAGTCGATCCTCACCCTCGGCCACAACCTGGGCATGAAGGTCATCGTCGAGGGCATCGAAACCCTTGCCCAGTTGCAGCTCATGCGCCAACTCGGCTGCGACGAAGCCCAGGGCTACCTCCTCGGCCGTCCCACCCCGGATCCGATTGCGGTCCTGCGCAACCAGGCACAGCGCGTCGAAGCCGCGGAAAGCACGTTGCCCATCGCATAGCCCAGAGGATCCAGACCATCGACGCCTGACGCACCCCCTTCAACCGTTGGGAGCACGCTTGAAAACTGACGTACGGAATCTGGCGAGGCGCTCGGACGAGAGCGGTAGATTCGCGCACACTAAAGAGCTCTGCAAGTCTTCACTCGTCCGATTCCCATCTTCGTTCCTTCACTGTCTTTCAGTCCCTGGTCCCCATTCCCTATTCCCTAATCCCTGCTCCCTGTTCTATCGTCAAAAGCGTATGGCTAGCACTGCTGCGATCCCCGCCCCCCGCCCCGCGCCTGAAGCCGAAGAGATCTACCGCCGCTGGATTCAGTTCCTCGACGACGAATTCGTCCGCCACAGTTCCCCGGAGCGCCGCGGCGAGATTGTACGCGACCAGCTGTATCAGATCTACCTGGGCCGTCCGCACGGCGGAAAGCTCAATCTCACGCTCACCTCCGAGCTGCCGGGCAACGTGGTGAATCTCTCGCTCGACCCGCAAAACGTCACCATGGAAGCCGAGCATTATGCCGAGCTCGATCGCGAGCGCTTTCAGCCGCTGAAGCCCCTGCTCTGGTTCTGGCAGATGTTCGATCGCTCGCCCGTCGGCCTCAATCACTGGCTGGGATTGCGCTTCCGCTGCATGTTAGGCCGGCACATCTTCGCGCATCTCGGCGCGGGCGTTAAAATTCACCACGGCGTCGACCTTACTTACGGCTACAACCTCTCCATCGGCGACGGCGTCATCATTCGCCAGCGCGCCCTCATCAACGATCGTGGCGGCATCGCCATCGGCGACAATGCGGTGATTGGTTCCTACGCGCGGATCTACTCCTTCTGGCACGACCCCAACGACTACAACAAGGTCCGCCTGCAACCCACGGTCATCGGCGCCGGCGCGCACATCGCCAGCCATGCCATCGTCCTCGCCGGGGAAAACGTCGCGCCCGGCGAGTCCGTCGGCATCTTCCCCGACGATCGCGCGTGACGCGCGTTACTGCGCCGCATTCACGCCGCCGTGCACCACAAGACGCGCAATGTAGTCGTGCAGGAGCGGCCGGTGCGCGTCGCGATAAGCAGAGTAATCCTGCGCAATGCCCTGGTCGGCGCCGTTAATCAGGATCCAGCAGTCCAGCATGCCCGCGTCCGAGACCTCCAGCAGGTTGCGCAGGCTTTCGTCCATGCCCTCCGTTTTTGTCTTGGTTTCCCTCACGATCGCCAGCACATCGGTCAGGCACTCGTCTTCTTCTTTCAATGAGTGCCGATACTCCTTCGCGTTGGGGAATGCCTTTGCAAATTGATCGCCACGGTAGTTAGCGCGGCATACCGAATAACCCATCCAAGCCGCGCCGCCGGGATGTTTCTTTTCGTCAATGGTGTCCGGATCGATGTTGATCGTGATGTTCTTGGGATTTTTGGGATCCACGGCGGGCGCCGACGGCCGGTCGATCTTCGGCGACATCAGCACGGCTTTCTGCTTCACCGCCCACTGCTGCAATCCCTGCCACGAATACTTGTTATATGGCTCGGCCACAATCGCGTCGATGAACTTGTTCTTCGCCGCCTCGGGATCGTTTCCGTAGCCGACGATGGCGTCTCCCCAGTAGCGATAGGCCGTCTCGCGGTTGGAATCGATGGCGATGGCCCGCGCAAACCAATGCGCCGCCGTGGGCAAATCCCCCTGCCGGTAGGCTGTGTCGCCTGCGAACAGCGGCGCCTCGTAGAGCTTGGGATCGGCCCTAGCCGCGGCAATATACTGCGCCATCGCCGTCTGGTAATCCCCAGCCTGAAATGCCTTTTCCGCCTCCTCCATCGACATCTCTGCGGAACTCTCTGGCGTAGCGAACAGCGGCGCGTCGGGATCGATGTCCGCCATGTCCTGGATGACATTGGCCTTGTCTCCCAGTTGGACCGCGCGCCGCGCCGCGTCGCGCTGCCTTATCCGCAACGCCTTTACCTGCGCAGGATCGCTGGTCTGCGTCGCCGCAGCGCCAAGGCATCCGGCCAGCCGTTCCTGATAGAGCATCTCGTTGGGATAAGACTTGACCAGATCCTCGTAGAGCGGCAGGGCGTCCACTTGGCGGCCCGCCAGGAAAAGCTCATTCGCCCTGGCTGCCTGGTTGCTCTGCGCCTGACCCACCCAAACCGGGCACGCCACCGCCACGCACAAACAAAGCCCCACAATCCATCTCCGCATCGCCTTTCACCTCTTCGGGAAATCGCGAGAAGTCTACAACATTCGACGCCGCCGGCACATAGTTTGTTCCCGGCGCGGGCTGCCTGTAGTATCTTTCTTACGAAGATACAGTTGTGCTTTTCTCGGAATCTGAGGATGGTCCACCATCCCTGGCTGAACGATTTTTCCCTGGCCTCTGCGAAGTTCACTTGACACCGTAACTATGCTTTTCAAGGCCCTCAGCGCGGCAGTTTACGGAATCGACGCCAACCTCATCGATGTCGAAGTCGACTATAGCGGCGTGGTTTCCGATCAGGACCACTTTCACACCGTGGGGCTGCCCGACGCCGCCGTGCGCGAGAGCCGCGACCGCGTGCGCGCCGCCATCAAGAACTCCGGCTACCTCATCCCGCCCACGTTCATCACCATCAATCTCGCCCCCGCCGACCTCAAGAAGGAGGGCTCGGGCTTCGATCTCCCCATCGCCGTCGGCATTCTGGGCGCGTATGGCGCACTGCGCACCAACGACCTAAGCCGTTTCTTGCTTGTCGGCGAGCTCGGCCTCGACGGCAGTGTCCGGCCGGTCCCCGGCATGTTGCCCATGGCCGTTCTGGCCCGCGAAAAAGGCATCCCGAACCTGATCCTGCCCGCGGCCAACGCCGCCGAAGCCGCCGTGGTCGAAGGCGTCAACGTCTATCCTGTCTCCTCGCTTCTCGACGTGCTCGAACTCCTCAACACCTCCGTCGTCGGCGTGATTCAGCGCGAGCCTTTCCGCGTGGTCGCTGAGGATCTGCTGGGCAAACTCGAGCAGTTCACCGTCGACTTCAGCGATGTGCGCGGCCAGCAGACCGCCAAGCGCGCTCTGGAAGTGGCCGCGGCCGGCAGCCACAACATCCTCATGATCGGCCCGCCCGGCTCCGGCAAGACCATGCTTGCCAAGCGCCTGCCCTCGATCCTGGCCCCGCTCACCTTCGAGGAAGCCCTCGAAACCACCAAGATCCACTCCGTCGCCGGCGTTCTCGACTCCGGCGCGGGCCTGGTCACGCAGCGCCCCTTCCGCGCCCCGCACCACACCATCTCCGACGCCGGCCTGATCGGCGGCGGCATCGTCCCCCGCCCCGGCGAGGTCTCGCTCGCGCACAACGGCCTGCTCTTTCTCGACGAGCTGCCCGAGTTTCCGCGCAACGTGCTTGAAGTCCTGCGCCAGCCGCTCGAGGACCACACCGTCACCATCGCGCGCGCCTCCATGTCGCTCAGCTTTCCCGCGCGATTCATGCTGGCCGCGGCCATGAATCCCTGCCCCTGCGGCTACTTCAACGACAAATCGCGCCAGTGCCTGTGCACCCCGCCCATGATCCAGCGCTACGTGGCCAAGATCTCCGGCCCGCTCCTGGACCGCATCGACATTCACATCGAAGTCCCCGCCGTTCAGTACAAGGAGCTGCGCGGCGGTGCGGCCGCCGAAGGCTCCGCGCACATTCGCGCGCGCGTCCTGGCGGCTCGCTCGCGTCAGCGCGAGCGTTTCTCCAAAGCCAAAGAAAAAATCTACGCCAACGCGCAGATGAACACCCGCCAGATTCGCGCCTACTGCGAACTCGGCCAGGACGCCGAGCGGCTGCTCGAACGCGCCATGCAGCAGCAGGGCCTCACCGCGCGCGCCCACGATCGCATTTTGAAAGTCGCCCGCACCATCGCCGACCTCGAAGGCGCCCAATCCCTCACCGTCGCCCACCTCGCCGAAGCCATTCAATATAGAACGCTGGACCGGAGTTACTGGAGTTGAGGCCCCGGCGTCCTCCATGCAGGTGACCACAAAGGTTCGTCTTGAGCGATCATCAAGGCGCGCATGGAGAGCCCCCTGGGGGAAGCGGCGTCCTCGCGACGGAACATTCGGACCAGCACAGAGCAGGGAATCCCTCGCAGCTTGAGATACATCCAATTGAAAGGAAATGAGTTACCGTTTGGCGACGAATCGCCTTCGCAGGCCACCGGAAAGTTCTTGGGAAAGCCGGAAAAACTGGGAAAGCCAGGAGAAAAACCTTTTCCGATAGCACGAAATAACTATTGACCCTGGACGTGCTTGGTTATACCCTCAACATAGCCATCCATAGAGGGCAGTGTGCGTAGTTGTGGCCGGGTACGTCCATCAGCACATTTCCCGCATCAAACTTAGGAGCGGGTGCTCCGTTGATGCGTTGGGTGCGTGCTCGGAGTTCCCTAAAAGCCGTTCATGGCGCACGGGTGTCTGGGACGCAAACTGCAACCGATACGGCATGGCATCCATTTCATACCGCGCGATCTCCGCTTCGATTTTGCACTTGTGGGTCTAAGAAACGCGTCTAAGAGATGGAAGCGACAATTTGGGGCAGCCCTCGATTGTAATGACTCCCCTCTGCTGCACTGGGCGCTGATCCTCGGGTCATTCCGGCGCAGGCATTTGAAAAAGAAGGAGATACCTATGCGGTCCGATCTTGTTTTTAAGGCACTTTCTCAAGTGAACAATCGCTACCAGCTCTGTCAACTGGCTAGCAAGGCAACGCGCAAACTTCACAAGCCGAATTCACGGCTGCAGGACACCACAAACGAGGTTTTGTGCCGGTTCGAGACGACCAGTCCGGAAGCGCGGAAGTCCGAAATTATGCCGGCGGCCCAACCAGTAGAAAGGCGCCGTGCGGCCTAACCGAGCCTCGCGTCGCTTGTAAGATTAAGTCAGGCAAAGGATCCAGAAAGGTTTCCCTCCTGAGGTCGTAGGTCTTTCCCGGTGCTGCGCAACTCCATGTGAGTTTATAGCCTGATTCCCAGGCTGGCTTGTGCCGGATGCATCTCTGAATATCTGTTCAGCTTTCTCCTCTGGAGCACTTCTCCCTCCGTATCCCGCCCCACACATCCCGCCTTCACGCAGGTGAACATGACCATCGCAGAACTCAAAGAAAAGAACATTACTGAATTAAGCCGCATCGCCCGCTCCCTTGAGATTCCAGGGACCAGCGGCCTGCGCAAGCAGGATCTCATCTTCAAGATCCTCCAGGCGCAAAGCGAAAAGGAAGGGCACATCTTTGCCGAAGGCGTCCTGGAGATTCTCCCCGACGGCTACGGCTTCCTTCGCTCCCCGGACTACAACTATCTGCCCGGACCGGACGACATCTACGTCTCTCCGTCCCAGATTCGCAAGTTCGATCTCAAGACCGGCGACTCCATCAGCGGCAACGTCCGCCCGCCGCACGAAGGCGAGAAGTATTTCGCCCTGGTCAAGATCGAGGCCATCAACTTCGAGTCACCCGAAGAGACGCGCAACAAGATCCTCTTCGACAACCTCACGCCTCTCTATCCGCAGGAACGCATCAAGATGGAGACCGTGCGCGAGGGCATCAGCGGCCGCGTGATGGATCTGCTCACGCCCGTCGGCAAGGGCCAGCGCGGACTCATCGTCGCTCCGCCCCGCACCGGCAAAACCATGCTGCTGCAGTCCATCGCCAACTCCGTTACCTCCAACCACCCAGAGGTGGTGCTTATCGTTTTGCTCATCGACGAGCGCCCCGAAGAAGTCACCGACATGCAGCGCTCGGTGAAGGGCGAAGTCATCAGTTCGACTTTTGATGAACCGGCCGCACGCCACGTCCAGGTCGCCGAGATGGTCATCGAAAAGGCCAAGCGCCTGGTCGAGCACAAGCGCGACGTCGTCATTCTCCTCGACTCCATCACCCGTCTCGCCCGCGCCTACAACACCATCGTTCCGCCCTCGGGCAAGGTGCTCTCGGGCGGCGTCGACTCCAACGCCCTGCAGCGGCCCAAGCGCTTCTTCGGCGCCGCACGCAACATCGAGGAAGGCGGCTCGTTGACAATTATCGCCACCGCCCTCGTTGACACGGGTTCAAGAATGGACGAAGTCATCTTTGAGGAGTTCAAGGGCACCGGCAACATGGAAATCATCCTCGACCGCAAGCTCGTAGATAAGCGAGTGTTTCCAGCCATCGACATCCAGCGCAGCGGCACCCGTAAGGAAGAACTGCTCATTCCCAAGGAAGATCTGCAGCGCGTCTTCATTCTGCGCCGCGTGCTGAATCCGCTATCGCCGGTTGAAGCCATGGAACTGCTGATCAGCCGCCTGGAAAAGGTGCGCAACAACGCCGAGTTCCTGTCCAATATGAACCAGCTGTAATCCTGTCGCTCCGAGGCTTGTCATCCTGAGCAAAGATTCCCCTCGCTTGTCGAGGGGAATCTGCGTCGAAAGCCTGCCTTGAGCGGAGATCGCGCAGCGATCGAAATCGAACGGGGATCTGCGGTTGTTCCTTCGTCTACTGGGATTTGTCCGCCTGTTCGCCTTTGATCCATCGTTCCGTCCCGGCCGCGTCGTCTACGGCGTTCTCCAGATCGACGATCACCAGCGGCATCCCGACCTGCTCGCCCACGTAGTCCGTCACGGTTTTCGACTTTCCGGCGACGGTTAATGTCAAAGTGTACGTCGGGTTATCCGTTACTGTAGCGACGTACCTGTCGCCGGCGGCGAAAAAGTTTGCCGCCTCAAACTTGCGTGCCAAATCCCGCACTGCAGCAGGATCAATGTGTGCATCATGGTCGCCCGGAATCAGAACATATCTCTGTCCGCTGAAGTGAACGCTTCCATCTCCTCGAATCGTGACCGTATAAGCCGGGCATGTCCCGTAACACGCAGTGCGCGAGAGCTGGATCTTCACGCCCTTCAAATCCCACGGCTCAGGAAAACTGCGCGGAACGAGCGCCCACCGTTCCGGCGGAAGCAAATAGACGTAGTCGGTCACGCGCACGCGGATGTTCTTACCGTCCCGTGTCCACGGCTTGAACCTGCGCGCCATTTCAATCGCGGTAGCCTCTTCCAAATATCGCTTTTCATTGCCGACTGGCGTCGCAGACTCCACGCGGCCCTCTCCCGAGACAACGATCTCGAAGGTCAGATAGCTTTCGAAGCCAAGCGAGCGCGCCTCAACCGCGTCCACGTGCACAGCGGTTGCCGACCCCAGCCTGTGCTCCGACACACCTTCCTCGTCCGGCGTTGGTTCCGCCACGGACTGTTCTGCCGTCGGGAGCTGAGGAACGGATTGAGCCCCAAGCGCGGCTGCCCCGAGGACGAGGAAACATCCGAACAGGGGCGATAATCGTTGGACATGCATGAATTTACCCCGGAGTTGCGACATGAAGGGTCTACGCTGCGATCTTCGCCCTCGGATTGGACTACAAATCCTGGCCTCAGTGAGCTGCTCTTTCAGGATCTTCTCAACGCTGGTAAACTAATAAGGTCGTGGGGCTGTAGCTCAGCTGGGAGAGCGCCTCGTTCGCAACGAGGAGGCCAGCGGTTCGATCCCGCTCAGCTCCACCAAAGATCCAACTATTTGCGGCATGTGTTCCAGTCCATGCCGCAT